>Ga0209254_10006828_pt1 | contig 10527 bp, 11 predicted proteins | sample FrelakmetDIP11DI_FD_187148 | JGI IMG/M metagenome (GOLD analysis project Ga0209254, IMG submission 187148) | Freshwater lake sediment microbial communities from the University of Notre Dame, USA, for methane emissions studies - DIP11 DI (SPAdes)... | ecosystem: Environmental > Aquatic >... | reverse complement strand
CCCCTTGATGCGGTGATGCTTGATGCCTTGCGAGTCTTGGAGGAATTTGGACTGCGCGACGGCCGGGATAACCTGCGCAGTGTAGGATCGCCTCTGATCGCAGTTGGCAGTCCTTTGGCTTATCCTCCTCGCCTGGGACCGGGCGGCCTGATAATAGTAGGTGAGCGGCTGAACAAGGATGCCGCCGAAGCGATGGTTAAGAGCATTCCCGAGATAAAAGGCGTCATCCTCAGCAAAGGCGTGCCCGGCGTGAGGGCCATACATTCTCGCCCCATCGAAAATGTGTTGCTAGCTGGCTGCGACCTGCGCGCGGACGTCGTGAGTAGCATTTTTGGGGAGCTGGTGATCTACAAGAGCCAGTCCAAGATTCATATAGAGTTTCCCAAGATGAGCGCGCCCAAGATGAAGATCATAGAAGAGCTGTACTTCCAGGGCAAGATCTGCGATGTGGTAGATGGTCTTTGCGGGCCGGGAACGCTTGGACTGATGTGCGCTTTGGCAGGAGCGCGCCATGTAGTGCTCAATGACGCCTGGCTTCCGGCCGTGAAAAACGCTATGCTCAATCTTGAGGTTAATAAAGAACTACTGGGAATCAAGGAAATTGAGCATCTCGAATATCCCTCAGAAACTGTTGGTCGCGATCCTGTGCTCATCGGCCGCGCTCACGGGCCATGCGAGATTGAGGTCTATCATGGCGATCTGACGAAGCTATTCACCCAAGTCCGACCCGCCGGCCTTTGCTTGATTGATCATTTCCCCGGAGAGGATACTAAGGCTCTTGAGAAGGCCTGCAGCTGCTGCAAAAAGGTTATAATAATATAATTTCTATAATAAGATCTTACATTTCTGATAACGAGATCGTGCAATCAAAAAATCAACAATGCATTTTTATATAAAACGAAAAATGGGACAGCGCGGATTCGAACCGCGGTCCAAGAGTCCCAAACCCTCGAGGATAGACCAGGCTACCCCACTGTCCCATAGGGTTCAACCGTAGTGTATTGGAGGTCTTTAAAAGCCTTTTGCCACGCTATTTTGAGATATGGATAGACCTGCCTTATGATTTATCTTTTTGACAAGGTATGCAGTCGCCAATCCGCCCAGAGCTGTGAGGAGCCAGAGCTGAATGAGCCTGATAAGAATAGTAGCGGCCACTGAACTGGACATAGGAACGCCGATGGTTGCGAAAAGGGTGCTCATGACAATGTCCACAAGGCCCACGCCTCCCGGCAAGAACAATGGCAGCATCTGCAAGAATATCATGACAGCGTAGACCGCGAAGACCGCGCGCAAGGGGACGGAAAGGCCCATGGACCGGAAAATTATTGCTGCCACAAGAGTCATGGAAAACCAACCCACTACTGCAAAGAAAGTGCTGATCAGCACAGTTCGCTTATGCTCGGCCAGCATCTTCATGGACTCGTGGAAGCGACTCATAATGCCGCTGCATTGCAGGCGATCTATGTCAATGTGAAAGAACTTCTCAAGGTAGTCAATAAGAGTGAAGATAATCCTCTCCAGCCAGTCATCCGCAAAGCAGATTCCGATGAAGGCGGCATTGAGGAGCAGAAGGACAAAAGTGATAATGGAGCAGGTCGCAAGAACCCATAAGGGGGCGTCCGTCGCAACATACAGGTATACAAGTCCGATCACCGTTCCAAAGAAAAAAGGTATAGCTGTAATGATCCTGGTGGCGGCAACCGTGGCAGAGGATTGATCGATCCGCGATCCTCCATCCAACTTCTCCAGAAAATAGATGCGTGCCGTCTCCCCAGCAAAGCTGCCCGAAGGTATGAGGTTGTTCATGAAGATACAGGACATATAAATGAGGAACATGTCCCAGATAGGGACCTTGAAATCAAATTTATGAGCGATCACCTGCCAGGCTACTGCATCGCAGAACACGCCAAACAATGCCATTATGAATGCCGCCGAGAAAAGCCTCAAATCAACATTCTTAAGAGCGCTGATGACATCTTCAACGCCAATGTAGTAGAGGTAAAGGAAATAGGCCCCCATCCCCAAGATAATCAAAGCGATTGATTTTCCAGGTTGAATTGTAGGAAGCTCTATTTCTCGGCTCACGAAGAAACCAAGACTGCAGATGGTTAAAAATATTCCGTTTGGCCAAGGGAGAGGACAGAGATTCTTACATGTCGCTGCCTGGGTGCAAATCGCCTCTGGAAAATCGCTCTGGCAAATCACCTTGACAAATCACCTTGACAAATCACCCTAGCTATTGAATCTTTCTTTAAAGATCATGCTTTTTGCAATGATCGCGGAATTCGGGTTGTTTACACGGATAACTGAAAAACCAATCGAGAAATCAGAAGGCAGCATGACGAAATTCAGAATCTTTTATCGCCGGCTGCAAATCTTGATTCTCAGTCAAGCAGATGCACGGCTAAAAATCCAGAGCCTGGCGGAGAGAGCGCAGAGCTTCCTTCAATTAAAATGCTCCAATCTTGAAATGCATCACAACCTTTTTAAATACAGATTTAAAAGGGGATGCTTATGGGAAAGACAGGAAGCATAGAATGGGTTAAGATTAAGGGCAGAAAGGGTCAGGTAAGGCAAGTAGCCAAGGCCGAAACCGTTTACAAGAAGCCTGGTCCGATGCAAAGATATTCCGCAGCAGGTTCAAGGGTCAAGAAAATAAAGAGATCGGCAAAGGCGACTCAAATCAGAACATGATTTCCTAAGGTGCAGGCCTATTGGGAAGCCAATCTGGCATACTGCGCCGAAATCAACCCAGATTAGGGCAGGCGAGGCAAAGCGAGAAATGCATCTTGCTGGCATTTGTTGCTGATTTGGGCGGAGTCGTGACCAAGTTCTTTGTCAAAGAAGAGACGTAGGGATTTATATCCATACATCCCATCTTTCATGTATCTATTATTGTGGGGGCCCGGTTTAAGGATTTAGCGGAGTTCCATGATACTGCAAAGGATTACCTGTAATCTCATGATTTGCTTTGAGAGGCGCTAGAGAACGACTGTTCTTTTTTTATGCACCACTGGATCTAACATCTTTGATATTTAGATGATATGGGTGCATCGGTTCCAAAAGGAGTTCCAAAAGGAGTTCCAGAGGGGAAAGATAAGGGACCAAATGATTCGAAGAATAGATAGCTGGGGCTTGAGTATTCTCAGAGAAGATAAAATGGAATACAAGATCCTCCTGAGCGAAAAATGCCTGTTATATCTTTCATCTCTCTCAGTCGCCCTCGAATGCAAGATATGAATCATCGAGCAGCGTAGACGATAACAACTAACATTTTTTTGTTAGTAAGGCAAATACTTACGATTTATACAGTCTTATTTGTGAGTAATGAACATATTTACGAATTCTAAAGCAGAAAGAACTGTTTTATCAAAGAAAAGGAAATTATGTGCGCATCATTTTCCAAATTCGCGGTCGCTATAATACATGGCATTACTATTCCTTGATTGCAACGGCATTCTAACAAATCGCTAATACATTAAGAGTTTGTTATTATTGAATTCAGTTTTTAGGTATGATTCGACCCCGTAAAGGCTAAATTTTGATCGATTTTTTCCTATTTTAGTTAGATAATCTTGGCGCAAGACATAAATATTCAAAGAAATAATACATGTTAGAGGCTTTAGTAGATTATAAGCTCATGTTCAGAAATAAAAATTAAAAAAGATGTCAATGATAGAAGATGTTATTTCCATTGGAGATGATAACAGCGTTAGAAACTGATCGAATATAAAACTTAAGTTGGAAATTCAAAAAGAAAATTATAATGTTAATGGGGGCTGATTTAAGAAAATAAGATTCAAAGTAATAATTAGATAATTAGGAGTTGATAAAATGGTAGATAGAAAGAAGTCCGGAAAGAGTGAAAAAGGGACCATTAGCGTGCAGGAGGCAGGACGGCGTGGAGGGCAGAGGACCTCGCAGACACACGGCAGAGATTTTTATGAAGAAATCGGCCGCAAAGGGGGCCGGAAAGTCAGGGAGCTAATTGAAGAAGGAAAGAAATCCAAAGGGCTCTAAGACCACAAATCTGACGGCTAAATACACCTGTGGATCTTGCCTTCAAATGCTTGTAAATTATCTTTATTGGGAGTGATAAATGATGGCTGATGATAGAAGAATAGCAAAAGGAAAGAAAGGAACCATGACCGTCCAGGAAGCTGGAAGGCGCGGAGGACAAAGAACGGCACAAATGCACGGAAGCGAATTTTATAAAGATATTGGTCATAAAGGAGGACAAAGAGTTAAAGAGTTGATTGCGGAGGGAAAGCGGTCCAAAGGGCTTATTCACGAGAAGTAGGCGCTCTGCTAGGAGATGCTCTACTAGTGCATGCTATATTAGTAGATGCTTGTTTAGGCAAAGGCAAAATGATTGCATTGGGCCCTTTCCATTTGCTTACTGATGAATCCGATTGAGCCCAATGCGATTGTAGCTATGTCAGCTAGAGTTGAAATGGCCCCCTTTTTTTGCCTCAACTTCAACTCAAATCTTCTAATTTTCTACCGCTCAACACCGATTTCGGCTCGGTCTTGAGAATATCCCCCGAAGCATCGGCCTCAGCATCCCTCATTTTGATCAATATCCATCCGCGCTTAGTCTTGGTCAGGGCAAATCCACCTTTCAGTTTTTCACCCATTAACAAGAAGGAAGCGTGCCCATTTGTCAGGGCATCGACCATAGGCACAACAACGCCGTTTTTCTCGGTGAGATTTCTATAAAAACCCTTATCCCAAACTATGACCGTGCCTGCTCCATATTGGCCCTCAGGAATCGTGCCCTCGAATTTTGCATACTCCTTGGGATGATCCTCGGTCTCGATGGCCAGGCGTTTATCCTTTGGGTTCGTAGGAGGCCCCTTGGGAACGGCCCAGGACTTGAGCACTCCTTCCACCTCCAGTCGCAAATCGTAATGCAGGCTTCGTGCGTCATGCTTTTGAACCAAGAAGATCTGTTCGCTTTGAGGCCCCATTTCGCCCTTGGGCTCTGATGTCACGGAGAAGTTCCTCTTTTCCCGGTAGGATTTCAGCTGGTCGTCATCCATGGAAACACCAATTTCTTTTTATTCCTTTTTGTAAGATTTATAGATGACCGATCTCTTGACCAGAGAATGCTCGCAAGTGCTGAATGTATCTCTTCCGCGATCAAAGCGAATGAATCCGTAGACGGCGCCTTCCAACGAGGCAAATGCTGGCGCGCAATCGATCCTGTTCCATAGCAATTGGATGTACATAATCCGTTCATAATTTTCAAAGTTGTAAGTTGCCCTCAAATTCATCAATCGAAAGCATATCGCATCACACAAATCCATCGCCCATTTTGGTTGAATGATCAAGCTCGCTGATGCGTCGGGCAATAGTAGCTGGTTCTTCCGCCAATTTTTTCATGCCTGAGAGCAGCTCCGTCCCGTGGGCAAATCCCCCCTGGCCGGCGATGAGGCAGAAGGAATGATTCAGGCAGCTTGCCCAGGATAGCATGCGCATTGAGAGCGGTAATTAGAACATTCTCTATCGATGTGAAGAGGGAATCCAGCTGGCTATCGTCCAAATGACGTGCTTTTGGGCAGATGCCGGATTGGAAGAGAGCTTCATCTGCATAGAGGTTTCCCAGACCAGCGATTAGGCTCTGATCCAGCAGCGCTGCTTTGATGATCCGCTTTTTCCCTCGCATGATCTCCATGAATCCTTCTCGATCAATCTCAAGGGCATCGGGGCCGATCTTGTGCTCCTTTAAGAAACGTTGCGGGCTGCTGTTAAATCCAACCTCGCCGAACATCCTGGAATCGTCATAGGCCAGGAAGCGACCATTCTCAAAACGGATGATCAATCGCGTATGGCCGGGTTCGTTCTCCTCGTTTTGAAAATAGAGCAAACCTCCAGTGAGACCAAGATGAAGCGTGAGCCAGAGATCTTTGCCGAGGTTAAGGAAAAGCCTCTTGCCATGCCTATATACTGAATTGAACTTCCGACCGGCCAGGGCTTGTTCTATCTGCTTTGCCGAAACGCCAGAGAGTATGCGTGGGTCTTTCACCTTTGCAGCTACAATGGTCTGGGAGAGAGAAGTGGCCTCCAAATATCTCCTGGCCATCTCAACTTCAGGGAGTTCAGGCATACTCACCGGCTGGCACTTTGTGAAGCCAAGGGACTTGGAGCCGTCCATAAAGTGAGAGGATGTTCATCTGCCATATGGAGAGTTCTTCTCTATCCCCAATCAAATGAATGTTGTCGTCGAAGTCCGGCAGCAATCTGGCCATGCCGACCAAGAGCTGTCCCTGGATAATGCAAAGCCCATGTAGTGAACAGCATCGAATTGCATTTGGGCTATCCAGGCAGGAAGTATTATTATCCTCTATGGAGAAGCGAACTTGCATGACAGATATCCCTGACATTCCCTTAGAGCAGATCCAGCAGCGTGTTGTGGCCATGTGGATGGGGAGCTTTTACGGCAGCAGCGGCTATGTGGCCCGCAAACTCGGCAAAAAAGGCTTGCGCGAGTTTCAGGATCTTGGCGCCCGTCAGGTGGCGGCCACCTTCAAGAAGCTGGGCCTAACTGAGATCAACGATGTTGCTCTGGCCGTAGCCACCAATGACAAAAACCTCTTTGGGAGCATAGTTGAAGTGATCGAGGGGGATGGCTTTGTGGAGATAATGCGTCACCGCTGTGGTTTGCTTGAAGGGGCCAAATCTTTTTCACGCGTAGGCGCGAGCTTGATCGCTAAAGAGCATTGCAAAACCTGCGTGGAAAACCACTGGAGACGAGTATTTTTGGATCTTGGAATGAAGATGGATGTCGAGAATACCGAAAATGGCTGTACCATGAAGATTTCAAAATAGCGGATGGATATGACAGCAAATTTAGCTGCTCTTGCAAGGGTTGCTGGGGAAAGTTTAATAATTTTAAAACCATCTTTATCTTTGGGAGAGTTGGATGATGAAGCTCAAGAATTTATCCATTTATATGGCCAAAATATCCATATATATAGCCATCGCCATTGCCCTTTTTGCCGCCTGTATTTCATCTGTAACATGTCAGGAAACGAAGACCTCCGCAGCGCCTCAGGATTGGCTTGGAGCAGGACCTATCTTTGGCTTAGGTTCCTATTATGGGGGATACTATCCAACCTACAATTATCATGCTCCATATTATCAAACCATGCCGGTGACTTCGAACTCTTTCTGGGGATACGCACCGCCCTATTACTTTAATCCTTACTGGACCTATCCTTATGCCTATCCATATAATGAAGAGTACAGGATAAAATACCACCACTACCCCTGGTGGGTGGGAGAGCATAGAGATCTACCCAAGGCGCTGGATATCGCCAGAGCGCATTCCTCCGTAAAAATATATTGGAATGGGGGTTGGAGAGCGCCGTAAAGACGCGTCTGTCAGAGGGCACGCGCCTCTTTTCCCATGAAAATGGTTTCTTGAGATATCGTTTTCATTTTCGGGCATGAGCCATATCCTGAGGCTCATGGATGTTTTTTAGGATATCAGTTTCAAGGATATCAGCTCTCGCTGAGCCGAATGATCAATAGTTTTAAATCCTTCACTTGTCTGCATGGAGAAATATGATGATGAAATACAAAATTGCCATGATCATGTTCTTCACTCTGGTAGGGACAGCATGGGGAACTATGTGGCTTTACGATGATCCCAGCTTTTTCCAGCTAGGCTCACCGTTTTACGCTTCAACGTTTGTGCCAGGCAATGTTTCTCCTCTGGATATTATAAACGCACCGTATTTCCCGCTCCTTGGTCAAGGATTCTATGCAGATGCTATTCCGGTGAAGATAAGCAATTCGACCAATATGATCGAGATTAGAAGCAAAGGAAGCGTGCAAACGCCTCCGCCATTTATGACCTTCGGCGGGCACTTGGAGAATAATCTGAAGTATGCGCAATCAAAATCTTCCTTAAGAGTAGGCCAGGCAGGCACCTGGAACACTCTCCGCAGCCCTGGTGTGGTCTAATTCTGAATCAAAATGACAAGAGTTGAAGTGACTAATAAATCTAGATGAAGGCTGGTTCCCAAAGAAATTGGAATCAGCTTATTTAATTATATTTTTTTTAAAAATTTTTAGCTAAATTAATAGCCTCAAAAGATCTCCGAAAAGCGGCATCTTCAGGAGACAAGCTCCAATTCTCGACTGCATCCTTTATCCGGACATTTTGAGCTTTAATCCAGTTCTCAGGATTTCATGGGAGCTAGGGCTTTTCGGCAAGATTGATCCGTAGGAGCCATTGATACCTGTTCTAAAAGAATCTACCTGAATTGAGCTTTATCAAGGCTCACTTTTTGGCGAATAGTCTGATGGAGCTTTCTGACGCACGCGCCGGGCTCGCCTCTGACCAGTGAGTGAACTCTGCATGCGTGTGTTATATATAGAAGTTCAAACCTCTATCAGATGTTCAATTGGTAAAATATTGAGGTTTTAATGGCTGGACAATTCAGTGGCACACCCATATACATTCTCAGGGAAGGCAGCCAGAGGACTGCCGGAAGAGATGCACAGAGATCGAATATCATGGCCGCCAAGGCAGTTGCCGGTGCAGTAAGGACAACTCTAGGCCCCAAGGGCATGGACAAGATGCTTGTAGACACCATGGGAGATGTAGTAATAACCAACGACGGTGTCACCATACTCAAAGAGATGGACATAGAGCATCCAGCGGCCAAGATGATGGTGGAGATTGCCAAGACCCAGGATCAAGAAGTGGGTGACGGCACGACCACTGCTGTTGTCCTGGCAGGAGAGCTGCTCAAGCAGGCCGAGGCATTGCTGGAGCAGGAGATTCATCCTACGGTAATTGCGGCAGGCTACAGAGCAGCGGCCGACAAGTCACTGGAAATTCTCCAGAGCTTGGCCGTGAAGGTCTCAGCAAAGGATGAAGATCTTCTGAGGAAGATAGCCGTCACGGCCATGACCGGCAAGGGCTCTCAATCCGCCCGAGACGATCTGGCGGTAATGGCTGTTGAAGCGGTCAGGTCTGTTGTAGACGAAGACGGGACCGTAGATACCGACAATATCACCGTGGAGAAGAAGGTGGGCGGCGGCATAACCGACTCCGTGCTTGTAAGTGGAGTGGTCATAGATAAGGATCGTCTCCACCCCAATATGCCCAAGTCGGTAAGCAAAGCCAGGATCGCTCTGCTTAACGCCGCTATTGAGATCGAGAAGACGGAGGTCGATGCAAAAATTCAGATCACCTCCCCAGATCAGCTCCAGGCTTTTCTGGACCAGGAGGAGACCATGCTCAAGGATATGGTAGAAAAGATCGCTGCCTCCGGAGCCAATGTATTATTCGTGCAAAAGGGCATAGATGATCTAGCCCAACACTTCCTGGCCAAGGCCGGGATCTACACAGTTCGCAGGGTTAAGAAGAGCGACATGGAAAAGCTGGCGCGCGCCACGGGCGGAAGGGTCGTTACCAGCATCCACGAGATCTCCAAAGAAGACCTTGGCAAAGCGGGCCTTGTCGAGGAGAGGAAGGTCAGCGATGCGAAGATGACCTTCGTGGAGCAGTGCGATAATCCCAAGTCGGTATCCATAATCCTGAGGGGCGGAACGGAGCACGTGGTCGATGAGCTGGACCGGGCCATGGAGGACGCACTGCGCGTTGTGGGCGTTGCTGTTCAGGATAAGATGCTGGTTCCCGGCGGCGGTGCTCCAGAGGTCGAGCTGGCACTGAGACTTAGGGCATATGCTTCCACTGTTGGAGGCCGTGAGCAACTGGCCATCGAAGCCTTTGCCGATGCCATGGAGATCATACCCAAAACCCTGGCTGAGAATGCCGGCTTGGACCAGATCGATTCCCTAGTGGCGCTTCGCAGCGCTCATGAGAAAGGCACGAAGAGCGCAGGCCTGGACATGGACAGCGGTAAGGCAGTGGACATGCTGAAACTGGGTGTAGTCGAGCCTCTGCGGGTCAAGACCCAGGCCATCAACTCAGCAGCTGAGGCAGCGGTCATGATCCTGAGGATCGATGATGTCATCGCCTCGAAGTCGGGCGGACCGGGAGGCATGCCTGGCGGAGCTGGCGGAATGCCCGGCGGCATGGGTGGCATGGGCGGCGAGGATTTCGAGTAGACCCCCAGCCCCCATTTTATCTTTTCTTTTTCCAGTGGACAACTCCTGCTAAATTTTCCTTGCCGTAGAGCCGCGACGAATGCGGATCTCATCCTATCTATAATTGTATTTCCACTCAGCAATAATAAGCGGAATCATTATGGGGCAGATCATGGCATCATGGCCCCGAGAGTCTGATCAGACTTATGTCCCAGCTCTTTGCCTTGGAGAAGACGGCTTTTGCTATCCTGGCTTCGCCAAGTGCTCAAATCCAGGCTTATATACCTTAAAATGTATTTATTTCTATTAATCTCCTTGAAAAAATGCCTTAGAACCTAAAATAGCAATCCATCATAATAATGTTACCTTCTCGTCAGCATTTTCAATCGGATTGGCTGCCTAAACTTATTTATAACCGTTAATGATAGATAATATCAAGTCCTAATCAAAAAAAGATCT
>Ga0209254_10006827_pt1 | contig 10527 bp, 11 predicted proteins | sample FrelakmetDIP11DI_FD_187148 | JGI IMG/M metagenome (GOLD analysis project Ga0209254, IMG submission 187148) | Freshwater lake sediment microbial communities from the University of Notre Dame, USA, for methane emissions studies - DIP11 DI (SPAdes)... | ecosystem: Environmental > Aquatic >... | reverse complement strand
TCGATCACGAGCCGCGCCGGCTTGCCAGCCTCCTGGCCGACATGCTCGGCACGCGGGAGGTCTGGCTACCCAAGCTGCTCGCGGAGCCGGACAGCGGGCGCCTGCGCGCGGGGATCGACAGACTGCTGCAGGCGGCGCTCGAGGCCGATCTGTCGCGTGTGCGGGATGGGCTCGCAGCGGCTCTCTCGCCGGACCTGTTCGCCGTGTTGCGTGCGGCCGCGGCCGCGGGCGGCGCTGCAAGTCCGCTCATGCCACTTGCCCGGCTTGAATCGCTGCCGGATGCCCGGGCGGAAGCGGTGCCCCAGTGGTTGGCGCTCGCGAATGTCTTGCTCACCGCGGGCAATCCTGCCGTTCGCAAGACCGTGGACCGCAAGCAGGGCTTCCTTGCAGCCTCCGAGGGTCCGCCATGGCCGGCGCTCAAGCAGCACATGAAAGACGAGCTCGAATCGCTCGCGGGCATCGACGGAATCGTGCCGAAGTTTCAGCTGATCCGCCGGCTGCCGCCTGCCGCACTGACGGACGGGCAATGGGAACGTATCGAGGCGCTGCTCGCGGTCCTGCCGCACGCGGTGGCGGAACTGATTGCGCTGTTCGCAGAGCGCGGCAGCCTCGACCACCCGGCAGTCGCCGCAGCTGCACGAGACGCGCTGCGGGACGATGCCGCCCCGACGGAACTCGCGCTTGCGCTCGATTACCGTATCCAGCACCTGCTCGTGGACGAATACCAGGACACCTCGCCCGCGCAGGAGCAGTTACTGGCATTGCTGCTCGCCGGCTGGCAACGTGGCGACGGCCGGACACTTTTCTGCGTCGGCGACCCGATGCAATCCATCTACGCGTTTCGCGAAGCCGACGTCACTCTATTCCTTCAGGCAGCCGAGGAAGGCATTGGTGGCGTGCCGCTCGTCCCGCTGCGGCTGCGGCGCAATTTCCGCTCGAGCCGCGCGATCGTGGACTGGGTCAACACCAGCTTCGCGTCGCTGCTGCCGGTTGCCGACGACTTCGAGCGTGGTGCGGTGCGCTATTCACCCGCACAACCCGTGCACGAAGCACAAGCGGTCGACGGCGTGTGCGTGCACGCACTCCTGGACGCGGACGAGCGCGAAATGGGCGAGCAGGTTGCGCGTATCGCCAGCAGCGCGCTCGAGGCGGCCCCGGCCGGCACGCGCCCGAGTGTCGCCATCCTCGTGCGCGGGCGTACCTCGCTCCCGGCACTGGTCGCCGCACTCAAGGGGGCCGGCATCGACTATCGCGGCATCGAACTCGAGTCGCTCGCTGACCGCTCCGCAATCCGTGACCTCGTGTCGCTGGTCCGCAGCCTGCTCCATGCGGGCGATCGCACGGCCTGGCTCGCGGTCCTGCGCGCCCCCTGGTGCGGCCTCACGCTCGGGGACCTGCATGCACTGGCTGGCGATGATGCGGACGCGACCATCCCGTCCCTGGTCGCGGATCCGGCGCGGCACGCTCGACTGTCGGCGGATGGCGCCGCGCGACTTGCCCGCTTGAAGTCGGCACTGTTGCCGGTCATGACCTGTCGGGGCCGGCGCTCGCTTGGCGGCTGGCTCAAGACTGCCTGGCTGGGGCTCGGAGGACCCGCAACAGTGGAAGATCCTTCCGACCTGGTGAACGCGGAACTGCTGTTCGGCGCACTCGACCGGCTCGAGTCGGAGTCCGGCGCCTGGCCCGAGATTTCCGACATTGAGGCTTCCGTGGAGGGCATCCGGGCGTCGCCCGTCGGCCGCGACGATGCGCCCGTGCAGATCATGACGATCCACAAGGCGAAGGGCCTCGAGTTCGACATCGTGATCGTGCCCGACCTGCAGCGCGCTGCGCCTGCAGGTGATCGCCGGTTGCTGTACTGGACTTCAATCGCGACCGGGCCCGGACGCCGCAGCGTCGTACTCGGCAGCCGCAGCGAGTCGGGCGAGGAGGCCGGGGCGGCGGATCCACTCGAAGACTGGATGCGCATGCTCGAGGCGGAGCGCGGAACGTACGAGCTCGGGCGCGTCGCGTACGTCGCCGTCACCCGCGCACGGCGCGTACTGCACCTGGTCGGCAGCGCCAGGACCCGTCGCAAGGCGGAGGTCACCGAACTTCGCCCGCCACGCGGCGGGAGCCTGTTGCGCTTCTTCTGGCCGGTCGTCGCCCTGGACTTCGAGCGTGCATTGGCCGCGCGCGCGTCCCCGGAGGAGGCCACGCGCGCTGCGAGCCGACCGCGGCTGACCGCTCCCCCGCTCATGCGGCTGCCGCTGGCCTGGACGGCACCGGTGCCGCAGGCGCTGCCGCGCGCTCCCGCCCTGCGCATCCTCGGGCAGGCGGAGAATTCGGTGCGTCCTGATTTCGACTGGGCCGGCGCAATCGCCACGGCGGTCGGCGAGGTGGTGCATTTCGAGCTGCACCGGCTCGCGCGCACGGGGCAGCCGCGCGAGGCGCTGGCCGCGCGCCCTGGCGCCTGGAGCCGAAATCTGCGCGAGGCAGGGGTGGACGAGGCGCACCTGCCCGAGGCGCTCGCGCGTATGCAGGACGCCATCGACGGACTCCTCGGCAGCGAGCTTGCCGGCCTGCTGCTGGACCCCGGCACCCGCGACGCCGCCAGCGAGCTTGCGGTCACTGCGAGGATCGCTGGCATGGTGCAGAGCCTGCGCATCGATCGCACCTTTGTCGACGCAAAGGGCGTGCGCTGGATCGTCGACTGGAAGACGAGCCGGCACGAGGGCGGGGATCGCGAGGCCTTCCTGGATCGCGAGCTCGAGCGCTATCGCGGCCAGCTCGAGCGCTATGCGCAGGCGATGCGAACCCTGGAGCCGGATCGGCCGCTGAAAGCCGGCCTCTTTTTTCCGCTGCTGGACGCCTGGCGCGGAATCTAGAGCGTGCCCTCGATCGTAAACGGGCGGCGGCCCTGGCTGTCCGGCGGGCCGAGGAAGTCGAGCGTGTCGAAGATCGCGGGTCCGGCGCCCGGTCCCGGCGATGCATCGCCACGGAGCAGATAGCGCCCGTCCGCGAACAGCTCGATCGCCCCGCGAACGTGCAGCGGTCCGCCGAGATCGCGCAGGCGCCCGTTGAGCTTGGCCCCGCCGACCGAACCCTCGCCCACGACCAGCTCGAAGTCTCCCAGCCGTTCGCCGTTCGCGCCCGGGGCGCGCAGTGCGCGCAGAAACAGGCGGCCAGTCGCCGTCTGCGGACGACGTGATTCGACCGTGAGTGTCTCGAGGTCCAGTTCCAGGTTGCCGGTCCAGCCGCGAGGAGTCGCGATGCCCTCATAGTTGCTGATCGGCGCCGTGCCGCGGATGCCGCGGCCAATGAGGTTTCCGGAGAAATCGCCGGAGAATTCACCGGTCACTTCGCCGCCGGGTGGTTGCAGGCCGATCCGGCAGGACCACTCGAGCAGGACCAGGCGCCACGGACGGCAGGACCAGTTCAGCGCGCCGAGCGGACTTCCTTCCACCGCGACACTGCGTGCGCGGCCCGACCAGATCGTCCCGGACACGCCGTCGAGTGCGACACCCGAAGGCAAGCGCCGGGCGACCTGGCTGGCCGGCACCATGGCGATCAGGAAGGCCAGGAAGGCGGCAAGGCCTGCCGCGACGTAGGCGCCACGCTTCGCCATCGTTTCAGGGACCGCGGATGACGATTGTCGCGTCGACGAGGCCCGATGCGTCGGTCGCCGAGACGCTTGCCGTTTCCGCGTGCGCGCCGCGCTCTTTCTGCAGGCGTGCGAGGAGCAGCATCAGGGAATCAAAGGAAGCGGCCGTGAAACGCGCGCGTAGCGCGCCGTTGGCGGCGGGCTCGGTGCCCGCGAGCTGCTCAGCCAGACCTCCCTCGCGCGCCATCCGGTCGACGGCGATGGTGAGCGATTCGCCGGGGCGCGAAGCAGGCATGGTCTGCAGGATCGGCGTCGCCGCCTCGATGAACGCCAGGTCCTGGCGCCGGCGCTCGACGCGCTCTTCGGTCGCCGTGAGCGCGGCCCCGAGCTGCCAGACGAATGCTGCGAACAGGAGCACGGCTGCGGCCGTACCACCCCGGAGCGCGGTGCGCTGCTCGCGTTCCGGGAGAGTGAAATACCAGTCGCGGAGATTCATTCCGGGCCTCCCGCGCCAATGCGTACCTGCGCCTGGATTCCCTGCTCGCTGTTGGTGGTCGAGGTGACGTCGGCGGCGAGGCCGCGCTCGCTGATGCCCTGTGCGAAACGCGCGATGGAGTCAGTATCGGGCGCAACCAGGCCGAGTTCCAGGGCGCGGTCGCGCCAGCCGAGCGACTCGAGCCGGGGCCCCGGCGTGCCGGCCAATGCACCGCCCACGGCCGCGAGCTGGGCGAGCAGCCCTTGCGGGTCATTGGCGCCGGCACCCGAGAGCCGTTGCTCGACTTGAGTGCGCGCGTCCTCGATGCGCTCGGCGTCGGGCATGGCGACGCGCGCAGCCTGCTCAATGGCGGCGTCGAGCCGGCGCTGTTCGGCATGCAGCCGGACCAGGTCGTAACCGCGTACGCCGACGAACAGGACCAGGGCGGCGATCGCGAGCAGGGCCGCGACGCGCCAGCGTTGCCACTCGGCGCGCCAGCCGGTGCGGCGGGCAAACTCGCCCTGCAGCAGCGAGAGCGTGACCGGGCGAACGGCCCCGGTGGCGATCAGTGGCAGTGCGCCGTCCGGCAGGATCTGCAAGTCGAGGCTGCCGGTCACTTCGCGCAGCGCCTCGATCATCTCGCGCGAGTACTGCCAGTCCTGTTGCGCCACGTAGAGCTGCACGTGGCGATCCTCACCCTCGAGGCCCGCGAGCGCGAAAGCCTCGGTCAGCGGTTCGGCGTCGAGCACGACCGGGAGGCCGCCGGGCGCACGTACAAGCAACTGGCCCGAGTCGAGGATAGCGACCGTCTTGCCGGGATTCTCCGGCATGCAGAGCGTGTCGGGCACGATGGCCAGAGGCTCGATGCCGGCGGCGGCCAGGGCCTGGATCCAGCCGCGCAGTTCTTCGCGGCGCACCGCCGCGACCTGGGTACTGCCGGCATCGTCGGTCGCGCCGATGGCGAAATGGAACTGCTCGACCTCGCCGGCCAGTGATTCCTCCATCGCGTAGGGCACGACCTGCGCGATCTTTGCGCCAGCCTTCACGGGCAGTTCGGGCCGCGCGAGCGTGACGCTCGCGCCAGGTGCGACGACGATGGCCTGGCGTTCCCTGGCGGCGTGTGCGGCATCGGCGAAGTCACCGATCGCCACCGGCCCGAGGCGGCCGCCATCGCTGCCGACGATCACCCAGCTGATCGGGTTGGAAAGCCTGAGGACGAGGAACTGGTTCATGAGGCCTACTCGGTGCCGGTAGAGCGCAATACGGTCCGGATGGAGGTAGGCCCGTTACGCTCGATCAGACTGTACAGCGTGAATTCCGAGGTGCCAATACGCACGGCCGTCACGGCGCGGAACCAGCGACTGTTCTCTGACACGACCCCGTCGAGTGCCTGCCAGGCACCGGCATCCAGCGTTGCCTGCAGGTCCGCGCTGGTCGGGAAACATCCGTCCCGACGGTTCGCGGCGAGCAATTCCTCGTCGCCGAAGTCCGTGCCGCCGTCGACCAGCGCCGCGAGCAACGGCGCCTTTGCGGTGCACAGGTTGATCGTCGTCCCGACCGGCAATGCGGCAACGTAAGGCCGGATGCGTTCGAACTCATCCCGCGTCATGCCGGGCAGCGCCATCATTTCGGTCGTCGTCGCCACCAGCCCATTGGCTGCGCGATACGGCGGATTCTGCGACAGGTACGTGCCGTCCTCCGCGCCTTCGGGGATTCCAGGCACGGTGTCCTCGTCGAGCCAGTCCGCCAGGATGCGCGCCCAGCGCGGCTGCGCGCCGACCAGGAGCAGCAGTCGTTCGAAGCGAGCGATGCTGGCATCGTCGGGCGCGCGGCTGTCATCGAGCAGGTTGTTCAGGTTGAATCGGCCCTGCATGTCCTCGAGCGCGCCGCGCACCTCGCCGCCGTCGATCGGCAGGCCCGGCAGCGGCTGCGCCCAGGCTTCACCCAGATGATCGGTCTCGGAATCGTCGAGGTCGTCGCTCAGCACCTCGGCTCCCCAGGCTTCGGCACCGAGCGCCACGTGCCAGCCCTGGTCAAGCGCGGCGAGACCGGCGGTTCTGCGGAGATCGAGCGCGGCGCGCGTACCGACATGGACCGCGAGCATGGTCGCGATCGCAACCAGGACAATGGCAGTGATCAGCGCGACGCCTCGCTGCAGCTTCATCCCGGCACCTCGACGATGCGGCGGATCTCGCCGAAGTCGGTCAGCACGAGCGTGATCTCGACAGCCATCGGGCGCATGTAGAAGCCGAGGTCGGCGGTATTGTTGAATGGAGGCCATTCCGCGATCCATTCGCGCCCGCTCGTCAGGTAGCGGAATTCGACGCGTTCGACCCGGTCGAGTAGCTCACGCCGGTCCGGCGGCGTCGCAAGCGTGGCGTCCATCACGGTCCAGTGCTCGCGCAGGAGTTTGCCTTCCTCGAGCCGGTAGACGACACGCTGCGCCGTGCCACGCGGCGTACCCGCGCCGTTCGGCCAGCCGCCGTGCGAAAGCTCGATGAGCGCGACGGAGTCCGGATCGCGCAGCAGGGTCGGGCGGTAGCCATCGCCGATCAACTCGCGCACCGGGCGGCGCGTCAGCGTGCGGAAGTCGGAGACGATCAGCTGCACGCTGCGCTGGACCGCGCGCAGCCGCCCGAGGTGGCCCTCCGCGTTCTCGACCGCGATCCGCGCCTCGCTGACCCCGCGGAAGGCCATCAGACCCATGACGGCGAGGATCACCATTGCGACCAGGATTTCCAGCAACGTGAACCCTCGCGACCGGCGGTGCGCGTTCACCCGGAGTCTCCCGGGTCGCCGCCGTCCTCGCCCTGGTCGTCGAATTCGCCGTCTTCGTCTTCGTCGCCCGGACCCTGGGGCCCGCCGTCCTCGTACCAGTCGACGCTGGAAGCAGGGGAGGCGGTCGCCGTGGCGCCGACAAAGCCAGCGAGGGACACCAGCGAGGCATTCTCCGGGTCCTCGTCCCGGCGCACGCTCACGTCAATGCGCCGCAGGCCCTGGACCTGGGTCTGCGAGACCTTCGTGATCCAGTGCCAGCGGCGTCCCGCGAACTCGACTTCCCCGGCCGTCTCCTCGACCGACGGCATTTCCCCGGAGATGCGCACCTCGGTGATCCGGTTGTCGGCGATCCAGGTGGCGAAAGTGCGGTCGCGCAGATCAGTGACGTTGTGCACGGTATCGCCGATCGTCTTGAACACGGCCATCATGCCGATTGCGACGATCGCGAGGGCGACCACCACCTCGACCAGCGTGAACCCGCGCTGGTCAGGACGGTTCATCGCTGCGCTCGATTTCGATGCTGCCGTCGGCCGCGCCGACCAGCGTAATGCCCCCGCCGCCCTTGCGGACGATCGCAAGCCGGTAGGGCGTCATATCCCCGCTGCCCCAGGCCATGAGTTGCGGAAGTCGCGCGTCGGGATTGGGCTCGCGCCTGAGGAGGATCGCGCGGCCTTCGAGGTGCAGTTCGAAAGCAAGGTCAGGCGGCAGTTCGCGGGGACGCAGGGCGGGGTCGCCTTCCACCGTCACCCAGCGCTGCTCGAAGGCATCGAAACGCTGGAATTCGTAGCGCGCAGTCTCGAGCAGGATGCCGAAATCGCGTCCCTCGAGCTGGGACTGCTCCTGGAGCAGGGCGATGGCGTCAGCGAGGCGCCTGCTCTCGTCCTCGATCTCGCGATCGTCGCCGAGCAGGCCGATGGACAGCGTCGCGAGCGCCGCGAGTATGCCAATGATCAGCACGACCACGAGGATTTCGACCAGAGTCATGCCGCGCATCGAGCGGCGCAAACGGGCGGCGGGTATCGCCACGAGCCCTCAGTCGGTCACTCGAGATTCCAGCTGCCGATGTCGGCGTCGGCGTCTTCGCCGCCCAGTTCGCCGTCGGCACCGAAGGAATAGAGGTCGTAGTCGCCGCCCTTGCTGCCCGGCTGCAGGTAGCGGTACTCGTTGCCCCAGGGGTCCTTTGGAATGGTCGTGGACTTGAGGTAGCCGCCCGCGCGCCAGTTGCGTACCGAGGGATCGTCGGGCTTCTGCACCAGCGCCACCATGCCCTGGTCCGTGGTCGGGTAGCGGAAGTTGTCCATCTTGTAGAAATCGAGGGCGGTGCCCAGCGTGCGGATGTCCTGCTTGGCGGCGGTGATTCGGGCCTCGTCCACGCGCCCGAGAATCTGTGGCGCGATCAGCGCGCCGAGGATCGCGATGATCACCAGCACGACCATGATCTCGATCAGCGTGAAGCCCGATTCGCGTCGTGAAATCAGCATGATGCGGCTCTCCTGGACGGTCCCGATGATAACAGGTCGTTTCGCGAGGACCCCTGCGGCAGGCGCGCAGTGTGAAGCCGCGCTCAACCTATAATCCCGACAGGCAACGGAAGGGGAAGGCCTTGAAGCTGGCAATGATGTTTCCGGGCCAGGGCTCGCAGTCCGTGGGCATGCTGGGGTCGCTCGCGGCCGCCGAGCCCGTGGTACAGGAGACCTTTGCCGAGGCTTCAACGGTGCTCGGCTATGACCTCTGGCTGCTCTGTCAGCAGGGTCCCGAGGCGCGGCTCGCAGAAACCGAGCGCACCCAGCCTGCGATGCTGGCAGCGGGGATCGCTGCCTGGCGAGCCTGGCTGGCCCATGGGGGCGCGGTGCCCGCCATGCTCGCCGGGCACAGCCTCGGCGAGTACAGCGCCCTGGTGGCAGCCGGTGCGATGGACTTTGCCGCAGCGGTGGACCTGGTCCGCTTCCGCGGCGAAGCCATGCAGCGGGCCGTTCCCGCCGGAACGGGTGCCATGGCCGCGATACTCGGACTGGACGACGCCCTGATAGAAACCGCCTGTGCTGACGCGGCAGCGGGTGCGGTCGTGCAGCCGGTCAACTACAACGCGCCGGGCCAGCTGGTCATTGCCGGCGAGGCCCAGGCCGTGGCGCGCGCCATCGAGGCCTGCAAGGCGCGAGGAGCCAAGCGCGCCGTGCTGCTGCCAGTCTCCGTGCCTTCGCATAGCGCGCTCATGAAGCCCGCGGCCGAGGTCCTCAAAGCGCGTCTCGGCGAGCTCGACATCCGCCCGCCGCTGCTGCGCGTGCATGCCTTCGATGGCGGGGTTTACACCGACGCCGATTCCATCCGTGACGGCCTCTATCGCCAGCTGTTCAATCCGGTGCGCTGGTCGGCTATCGTGGCTGCGATGATCGCAGACGGCGCAAGCGTGCTCATCGAGTGCGGCCCCGGCAGGGTCCTGACGGGCCTCGCGCGGCGCGCGCCAGGAGGGCGCGATCTCGCGCTCCTCGCTGTCGATTCGCCCGAAACGCTTGCCGCGGCCGGTGCCGCAACAGGGAGTCAGTCAGCATGACGACAGGGCCACTTCAGGGCGAGATTGCCCTCGTCACCGGCGCATCGCGCGGCATCGGGCATGCCATCGCCCTCGCGCTCGCTGCCCGGGGTGCGACGGTCGTCGGCACGGCGACCGGTGCCGCCGGAGTTGCCGCGATCGACGCGGCGCTCGCCGCGGCCGGCGCCTCGGGGCGCGGAATCACCCTGGACGTCGGCGATGGACCGGCTTGCGAGGCCGCGATCCCGGCGATCGAGGCGCGCGAGGGCGCCGTGACCATCCTCGTGAACAATGCAGGCATCACGCGCGACACATTGCTGCTGCGGATGAAGCCGGAGGACTGGGATGCCGTCATCTCGACCAACCTCGGCTCGGTGTTCCGGCTCAGCAAGGCGGTGCTGCGAGGCATGATGAAGGCGCGCAAGGGCCGCATCATCAATATCGCATCAGTGGTCGGGCTCATCGGCAACCCCGGTCAGGCAAATTACTGTGCCGCCAAGGCGGGCATTGGCGGCTTTACTCGCTCTCTGGCGCGGGAAGTGGCATCGCGCGGAATCACGGTCAACGTGGTTGCCCCTGGTTTCATCGACACGGACATGACCAAGTCGCTCGCAGAGGCCCAGCGTGCGGCGCTCGCTGCGCAAATCCCGCTCGGGCGGCTCGGGCTGCCTGCTGACATCGCGGAGGCCGTGTGCTTCCTGGCGGGCCCGGGTGCTGCCTGGATCACGGGCGAGACCCTGAACGTCAATGGCGGCATGCACATGGCGTGAAAAAGCCATGAGAAACAGCGTGTAACAAAGGCGTGTGGTAGCCAGTGGGGGGTCCGTGGCATAGAATGGCGGCCCCCTGCCGGCTCGCGCCGACTTGGGCATCACAAGGTGAGGGACATCAAACCGATGAGCACAGTCGAAGAACGGGTCAAGAAGATCGTCGCCGAGCAGCTCGGCGTGAAGGACGAGGAAGTCACCAACGACGCGTCCTTCGTGGACGATCTGGGTGCCGACTCACTGGACACAGTCGAGCTCGTGATGGCGCTCGAAGAGGAATTCGAAACCGAGATTCCTGACGAGGATGCCGAAAAGATCACCACGGTGCAGCAGGCGATCGATTACATCGTCCAGCACCAGTCCAAGTCCTGATGCCATCTGCGCGCGAGCCCCG
>Ga0209254_10006826_pt1 | contig 10528 bp, 11 predicted proteins | sample FrelakmetDIP11DI_FD_187148 | JGI IMG/M metagenome (GOLD analysis project Ga0209254, IMG submission 187148) | Freshwater lake sediment microbial communities from the University of Notre Dame, USA, for methane emissions studies - DIP11 DI (SPAdes)... | ecosystem: Environmental > Aquatic >... | reverse complement strand
CCCGCCGCTGTCTAATGTAACCGCATCGATGGCTCCCAAAGTGTCCCTTGTGAAAATCCCCAACTCTTCGACTTTGATACCTTCACTAACTGCCTCGTTCCAACCATCCACTACGATGAAGAAGACATAGCTCGCGTTGTACGCCACCGCGGTTCGTGAATTCGGTGCTTTAGCATCCGGATTGATATCTTCTGGGATGGTTAATTCTCCATTTGTCAGGAAGTGGTAATCTCCTCCCATGGATGCGTAGGTCTTGGTCCAGTCTCTGGTCGGGGAGCCAGGACAATCGCTGATTTCTTGAGAGATTCCGATCTCGTCTCCTAGCAGCAGCTTGGTGAGCAGGTCGAGCCGCACATCCCCGGTGGCAGATAGTACCACATGGTCAAAGGGGATGGATGTGTTTCCCAATGAGTCGCGGAGTTTCACCACCGTACCCTTAGCCATGGCTGGCTCGGGTAAAACCATCGACGGTCGTTTCATTTCCACCAGGATTTCCACCCCCTCACTGTTCGTGCCGGTAGAGTCAGCGTACTGCGGTGTATAGAGGATCAGTTCGTCCGGTCCCCTCGGTTCATTCACCTTAGTGATCTTTTTTGTCTCCCCGCTACGCAGGACAGTCAGGAACTGGTCTCGTGGAGTATGGTAAATACATTTACCGATGAATGCATTGCGGTCCAGTTTCCAGGCGAATCCGGCATCACCGGTATAATCGCTGAATCTTTTTACGTACCACCCGGATTGCATCTGTCCGCTCCAAGGAGTGCCATTCTCTGGGTCAAAGAAGTAACCGTTGATGGCGACCACCACGTGGTTGCGGCTCCCCCAACTCTCACCCCAGAAATTGATGGATTGATCGTAGCGATTCGCCATGCCGCTTATTGTTTCTCTGCCACCCGCAAGAGATCCCTGCCCGATAGCCGTATCAATTGTGGTTGTAGTCTCGGTCCGGTCCATCCGCGCTACAAAAAGGTTGATCGGGCGTGGGTTGGTCAAGTGGAATAGTTGGAATTCTATTCCGGAAACCAAGATGGTCCATCCATCCGTTCTGGCAGCAGCTTTCATCAATTGAAAAGAGATTGTAAATGTGATCAGAAGCGGAAGAATTTTTACTAACCTGAGGGCAAAGTTCTTCTTCACAAATTCAATTTGCCCATACTGAGAAAAGGTACTATTCGATTGAAGGTCATTCTCCTTTATCACCGGTGTATATTTCATGCGGATAGCCAATGGTCGGGCTTCTTGGAGAAGTTGAACCATCCTGCAATTTCTGCTCATCTATGAGTGGCTGAAGCGATATTTACTTTTTTCTGCGAGTTTGATAAGAAATCCAAGACCGTGTTACCTCTGGTTAATCTATGATTTCCACATCATTCAACGAATAGGACAGGTTGCCGTCTATGTCTTCCGCTACATATCCTAACACGTAGACGCCGGATTCTGGTTCGTGAGTCACCCAGGTAAAAGGTGTCTTACCAAACGTCAAAGTTCCACCTTTTTGGTAGTACGATTCGCCTTGTGGATTATTTTTGGTCGTCCACCATTGGTGCATGACGGTGAATTTGTCCCCTTCTTTTGGGTTGATCTGTCGCCAGGCGCTCGAGGTTTCAGAGCCGAATTCTCCCCATACTTTACTCATTTCACCATCAGCCGTGAAATAGATATAAGAATCCACCTGGCTTCCGTTATCGCTGAATATATAAATCCCTTTCACACTGTAGAAGGTCTCTTCTCTACTGCGCCCATAAGATTCGGGTTGGATCAGGGCGAACTCCTCAGCCAAACCATCGCTCAAGTAATAGATTGCCGGTTTCCAGTTGCGTTCAAGCAGTATGTTGCCCGTATCACCCCAATCGGGATAGACTACGCCTCCGATCTCTTGCGATTGGTCGCTGTACATAAAAGCCGCATCAGCCATCAAGTAATCTCCTGAGTTGGGATCGTGTTGCATGACGATGTAATAGATGTACCCGATATTGCTCCCTCGAACCTCCGCGTTGACTTGTACAGTGTCTTCCACAGTGAATTTTTCTTTTGAGACAGTTACAGGCGAGATACTGAATTCTCCCGATCCTGGAGGAGTGATAGGTCCAATTTCCTCGGGAGTTGTGACCAGGTTCTCAGGATCGGGTGGGGCGCCAGGAAGTACTACTGTTGGATCTGCCGTGGATGCGTCTACCGGTTTGCTGGTGTAATGGTACAAAAGGAAATCATCCCAGAGAGAAGCAGCTGCAAACCGGCTGGCATTACTTACATATCCAGAATACTGGGAGGAGATCGTTTTTTGGAAAAGCTCGGAATTGGGAAAGAAGATAGATATGCCGGTGGATCCGGGAAGTTGGGCTCCATGTATTTCGATTAACACCGCATCCTGGATTAATACCTGGAGTGAGTCAGCTGCACTGGCGATTGGAGAGCCGTCTTGCTGCGAAGGGCTAACGCCAAGCTCACTTTGGACCAGGGCTGTGAAATTCGAGAGGTCTAAAAATGAATTTGGAACATCCTCCCATAAATTGTAGTAAGACTGAGCATAAGAACGGGCGCTGGCAATGGGGGATTGGTTCTCTTGAGTCATTGCTAGCACTAGCTGATTAAGTGCTTCGTGTAGCTGAGCCAACCTGGTAAGGTCCACCGCGCTCATTGTGACTTCTCTATAGTATTCGTCCAACATCTCCTGGTTTGACATCTCTGCCTGTTCGTATCCAGCGAAGTATTCCCCTCGCGCCTGGGAGTTTGTCACCAGGGTGTCTCTTGTAATATAGCTCTCACCATCCTCTTTGCCAGTTCATTGCTCCCCATGTCAGGGTTTGCGATGAGGTCAGATAGGAAACTGGAATAAGCCATCCCCATAAAGGGCACAGTTTCTTCGGAAGCCACCCCATAATGAGCGTAAGGTGCTAAGCCGCTCAACACTTCCAGTTGAGCCATCAAGCATGCGTCCAATACGATGATTTCAAACTGTGAAATACCTGTCCGGGAGAGTATCTCTCCCAACGCTTTATCCAATCCATTTATTTTTAGATGGCTGTCTTCAAAAGGGTCATCATCCCAGGCGATGCCGGTCCAGCCCCCACCATGATCGGAGAGGATCAACACGTAGCGGTTAGCCTGGTAGGTTTGAATCGCCCAAACTGCAAAATCCACCAGCGACTGGAGGTCGCCACTATTCAACTCTCCCAAGTTTTCGGAGATTGGAGAGGCTAGGAAGCGTAAATTCTTGTCCTGACTCAGCGAGTAGCGATGAGTACCGGTCCAGTTTCCTTCTCCTTCGTAGGCGCCCGGAAATCGGTCTAATTGAAGGACAATTTGCACCCGTTCTGTAGATCCAGCCAGCTCGGCTTCGTTAGCGTCGAAGAGCATTCCTTCTTCCAATCCTTTATCATCCGCATCCGAGTACATCAATACCAGCCATTTGTCTGGTCCACTGGGTGTGGGGATGGCTGTATTTGTACCGGTGGATTCTATAATTACAGAAGCGTTCGTTTCAGTCGGGAATTCAGTTTGTTGGACAATCTGGGTGTTCTCAGGCTCACTTGTTTTATGGCCTTTGAGTATCAATACTCCGATACCTACCGAGGCTAGGCACATCAGGGCGGCTAACACCGCCGCTCCTTTGAAAATCATTTGAAGCAGATTGTTTCTCGGATGGGCGTGCTCTGAAGGATATTCCCAAGGTATGGATTGTTCTGGTTTAGGAGTAACTTCGGGTGGGAGGGATTGCTGGGAGCGTACTGGATTTCCACAACGACCGCAAAAGCGAGCCTCAGGCCGAAGACGGGCACCGCATTCGTTGCAGAAATTTGCAGGGGACATAAAGAGTTATTCTTCGGGTTCTACCCGGTTCTTTCGTGTATCGGATTGTGGCTATCCACCCGATTATATCCAAGATTTTGTAAACAATGATCCAATAAATACTGTCCTTGGCTGGGGTACATTCGGGCATACAAGTTGGTTTACCTTGATTAATCTTAAGGTAAATCTAATTAGATAAAGTTTGTCCGTCTAGTATAATTAGCTAATATGAAACCATCGGCATTATTCATCCTTACCGCTTTACTCCTCCTGTCTTGCAGCAGGGTTGAAAGAATTATTGAGAACACTTCTCAGGCTCCTTCGATTCTCCCGACCTGGGATGCATCGAATACCACTGAACCTTCCGTCTCGCCTGGGATTCAAACACCTTCTGATACGAATCCGACCGAAACCCCGGGATTGTTGGGTTCTGTGGCGACCTTGGAGACCATGGATGGTCGGGTGGCGCTCCGGTTGATCATCAACTCCCCATACTGGGAAAAACTGGGATTATCCCCGGATAAGATGGACTTCTGGTTTGCGTATGCGGATGGGAAGCAGGAGCTTGAGGGGAGTGAGAAGAAGGTGCTAGAAGATTTTCTGGCTCAGTGGGAATCTCTGAACAGCTTATTTACGAACAGCCACTTCCTGCAGGATTCGATTGTCGGTTACAGGGTGAAAGAATTCCCTGGAGACCAAGGAGAAACCAGATTAGTGCTCTATGCGATAGACGAGGCATTATCAGCTGGTGAAGGTCAGGACAGGCTTTTCTTGACCACGCACTCTTCGACTGGAGAAAAACTCTCGTTATCCCTCGCCCCCGAGATCGAAGGTCTTAGCCAGCAAATCAGCTCAGATGGAAATTATGTAGAATACTTCGACCAGAAAGGCGATGTTCTTCTTGTCGCCGATGCGATCGAATTCCGCGGCAAGCAGGATGAAGGAAAAGCTCTAAAAAAGGCTTTGAAAGAGGTCTATCAAGGAATCTCACAGGATGAAAAAACTGCGTATCCACGCTTCCGCTTCACTACCCCTGGTGTGGATGTCGGTTTTTTTGCCATAGAGCAGCTCACCTATTATCAAATCCTGTTGCTCAAGACTGCATTGGATCTATTTGAGCGTGAGAGACTTCAGGGGCTCGCACATCATATATTCGCTGAAGAGAAAAGCTACATCATCGATTTGCGCATGGACGATCGCTTCTCTGGGTTGGCAAGCTCGGGCTCAGACATCGCTTGGCTTGATCCGGAAAAGATCGTCGGAAATCGCTATTCCCTGGCGGAAGTGATCGCTCACGAAGGCGCTCATCTCTTGCAGGAACCGACCAGCAGTTGTGACACAATACTCCAATATGAACTTGCTGATGGGGTCATACCACCCGAAATTTATTCCTGGAGCGCCGATGAGTTAATAGAGGCTCTAAGAAACCAGGAAGTGGGAGCCTATCATGTCTCGCTGTGGATCCTGAACGCACTGGGAGTAGAAGACCTCAGGATGGTCAAGTGGGTCATTCTGAACGGTAGAGCCAATAAACAGCTTCTCCTGGTGAATTGTCCTTAGCCTTATAATTGATAACTTCTGCCTAATCACCTTCACCGGGCACGGTCATAAACTCCCAGGTCATTCCATGCGCAGCAAGGATTAATAAGCCGAGCAGGATGCCCTCTACCTGAAGGGCTTGCAAGCGAATGGGTTGCGCCAGGGTGGGGAACAAGGCAAAGATCAATATGATTCCATATAATAGAATCACTACCCAGCGATTGCGCCCGAACAGTCCAGTTTTAAGTCGCTTCTCTGTCTTGACCATCAAGCGTGCTGTCATGATCATTCCTACCAGGGAAGCAATAACAAAAGTTAATCTCCAGATCAGCTTAACTTCTCCTCCAACCTGTGCGAACAGGCTCATCAATCCTGGCACAAGAAACGACAGGTAAACCCCAGAAGCCAATTGGCGCATTTGGTCATCCTTGATCCACTCTTTGCGAGATTTAACAACCGTCCACCACAAGCCGACCAGGGTGAAGCAAGTTCCGGCAACAATGGAATAAAAAGTGTTCGTGTCCATTTCTTCTCCTCATATTAAGTAGATAAAACAAGTCCTATTATAATCCTATTAGTAGTATACAAACCCTTGAGCCTGGAAGGGTTAAAATATATACTTGAGCATAATTAACTTGGATAGGTCTAGATCCGAATGTAATATATTTTTCATGCTCAAATTCTTCTGAACCTATGGTTTATCTGTTTATGTATCTCGGAACTTTCATTTATAATAATACGTCTTGACTCAAAGGAGATGCTATGAACACCAAATTATTTCCCATAATTGCTTTGTCAGGCTTGCTGCTTTTGAATGCCTGTTCGCCACAGGCTATGCTGAGGGAAGCACCGGTGGAAACTGTCCAGGTCGAAATGGGATTTCCAGGTGCAATCGAAGCTCCGGTCGAAATGGAAGTCCCTGCTGCACCGACTTCATTTGAATCCGCTGAAGGACAAATTCTTGCAACCCCTGCTCCGGGAGATGAAGGGGATGCGTTCCCGGTGAGCCAGGACACAACTTTCTCTCTTCCCTCTACCACCGATCGAATGATCATAAAAGACGCCTATATGGCTTTGCTAGTGGAAAATACTGACCTGGCAATCGAGCGAGTTACATCCTTGGTAGCCGACCAGGGAGGTTATTTGATCAGCGCTCGCTCCTGGCTCGAGAACGAGTTCAAGTACGCCGAGATCCGCATGGGCGTCCCATCCTCGAATTTCGAGAACACCCTGAACTACCTGCGTAAGATGGGAATCAAGGTGTTAGACGAAAACCTGTCCGGGCAAGATGTGAGCGCCGAGTATACCGATCTCAAATCCAGGTTGGGTAACCTGGAGGCTACCGCCGCTCGAGTGCGAGCCTTCCTGGACGAGGCCAAGACTGTGGAAGAATCGCTGCGAGTAAACCAGACCCTCTCCGAGCTGGAGGGGCAAATCGAACAAATCAAGGGTCAGATGAAATATTACGAAGGTCGGGCGGCTTATTCGACCATCACACTCACCATAAATCCACAAATCCCAACCCCAACCCCCACACCCACCCCTACGCCAGGACCTGGTTGGAATCCAAGCAAGACGGTTAAAGATGCCTCCGAAGTGCTTGTGGAAGCACTAAAAGCCGCAGTGGATGCATTCATCTGGATCCTCTTCTGTGGTTGGCCATTTGTATTGATTGGAATCGTCGTGTGGTTGGTCGTCAAGCGCCTGAAAAAGAGATCATCCAAGAGTGAAAAGGAGAATAATCAAGATTGAATGAAAGATCGTATAGGAAGATCGAGCAAAGGAACACCTTGTTGACATGAAGTGGAGGTGGATATGATTCGTGGAGCAAGAATAGCACTGAGATCCATCCGTGATGAGGACATATCTGTTTTAGAACATTGGGCAGACGATCGTGAGGCTCTATGGGGACCTTACCAACGATACCAGTTGGATCATCTACCCTAAATTGAAGAAGCGTTTCGACAAACCGGCTTGCTCAGTCGCCAGGCAGCTTTCTATATGATCGAAACCCTGGAGGATCAGAAAGCGATCGGTTTTATCCGGTATACAATAATATCATTTCCTGACGCAGATATCCCATACCCTGAAATTGGTTATGGGATCGCGGAGGTCAACGAGCGTGGCAAGGGTTACGCCTGCGAAGCGGTTAAGTTGCTGGTTAACTACCTTTTTGATGGATATCCTTGTGAACGGGTAGCTGCAATGGTGGATACCGAAAACCTGCCATCCATAAAAGTTCTTGAAAAAATTGGGTTCCAAAGAGAAGGTGTTTTGCGTCGAGCCACGTTTCGTGATGGAAAATGGACTGATCTAGCGATGTATAGTCTGATTAGGGGGGATCACCAGAAAGGAGATGTGAAATGTTGAAATATATTCTTGCTTTCCCACTCATTATGCATGGACTGGCGAATATCGCTGGTGTTGTAGCCTTCTTGACAAACAAGCAGACAGGATTTTTCGACAAATCTTGGATTTTTTCTAATAATGTCAAGATGCACAGCCTGGTTGGGAGGTTGTTTGGATTACTTTGGCTCCTCTCAGTGATCGGTCTGATCGCATCTGGATTGGGTGTAATTCTTCAGCAGGATTGGTGGAGAATGTCTGCAATTCTGTCCTGTGCTCTTTCCTTTATTGCAATCGTTCCCTGGTGGAAAACTGTGCCACCCGGTACCCATTTCGGGGCGATTTTCGACCTTATCGTTATAATTGTGCTTATGTCTCCACTGGGGGATACATTGAACGATCTATTGAGCTGACTGATACATCCAGGAGTGGTTTGAATTCGGAGGATTCCGAACTTTCCTGCTAAGATTCTGCAGATAGCCTGATCTTTTAGTTTTCTCTTTCTCGTTTTCTTCGCTGGTGAATAAATCCCTCAGGAGTCCGTTTGGGGCTATCATTGATTTGGAAGCGATAGATTCCCGTATTTATTGGAGATTTGGAGTATAATGTGTATGTGTATATATCATACACAAGGAGGTCCATTTGACACTTGAAAGAGTCCAGATATTGCTCGATCCAGAGCAGAGAAAGATATTGCGCCAAATTGCCCGAAGGCAGGGTAAGAGTGTCTCTGAAATCACACGCCAGGCGATTTCCTTGGGATTGACTGCTGTTCAACGAGAAGATATGTATACCCGAAGAACCATCGCCTTGGAGAAAGCGAAGAAGCTTAGAGATTCAATGCCTTTACTGGACATTGATGTGATAAAAGACGTAAAAGAAATGCGCGAGGAACGGAACATTGACTTATTCAACCGTCATTGATGCAAATTTGGCGATATACAGCGTTCTTAATACCCCTCATACTGCTCAAGCAATCAAGACGCTGACTCGTTTACATGAGTTGAATGCTTGGTTCTATGCTCCTCGATTATGGTGGTACGAGATAACTTCAGTAATCCACACTTACCAATTTTTTGGATTGCTTAGCGAAGAGCAATCCTTAGAAGCCTTAGATTTATTATTCACCGGGATGGAAATTCAGCCTGTGGAAGAATTGTATGAATCAGCATTTCGATGGGCTAGTCGTCTACATCAGAAAGCAGCTTACGATGGATTTTACCTGGCTGCAGCGGAACAGCTGGGAGCTGAACTCTGGACTGCTGATAAATCTCTAATGATTAATGCTCGTCAGAACGATGCTCAATGGGTTCATTGGATGGGAGAAGTCTAATATCAAGCCGTGATTGAGTTTTTCAATCACGGCTTTTTTGAAAACTTGTAATTAACTAGATTGGCTCTAAAGTTAAACCATACACCTTTTCACCGGCCACCACTCTGACTGGCTCCCAGGTGGGTTTCATTTTCATCCCTGCTTTAAGGTTATCCAACGAATCCACTTTGATTTGTCCCATGGCTTTGATTTGGTTTTCGAACTCCACCACACCAATTACCAGAAAGCGCTGATCGAATCCCCAGGGTAGGTTGAAAATCTGGGTGAAAGTTAGTAACCGGGGATTTCCTTGGGGCTTGATTGGTTCGAACTCCCGATTCTTGCATTCCAGGCAGCGGTCGTGAAAGGGATAGTGGACCTTGCCACATTTCTTACACTTATATCCGACAATGGCGATTTCTTTCATTGCTGCACCCTCTTCATGATAAAGGACAATACGTTGTTCCCGAATCCACCGAAATTAACCGTCAGACCAGTTTGGGCGTTCTTTACCTGTCGATCCTTGGGGAGTTCGTGGCGGAGCTGAAAGACGATATCCACGACTTGAGCTACACCTGTGGCGCCCACCGGGTGGCCTCGGGCTTTTAGACCACCTGACATGTTGATTGGAATTTGCCCTCCTAGGCTGGTCTTCCCTGCCAGGGCGGCTTTACCGCCTTCTCCCTTCTTGAAGAAGCCGACGTGTTCGCTCTCAGCAATTTCCAGGATAGTGAAAGCGTCGTGAAGCTCGGCAACGCTGATATCGCTTGGTTTTAGTTTCGCCATCTCGAAAGCCTGTTTTGCTGCCAAAGTCACTGCCTTAAGGTCCGTTGGATCATCTCGCTCTTGGAGCGTATGTGTGTCGGTCGCCTGTCCGAATCCTGCAATTAATACTGGAGTCTTAGGCATTTTCTTGGCCATCTCCAACGGGCAGAGCACCAGGGCAGCAGCACCATCGCTTACCGGGCAAAGGTCGTACAGGTGAAGCGGGTCAGCTGAAGCAGGATTGTTGACCACTGCATGCGGGCTATCGTAGATTCCCTCACGATCCAAGGCCATTTCCACGTGGGCATAAGGATTGCGAGTACCCATTTCCTGGTTTTTTATCGAGATTGCCAGGAGTTGTTCTCGGGTGACGCCGTATTTTTCCATGTAAAGGCGAGTAAACATGCCCGCCATCCCGGGGAGGGTGATGCCGTAAGGATATTCGACCTTGGGGTGGGTCATCGTGGCCACAAAATCTGTGGCTCGCCAACCCGTGACTTCCCTCATTTTCTCGCCGCCCACGACTAGAACCATGTCGTAATAACCCGAAGCTACCGCCAGGAGGCCATTCTTGACCGCCGAGCCGCCTGAAGCAGGTCCGTTCTCTACAGTGTCGGCAGCTGCAGGTAGCAGGCTCAGGCGATCCACCAGTGAGCTGGCTACAGAAGTTTGGTGCTGAATAATACCACTCCCCATGTTTCCCACGTAGACTGCGTCAACCGATTTATCACCTAATCCAGCGTCGTCTAACGCTTTCAGGGACGCGTAAGCAAGCAT
>Ga0209254_10006825_pt1 | contig 10530 bp, 8 predicted proteins | sample FrelakmetDIP11DI_FD_187148 | JGI IMG/M metagenome (GOLD analysis project Ga0209254, IMG submission 187148) | Freshwater lake sediment microbial communities from the University of Notre Dame, USA, for methane emissions studies - DIP11 DI (SPAdes)... | ecosystem: Environmental > Aquatic >... | reverse complement strand
AGCGGCGTGCCAGCGCCGAACAGCAGCGCGGCGCCGAGCGCGGCGCCGACGCCGGGATGAAGGCCGAATCGCGTCCGCACAGCAAACGTCTACCTGGGGTGTGCGGTGCAATGCATGCCGGCTGAGACGTCAGGGCGACTTCGCTTTCCGGATCTCTTGCTCGACCAGGGCCTTCAACTGCGCCGCGCCGAATTCAACCAGTGGCGTCCCGTTCACGAAGAACCCCGGCGTCTTGTCCACCTTCAAGGTCTTCATGTCGGCCATGTCCTGCCTCAGCACCTGCTCGATCTCGGGGCTGTCGGCCGCTGCCCTGGCCTTCGCCACATCCAGTCCGGTGTCCGCGATCAGCTGCCAGATCAGTTCGGGTTGCGGGTTGTGGTGTGCAGCCCACTGGGCCTGAGTCGCCAGCGTTCTTTCGAATACTTCCCAATACTTGCCCTGCTGCCGGGCCGCTTCCAGAATCTTGACTGCCGTATCCGAGCCCTTGTGCAGGGCTGCATACCGGACCACCAGCTTGACCTGGCTGAAGCTTGAATTGACGATGCCCTTGACGATCGGGTAGAAGGCCCCGCATGTCTCGCAGGCCGGGTCGACGAATTCGACGATGGTGACCTTGGCAGCCGGATTGCCATAGACCGGCGAGTGGGGCCTGACAAGGGCTGCACTGTTCATCTGCAGCGCCTGCTTGGCTTCCTGCTGGGCGCGGTCCCGGAAGATCATGACGCCAGCGACAAAGGCCACCACGACGGCCGCTGCAGTTGCGAAGACAAGCCATTTCCTGTTCACGTTTTCACCTTTCGTTTTGCAAGCCACAACAGTGCCACGATCGCAGTGAATGCAACCAGCGACAGCAAGGGGATGGGCACAAAGCCCGCCACCTGAGTCTCGGCATCGGCACACGAGGAACCCTTGCCGCAAGGCGTCAGCCCTTCGGACACCACGCCCCAGAAGACCAGGCAGTGGTAGAGCGCAATGCCCCAGCCAGCCCACGCGAGCGGCAAGGCATAGCGGATGCTGCGGCCATCGGCGTCGAGCAGACCCACCCCGAGGATCAGCACCAAGGGGAACATGGCGATGCGCTGGTACCAGCACAACACGCAGGGTGTCATGCCCATCACCTCGCCCAGAAAGAGCGCGCCCGCCGTGGCCAGCAAGGCGATCAGCCAGGCCCCGAACAGTGGCATCGAAAGGGCTTGGCGTTCGAGGACTTCGATGTTCATGTGCTTGCGATCATCGCTGAATTGAAGTGCCCCGCCTTCAGCAAGCGCAGGCCATTGGCCACGACCAGCAGGCTGGCGCCCATGTCGGCAAACACCGCCATCCACATCGATGCGTTGCCGAACACGGCGAGCACCAGGAACACTGCCTTGATGCCCAGGGCCAGGCTGATGTTCTGCCACAGGATTGCCTGCGTGGCGCGCGACAGGCGAACCGTTTCCGCGATGCGCCGCAGGTCGTCGTTCATCACCACCACGTCGGCGGCTTCCATCGCGGTGTCGGTGCCGGCTGCGCCCATCGCCACGCCGATGTCGGACTGCGCCAGCGCCGGCGCGTCGTTGATGCCGTCGCCGGTCATCGCCGTCATGCCGTGCTGGGCCTGCAGCGCCTTGATCGCTTCGAGCTTGTCCTGCGGCAATAGGTTGCCACGCGCCTCGTCGATGCCCGCCTCGTGCGCGATCGCCGTGGCCGTGGCCTGGTTGTCGCCGGTCAGCATGACGGGGATGATGCCCAGTGCCTTGAGCTCAGTCACCGCCTTGCGCGACGAAGCCTTGATCGTGTCGGCGACCGCGAACAAGGCGACGGGCCCGTCGTCGGACGCCAACACGCTGATGGATCGGCCTGCGTCTTCGTGGGTACGCAGCGTGGCCTCGAGGGCGGGCGAACACTGGCCACGCTCTTCGATCAGCCGATGGTTGCCGAGCACGTAGATCGTGCCGCCGATGTCGGCCTGGATGCCGCGCCCGGCGATGACCTTGAAGTCCTTCGCTTCCACGCTGTTGGGGCGCAGCCCGGCCGCGATGGCGCGAGACACCGGGTGGTCGGAGTGCCTCGCCAGCACCGCCGCGATGTGTTCGGCGGTGGCTGGGTCGGTGCCCGCATCCAGCATGTTCCAGGCCACCAGCCTGGGCTTGCCTTCCGTGATCGTGCCGGTCTTGTCGAGCGCGATAGCCTTGAGCTTGCGCGCGCCTTCGAGGTAGATGCCACCCTTGATCAGGATGCCGCGCCGGGCCGCTGCGGCCAGGCCACTGACGATCGTCACCGGCGTCGAGATCACCAGCGCGCAGGGGCAGGCGATGACCAGCAGCACCAGCGCCTTGTAGATCGCCGTCACCGCTGTCCACCCGAGCAGCCAGGGCCCGAGCAAGGCCACGGCCAGCGCGATGACGAACACAGCCGGGGTGTAGACCGCAGCGAAGCGGTCGACGAAACCCTGCGTCGGCGCGCGTGTTCCTTGCGCTTCTTCTACCGCATGGATGATGCGTGCCAGTGTCGAGCTGGCCGCCAGGGCCGTGACGCGGAATTCGAACGTGCCGGATTCGTTGATCGTGCCAGCGAACACCGGGTCCCCCACGGCCTTGTCCACCGGGATGCTCTCGCCCGTGACCGGGGCCTGGTTGATGCTGGAACTGCCGACGCTGAGCACACCGTCCATCGGCACGCGTTCGCCCGGGCGCACGCGCACGACGGCTTCGAGCGCAACCGATGCCACCGGCAGCGTGGACCAGGCGCCGTCCGCCTGGCGCACCGCGGCTTCTTCCGGCGCCATCTCCAGCAAGCCCTTGATCGCATTGCGGGCCCGGTCGACCGCGCGCGCTTCGATGGCCTCGGCGATCGCATACAGCGCCATCACCATCGCTGCCTCGGGCCACTGGCCGATCGCGAAGGCACCCGTCACCGCCACCGTCATCAACGCATTGATGTTCAGACGGCCGCGCAGCAGTGCCGTCAGGCCCTTCTTGTAGACATCGAAGCCCGCGAGCCAGATGGCCGTGGCCGCCACCGCCAGGCCGACGCCCTTCCAGACCAGGGCGTCGGGCGCGAAGTAGCCCACCAGTTCGGCGCCGAGTGCGAATGCCAGCGCCAGCCCCAACCGCCACAGACCACCCGGGTCGAGGCCGTGATCGTTTTCGTCGCCGTTTGCGTCGGCGATCGGCTGCGGGTCGAAGCCGGCCTTGCGGATGGCGGCGAGCGCCAGGGTCACTGTGGCCGCGGGCGCATCGAGCGCCAGCGTGCGCTGCGCGAGCTGGAAGCTCAACGCGTGGATTCCGGCGATGTCTTCGACGGCGCGGCGGATCTCCGATTCCTCGACGGCGCAGTCCATCGTCGGCACGCGAAAGCGCGTCCAGCCCGCAGCCACCGGCGTCTTGTCGGCATGTGCATGTACAGGGCCATCAGCGCAGACGCCGCAACTGCCATGCGCCTCGACGGCCGGTGCTGTTGCGTTGCTTGTTGCGGGAGGGCTCACGATCGATTCCTTGGGCTTGCAGGCAGGATTGCAAACCCTGTAGCCGTTGTAGAGTCAAGTCCTTGCAGCCCCAGGGGGAATCGACATGCGAATAGGCAACCTGGCCGAAGCGACGGGCACTCCTGTCGAGACGATCCGCTTCTACGAGCGCGAGGGCCTGATTCCGGCCGCGCAACGGAGCGACAACAACTACCGCCTCTACTCGGCTGCGCACGCTGACCGCCTCGCGTTCATTCGCCAATGCCGCAACCTGGACATGACGCTGGACGAGATCCGCTCGCTGCTGCGCCTGCGCGACGCGCCGTCCGAGAACTGCGGCGCGGTCAACGCCCTGCTCGACGAGCACATCGGGCACGTGGCCCAGCGCATCCGCGAGCTGCGCGCGCTGGAGGGTGACCTGAAGTCGCTGCGTGCGCGCTGCGCATCGCCGCAGCCCATCGACGCGTGCGGCATCCTGAATCAACTCGACAGCGTGCCGGCGCAGGGAGCCACGCCCTCGCCGCGCCGGCACATCCGCGGCGCGCATTGAGCCTGCCGGGTTTGCCACGGCGTCATGGACTGCTTGCCGGGGCCTCGACGGCCGCGACTGAGTCGGCGTGACGAGCGGTGCGCCGCCGCATCAACAAATACGCCGCAGGGATCACGAACAGCGACAGCAGCGGTGCCGTGACCATGCCGCCGAGCATCGGTGCGGCGATCCGGCTCATCACTTCCGAGCCGGTGCCGCTGCCCCAGACGATGGGCACCAGACCGGCCAGGATCACGGCCACCGTCATCGCCTTCGGCCGCACGCGCAAGACGGCGCCTTCGCGGATCGCGTCGTCCACCACCTCGCGTGACGCCACGGCCCCGGCGGCCAGGCGATCCTGCAGCGCATGCTTCAGGTACATCAGCATCACCACGCCGAACTCGGCCGCGACGCCGGCCAGCGCGATGAAGCCCACGCCCGTGGCCACCGACAGGTGGTAGCCCATCAGGTAGAGGAACCAGACGCCGCCGGTGAGCGCGAACGGCAGCGTGGCCATGATCAGCAGCGCTTCGTCGAAGCGGCTGAAGGTCAGGACCAGCAGCACGAAGATGATCAGCAGGGTGGCGGGCACGACGAGCTTCAGGCGTGCATTGGCGCGCTCGAGGAACTCGAACTGGCCCGAATAGGCCACGCTCATGCCGGGCTCCAGCTTGACCTCGGCGGCGACAGTGCGACGCAGGTCATTGGCCACCGCCGCCAGGTCGCGCCCGCGCACATCGACATAGACCCAGCCCGAGGGCCGCGCGTTCTCGCTCTTGAGCATCGGCGGGCCGTCGCTGATGCTCACCTTGGCCACGCTGCCCAGCAGGATCTGCTGGCCCATCGGCGTGAGGATCGGCAACTCGGCCAGGCGCTGCGGCGTGTCGCGCCACTCGCGCGGGTAGCGCAGGTTGACCGGAAAGCGCGCCAGACCTTCCACGGTTTCAGTGACGTTCTCACCGCCCACCGCCCCGGCGATCAGGGCCTGCACGTCGGCGATGTTCAAGCCGTAGCGCGCGGCGGCGGCGCGGTCGATCTGCACGTCGACATAGCGCCCGCCGGTCAAACGCTCGGCCAATGCCGACGACACGCCGGGCACGCCCTTGGCCAACTGCTCGATGCGTGCAGCAACGCGGTCGATCGCGGCCAGCTCGCCGCCGGTGACCTTGACCCCTATCGGACTCTTGATGCCGGTGGCCAGCATGTCGATGCGGTTGCGGATCGGCGGCACCCAGATGTTGCTCAGACCCGGCACCTTCACCGCCTGGTCCAGCTCATCGACCAGCTTCTCCGGCGTCATGCCCGCGCGCCACTGCTCGCGGGGTTTGAGCTGGATCGTGGTCTCGAACATCTCCAGCGGCGCCGGGTCGGTGGCGGTCTCGGCGCGGCCGGCCTTGCCGAACACGCGCGCCACCTCGGGCACGGTCTTGATCATGCGATTGGTGAGTTGCAGCAACTCGCTGGCCTTTTGCGCCGACAGGCCGGGCAGCGCGGTGGGCATGTAGAGCAGGTCGCCTTCGTCGAGCGGCGGCAGGAACTCGCCGCCGAGGTTCATCAGCGGCCAGGCCGTCGTTGCCAGCAGCAGCACGGCGATGCCCAGCGTCGCCTTGGGCCAGTGCAGCACCCACTCCAGTGCCGGTCGGTACACCGCGATCAGGCCGCGGGTGAGCGGGTTCTTCTGCTCGTCGGGGATGCGGCCGCGGATCCAGTAGCCCATCAGCACCGGGATCAGCGTCACCGACAGGCCGGCAGCCGCCGCCATCGCGTACGTCTTGGTGAAGGCCAGCGGCCCGAACAGTCGGCCCTCTTGCGCCTCGAGCGTGAAGACCGGGATGAATGACAGCGTGATGATCAGCAGTGAGAAGAACAGCGCCGGGCCGACTTCCTCGGCCGCCGTCGTCATCACCTGCCAGCGCTCTTCGCCTTCGAGCTTGGCGTCGGGGTGGGCGTGCTGCCAGGCTTCGATCTTCTTGTGCGCGTTCTCGATCATCACTACCGCCGCATCGACCATCGCGCCGATGGCGATGGCAATGCCGCCGAGCGACATGATGTTGGCGTTGATGCCCTGGTAGCGCATCACCAGAAAGGCGATCAGCACGCCCAGCGGCAGCGCGATGATGGCCACCAGGGCCGAGCGCAGGTGCCACAGGAAGATCACGCAGACGGCGGCCACGACGAGGAACTCCTCGAGCAACTTGTACGACAGGTTCTCGATCGCGCGCTCGATCAGCGAACTGCGGTCGTAGGTGGTGACGATCTCGACCCCCTGCGGCAGGCTGCCTTTGAGTTCGGCGAGTCGGGTCTTCACCGCCTCGATGGTGGCCTGCGCGTTCTTGCCCGAGCGCAGGATCACGATGCCACCGGCGACTTCGCCTTCGCCGTCGAGTTCGGCGATGCCGCGGCGCATCTCGGGGCCTACTTGTACGGTGGCCACATCGCCCAGGCGCACGGGAATGCCGGCCTTGGCCGACAAGGGGATGGCGCGGAAGTCGTCCAGCGTCTTCAGGTAACCGCTGGCGCGCACCATGTACTCGACCTCAGCCAGCTCGAGCACCGAGCCCCCGGTCTCCTGGTTGCCGGCCATCAAGGCATCGCGCACTTGTGAGTACGTCACGCCGTAGGCCGCCAGCTTGGTCGGGTCGAGAACCACCTGATACTGCCGCACCATGCCGCCGACGCTGGCCACTTCGGCCACGTTGGGCAGGCTCTTCAACTCGTACTTCAGGAACCAGTCCTGCAGCGTGCGCAGTTGCGACAGATCGTTCTTGCCCGTGCGATCGACCAGTGCGTACTGGAAGATCCAGCCCACGCCGGTGGCGTCCGGCCCGAGCGAGGTCTTGGCGCTCGCCGGCAGCCGGCCCTGGACCTGGTTCAGGTACTCGAGCACGCGCGAGCGGGCCCAGTACAGGTCGACTCCGTCGTCGAAGATCACGTAGACGAAGCTGTCGCCGAAGAAGGAAAAGCCGCGCACCGTCTTCGCGCCCGGCACCGACAGCATGGTCGTCGCCAGCGGATACGTCACCTGGTTCTCGACGATCTGCGGCGCCTGGCCGGGGTAGCTGGTGCGGATGATGACCTGCACGTCGGACAGATCGGGCAGCGCGTCGATCGGCGTGCTGCGCAGGCTGACGATGCCCCACGCGCCGAGCATCAGGGTGGCCAGCAACACCAGCAAGCGATTGGCTACCGACCAGCGGATCAGGCGCGCAATCATCGCTGCACCCCTGAAGCCGCCGGCGGAGCCGCATTACCGGTGTGGGCGCTGTGGTCGACGGCGCTGGCCGCGGCCGCCGCCATGGTTGGCGCGGCCGCTGCCGATCCCGTTGGCGCACGCGCCAGCACGCCTTGCAGGCTGGCCTCCGAGTCGACCAGGAACTGGCCCGAAGCCACGACCTGCTGTCCGGCGGCCAGGCCGCTGCGGATGACGATGCGGTCACCCACCTGCTCGCCGATCTCGACCTCGACCGGCCGAAAGCGCCCCGGCTGCTCCGACAGGTACACCAGCGTGCGCTTGCCGGTGCGGATCACGGCCTCGGCCGGCACCACCAGCGCGTCACGCTGCGGCCCGCGCAGGCTGACCTGGGCGAACAGACCCGCTTTCAGGCGTTGGCGCGGGTTGGGCAGCTCGATGCGCACGCGCAGCGTGCGGGACTCGCGGTTGCCCTCGGGCAGGATTGCCGCGACGCGGCCCTTGACCACCTCGCCGGGCAGCGCCGGAAAGCGCGCCTCGACCGCTTGGCCGGGCTGGATCGCCGCGGCCTGCGCTTCGGGCAGGGCCGCTTCGAGCCAGACCGTGCCCAGGCCGTTGATGCGGGCCAGCGTCATGCCCGGTGCCACCATCATGCCCGCGCGCACCATCAGCTCGCTGATCACGCCGCCGGCCGGCGCGGTGATCGTCTGCTGGGCAACGGCTTGCCCGCTGCGCTCGACGCGATCGACCAGGTCGGCCGGCATGCCCAGCAACAACAAGCGTTGCCGCGCGGCCTGCGTCAGCGCCGCATCGTTCGTCGCCTTCACGGCCAGGTACTCCTGCTGCGCACCCAGCCACTCGGGGTTGAGCACATCGACCAGCGGCGCGCCAGCGGCCACCACGTCGCCCGGCGCGAGTGCATAGACGCGCTCGACGAAGCCCGCCGTGCGCGATTGCACGATGCTGATGTCGCGCTCGTTGAGCTGCACCGTGCCGACGGCTTCGACGACAGCGCCAATCGGGCGCGTCTCGACGACCGCCAATCGCAGCCCGAGGGCCTGCTGCGCCTGTGTCGACACGGCCAGCCCTGCGGTGTCGCCGGCGGCGACCTCGCCTTCGTCGGCATAGCGCGCGACCAGCTGCATGTCCATGAAGGGCGACTTGCCGGGCTTGTCGAACTTCTGCGTCGGCACCATCGGGTCGTACCAGTACAGCACCTTGCGCTCGGCGGGGGCCGATGCGGCGGCCGTCGCCGGCTGCGCGGCGGTGCCGGCGCCGGTGTGCTGCGCGCCACTGCGCCACCAGGCGCCGCCCCAGCCGAGTGCGACGCCGATGGCCAGCAAGGTGAGGGCGAAGACGATCCGTTTCGGTTGTGCGTTCATTTCATTGCTCCGCAATCAGGGTGGTCAGGCGCACGCGCAGGGCCGCGCGCTGCGTGTCGAGTTCCGTCAGACGCAATTGGGTCTCGACGGCTTCGCGGCGCGCCGTCAGCACGGCGGCCAGGTCGCCACGGCCGGCCTGGTAGCTCGCCATGGCGAGGGCCACGCGCTCGGCGGCCAACGGCTGCCCGCTGCCATCGAGCCGCGCGCGCTGGGCATCCAGGGCTTGCAGTTCCGCGAGCTGCACATCGACCTCCTCGCTGTGCCTTCGTATCGTCTCTTCGCGCTCGGCCTCGATGCGTTGAACGTCTTTCTGCTTTGCCGCGATCTGCGGTTGCTGGCGCTGGCCCCTCTGCCACGGCAGGTCGAAGCTGAGCTGGAACGAGACCATGTCGCCGTACTGCGAACCGCGGCGGTTGTAGACCACTTCCCAACCCCAGTCGCCGCGCTGCTCGGCATCGGCCTCGCCGACCTCGGCCTGTGCCATCGCCTGCATCGCGGCATAGGGCGCGACTTCAGCGTGGCGATGCAGGCCGGCGCGCACGGCCTCGGGCTGCACCGCCACGACCGGTGGCTCGCCTTCGAGCGCCTCCTCGGCACGGGTGCCCACCCAGCGGCGCAGTGCGGCCCGCGCCTTGGCCACATCGCGCCGCACGTCGTCACGCCGGTCGGCGAGCGCCAGCGCTTCCTGGCGGGCCATCGTGCGTTCGGCCGGCATGGCTTTGCCCGCTGCGATGCGCGAGTCCACCGTGTCCAGCAGGACGCGGTTCTCGCGGTCGAGCTCGCCGAGTTGGGTAGCGCGGCGTTCCGCGAAGTACACGGCGAGCCAAGCCAGGGCGGCCTCGCGCTGGACCGCGAGCTGGGCCACGGCCAGCATCGCCCGCTCGCGCTCGACACGCGCCTGTGCGCCCGCCGCACGCGCCTCGCGTTTGCCGCGGTTGGGCACCTCCTGCATCACGCCGATGCGCTGCATCGTCATGAAGTCGCTTGTCAGGCTGTAGCGGTCGGGCCCACTGATCGGCAGGTTGTCGACGCCGACGATCAGGCGGGGGTCCGGCAATGCCGTGGCCGCCGGCTGGGCCGCCCGGGCGCTGGCCAAGGCACTGCTCTGGGCGACCAAGGAGGGCGCCTGGTCGCGTGCCAGGCGCGTCGCTTCGTCGAAGCTCAGGCCGGCGCTGGCCAGGGTCGGCAGGCAGAGCGCTGCCAGGGCAAACCCCGCGCGCATGCAGAAATGAGAGGAAGCCATGGCTTGTCCTTCGAGGCAACCGTAACGAGGAACTCGGGCGGACCCGGTCGGCATCGATGCCGACGGGCCGAGCGGGTCACGCTAGTTGCGCAGGACGAGCAGGCTGAGGTAGAGGGGCGGCGAGCCGGGCGGGGACCCACCCGGGGTCACGATCGAAGTCCGGCACGCGGGCTGCGTGGGCAGCAGCGCGACGTGCCGCCAGTCCAGTACCGCGATCAATACCGGCGTTGCCGGAACATCCGAGGTCGGCGTCGGCTGGACGGTCTGCGAGCCTTGCTGGCAGTGGGCTTGGCACAACTGCGGCTGATCCGGGTCCATCGCGCCGGGCATGATGCCGCTGCAACCCGGCATCTCGGCCAGCACGACTGGCGCTTGCACCGCAGCTGGACAGGCGTACGCCGCCGTCGCAAGCTGCATGAACAGCAGCGCCAGACCCAGCCAACTGGACAACCAGCGAGTGGGGCGGCGGGTCGGACGCATGGCGAAAGTCTAGGCCGTCGTGACAATCAGGGCTTGATATTGGACAAGTGGGGGCCCAGCGATCAAGGGGCTAACCGAAGCTCGGTCACGGCATAGCCGCTGGCCGTCTTTTCCGCCACGAAACGGATCTTGTCGCCGGCCTTCAAGGCGTCAAGCAGGGCACCGTCCTTGACCTGGAAGACCATCGTCATCGGCGGCATGTCCAGGCTCTTGATCTCGCCGTGCTTGATCGTCAGCTTCTTCGCGCCCTTGTCGACCTTG
>Ga0209254_10006824_pt1 | contig 10531 bp, 7 predicted proteins | sample FrelakmetDIP11DI_FD_187148 | JGI IMG/M metagenome (GOLD analysis project Ga0209254, IMG submission 187148) | Freshwater lake sediment microbial communities from the University of Notre Dame, USA, for methane emissions studies - DIP11 DI (SPAdes)... | ecosystem: Environmental > Aquatic >... | reverse complement strand
GCGCCAGCAGGTCGCGAGCGGCGCGCAGGTCATCGACGTCAACATGGACGAGGGCATGCTCGACTCGGAAGCCGCGATGGTGCGGTTCCTGAACCTGGTTGCCGCAGAGCCGGACGTCGCGCGCGTCCCCGTGATGATCGACTCGTCGAAGTGGACGGTCATCGAAGCGGGGCTCAAGTGCCTGCAGGGCAAGGGCATCGTCAACTCGATCAGCCTCAAGGAAGGCGAACGGCCGTTCCTCGAGCAGGCGCGGCTGCTGCGCGCCTACGGCGCCGCCGTCGTCGTGATGGCATTCGACGAGCAGGGCCAGGCGGACACGGTCGAGCGCAAGGTCGAGATCTGCAAGCGCTGCTACCGGCTGCTCACCGAGACCGTCGGGTTCCCGGCCGAGGACATCATCTTCGACCCGAACATCTTTGCCGTGGCGACCGGCATCGAGCAGCACGACCGCTACGCGCTCGATTTCATCGAGGCCACCGCGCAGATCCGCGCGGCCTGCCCGCACGCGCTGGTCAGCGGCGGAGTCAGCAACGTGTCGTTCTCGTTCCGCGGCAACGACGTCGTGCGCGAGGCGATGCATTCGGTGTTCCTCTACCATGCGATCCGCGCCGGGTTGAGCATGGGCATCGTCAATGCGGGCCAGCTCGCGATCTACGCGGACATCGACCCGGAACTGCGCGAGCGCGTCGAGGACGTGGTGCTCGCGCGCCGGCCCGACGCGACCGAGCGCCTGCTCGAGACCGCGAGCCGGTTCAAGGGCGAAGCCGGGCAGAAACGCGTCGAGGACCATGCCTGGCGCTCGTGGCCGGTGCGGCAACGTCTCGAGCACGCGCTGGTCAAGGGCATCGACGAGTTCGTGACCGACGACACCGAGGCGGCGCGCCTCGAACTCGGCAACCCGCTCGGCGTGATCGAGGGGCCGCTGATGGACGGCATGAACGTCGTGGGCGACCTGTTCGGCGCCGGAAAGATGTTCCTGCCTCAGGTCGTGAAGTCGGCGCGAGTGATGAAGAAGGCGGTCTCGCACCTGTTGCCGTACCTCGAGAAGTCACAGGACGGCTCCAACCGTTCGAATGGCAAGATCGTCCTTGCCACCGTAAAGGGCGACGTGCACGACATCGGCAAGAACATCGTCGGCGTCGTGCTCCAATGCAACAACTTCGAGGTGATCGACCTCGGCGTGATGGTGCCGGCGGACCGCATCCTCGAGACCGCGCGGCGCGAGGGCGCGGAGATGATCGGCCTGTCGGGGCTCATTACGCCGTCGCTCGACGAGATGGTGCACGTGGCGCGCGAGATGAAACGGCAGGGCTTCGAGGTGCCGCTGCTGATCGGCGGCGCCACGACGTCGCCGGCACATACCGCCGTCAAGATCGATCCGGAATACGATGGACCGGTCGCCTATGTGAAGGATGCTTCGCGCGCAGTCGGCGTATGCCAGTCGCTGGTCACGCCAGAGCACCGCGCGGAGTTCACCGCGAAGCTCAAGTCCGGCCACGCAGAACGGCGCGAACAGCACAAGGGTCGCAAGGTGAAGGCGCCCGCGCTGACGCTCGCCGAGGCCCGCGCCAACCGCTTCCGCTGCGACTGGGCGGCGTACCGTCCGCCGGTGCCGAAGATGGCGGGCCTCCGACGCTTCGAAAACCTGCCGCTCGAGGAACTCGTCCGCTACATCGACTGGATGCCGTTCTTCAATGCCTGGGAGTTCGCTGGCAAGTTTCCGGACGTACTGACCGATCCGGTGGTGGGCGAGGCCGCGAGCAACCTCTACGCGGACGCGCGCAGGACGCTCAAGCAGATGATGGCGGAGCGCTGGGTCCAGGCGAATGCGGTGATCGGCTTTTTCCCGGCGAACTCGGTGGACGACGACATCGAGGTGTACGCGGACGAATCGCGCACCCAGGTGCGCTACCGCCTGCACCACCTGCGCCAGCAGAAGCCCAAGCCGGCTGGCCAGCCGCACTACGCGCTCTCCGACTTCGTTGCGCCGCGGGATTCGGGCGTGAAGGACTGGATCGGGTGCTTCGCGGTCACGACGGGCGTCGGTCTCGACGCGAAAGTGCGCGAATTCGAGGCCCGACACGACGACTACTCCAGCATCCTGCTGAAGGCTCTCGCGGACCGGCTAGCCGAGGCGCTCGCCGAGCGCATGCACGAGCGCGCGCGGCGCGAGTTCTGGGGCTACGCGCCCGAGGAGCGCTTCACCCATGACCAGCTCGTGCGCGAGGAGTACCGCGGCATCCGTCCGGCGCCCGGCTATCCCGCCTGCCCGGATCACACCGAGAAAGCGACGCTGTGGCGGATGCTCGATGTGGAAAAGACGGCGGGAATCCGGCTCACCGAGAGCTTTGCGATGTACCCGACGGCCGCCGTGAGCGGCTGGTACTTCTCGCACCCGGAAGCTCGCTACTTCCAGGTCGGCCGCATCGACGCGGACCAGGTTGCCGACTACGCCGAACGCAAGGGCATGACGGTTGCGGAGGCCGAGCGCTGGCTTGCGCCGCTGATCGGGTACGAAGTCGCGGCCGACGCGGCATAGTCCTGTCTCGAAGAGCGCGGGCCCCTCGGCCCGCGCCAGTCTGCGTCATCGACCGGTGTATTCGAAGTCCGCCCGCGTCGTTGCAGTGATCGCCGAGCCCGCCGGAAGCTCGACTTCGGTACCGGTTTTCTTGGCCGCGATGGCGCCGACTGCGCCGCCGAGCACGCCGCCGATCACCTTGCCTTTGTCGTCGTCGATCTGGTGACCGATGATGGCACCGGCCGCGGTGCCGCCGGCGATCTTTGCCGTATCGCGGCCCTTCTCGCTCGGGCCCTTCTGTACCGCGCGGGCGTTGATCGTGACCGTCGAGCCATCGGCTACGGCGAGCTGGTTGAAGTCGATCCTGAGCGCCGGCACCGCGCCGATCTTGTTGCTGCCGGAGGTCACTTCCCGGAGCGAGCCCCGCACCAGCGCGCCTGCGGTGGCCACCCGTCGGTCACCCACCATGAGGTCCGAGGCGAGACGGGCCTCGACCACGTCATCGGCGAGCGAGGTCTTCGTCGACAGCGGCGACGTGAGTTCGACCGTGAACTGCGTTCCCGTCGGAACCGTGACCGGCGGCGGTGGCGGCGCGGGCGCCACGGCAGCCGCAGACGATGCGCTCGTCGCGGGCTTGGGTGTGGCCGCCGACTTCGGCGGGGCCGTGGCCCTGGTCGGTGCCTTTACGGCCGCCTCGCGCGCCGCGAGTTCCGCCTCGCGCCGCGCGAGTTCGGCTTCCCGCTCGCGCAGGGCCAACTCCGCCTCCTGGTCTGCGAGCTCCTGCTCGCGCGCTGCAAGCGCAGCAGCCTCCTCTTCGGCGGCCGCTGCCGTTTCCGCCGCAGTGTCCGCTGTGGTCGGCTCGCCAGTGGGCACCGCGGCAGCAGGGGTGGGTTCCGACTTGCCACCGCAGGCGGTCAGGCCCAAGGCGAGCATGGCTGCCATCGCAAGCGCTTTCGCGGAATTCGATGACGGGTATGGCGAAAGCATCGGTATCTCCTGGGAAGACATGGCCGCGCACGTTGCCTTTGCAGGGCAGGACGCCGCGAAATTCAGTCTCGGCATACGCGCGAGAGTTCCGCAACGCCAGGCTTGACGCCGCGGCTCGCGCATCGTAACAAGAATCCAGTGACGGCAAGAACGATCGGGGAGATGACGATGGCGATGCCCGTAGCGGCGGAAGCGCTTGCGTTACAGCGACTGTACCACTGGGAGCGCACCGCGCCCGAGCGCGTCGCTCTTACGCAGCCGGTCGGCGGCGGAAACGTGAAGGAGTTCACGTGGCGTGACGTCCTGGACCAGACGCGGCGCATGGCCGCGCACCTGCAGGGGCTCGGCTACGAGCCTGGCGCACGGATCGGCATCCTCGCCAAGAATGCCGCGCACTGGATGCTGGCGGATTTCGCGATCTGGATGGCCGGCTACGTCTCCGTGCCGCTGTACCCGACGCTTGCTGCCGGGACGATTCGCCAGATCCTCGAACACAGCGAAGCGAGATTGCTGTTCATCGGCAAGCTCGACGGTTGGAACGAGATGAAGCCGGGCGTTCCGCCGGGAATGCCGTGCATCCGGCTGCCGATGTCGGCTGCGTCCGACGGTCCGAGCTGGGACGAGATCATCGCGCGCGTGCAGCCGCTGCAGGGCGAACCGGTGCGCGACGGCACGGAACTCGCGACGATCATGTATACGTCGGGCACGACGGGGGTCCCCAAGGGCGTCATGCACTGTTTCGCCGCCTTTGCCTGGTCGATCGCCGCGGTGCGCAAGCGACTGCGCTTCGACGCGGACTCCCGGGTACTGAGCTACCTGCCACTCTCGCACGTTGCCGAGCGCACGCTGGTCGAGCACGGCATGCTCGCGAGCGGCATGCACGTGTTCTTCGCCGAGAGCCTCGAGACGTTCGCCGCCGACCTGCAACGGGCGCGACCGACCGTGTTCTTCTCGGTGCCGCGGCTGTGGGTCAAGTTCCAGCAAGGCGTGCTCGCGAAGATGCCAGCGCAGAAGCTCGACCGGCTGTTGAGCCTGCCGTTCGTGAACCGGATCATTCGCAGGAAAGTGCTCGGTGCGCTCGGGCTCGATCGCTGCGAGTTCGCCGCCGGAGGCGCGGCGCCGATGCCGCCCGACCTGCTGCGCTGGTACGCGCGGCTCGGACTCGAGATCATCGAGGTCTACGGCATGACCGAGAACTGCGGCGTCTCGCACTGCACGCTGCCCGGCAAGCCGCGGCCGGGCACCGTGGGCTATCCATACGATGGCGTGCAGAGTCGCATCGATCCGGCCAACGACGAAATCCAGGTCACGAGCCCCGGCATGATGTTCGGCTATTACAAGGAGCCGGAGCTGACCCGCCAGTCGTTCACCGACGACGGCTGGCTGCGCACCGGCGACAAGGGCGTGCTCGATGAGGAGGGCGGCCTGCGCATCAGCGGCCGCGTCAAGGACCTCTTCAAGACCAGCAAGGGAAAGTACGTCACGCCGGCGCCGATCGAGGACAAGCTCGTCATGCACGCCGCGGTCGAGGCCTGCTGCGTAACCGGCGCCAATCTCGGCCAGCCGCTCGGCATCCTGATGCTGAACGTCGAGGCCTCTGAGCGGAGCGCCGCTGCGGCGGAACGATCCGCGCTCGAGGCATCACTCGCCGCCCACCTCGAGGCCGTCAATGCGCTGCTCGACCCGCACGAGCGCCTCGACTGCCTCGTCGTCGTCACGCAGCCGTGGACGGTCGAGAGCGGCCTGATCACGCCGACGTTCAAGGTGCGGCGCAACCGGATCGAGGACGTTTACGCCCGCTACTATGAGCGCTGGGTCGTCGAGCGTCGTGCCGTGATCTGGCACGAGGGCTGAAGCGCTCAGGGACCGGTCGCGTAATCCGCGAGATCGGCGCTGCGCAGCAGACGCCGATACCGCATCGTGCTGTGCGGCCAGTTGTTGGTAATCGTGCCATCGGCGAGCTTGTACCAGCTCTGCTTTTCGGCCGCCCACACGGACTTCGCGAGGTCGCGCTGCAACTCGCGGTTGTACCCGTCCATGACGTCGCGCTTGACGTCGAGGCGCTTCAAACCACGCTGGTCGAGCTGCTGGATCGCGTCGATGACGTAGCCCACCTGCGCCTCGATCATGACGAGGATGCTGTTGTGCCCGAGGTTGGTGTTCGGGCCATAGAGCATGAAGAGGTTCGGGAAGCCGCTCACGCTCACGCCGAGGTAGGCGTGCGCGCCCCGGCGCCATTCCTCGCGCAGGTTGCGGCCGCCCGCGCCGGTGATCGACATCGGCGCGAGGAAGTCCGTCGCCTTGAAGCCCGTCGCATAGATGATCACGTCGGCCGCGAAGCGCTCGCCCGAGCTCGTGCGCACGCCATCCGCCTCGATCGAATCGATCGGATCCGTCACGAGTCGGACGTTGCGCCGGTTCAGCGTCGGGTAATAGTCGTCGTTGAACAGCACGCGCTTCGCGCCGATCGGATAGTCCGGCACGAGCTTCGCGCGCAGCACCGGATCGCGCACCTGTCGGCGCAGGTGCAGCTTCGCGTAGCGCGTGGCGAGCCACTGCACGATGCGCACCTGCTTCATCAGCGGCGTGAGCTGCATCTCGCCGAAGAAGAACCACTGCCAGTCGTGGCGCAGCCTGGCGAGCCACGGCCAGCGCGTCATCCGCCGCTGCGTGCGTGGCGTGTAGAGCTTGTCCTTGCGCGGCAGCAACCAGTTCGCCGAGCGCTGGAAGATCGTGAGCTCGGTCGCCAATGGCGCGATCTGTGGCACGAACTGCACGGCGCTGGCGGCATTGCCAATCACCGCCACGCGCTTGCCGGCGAGATCCGCCGAATGGTCCCATCGGGCGGAGTGGAACTGCACGCCGCCGAAGTCCTCGCGGCCGGGGAGAGCGGGAATCGACGGCCGGTGCAACTGTCCCACGCCCGTCACCAGGAACTGCGCCTCGATCGACTCGCCGTCTGCCAGTTCGATGCGCCAGACGGCGCGCGCGTCGTCGAAGCATGCAGTCGCCACCTCGGCCTGGAACCGCATGTGCGGCAGCAGCCCGGACTGGATCGCGCACTCGACCGAATACCCGAGCAGTTCCGACTGCCACGCGAAGCGCCGACTCCAGTCCGTCTTCTGCGCGAACGAGAAGCTGTAGAGGAATGACGGGGCATCGCACGAGGCGCCCGGGTACGTGTTGTCGCGCCAGGTGCCGCCGAGCGTGGCGGCCTTCTCCAGGATCACGAAGTCGTGGATGCCGGCTCGCTTGAGCTGCATTCCCATGCAGATCCCCGAGTGACCGGCGCCGATGATTGCGATACGTGTGGTGGACGGCATGTGCTGCATTCGGCTGCGTCGACGCAGCGTCAATCGTCGCATGCGGCGGCCGCGCAACGCGAGCGGACCTTGGATGGGCTTGCCATCGAGGCCGCGCGCGCGCGATTATTCGGATTCGTTCGCGTTTGGAGACCTGCGATGAAACAGGCCGTCTTGACCCTTGCACTGCTGCTAGCGGGCTGCGCCAGCCAGCCAAGTACCGCTCCGGTGACCGCCGGGTCTCTCGCGCCGGCCGGCGAGGAAGATGAGGTTCGCCTGGCGGTCCAGGAGGCCGTCGAGAAGGGCTACAAGGTCGTCACCGACGATGGCCAGACACTCTACTGCCGCAAGGACCTCAAGACCGGATCGCGGGTGCAGTCGACCCTGACCTGCCTGACCAAGGATCAGCTCGTGACGCAGCGGCGCGGCGCGATCGACTACGTTAACAATATCCAGAAAGGCAATCCGCAGATCACCAACTGACCCATCGGAGTCGGGTTCAGTCCAGGCCTGCGATGTAGCTGTTGCCGCCGAGCGCGACCATCTGGCGCTCGATCCAGGCCTGCCGCTTGCGAACGTAAGGCGAAGGCGCATCCGCGCGGAAACGCCTCGGTGCTGGCAGCACGGCGGCCAGCAGCGCAGACTCCGCGCGCGTGAGCCTGGCCGCATCCTTGCGGAAATAGCGGCGGCTGGCCGCCTGGATGCCCCAGGTGCCGCGGCCGAATTCGGCGACGTTCAGGTAGACCTCGAGGATGCGCTGCTTGGGCCACGCGAGTTCGATCAGCACGGTGATCCCGGCTTCGAGGCCCTTGCGGAACCAGCTCTGGTCCGGCCACAGGTACAGGTTCTTCGCGACCTGCTGGCTGATCGTGCTGGCGCCGCGCACGCGTCGGCCGCGTTCGCGGTCGGCCAGCGCCTTGTCGATCTGCTTGAAGTCGAAGCCGTTGTGCTGCAGGAACCGCTGGTCTTCGGCCGCGACGACTGCGAGCGCCGCGTACCGCGAAATCTGGTCCCAGTCGCGCCACTCGTGGCGGAACTCATAGCCCTTTTCAGCGGAGAACAGCGCGATCACCCGGTCCCGGACCATGAACGCGGAGGTGGGCGGATCGATCCAGCGCATCGCGACGACGGACGCCACCGTGACCGCTGCCCACGCGAGCACGGCGAGCACGAGTGCCCGCCACAGCCGCCCGAATGGGCGCTTGCGACGTTTCGCCATCGAAGGGCGCCGGGACGATGACGCAGCCGGGGTGGGCAGCGATCGGTCAGGCGGCCGGCGTGACTCTCCGGGCGCTCTTGACCTCGACCGGCGTGACCGGTACGTCCTGGTGACCCGCCTTGTTGCCGGTCTTGACCGCGGCAATCTGGTCCACGACGTCCATGCCCGCGGTCACGCAACCGAACACCGCGTAGCCCGCGCCGCCGCGGCCCGGGTCGAGGAACGCGTTATCGACGAGGTTGACGAAGAACTGCGACGTCGCGCTGTTCGGGTCGTTGGTGCGCGCCATCGACAGCGTGCCGCGCCGGTTCTTGAGCCCGTTGTCCGCCTCGTTGCGGATCGGCGCGCGCGTGGCCTTCTGCTTCATGTCGGCCGTGAGCCCGCCGCCCTGGATCACGAAGCCTGGAATCACCCGGTGGAAGACCGTGCCGTCGAAATGGCCGGCGTCCACGTAGTCGAGGAAGTTCCGGGTCGTGACCGGCGCGTCCTTGTCGAACAGTTCGATCGTGAAGCCGCCGAGCGAGGTTTCGAATCGGATCATGGCAAGGGACCGTGGGGAGACTGGTTGGGGGGCGAAATAGTGAACGGGCGCGGCCGCGATGTCACGTCCCCGCAGGGCGCAGGATGACGCCAGTTGCCCGTCGAGTGGCTCCAGCCGGTAGAGTGTCGGGCTGTCATCGGTCCGGTGGGTCCAGGCCAGGGAGCGAATCGCGTTCGTGCCGCACGCTCGGTTGATCAGATTCCGGGTTTCCCGCTACGCAGGGCGTCGGCCCGTCCGGACGACGCGCCCATGAGCCGGGCTGCGCTGAGCTTCCAGTCGGAACGCTGCGAGGCGCTCGATCCGTTGCAGGTTTTTTCGGCAGCAGGGTCCGCACCGCGTTTCTACTGGGAACAACCGGCGACGCAACGATTCCGGGTCGGAATCGGCTGCGCGGAACGCGTCACGGTCGCAGGTCCCGGGCGTTTTCACGCGGCCGGGACTGGCGCACGCGAGGTCTTCGAGCGGATCACCTGGGAGGGTGCAGGACCGCGCGTCGGGCACCTCGTCGGGGGCTTCGCCTTTGCACCGACGCCGAGTTCGACCGGCCTCTGGCGGGGCTTTCCGGATGGCGAACTTCGCTTGCCCGAGTTGGTGTATTCGCGCGAGGGCGATCGCTACGCACGGGATGTCTGCCGCGGCAGCCGCTGGGCGTCCGTGCAGCCCCGCGCCCTGCCGCTCGGTCATCCGGTGCGCGGCGTAGTCGAGTTCGGCAACGGCGGTCCGGATGCCTACGTCGGGCGTGTCGAACGCGCCCTTGCGGAGATCCAGTCGGGCCGGTTGCAGAAGGTGGTGCTGGCGCGAGGCGTGCACGTGACGGCCCGCTCCGCGATCGATCCCGTCGCGTGGCTGGTTGCGCTCAGGGAACGCTTCCCGGCCTGCACGCTGTTCGCCGTCGGTGAGGGAGACGCTGTGTTCCTGGGTGCCAGCCCGGAGCGGTTGATCCGCGTCGATGGCGAGCGGGTCGAGACCGCGGCGCTGGCCGGGACGGCGCCCCGGGGCGGGTCGCAGGCGGCGGATCGAGCACTCGGCGAAGCGCTCTGCGAATGCCGCAAGAACGGCGCGGAACACGCTGCGGTCGTCGATTACCTCAAATCGGTGCTTTCCGACTGCTGTGACGACGTCGAGGTTGCCCTGGAGCCGACGCTGCTTAGAACCCGCACCGTCCAGCATCTCTGCACCGAGCTGCACGCGCGTCGGCGCCCCGGGGCGCCGGTCCCGCTGCTCGAGCTGGTGTCGCGGATGCATCCCACGCCGGCCGTCGGCGGTGCGCCGCGCGACGCGGCCCTGCGCTGGCTCGCGGCGCACGAAGGGATCGAGCGCGGCTGGTTCGCGGGCCCCGTGGGATACCTGCAGTCGCAAGGCGATGGGGAATTTGCGGTAGCCTTGCGCTCGGCCCTGGTGCGCGGCCGCAGCGCAACCGCATGGGCCGGGGCTGGCATCGTTGCGGGTTCCGAGCCCCATGCAGAATTCACCGAAACCGAGCTCAAGCTGCGCACCGTGCTGGGGCCGCTGCTTTGGGGGGCGCCCTGATGAACGACCAGACCGGCGTGTGCGATGTCGGCGCCGCGAACCTGGGTTTCGCCCGCGCGCTGGTCGGCGAACTGCGGGCGGCCGGCATCACGACCGCATTCGTCTGCCCCGGGTCACGTTCTGCGCCGCTGGCACTGGCCATCGCCGAGCACCCGCAGCTGCGGCACAGCGTGCACGTCGACGAGCGCAGCGCGGCCTTTCAGGCGCTGGGGTTCGCGAAGGCATCCGGTCAGCCGGTCGTGCTGCTCTGCACGTCCGGCACGGCCGGTGCGAATTTCCTGCCCGCCGTCGCGGAGGCCGCGCAATCACGCGTGCCGCTGATCGTCCTGACTGCTGATCGGCCGCCGGAACTGCGCGCGTGGGGCGCGCCACAGACGATGGAGCAGAGGACGCTGTACGCGGGTTTCACGCGCTGGAGCGAGGAGGCGCCGTGC
>Ga0209254_10006823_pt1 | contig 10531 bp, 8 predicted proteins | sample FrelakmetDIP11DI_FD_187148 | JGI IMG/M metagenome (GOLD analysis project Ga0209254, IMG submission 187148) | Freshwater lake sediment microbial communities from the University of Notre Dame, USA, for methane emissions studies - DIP11 DI (SPAdes)... | ecosystem: Environmental > Aquatic >... | reverse complement strand
CAGGACGCGCTCGAGTTCCTCGCGGGCGTCGACCGGCGCAGCGCCCGGACGGGTCGACTCGCCGCCCACGTCGACGACGCCGGCTCCCTCCTCGACCATCTGCAGCCCACGCTCCACGGCGCGGGACGTTTCGACATAACGCCCGCCATCCGAGAATGAGTCCGGAGTGACGTTGAGCACACCCATGACGACCGGCTCGGTGAGATCGAGCAGGCGGTCGCGGCAGGCGAGTTGCATCGGGGTTCGGTCGGAAGCGAAGCGCCCGGCAGGGCCGGGCGCGAGCGGTTCGGGTCAGTGCTGCGGCGCGGGTCGCCCCGTAGGGGCCTCGCCGTCGCGACGCTCCCGCGGCGGCCGGGTCCCGGCGCTCGGCGCATCGCGATCCTCCCAGTCCGCCGGCGGGCGCGGCTCGCGCCCCTCCATGATGTCGCGGATCTGCTCCTCGTCGATCGTCTCGTACTTGATCAGCGCCTCGGCCATCCGGTGCAGCTTGTCGAGCTCGCGGTCGAGGATCTCGCGGGCCCGGCGGTAGTTGTCGTCGATCACGCGCCGCACTTCCTCGTCGATGGCATCGCGCGTCTTGTCGCCCACCTGCTTGTGCTGGGTGACCGAACGACCGAGGAACACCTCGCCGTCCTCCTCGGCATAGGTCAGGGTGCCGAGCCGGTCCGACAGGCCCCACTTGGTGACCATGTTGCGGGCGATCTCGGTGGCCCGCTCGATGTCGTTCGAGGCGCCGGTCGTAACGTATTCGGCGCCGAAGATGATTTCCTCGGCGACGCGCCCGCCGAACAGCGTGGCGATGCGGCTCTCGAGCTGGCGCTTGCTGGTGCTGTAGCGATCTGCCTCCGGCAAGAACATCGTGACGCCGAGCGCCCGGCCGCGCGGGATGATCGTCACCTTGTAGACCGGATCGTGGTCCGCGACGTTCAGGCCGACGATCGCGTGCCCTGCCTCGTGGTAGGCGGTGAGTTTCTTCTCGTTGTCGTCCATCACCATGGACCGCCTCTCGGCGCCCATGATGATCTTGTCCTTGGCGCGATCGAACTCGTCCATGCTGACCGTGCGCTTGTTCGCGCGCGCTGCAAACAGCGCGGCCTCGTTGACGAGGTTGGCGAGGTCGGCGCCCGAGAAACCAGGCGTGCCGCGCGCGATGATCGAGGGCTTGACGTCCTCGCCGAGCGGCAGCTTGCGCATGTGGACCTTGAGGATCTGCTCGCGGCCGCGGACGTCGGGCAGCGGCACGACCACCTGGCGGTCGAAGCGGCCCGGGCGCAGCAGCGCCGGATCGAGCACGTCGGGCCGGTTGGTGGCCGCGATGACGATTACGCCCTCGTTGCCCTCGAAGCCGTCCATCTCGACTAGCAGCTGGTTGAGGGTCTGCTCCCGCTCGTCGTGACCGCCGCCGAGGCCCGCGCCGCGATGGCGGCCGACGGCGTCGATCTCGTCGATGAAGATGATGCAGGGCGCGTGCTTCTTCGCCTGGTCGAACATGTCGCGGACACGCGAAGCGCCCACGCCCACGAACATCTCGACGAAATCGGAGCCGGAGATCGTGAAGAACGGCACCTTGGCCTCGCCAGCGATCGCCTTGGCGAGCAGCGTCTTGCCGGTGCCCGGGGAGCCCACCATCAACACGCCGCGGGGGATCTTGCCGCCCAGCTTCTGGAACTTGGCCGGGTCCTTGAGGAAATCGACGATCTCGCCGACCTCCTCCTTGGCCTCGTCCACGCCCGCGACGTCGGCGAAGGTGACGGTGACCTGGTCCTCGTTGAGCAGCCGCGCCCGGCTCTTGCCGAAGGACATGGCGCCGCGGCCGCCCGCCCCGCCCTGCATCTGGCGCATGAAGTAGACCCAGACGCCGATCAGCAGAAGGATCGGAAACGAGGAGACGAACAGCTGCATCAAGAACGACTGGCGCTCGGGCGGTGCGGCGCTGAACGTAACACCGCTCTTCTGCAGCGTGCCGATGAGCGCCGAGTTGTCCGTCTCGGGGTTGTAAACGACGAACTGCTCGCCGCTCGAGCGCACGCCCGTGATGCGGTCGCCGCTGAACGTAACCTGCGCGACCGAGCCGCTCTTGACGTGCTCGAGGAAAGCCGAATACGGCATCTCCTGCGAAACGCCGGTGCGTGCGCTGAAGTTGCTCACGACCGTCGCCAGCACGACGGCGATGACGATCCACAGGACGACATTCTTGGCCAGATCGTTCAAAGCCTTAGACCTCGGGGTGAAATGCAGCGAAGGCGTACGTCAGGGCGACGCTTTCGACGCGAAGGACACTACACCAATCGATACCCACGTGCCACAACGTACAGCTCGGCACTGCGGGCCCTTGATGATTTCGGCTTGCGCAATTTCACGGATTCAAACCGTCGTCGCAGCCGTGCGATCAGCGGCTGGAATTCCCGGCCCTGAAAGACCTTCATCAGCAGGTCGCCGCCCGGGCGAAGGGTCTGCTCCGCGAACTCCATGGCGAGGTCCACGAGGTGCATCGAGCGATCGTGGTCCACATCCGCCATGCCGGTCATGTTGGGGGCCATGTCGGACATCACAAGGTCCACCCGGGTCTCGCCGAGGGTAGTTCGCAACCGTTCGAGCGTCGCTGCGTCGCTGAAGTCGCCCTGGATGAACTCCACACCGGGCAGGGCCGGCATCTCGAGCAGGTCGAGCGCGATGATGCGTCCGCGACCGCCGAGCAGCCTGGCTGCGTACTGGCTCCAGCCTCCAGGCGCCGCACCGAGATCCACCACGGTCATCGCGGGCTTCAGCAGGCGGTCGGAGCGCTGGATCTCCTCGAGCTTGAATGCGGCTCGTGACCGCCAGCCCTCGGCATGCGCCCGCTTCACGTAGGGATCGGCGGCGTGCTCGGCGAGCCAGCGGGCGGAGGACCGGGTGCGCTTGGTCACTTGAACGGGTCCGGCCGTTGCGGCATTCCCCCCAACGCCCGCATCGGCACTAAACTACGCGCCCTCATCCGCAACCCCGCCCTTCCGATGGCTCTCTCAGACGCACAGCGCAAGCATCTCCGCCGGCTCGGCCACGACCGCAGCCCGATCGTGCTGGTCGGCCAGGGCGGCCTCAGCGCCAACCTGGTGGCGGAACTCGACCGGGCGCTGCGCGACCACGAACTGGTGAAGGTCCGGGCCCGGGTCGGTGACCGCGACGAACGGGACCGCACGCTCGCGGAACTCGTCTCTTCCACCGGCTCGGAACTCGTGCAGCGCATCGGCCACGTCGCCCTGCTGTACCGCCGAAACCCCGACCAGCCGGGCATCCTGCTGCCGGACTGACGATCCACGAGGGTCGTTGAAGTCCGGCTCAACTGGGTTATCAGACGTACCGGACGGCCACGATCTCGAAGGCGCGGGTTCCGCCGGGCACCGCGACGTCCACCACGTCGCCCTCTGACTTTCCCACCAGCGCGCGCGCGATCGGCGAGGTGATCGAGATGAGTCCCAGCCGGACGTCCGCCTCGAGTTCCCCCACGATCTGGAATACCACTTCGGACGCGTCGTCCTGGTCCTCGAGGTCCACGGTCGCCCCGAAGACCACCCGCGAGGTGGGCGGCAGGTGGGCAACATCGATGATCTCGCTGTGGGACAACTCGTGCTCGAGCTGCTTGATGCGACCCTCGATGAACCCCTGTTGCTCGCGGGCGGCGTGGTACTCGGCGTTCTCGCTCAGGTCGCCGTGCGCCCGGGCTTCGGCAATCGCCTGGATGACGCGCGGCCGGTCCCCGGTCTTGAGGCGGCGCAGCTCCGCCCGAAGCTTCTCAGAACCTTTTTGCGTCAGCGGTTTACGATTCATACCTGAACTTCCGTGTGAAGATCCTGGAGCCGGTTGACCTCGACCTCCTGGAGATGATCGATGGCCTCGCAGGTCGCGAAGGCGCCCGCCAGGGTCGTGTAGTAGGTCACCCGGCGCGCCACCGCCTCGCGACGGATGGAATGCGATTCGTTGATCGCCTGCTTCCCCTCCGTCGTGTTCACGATCAGGCTGATCTCGTCGTTCTTGATCATGTCGACGATGTGCGGGCGGCCTTCGCGGACCTTGTTGGCCCGTCGGCACGGCACGCCCGCCTCCTCGAGCACGTCGGCCGTACCGTGGGTCGCAAGGATCGTGAAGCCGCGCGCAATGAGCAGCCGGGCGAGGTTCACCGCCCCGGGCTTGTCGCGGTCGCGCACGCTGATCAGGCACACGCCGCGCGTCGGCAACACCTCACCAGAAGCACTCTGCGCCTTGGCATAGGCCTCGCCGAAGCTGCGCCCCGTGCCCATCACCTCGCCGGTGGACTTCATCTCCGGCCCGAGAATCGGATCGGCGTCAGGGAACTTGCTGAAGGGGAACACCGCCTCCTTGACCGAGAAATACGGCGGAATGCGCTCGGCTGTAAGCCCGAGGTCGACGAGCCGCTTGCCCGCCATCACGCGAGCTGCGGCCTTGGCGAGCGGCACGCCGGTCGCCTTGGAGACGAACGGGGCCGTACGCGAGGCGCGGGGGTTCACCTCGAGCACGTACACGACGCCGTTCTGGATCGCAAACTGGACGTTCATGAGGCCGATCACATCGAGTGCAAGTGCCATGCGGCGGGTCTGCTCGCGGATCTGAGCCTGCAGTTCCGCGCTCAGGCTGTACGGCGGCAGCGAGCAACTCGAGTCGCCGGAGTGCACGCCCGCCTGCTCGACGTGTTCCATGATGCCGCCGATGTAGACGTCGCGACCGTCGCAGATCGCATCGACGTCCACCTCGATGGCGAGATCGAGGAACCTGTCGAGCAGCACCGGGCTGTCGTTCGACACCTGCACCGCGTACGTCATGTAGGAGCGCAGGTCGTCCACGGTGAACACCACCTCCATCGCCCGGCCGCCGAGCACGTAGGACGGGCGGACCACCAGCGGGAAGCCGATCTCGGCGGCGAGCCGCACCGCCTCGTCCTCGGTACGGGCCGTGCGGTTCGGCGGCTGCCGGAGCTGCAGCCGGTCCACGAGCTTCTGGAATCGCTCGCGGTCCTCCGCCACGTCGATCGAGTCGGGGCTCGTGCCGATGATCGGCACACCCGCCGCCCCGAGCGCCTTGGCGAGCTTGAGGGGCGTCTGGCCGCCGTACTGCACGATCACGCCGAACGGCTGCTCGACGTGCAGGATCTCCATCACGTCCTCGAACGTGAGCGGCTCGAAATACAGTCGGTCCGACGTGTCGAAGTCGGTCGAAACCGTTTCCGGATTGCAGTTGACCATGATGGTCTCGAAGCCGTCCTCGCGCAGCGCGAGCGCCGCGTGCACGCAGCAGTAATCGAACTCGATGCCCTGGCCGATGCGGTTCGGGCCGCCACCGAGGATGACGATCTTTTGCCGGTCGCTCGGCGCCGCCTCGCACTCCTCGTCGTAGGTCGAGTAAAGGTACGCGGTCGAGGTGGCGAACTCCGCCGCGCAGGTATCCACGCGTTTGAACACGGGGCGGACGCCGAATCCGTGGCGGCGCTCGCGGATCGCCTGCTCCGTCGTACCGCATAACTTCGCGAGCCGGCTGTCGGCGAATCCCTTGCGCTTCAGCGTGCGCAGCCGGACCGCATCGAGCGATGCGACACCCTTGAGGGCGACGCCACCCTCCTCCCGCACCAGATCCTCGATCTGTGCAAGAAACCACGGGTCGATGCGCGAGGCGCGGTGCACCTCCTCGGCCGACAGGCCGGCGCGCAGCGCATCGGCCACGTAGCGCAGGCGGTCCGGTCCCGGCATGCGCAGCTCTTCGAGCAGGGCGCGCACGCCCTCCTCGCCGAGCGGCAGCCGCACCACCGGCGTCAGCCCGTCGATCCCGGTCTCGAGGCCGCGCAGCGCCTTCTGTAGCGACTCCTGGAAGGTCCGGCCGATCGCCATCACCTCGCCCACCGACTTCATCTGCGTCGTGAGCCGGTCGTTGGCTCCGGGGAACTTCTCGAAGGTGAAGCGCGGGATCTTGGTGACGACGTAGTCGATGGCCGGCTCGAACGAGGCCGGGGTCGCCCCGCCCGTGATCTCGTTGCGAAGTTCGTCGAGCGTGTAGCCCACCGCGAGCTTCGCGGCGACCTTGGCGATCGGGAACCCCGTGGCCTTGGACGCGAGCGCCGAAGAGCGCGACACGCGCGGGTTCATCTCGATCACGAGCAGGCGTCCGTCGCTCGGGCTCACGGCGAATTGCACGTTCGAACCGCCGCATTCCACCCCGATCTTGCGCAGCACCGCGATCGACGCATCGCGCATGATCTGGTATTCGCGGTCGGTCAGCGTCTGCGCAGGCGCCACCGTGATCGAGTCGCCCGTGTGCACGCCCATCGGGTCGAGGTTCTCGATGGCGCAGATGATGATGCAGTTGTCGTTCTTGTCACGAACGACCTCCATCTCGAATTCCTTCCAGCCGAGCACCGACTCCTCGAGCAGCACCTCGCTGGTGGGCGAGGCGTCGAGACCGCGGGCCACGATCTGCTCGAACTCCTCGCGGTTGTAGGCGATGCCGCCGCCCGTGCCGCCGAGCGTGAAAGAGGGCCGGATGACCGTCGGGAAGCCGATCTCCGCCTGGATGGCGAGCGCCTCCTCCATGCTGTGCGCCACTCGCGAGCGCGGGCACTCGAGGCCGATGTCGCGCATGGCATTGCGGAACTGCTCGCGGTCCTCGGCCATGTCGATCGCCTCGCGCGAGGCCGCGATCAGCTCGACGCCGAACTTCTCGAGCACGCCCTCGCGCACGAGGTCGAGCGCGCAGTTGAGCGCCGTCTGGCCGCCCATCGTGGGCAGCAGCGCGTCGGGGCGCTCCTTCTCGATGATGCGCGCGACCGTTCGCCAGTTGACCGGCTCGATGTAGGTGGCGTCCGCCATCTCGGGGTCGGTCATGATCGTGGCCGGGTTGGAGTTCACCAGGATGACCCGGTAACCCTCCTCGCGCAGCGCCTTGCAGGCCTGCGCCCCCGAGTAGTCGAACTCGCAGGCCTGGCCGATCACGATCGGGCCGGCGCCGATGATCAGGATGCTCTGGAGGTCTGTGCGCTTGGGCATGGCAGCTTGCGATCCGGGGTCAGGCCGGCTGGCGCACGGGCACCGCGCCCTTGCGCAGCATGGTCTCCACGAACCGCGAGAACAGCGGCGCGAGGTCGCGGGGTCCGGGGCTCGCCTCCGGGTGGCCCTGGAATCCAAAGGCGGGCCGGTCCGTAAAGGCGATGCCCTGCAGCGAGCCGTCGAACAGCGAGCGGTGGGTGGCCCGGACGTTCGGCGGCAGCGTGGCCTCGTCTACGGCGAACCCGTGATTCTGGCTCGAGATGAATACGCGTCCCGAGTCGAGGTCGATGACCGGGTGATTCGCGCCGTGATGGCCGAATTTCATCTTCACGGTTCGCGCACCGCTCGCCAGCCCGAGCAACTGGTGCCCGAGGCAGATGCCGAACAGCGGCACACCCGACTCCAGGAACCGCCGGATCGCCGCGATCGCGTAGTCGCACGGCTCCGGATCGCCGGGCCCGTTGGAGAGGAACACCCCGTCCGGGTCGAGCCCCAGGACCTCATCGGCCGGCGTCTGCGCCGGCACGACGGTCATGCGGCAGCCGTGATCTGACAGCAGGCGCAGGATGTTGCGCTTGATGCCGAAGTCGTAGGCGACCACGTGCAGCCGCTGTCCCGGGCGACGCCGAGGTCCACGCTCCAGCGCCCAGTTGGTGCCCTCGTTCCACTGGAACGGCCGCCGGACCGAGACCACCTTGGCGAGGTCCATGCCCTTGAGTCCCGGAAAGCGACGCGCCGCCTCGCGCGCCAGATCGGGACGGGAGGCCGCCTCGCCGCTCGCGATGCATCCGGCCTGCGCGCCCTTCTCCCGAAGGATGCGCGTCAGCCTGCGCGTGTCGATCTCCGCGATTGCGACCACGCCGCCACGTACCAGGAACTCCGGCAGCGACTCGGTCGCCCGCCAGCTCGAGTGCAGCAGCGGCAGGTCGCGGACCACGAGGCCGGCCGCATGAATCGAGTTCGACTCGAGGTCGTCGGGGTTCGTGCCGGTATTGCCGATGTGCGGATAGGTCAGGGTGACGATCTGACGGGAGTAGGACGGATCGGTGAGGATTTCCTGGTAGCCCGTCATGGCGGTGTTGAAGACGACCTCGCCGGTCGCGGTGCCCGCGGCACCGATGGAAACGCCACGAAACACGGTGCCGTCCTCGAGCGCCAGAACCGCGGGTGTCGTCAAGGTCGCCTCCTCCGGTCCACCGTCCCGCAAACTGCATGCGGGCGCGTTTCGCGCGTGCGCCGACGGTCGAGGATGAGCGCTGGCTCACCCCGGTCGTGTCTGGCTCCACGGGCTAAGTTCAGAAGTTTACGCGAGGGCGGACGCCTGCGCCACGCGAAAACCGGGCGGCGCTACAGACCGAGCACGTCCATCATCGAGTACAGGCCGGGTGGGCGGCCGACCACCCACCGGGACGCCACGAGCGCGCCCCGCGCGAAGCCCGACCGGTCCTCGGCATGGTGCGCGAGTTCGACGCGCTCGCCCGGCCCCGCGAAGATCAGGCGGTGGTCGCCGACGATGTCGCCCCCGCGCAGGACGGCAAAGCCGATCCCGCCGCTCGGCCGCGGCCCGGTCGACCCCTGGCGGGGCGGCAGCGCCGACTGCTCGAGCGTCGTGCCGCGACCGCTCGCCACGGCCCGTCCGAGCCCGAGTGCGGTCCCGCTGGGCGCGTCCAGCTTGTGCCGGTGGTGCGCCTCGACGATCTCGGCGTCGTATTCGACGCCGAGCGCGCGGGCCGCGAGCTCGGCGAGCTTGAAAAGCAGGTTCACCCCGAGGCTCATGTTCGGCGCCAGCACGATCGGGATCGACTCGGCGATCTCGGCAAGCTCCCGGCGAGCCGCTTCCTCGTGGCCCGTCGTCCCGATCACCAGCGGCAGCGATCGGACCCGGCAGCGGCGGGCATGCTCGAGCGAGGGAATCGGCAAGGTGAAGTCGATGGCGACCGCGGCGCCCTCGAGCGCCCGGTCCACGTCCGCCGTGATGCCCACCGCCAGCGGCCCGATACCCGCGAGCACGCCCGCGTCGTGGCCGATTGCGGCATCGCCGGCCGCGGCCAGCGCCCCGCTCAGCCGCAGGTCCCCGCTTGCGACCAGCAGCGGAACGAGCGTACGGCCCATTCGACCGGAGGCACCGAGCAGCGCGACGTTCAGCATGTCAGCACGCTCAGGCTCACTCCCCGAGGCTCTTGAAGAATCGCTTGACGCCGTCGAGCCAGGAATCCTCGCGCGGGTGGTGCCGCCTGGCGTCCTGCTGCAGCGACTCCTCGAACTGCTGCAGCAGCTCCTTCTGGTCGCGGGTCAGGTGGACCGGCGTCTCGACGACCACCCTGCAGAACAGGTCACCGGTCGGACCGCCGCGCACGGGCTTGATGCCCTTCTCCCGAAGCCGGAACACGCGGCCGGACTGGGTCTCCGGCGGAACCTTGATGGTCGCCGTCCCACCGAGCGTCGGTACCTCGACGCTGCCGCCGAGGGCGGCGCGTGCAAAGCTCACGGGCACCTCGCAGGACAGGTGGCTGCCGTCGCGCTCGAAGATCGCGTGCTCGCGGACGCGCACCTCGACGTAGAGGTCGCCCGTCGGCCCGCCGTTGCGCCCGGCCTCGCCCTCGCCCGACAGGCGGATACGGTCGCCGGTATCCACGCCCGCCGGCACCTTGACCGAGAGCGTCTTCTGCTTGCGTTGCCGACCCTGGCCGCGGCACGCGACGCAGGGGTCGCTCACGACCTGGCCGCGGCCGTTGCAGCGCGGACAGGTCTGTTGCACGGTGAAGAAGCCCTGCTGCATCCGCACCTGCCCGGCGCCGCGGCAGCTCTCGCAGGACACCGGCTTCGAGCCCTTGGCAGCGCCGCTGCCGTTGCACTCGCCGCATTCCGCGAGCGTGGTGAAGTCGATGCTGGCGGTGTCGCCGAACACGGCCTGCTCGAGGTCGAGCTCGAGCTCGTAGCGCAGGTCCGCCCCGCGGTAGACCTGGGAGCGGCCGCGCCGGCCGCCGCCGAAGATGTCGCCGAAGACGTCGCCGAAGATGTCCCCGAATGCGTCGCGCGGGTCGAACCCCGCCCCGCCGCCTCCGCCGCGCATGCCGTCCACGCCGGCGTGCCCGAACTGGTCGTAGGCGGCGCGCTTCTGGGCGTCGGAGAGCACCTCGTAGGCCTCCTTGGCCTCCTTGAACTTCCCCTCCGCCTCCTGGTCCCCCGGGTTGCGGTCCGGGTGGTATTTCATCGCGAGGCGTCGGTAGGCCTTCTTGATGTCGGCCTCGGCCGCAGTGCGTGGCACATCGAGGACCTGGTAGTAATCACGCTTCGCCATGCGGTGTCCGGGGCGGGTCTGGAACGAAAGGCCGCCGCGGGGTTCGTGTGCCCCGCGGCGGCCGGTCAGTCAAGCGAGCATAACGCGTGGCCGATCAGGAGGCCTTGCCGTCCTTGTCCTTCACTTCCTCGAACTCGGCGTCGAGCACGTCGTCCTTGCCGCCCGGGCCACCAGCCGGGCCGCCGCCGGCCCCGGACCCGCC
>Ga0209254_10006822_pt1 | contig 10532 bp, 10 predicted proteins | sample FrelakmetDIP11DI_FD_187148 | JGI IMG/M metagenome (GOLD analysis project Ga0209254, IMG submission 187148) | Freshwater lake sediment microbial communities from the University of Notre Dame, USA, for methane emissions studies - DIP11 DI (SPAdes)... | ecosystem: Environmental > Aquatic >... | reverse complement strand
GAGCCCGAGCATTCGTCTGAAGCCGTGGTCGGTCCGTACGAGCTGCAGGACTTCAATCTCTACTACCTGAGCCGCTTCGGATACCGGCCGAGCAAGGTTGCGTTCCTCGCGCACGCAGCCTGGGGCGACCGCGATGCCGGCGTGTGGCCCGACACGGTGCCGCGACCCGAGCGCCGCGAGTACGACCTCCCGACCATTCGCCACTGGCTCGAGGTGTTCCTGGCGCGCTTCTTCCAGGGCAGCCAGTTCAAGCGCTCGGCGATGCCGAACGGCCCGAAGGTAGGGTCCGGCGGCTCGCTCTCGCCGCGCAGCGACTGGCGCGCGCCGAGCGACTCGCCGGCGACTGTCTGGCTCGAAGAACTGCGCGCGAACGTTCCCGCAGGGCGCCGCCGCAAGTAGAAACCGGGCGCTGGCCTGGGATGGCGCGCCGGCGCGGCCGGCAGCGCCCGTTCAATGACGGTGCAGCCGCACAGGCTGACGCCGTGCGCCCCAGGACCCGGGCCGGGCCGCGAACACCCCTGGAATCCCCAGACCGCATTGCGCGCAGCGTGCGTCCGGCGTAAGTCCCCAACGGCCGAGTTCGTACCAGTCGCGCTCGATCAACAACGCATGGCAGCCCGGGCACCAGGTGCTGCCGCCCGCCTTGTCGTGCACGTTGCCCGTGTACACGTAGCGCAGGCCATTTTGCATCGCGATCTTCCGTGCACGGGTCAGCGTCTGCGGCGGCGTCGGCGGATGATCGATCATCTTCCAGTCCGGGTGGAACGCCGAGAAATGCAGCGGCACGTCGGCACCCAGGTGCTCCGCGATCCAGCGCGTCATCGAATCGAGTTCCGCGTCGGAATCGTTCTCGCCGGGGATCAGCAACGTGGTGATCTCGAACCAGACCGGCGTCTCGCGCTTCAGGTACACGAGCGTGTCGAGTACGGGCGCGAGCTCCGAGCCGCAGACCCGACGATAGAATCGCTCCGTGAATGCCTTCAGGTCCACGTTGGCTGCGTCGATCCAGCGATAGAACTCGACCCGCGGCTCCGGGCACATGTATCCGGCAGTGACGGCGACGGTCTTCACGGCGACTTCGCGACACGCCTGCGCGACGTCGATCGCGTACTCCATGAATACTGTCGGATCGTTGTACGTGAACGCCACGCTGGCACAGCCGAGGTCGCGCGCGGTGCTCGCAAGCTCGGCGGGGGATGCGGAATCAGCGAGCGTGTCCATCTCCCGCGACTTGCTCATGTCCCAGTTCTGGCAGAACTTGCAGGCGAGGTTGCAGCCCGCCGTGCCGAACGACAGCACCGGCGTGCCCGGCAGGAAATGGTTGAGGGGCTTCTTCTCTATCGGATCCACACAGAAGCCGCTCGAACGACCATACGTATATAGCTCTATCCCGTTACGGTTTCGCCCACGCACGAAGCACAGCCCGCGTTGCCCCTCGTGCAGCCTGCATCGGCGCGGACAGACGTCGCACTGCACGCGGCCGTCCTCGAGCCTGCGCCAGTAGCGCGTGGGAATAGCAGAAATGTCGGTATTCATACGATTGGCGACAACGCGTCACGGGCGGGATATTGGCGCGTCGAAGTGGTCGGCAGGATCGAAGCGCGGCGCGCCTTCTAAGACCCATGTTGAGTCTGGTGCCTGGGAAGTCAAGTGTCCGGCCGGCAGCGGCTGCGGGACTCTTCTACCCGCAGGATGCGCAGGAGCTTCGCGACACCGTCGGCCGCCTGCTCGCAGATGCCGGGCCGCAGGGCCCGGAGCGCTCCCGGCCCAAGGCGCTGATCGTCCCTCACGCCGGATACGCCTACTCCGGCATGGTTGCGGCCAGCGCGTACCGACGCCTGGGCGGGTCGTGCGCGTCCATCCGCAACGTGGTGCTGATCGGGCCGAGCCATCGCGTGCCGATGCGCGGCCTCGCGATGCCGTCGGTCGACGCGTTCGAGACGCCGCTCGGCGAAATCCCGATCGACAGGGTTGCGCGACAACGGTTGCGGGAACTCGGGCTCGCCGGGATTTCCGATGCAGCGCACGCCGCCGAGCATTCGCTCGAGGTGCAACTGCCCTTCCTGCAGATGGTGCTGCCTGCCTTCGAACTCCTGCCGATCGCCACGGGGCTCGCTCCGGCCGCGCAGGTGGCGCGGGCGCTCGAGGCGATCTGGGACGGGCCCTCGACGCTGATCGTGGTCAGCTCAGACCTCAGCCACTACCACACGGCCGCCGAAGCCCGACAGCTCGACGACCAGACCACGGACTCGATCCTCGCGCGTCGAAGCGACCTTTCGGACGGGCAGGCCTGCGGATCGTGCGGCATCAACGGCCTGATGGACGTCGCGCGTCGCGAGGGGCTGGTGGTCGAGCTGCTCGACCAGCGCAACTCCGGCGACACGGCGGGCGACCGCTCGCGGGTGGTCGGCTATGGAAGCTACGCACTTCAACTGGCTTGAGCCGGCGTCCCGCGAACTGCTGCTGTGCGTCGCCGCAGCGGCCATCGAGTCCGGCCTCCGTTCGAGCGGCAGGGCTCCACCGGATGCCCGCGACCTGCCTGCCGACCTGCTGCGCGCGCAGGCGAGCTTCGTGACACTCACGATCGAAGGCCGTCTGCGCGGCTGTTGCGGGGTGCTGGAGCCAAGACGGCTGCTTGCGGCGGACGTGTGGCACAACGCCCAGGCAAGCGCATTCAGCGACCCGAGGTTCGCGCCGCTGATGTCGCTCGAATGGCAGCAGGCCGACCTCGAGGTCGCGGTGCTCTCGCCGCTCGAGCGCCTGCCCTCGCAGTCGGAGCAGGCGCTGCTCGGCGAACTGCGTCCGGGCGTGGACGGCCTTCTGATCGCGTGGCACGGTGAGCGTGCGACGTTTCTGCCGAAGGTCTGGCAGTCGATCCCGGACCCACGCGAATTCCTGCGGCATCTGAAGAACAAGGCGGGATGGCGGGACGACTTCTGGCCCCCCGACCTCGAGGCATGGCGCTACGTCACGGACACGATGGCGATGCAACGACCCGCCACCCGACCCGCCACCGGGGCGCCGTGAGCGAATCCAGGCGCCGGTAAGCCGCGAACCTTGCCGGCATGAACGCCCGTCCAGCCCTGGCTGCGCTGTTTGGCGGCATCCTCGTCGTGATGCTGCTGGTAACGACGACTGCGAGCCTGAAACAGCCGCTGTGGGACTGGGGCGGGCTCACCTCCGAGCCCGACCGCTGGTGGACCCTCGCAACGCTTGCGGACGCCTACTGTGGCTTCCTGACGTTCTATGCCTGGGTCTTCTACAAGCAGGTCACCGCCGCATCGCGCGTCGCCTGGTTCGTCGCGATCATGCTGCTCGGCAACATCGCCATGGCGGTCTACGTGCTGCTGCAGATCTCCAGGCTGCAGCCGGGCGAACCGGTCGCGCGGATGCTGCTCCGTAAGGGACCAGCATGAGCAGGGCAGATGGAGGATGGCAGGAAGGACTTCCCCGCCCGGCCGCTGCAGAGTCCCCCATTGCGCAGACCCCGGATCACCATTCGTCCTCTGTGCCGACGCACAAGCCTTCGCTCGCCTACTCGCTGCTGGAACGCGACCTGCTGCCGGACTGGCTGATCCGGTCCGGCATACGCCGGCTGCTCGCCCAGCGCCTTCGCGACGAGAACAGGGGCGATGTGGAGGCGCAGCAGCGGCACCTGATGCAGTTCGTGCAGGAACTGCGACAGAGTCCCGTTGCCATCGCCACGCGCGAGGCGAACGAGCAGCACTACGAACTGCCCTGCGAATTCTTCGAGCTCGTGCTCGGCAAGCACCTCAAGTACTCTTCCTGCCACTACGGGCCCGGCGTCGGCTCGCTGGACGAGGCAGAAGCCGACATGCTGGCGCTGACCTGCGAGCGGGCCCGTTTGAGCGACGGCGACGAGATCCTCGAACTCGGCTGCGGATGGGGCTCGCTCACGCTGTGGATGGCGGCCCGCTTCCCGACTTCCCGCATCACGGCGGTATCCAACTCGCGCACGCAGAAGCGGTTCATCGACGCACGCGCGGCCGAGCGCGGCCTGGCGAACGTCGAGGTCATCACGCGGGACGCGAACGTGCTCGAGTTTCCGCCCGAGCGGCGCTTCGACCGCGTGGTCTCGGTCGAGATGTTCGAGCACATGCGCAACTACGAGACGCTGCTCGGGCGCATCGCCGGCTGGATGCGTCCCGGCGCCACGCTCTTCGTGCACATCTTCACGCACGCGCGCTTCGCCTATCCGTTCGAGGTGCGCGACGAGAGCGACTGGATGGCGCGCTACTTCTTCACGGGCGGCATCATGCCGAGCGACGACCTGTTGCACTATTTCCAGCGGGACCTTGAGCTGCGTGACCACTGGCGCGTCAGCGGGACGCACTACCAGAGGACTTCGGAAGCCTGGCTCGCGAACATGGACCGGCGCCGGGACCGGATCATGCCGGTCATCGCGGCCACCTACGGTGCGCAGCAGGCGCGACGCTGGTGGGTCTACTGGCGGGTCTTCTTCTTGTCCTGCGCCGAGCTGTTTGGCTACGACGGCGGCAAGGAATGGCTGGTTTCCCACTATCTCTTCGAGCGCCACTGACCGGGATTGCATCCGGCGCTGTCCCCGTGTAGTTGTTGCGGGACGTGACCACCCGTCTCGACAAGCCCGCCCGCCTTATCCTGCCAGCCCTTCTCTGCGTGGCGTCGCTGGCGGGCGCGGGCGCGCTCGCACAGGCGACGTCCGACGACCCGGCACAGCCTGCCGCCCAACCCGCGACGGCCGCGGACATGCAGCCCTCGTTTCACCAGCTGCTTGACGCAAGGCAGTACGAGCTGGCCGCCGCGGAGGGGCAAAGGCTCGTGGACGCCGCGTCACGGCGCCCGGAAGCAGGCGAGGAGCTGCAGATAGCGCTGATGAATCTCGCCGTGGCCCAGTACTTCTCCGGCGACTACCTCGGCGCCGAGGCGAGTTACCTGCGCGTGATCGAGCTGGTGGAAGCGTCCGGCCGGCTCACGACGCCACGCCTGGCTCGTGCCGAGGCGGGCCTAGCTGCGACCTACCATGCCGGAAAGCGCTACGACCTCGCGGTGGAGCACTTCGACCGCGCAGTCCTTCTGAGTCGACGCTCGGAGGGCCTCTTCAACGAGGCGCAACTGCCGCTGCTGCAGAAGTACGCGGATTCGCTCACCGAAGTCGGGCGTCTGGAGGATGCACTCAAGGCGCAGCGATACTCGCTCCGTGTCGTCGAGCGGAAGTACGGCGCGGTCAGCCTGCGCTATGCAACGCAACTCGAGTCCGTCGCACGTTGGTTTTCGAGGATTGGTTCCTACGACGCGTCCCGCGCCGCGCTGCGTCGGGCCATCGACATCATCGAGGCCGCAAAGGGTGCCGACGCACCCGAGCTGATCGGTCCGCTGGGCGCGCTGGCCGACTGCAACCGTCGCCAGCTGCTCGATCCATTGCAGCGGGACCTCCCCTCAGCGGACGACCAGCGGCGCTCGATGTTCCACGATCCGATGGCGCCGCTCGGCTCGTCGGTCTCGGCAAGCGCGATCAACACCGAAGGCCTGAAGGCGCTGGAACGTGCCGTCGCGATCGCGAGCAGCCGATCCGACCCGTCGCCGGTGCAACTCGCCGACGTGCGCACCCAGCTCGGCGACTGGTTCCAGTCGCAGAAGCAGTTCGACAGGGCGCTCCCGCAGTACCAGCTGGCGTGGCGGTCGGCGGCCGGCCAGTCGGTGGACGGGAAGCCGCTGACCGAGCGACTGTTCGGTCGACCGGTGTTGCTGCACTACGAGCCGCCGCCCTCCTGGGACCGCTATTCTGGAAGACCGCCAGGCGAGACCACGGTGCGAAACGCGGCGGTCGAATTCACGGTAAGCCCGCAAGGCCGCGTCGTGGACCCGAAGGTGGTGGCCGATGGCGGTGATCCGAAGCTCGGGTCTCTGACCGAGAAGGCGGCCCAGTCCGCCCGTTACCGCCCGAGACTCGACAAGGGCGAGCCAGTGGAAACTCCCGGGATCCGGCTGGACCAGCCGTTCTACGTCCTGGTCGAGGACGCGCCGGCTGCGGAACCGGCTGGGGAACCGGCTGGGGAACCGGCTACGGCGCCGGCCGAGGCGCAACCGCCCGGCACCTGACGCTCAGCGCGGCCCGGGCGCTTCTTCCGCCTCGGGCACGCTGGAGTCCGCCGGCAGCAGCCCGCGCACGATGGCCTGCTCGCGCAGTTCCGTGGCGAGCCGCGCCCCGGCGTCGCGCATCGCGAGCTGCGTGGCCTGCTGCAGCGCGTCGGTACCGATTCCCAGCATGTTGCCGACCGCTGCAGCCCCATATCCCGTGAAGGTCCAGGAGTCGGTGAACTGGCCGTCAGGCTTGTAGCCGTTGACGCGGTACTTGAGGCTGACCGCGTAGACATCGGCCCCGGAGTCCGTCGGAGTGACGAACGCAACGTCCTCCAGCACCGGCTCGAGCACGCCGCGGATCTCGGGATCCGTGCGCGCGCCGGCGTCGGTCGAGGTCACCGGCACGGCACGCAGGAACATCGCGCCCATCAACCGCATGAAGCCCTCGGCCTGCGCCTTGCCCAGTGCGATCGCGACGTCGCTGCCCTCGCGCTCTTCACGGTACACCTTCTCGCTGAACTCGGGCGCCATGTAGACGCCGACCACCACCGGGATCTTCTCCACGAGCGGCGTCGGGATCGCCGGCCGTGCCTCGAACTCGGTCGTGCCGCAACCCGCGAGCAGCACCAGCAGTGGCCAGCACGCCCATCGCAGCCGTGGCGCGGCCCCGCTCGTTCGCATCGCACACGTCTCTGTCAACGGAGTCATCGAAATCATCGTCGCACGTCCTTGTCTAGCGAGGATAGCTGCCCGGCTCGTTCAAGCCGACGAAGGTGCCACCGTTGCGTTCGCAGAGTACCCGCATCAGCGCCGCGAAGCGGATGCTCGTCACCTGCGGCGCGTCCGGCCTCACCGGGAAGCCGAGCGCATGGATGCGGACCCGGCGCTTCCCGCCCTTGTCCTCGCGATTGATCATGTCCACGGTCTTGAGCACCGAGTCGATGGATGAGCCGGTGAACTCGTCGCCGAGCACGTACAGGCTGATGCGCAGGCCCGACGAATAGTAGGTGCGGATGGCCTCGACGATGCCCTCGACCGGGCTCGAGTTGCTGAACGGGAACCAGTCGCGCAATCGATCCATCACCAGCTTGCGCTGCATCGGCGTGTCGGGCAGCCATCGGCCACGGTACGAAGGGAACATGTACGTGCCCTCGTCACTCATGACCTGCCAGCCCTTCACCGAAGGGTAGGCGTCGAGCACCTCCTGCATCTTCCTGATCACCATCGGCCAGGCATAGTTGGCCATGCTGCCCGACGTGTCGATGATGAAGATGACGTACTCGCTGTCCACCGGCAGGCCACCGATCGGGGAATCGTCCTTGCGGCGGTACTGCGCGCCCAGCAGCCGCTTCATCTCCTCGGTCAGGTCCTGCTGCGCCGAGACGAGCTGGCCCTCGATGTCGTTCGCCACCTCCGCGTCCTTGCGCGAGGACTCGAACTGCCCGCGGATCGAGCTCAGGTCACCGCGCAGCCGCGCGATCTTGAGCTGCTCCTCCGACAGCTGGATCTTGCGGGCCTTGAGCTCACGGTTCAGCACCTCGCTGGTGCCGCGGATCGCGACCAGCTCCTGCTGCAGCTTCAGCACGATTCCCTTCAGGTCTTCGCGCGACTTCTCGATCACCACCGGCTCGCCTACCTCGGTGAGAACGAGCAGCAGGATCACTGCGCCGAAGCCGCAGCAGATCGCGTCGAGGAACGACAGGCTGAACACCTCGACGTCGCGCCGGCCGAGTCTCGAGCGTCTCATGGCCAGTCCTTCGCCGGGCTCAGGAACGAGCCGCGCGTCCGCCGCGCGAGCGTCCAGTAGGCGGCCGGCGCCATCGGATCGCCTTCCATTGGCAGCAGGATGACGTTGACCGGCACGCCGGGAGGCAGCCTGCCGAGCGATTTCTCGAAGAGCTTGAGCCGGTCGTTCCCGTCTACGGTTTTCTTCACCAGCGGGGCCGATGCGCCCTGCGTCGGCAAGCCGTCGGTGATCAGGATGATGTTGTCCGGACGCGGTGAAAGCGCTCCGGCGGCCGCAAGTGCGTTCTCGAGGCTCGTTCCATCCTGCGGGACGGTCTTGCGCAGTTCCCGCAGCACGTCGTTCAAGGCCGCCGCGTCATTGGCCGCGAGCCACTTGCCTGCGCTGTCCGGCACAAGCGGTCGTGCCTGCGTGTTGAAGCCGTAGACCTGGAATTTCGACTTTGCGGGAAGCTGAGAAGTCAGCCAGTCGACGGTCGCCACGGTACGGCGCCACTTGCTCGCGGCCATGCGGCGCACCTCCGGCATGTTGCGCAGCCTGATCACGTTGACGACCGACTCGTCCATCATGCTGGCGGAGACATCCACGAGAATGAGGATCCGCTCGCCCCCGACCTTGAGGCCGGTCAGGTACTGCCGGTCGCCACTGCCGATGAAACCCTTGATGCGCGTGCCCGGCTGGCCCGGGCTCGGCGTGCCGGCCGCCAGCCGCCGCGTGCCCTCGTCCAGCGACTTCAGGTCCTGCTTCAGCCGCTCGATGGACTCGCGCTTCGAGAGCGTTTCCTTTTCGGCCTCCGCGAGCTGCAGACGCAGCTTCTCGGTTTCCTCGATGATGCGATTGGCAAGGCCCTCGGCCGGAACGGCGCGCTCGGTTCCCTCCAGCGAGTTACGCAGCACGACCAGGTTCTTGTAACCCTCGAGGACTTCTTCCTCGAGCCTGTTCACCTCGGACTGCAGCTCGTCGTTGCGGTTCTGGCGCTGCACGCCGGCCTGTGCGCTCAGGATCGTGTAGAAGAGCACCACAGCGCCGAACCCGCACGCGATCACGTCCAGGAAGGAAAGGCTGAAGACCTCGATCTTACGGCGCGCCATCGTCGTCCACCGCGCGAACGAGTTCGCATTCCACACCGGGGCTGCCGACGCGCAGCCGGTCGCCGGCGCGCAACTCAACGCGGCCGGTCACGCGCTCGCCGTTCACGAAAGTGCCGTACGTGCTGTGGTCGTCGAGCCATACCGCGCCGTCCTCGCCGGACAGCGTGCAGTGGCTGCGGGAGATGCCGGGCCCGGCCTCGAGAGGCAGCGCGCGGCGATCGCCGGGCACCGCCGAGCCGAGCGTGAGCGGCCAGCGGCCGACGCGATAGGCGCGACTCGCCAGCACGAGGTGCGTGGGCCGCAGCTCGGCCGCTACGGCCGCAGTCTGGACCGCTGCGCGACGCGCGCCGGCCTGCAGCGGTACCGGCAGGTGCTGTACGAGCACGAGGCCGCGCTCGTTCCTGCGCAGGACGCCCTCGTAAGCGAGCGCGCCGAGCGCGGCCGCACCGCGCGGCAGGCGCGTCATCTCGCAGTCCCGGATCGCCGCGAGGCAGTCCTCGAGGCCCGGCATCGACGCGAAGCGCCGCGAAAGACGCAGGTGCAGCGGGCCGCCGCCCGGTCGCGCGCGCTGCAGCGCGCGCACATACTCGTCGTAGACGGGAGCTGCGGCCTGCGCAAAATCGTCGGGCGCAAGCTCGACCGCGTGCTTCGCGTCGCTCGTCTCGACCTCGATGACCACCGCCTCGCCGACGCACGACGCACCGAGCCATGCGGGCAGGCCGTCGCAGAGCCGTTGCTCGGTCGCCGCCTGGTGCAACGGATCGAAGCGCGTCTTGCGCACGAATGCCGAGGAAATCATCTCGAGCCATGCCTGCTGCAGCGCCAGCCACCCATGCTGCGGGAGGATCTCGAACCGCGTGCGGCGCAGGTCGCCCGAGTGATCGAGTACCGTTAGCGTGGCGCGATGCAACGCAAGTTCGAGCTGAATCACGCTCTCGGGCGCAGGCTCGAGCGAAGCGGAGGCGAGCCCGGCGTCGACGAGGCCGACCGGCTTGAGGCCCGCCTCGTGGGCGACGCCCAGCAGCAGCGCGAGCTGCTCGCGCGTGTACCAGGGCGGCGTTGCGATCAGGACATCGGGGCCATGGCCGAGGTGCGGGGCGACGAACTGGGCGAGCTGCGCGTAGGCAACCTCGGCCGTCGTTGCGGCGGCCGGCATCGACCGCGGCAATGGCGAGGTGCCGAGGTCCTGCCAGTGACGAGTCTCCGCGAACAGCGGCTTGAGCCGGGCGCGCCGCGCGGCCGCCAGGCCGGTCTCTGGCCTCGCGCCGTCGAGCATTGCGTAACCCGGCTCCTCGCCCAGGATCTCGCCATCGCCGGCCAGCGCGAGCCCGACGTCGTTGATCTCGAGGGCCAGCGTCATCGTCGTTCAGCGCAGCTGCAGATGCCGGATCAGGTTGCGGTCCAGGTAGGTTTCGCTGTCGAGCACCAGCCGCTCCTGCGCCTGTTGCAGCTGGTGCAGCAGGAACATCAATACGATGCTGATGAGCAGCGCCACGAGCGTTGAGTTGAAAGCGGTACCCAGCCCTTCGGTGACGCCGGACACGTCGCCCGTGACCGCCTTGTGTGCCTCGCCGAGCGCGTCGCCGATGCCGCGGACCGTGCCGATGAAGCCG
>Ga0209254_10006821_pt1 | contig 10533 bp, 8 predicted proteins | sample FrelakmetDIP11DI_FD_187148 | JGI IMG/M metagenome (GOLD analysis project Ga0209254, IMG submission 187148) | Freshwater lake sediment microbial communities from the University of Notre Dame, USA, for methane emissions studies - DIP11 DI (SPAdes)... | ecosystem: Environmental > Aquatic >... | reverse complement strand
CTCGTCCCGGGCCCGATCCGCAGCGCCTGGGCCGCCCTGCAGGCCGGCGATGGGCATTGGGCCGGCGCACTCTGGAACGTGCTGATGTGGCAGGCATGGCGGCAGGAGGTCGGTGCGCGATGAAGATCGCCGTCGTGGCGAACTCCGCCTGGTACCTGTACAACTTCCGGCGCCGCCTGATGCAGGCGCTGCGCGACGATGGTCACGACGTCGTCGCCATCAGCCCCACCGACGCCTATGCGAAAAATTTGCAGGCCGAGGGCTTCGCGTGGCGCGAATGGCCGCTGGCGGCCGCCGGCACGAACCCGTGGCGCGAGCTGCGCGCCGTGTCCGACCTGCGCCGGGCGCTGGCCCGCGGGCAGGTCGACCTGGCCTTCACGTACACGCCCAAGGCCAACATCTACGCCGGTCTCGCCGTGCGTGGCCTGCCCTTGGTCCACGTGCCCAACGTCTCCGGCCTGGGGCGGGCATTCATCCAGCGCGGCCTGCTGACGCGATTGGTCGCAGGTCTGTACCGGCTTGCCTTCAGCCGGGCAAGCACCGTCGTCTTCCAGAACGAGGACGATCGCAGCGAATTTCTCGCCGCAGGTCTGGTGGATCCGGAGCGCACCCTGCGCGTTCCAGGTTCGGGCGTCGACCTCGAGCGCTTCTCGCCGGTGCCACTGCCGGAGGGTGGCGCGCCGGTTTTCCTGTTCGTCGGTCGCGTGCTCAGCGACAAGGGCGTGCGCGAATTCGTGCAGGCGGCGCGGCAGATGCGCAGTAGTCGGCAGGACCTGGTCTTCCGCATCCTTGGGCGTGTCGGTGCCGACAATCCGACGGCGATTCCGGCCGACGAGGTCCGCTCGTGGGAAGCCGAGGGACTGGTCGAACTGCTCGGCACCTGCGACGACGTGCGGCCCCACCTGGCGCGCGCGCTCTGCGTGGTGCTGCCGTCCTATCGGGAAGGTGTGCCGCGCGTCCTGCTGGAAGCCGCGGCCATGGCTCGGCCCTGCATCGCCACCGACGTGCCGGGCTGCAGGGACGCGGTGGTCGACGGAAGTACCGGACTGCTGTGCTCACCCCGCGACAGCGCCGCGCTCGCGGGCGCCATGCAACGCTTCATCGACGTCGGTCCCGCGGCTTGGGCGCGCATGGGCGCGGCGGGGCGCAGACACGTCGAGGACCACTTCGACGAACGTCGGGTGATCGAAACCTACCGCGGCATCGCGCGGCGCGCCGCCGGCGCAGCGACCTGAAGCGGTGTCCCCAAGTTCACGGCGCCGCCGTCGTGTCCTTCCACAGCCAGCGGTAGGCCTGGAACAGCTCGGTCAATTCCGAGCCGCGCCCGCGCAGCAGCAGCAACGCCATGCGGGCCAGCGGTTCCAGGCCCCATGTGACCGCGCCCAGCAGCGTCCGTTCGGCCACACCGTGGTGCTTGGCCGAGTATTTCAGCCGGCTGCGCAGCGAATAGAACAAGCGCTTCGCGCGTACCGCCTGCGAGGTGCCGCCGCCCTTGTGATACGCCCGCGCTTCGGCCACGTGCAGGCTGGCCCAGCCCGATTGCGCCGCGCGGCGGGACAGGTCCACTTCTTCAAAGTAGACGAAGAAGCGTTCGTCGAAGCCGTCCAGGCGCTCGAACAGGTTGCGCCGGATCATGAAGAACGCGCCAATGACCTGGTCAACCCGGCGTGTGCTGAGATGGTCCCACTCGGTCATCGCGTGGCCGGTTTGCGGCCACACCCGGTCGAGGCCGACGGCGTGGGTCAGGAAGTGGTGGGCACGCGGGAAGCGGGCACAACTGGGCACGACCTGGCCGCTGTCGTCTTGCAGTGCCAGTCCGACGATGCCCACGCGTTCATGCCCGGGCCGCGCGAATGCTTCCACGGCCACCCGCAGCGAATCGGCGAACAGCCGGGTGTCCGGGTTGAGAAACAGGATCAGATCCGTTCGGCAGGCGGCCGCGCCCTGGTTGCAGGCGGCCGCGAAGCCGCGATTCTCGGCGTTCTGGATCCACTCGATCGGCAGACCACGCAGGTCTTCGGCCCGCTGCGAGCCATCGTTCGACCCGTTGTCCACGATCACCACCTTGTGCAACTGCGCGGCACTCGCCAGCGCCGCTTTGCTGGGCGCGATCGACGCCAGGCACTCGCGCAGCAACTCGCCCGAGTTCCAGTTGACGATGACGATCGACAGGCTGGTGCTCATCGCCGGGCCCTCAACCGAACAAGCTGGCCAGCGGCGCAAACTCGTAGGGCGTGAACAGCCCGGGCAACCACTGCAGCAGCACGCCGAACGCGCAGTAACCCAGCGACAGCAGAACCGGAACCGCGCGCCGCTGCATCAAACCGACCGCGATCACGAAGATCGAGAACGCGTCGAAGAACTCGTACAGGCGGAACGCCAACGCCGAGGCCATGTCGTGCAGTGCGAACAACAGCGCCACACCCGTGGCGACGAACATCACGCAAGGCCAGACCAACCGCCCTGCCACCTCGAGGCGCTGGGTGCCGCGGCGCAGAGCCAGCGCAATGGCCGTCAGCAGGGTCAGCTTGAACGTGGCCACGACCAGCGAGGTCCAGTTCAGACCCGTGATTTCAGTGTGGCTGGCCAGTCGCGGGTCGATCGAGGCGACCAGCTGGAACAGACCCATCAAGGACAGTACCAGGCCACCCGTCATCACCGCCCACGCCATGCCGCGACGCCGGGGCGCGAACAGCAGCACACCGGCCACCGGCAAGAACAGGATCGCCGAGAGGTGGAAACCGGCGGCCGCCAGCGTCAACCAGAACCACCGCTTCACGCGGCCCGCGACCAGGTGCTGCAACGCCAGGAAGCACAGCGCCAGTGAGATGGCGGTGCGGATCTGGGTGAAGTCGTGAAGGAAGAAGCTCAGGCACAAGGTCACCAGCCAGGGCACGGCCGTATTGCCCCCGAAGGCTCGCGCGAAGGCCAGTTGCTTCAGGCCGACGCTGAGCAATGCCGCTGCCAGGAACAGCGCCTGCAGGTTGCCACCGGCCCGCTGCAGCACGTCCATCAACACGCCGAACAGCACGTCCTTGCCGAAGAACAGCCGCTCGGGATAGTCGAGATCGAGTTCGACCATCCACTCGAACATCTCCTGATAGCCCGCGTAGTCCACGCTGTCGGCACGCATTCCGGCAAAAACCACCAGCGTGGCCGCCATCGCGGCGCCCATCGGCCGGCGCAATGCGGGTGTCACACGGGCCAGCATCGCGGCAACGATGGCCCAGCCGAACAGCATCAGGTACGGCATCGTTCAGCCCGCCCCCCCGCGCAGCGTCGTGGGTCGCAATCGCCGCGACAGCGCCCGCGCGCCCCGCCGCCAGACGCGGCCGACGGTTCGAGGTGTCGGCGCGGTGAGCAAGCCACGCAGGCACAGCCACAGTCCGTAGGCACGGTTGCCGCCGTACAGGTGGACCAAGCCGATGTCGATGCGCACGTTGGCCAGGCAGGCGGCGCGAAAGTGCGGCGGCACCAGTTCGCGCGCCACCTGCTCGGTCAGCCGCAATTGCCGGTCGAGCCGGTTGTGCACGCCCTCGGCGTGCTGGCGGTAGCGCGCCAGCACGATATCGCTGCAGTAGCGCACCGAGGTCTTGTGCGCTGCCTCGGCCATGAAGATGCGGATGAATGTCGGCCAGTCGTCGAGCGCCAGGCCGTCGTGCCAGACGCCGATTTCGCGCAGGAGCCGCGTCTCGAAGACCGAGGCTTGCAGCAGCAGCGGCTTCGGGTACTCGATGCACACCGCATCCAGACGCTCGGCCGCGCTGCCGCGGAGCAGGACGGCATGCGCCTCGCCGTAGACGGGCCTGCCGTCGATGGGGTTGCCGGGTTCGGCGAGATACACCGCCTGGCATAACAGGGCACCGATCGGTGACTCGCTCGCGAGCAGTGCCGCCTGCACCTGTTCGAGCCCGCCCGCCACGTAGCTGTCGTCCGACGCCATCACCGCAAAGTAGCGCCCTTCGGCCAGCGCCAACCCGCAATGCAATGAGTGCACCAGCCCCTGGTTGGGCTTGGTGTAGATGCGCAGCCGCAAGTCGGTGCGAAAAGCGAAGGCCAAACAACGCGCCAGGGTGTCGTCGGGCGAGCCGTCGTCGATGACGATCAGTTCGATGGCGATCCCAGGTGCGGTGGCGTCGACGCTGGCCAGGCACTCGTCGATGTAGGCCGCGTGCCGGTACGCGCAGACGACGACGGTGATGAGCGGCGGCGCGCCTGCGCCGGCAGGCCGGTTCTCGCGAACCAATTGCAGCGTGGGCGGCACGGGGGCCCGTTCGGCAGCGGCGGATGCAGGCCCCGTCATGGCCCGGCGTGCCCGTTCGTCAATACCGGCGGCAGCCGCAGCCGCGCCGTCAGCCGGCCGAGCTGGTAGTGCACGAACACCCAATACAGCGCATAGGTGAGGGCATAGCCGATGGCTGCGCCCATCAGGCCGAAGCGCGCCGCAAAGGCCAGGCAGGCAGCGATCAACACCAGCGTGAATACCACCTCGCTGGCGATGAAAAGCCGCGTGCGGGCGTGGCTGATCATCGTGAAGGCCGGCACCCAGCTGCCGATCTTCAGCACATCGCCCACCAGCTGCCACGCCAGCGCGTCGGTCAGCGGCAGGAATTCGCGCGTGAACAGCAGCTTCACCAGCGGCTCGCGCAGCAGCCACATGGACAGCGCGGTGGCGCACACCAGCGGCAGCACGAAGCGGTAGCCCTTGGCGACGGCCGCGCGCAACAGCGTGCCGTCGCCGATCTCGGCAAAGTGCGGCAGGAAGTGCAGCGACAGCGTCGTCGTCAGCAGCAGCAGGTGGGTGTCGCTGAGCCTGAACATCGCCTGCCACAGCCCGGCCAGTTCGGCGCCGCCCAGGCGCGCCAGCCCCTCGCGGATGGCGATGTGCCCCAGCGGCAATACGACGGCCGAAGCCACCGCCATCAGCGCGAAGCCGCCCAGCGCCCGCGCGGCAGGGCGATCGATGGGGCCCGGCAGTTCGCTCCAGCGGCCCTTCCATACGCGCCGGAAAAACACGACGCTGGCCACGCTGGCCACCGCCTGGCCCATCGCCACCGCCACCAGCGCGCCGTACAGTCCGGCCTGCACCACCAGCGTCACCGCCACCACCACGCTGAGCAAGCTGCCCGCGATGCTGGCCGCGACGAAGGCACCGACCGCCTTCAGCCCGGCCAGCGCGGCCAGCACCAGCCCGTTGAGCGCGATGCCCACCAGCGCCAGCGCCAGCCAGGCCATGACGCTGGCCAGCGACGCATCGTTCAGAAGCCAGCCGGCCAGCGGCCCACTGAACAACAGCAGCACCACGGCCGCCGCGGCGGAGCCCATCAGGCCAAAGGTCGCAGCGGTGCGCCACACGGCCAGTTGGCGCGCAGGGTCGGCGCTGCTCTCGGCCGTCAGCTTGGTGACGCCGTTGCCGAATGCACCACCGGCCAGCGCGCCCAGCATGGCGACCAGGCTCTGGAACTGCCCGATCACGCCGAAGCCAGCCGGCCCGATGTACACCGCCAGCACCTTGTTCAGCGCCAGACCGGCGACCAGCCGCGTCGCGACGGCCGCGCCGTTCAGCAGCGAGGTGCGCGCCAAGCCGAGGCTCATGCGCGAGAGGCCTCGATCAACGCCTCGGCGTCGGACAGCGACATCGTCGGATTCATCGGCAAGCTGAGCGCCTGCTCGTGCAGCGCCTCGGCGGTCAGCACATCACCATGCGCGCGGTTGATGGACGCCTGGGCATGGTGGTCATGTCGTCACGGATTCAGAAAGTGGTTGTGCGCAGTGTCTGTCTTGGCAGCAGGCATGCGCCACAGACTGTCCGGGAACGCATGACGCAGCCGAGCAGCCTGCGATGCTTGCCTCGGCCACCCGCCGAGCCTCGCACGCCTTGCGGGGTGCGCCAGTTCCCCTGCCGGCCTTGAGCGCTGCAGCGCATGAGAAAGGGAAACGCTCAGCGCGCGATTCTAGGATATCTGCGGGCGGTTCAGCCCCGGTTCGGCAAGCCTGGCCTGCGAGTCGCACTGGCCTTGGCCAGCCTTGCGGGTCGGCGGCCGATCACCTCGTTTGCGTGGCCGTCAGTACGAGGATGTCCGTCACCGGCAAGTTGTCCAGTCCGCTCGCGGGATCCGTGCGGGTCTCGACGGCACTGATGGCATCGATCGTCGCCATCCCGCTGGTGACCTTCCCGAACACGGCATAGCCGGGTTGATCGGCATCGACATAGTCGAAGCCAGGGTTGTCGCCGACATTGACGTACCACTGCGCCCGCGCGGAATCGGGCGCGCTCGTACGGGCCGCACCGATGCTGCCGCGAACATTCTTCAAACCGTTGTTGGATTCGAGCTTGATGGGCGGTGCCGTCGGTGGCTTGACCACCGGGCCGGCCGTGTAGCCACCCGCCTGCACCAGGGTCTCGGCAATCACGCGATGAAAGATCACGTTCCGGTAGAAACCGGCATTCACGTAGCCCAGGAAGTTGCGCACGGTGGCCGGCGCCGCCACGGGATCGAGTTCGAGCACGAAATTGCCCAGGGAAGTGGTCATGCTGACCTCCGGCAGCGGCACATCGAAGGTCAGGCGCCCGAGGAACCTGCCGTCGGCGGCGTGGACATGCGCCTTGAACTCACCGACCGCCAGCACATCGCAGGTGTACTGCTGCAGGTCGTCGGTGCCGTTGGCCACCAGTGTCAGGTTCTCGCAGCCGCCTTCCATGTCGACGACGATGCCGGCACGCAGGTTGCGGCCATTGATGCTCAGGGTGGCCGCGCGGCTGAAACGGGCGTTGCTGGCAGCCATCGTCGTCACCGCGGGCTCGGAGTCGTTGCCGCCGCCGCAACCTGTCGTCAAAGTTGCCAGCATCGCCATCGCCCCGACGTGCAGCAGATGGCGCAGCCCGTACCGGCCACCGCGGTCGTTGCCGGGGGTTCCTGCAAAGGCGTTCATGGCTGCGACTCCTCTTTCATTGTGGCGTCCACCGAAAGGACACGCGCCATCTCGCCGAGCACCTGCGCCGACGGCCAGCCGCTGAGCACGAGCAGTTGCGAGCGCTGGTTCAGGAATTCGTAGCGAGCCTGGATCAGTTCCCGACGGGCCAGAGCCTGACGCGCCAGCGCCTGGCGATACTCGGCGTCGGTGCCGAGCCCGGTGGCCTGGGCACGCGCGGCCGCCTTCACGGCAACGCCAGAGGCATCGAGCGCAAGCAGGTTTGCCGCCAGGCGGTCGGCGCCTTGCACGGTCAGCCGGTACAAGCGTTCGACCTCAAGTGTCAGATTCTCCTGTTCGGCGCGCAGCTCCTGCTCAGCGCGGTCCCGTTCGGCCAGCGACTGGGCGATGCCGGCCTCTACCGCGCCCCCGCTGAAAATGGGCACACTCAGCTGCACGCCGATCGACCGCTGTTCCGTCTTCTGGTTGAGTGTGGCCACCGACTCGCTGTCGGCCCGCGCCATGCTGGCGACGAGATCCATGCGCGGGTAATGCCCGGCGCGCTGGCGCTCGACACCAAAGCCTGCGGCTTCCAGGCTCAGGCGCCTGAAGCGCACCAGCGGGTTGTTTTCCGCCGTCTGCTCGATCCACTGCTGAAGCGTAGGCAGCGGCAGCGACAAGCCGGCGAAGTCGGCCGGCGCAGCGCGCAGGGCACCCACCTCCAGGCCGGTAATGCGCTGCAACTCCCGGCGTGCCGAGACCACGTCGTCCTGGACCCGCACGAGGCGGTTCCTGGCCAGGCCGGCCGCCGATTCGGCGGCCGTAGCCTCCTGCACCGTGCCCTCGCCGAGCGTGAAGCGCCGCCTGGCGCGCTCGGCCTGCGCCTGCAGTGAACGCAGGTCCTCTTCGGCCATCGCCCGCACTTCGTGCTGGATCAGCACCTCCAGGTAGGCCGCCGTCAGCCGGTTGACGAGGTCGATGTGCCGCGCCGCGAGCAGGGCCTCCGCGCCGTCGGCCGCCGAGGTGGCCTGGCGCAGGCGACTCAGCGCCTCGTAGTTGAACAGCGGCGTGCGCAGGTTCAGGCTGACCTGGGGCGACTCGTAGTCCAGCGGCACCTCGACGCTCTGGTTGAGCGAATTGCCGAATTCGCGTCGACCCACCACCTTGGCCGTCGAGGCATTGAGAGAAACCTGCGGCAGCAGCGACGCGCGCGCCAGCGGCACCCCCTGGCGCGCGGCCTCCTGTTCCTTGGTGGCGATCTGGTACCGGGCATCGTGGCGCACGGCTGCCTCGTAGGCGTCGGTCAGGGTCAAGGGGGTGACGAGACCCTGTGCGCAGAGCGTTGCCGGGAGCAATCCGACGGCCAGACCCGCCGCGGTCCGCCGCCACAATGTCCCGGCTGCGAAATCCAGGCCGAGCAAGCGCATGGTCATTCCTCGGTCATCGCCGCAGCGATTCGCTTGGTCAGCGGATGCAGCATGTAGGTCAGCAGCGAGCGCTCGCCGGTCTTGATCAGGACTTCGGCCTGCATGCCCGGCTGCAGTGAACGCGCCCCCAGCGCCTTCGTCCCCTCAGGCGTCAGTTCGACGCGCGCGAGGTAATAGCTGAACACGGCTCCGCCCGCCTGCTCCGCGATGGCGTCGTGCGACAAGGACACGACCTTGCCGTGTACCACCAGCTGCGGTGCATTGGCGAAGGCGGTGAAGCGCACCTCGGCCAGGTCGCCCTGCCTGATCCGGTCAATCACCGACGGCGGAACCTTGGCGTCAAACAGCATGGGCTGTCCCACCGGCACGATTTCCATCAGTCGCTGCCCTGCGGTGACCACCCCGCCGACGCTGCTCATTGCCAGACCCACCACCTGGCCGTCCACCGGGGCGCGGATCTGCGTACGCCCGAGATCGGCAGTGATGGCGACGAGTCGTTCTTGATTGCCTTGAACCTCGCGGCGGACATCGGCCAACTGTGCCGAGACCTCCTTGAGGTACTCCTGCCGTCGCTGCGCGATGCGCAGCTGCGTCTCGGCAATCGCATTCTCAGCGCGCTGAAGGCTGGTCTCGAGCTCGGCGATCGAGCTGCGCAAATCGGCCTGCGCCTCCTCGAGCTGTAGCGCCTGGTTGCGCGGGGCGTAGCCTTCATCGGACAGCTGACGCACGCTGTCGACCTGCCGCTGCTGCAGTGCTGCCTGGGCATGCCGGCTCTGCAGCATCTGACGCACACCCGCGATCTGGCCTTCGATGCCGACGATCGACTGCTTGGCTGCGCCCAGTTCTGCTGCCTGCGCGGCGCGCCGCGATGCGAACAGACGCTGCTGCACATTGACATGCTGCGCTGCCACCGGGTCGTCCTTGACCATCAGATCCTCGTGAAAGGTGATCGATGGCGAATCCATCAGCTCGGCCAGCAGCCGGCTCTCGGTGGCGCGCTGCGAAAGGTAGTTCTGCCGGATGGCCTCGAAGGCGGCACGGGTGGCGGCGTCGTCGAGAACGACAAGAACGTCGCCCTGCTTAACCATCTGACCTTCGAGAACATTGACCTGCCGGATGACCCCGCCTGCCATGTGCTGGATGGGATTCTTTCGCGTCTCGATCGACACGGTGGCCGGGGCGACGACGCCCTCGTCCAGGGGCGCAAGGGCCGCCCACAGCAAGAACAGGCCGAAGCCGATCACGAGCACCCAGAAGCCCAGGCGAATCGGGGAGCGAGTGTCCGTGTTGGGCGGGACGACATCGATATCGGTGATGTCATTGCCGGCGCTGCCGGGCTTGACGGGGAGGGCGATGGTCATGTACGGACCTCGATCTGGGGAGCAGGGTTCTGGGGAGCGGTGGACTGCACGACCGCCAAGGCTTTGATGCGGCCGTTCTCGAGCACGAGGATGCGGTCGGCGACGGCGAGCAAGTGTTTCTGGTGGACGATCATGAAGACGGTCTTGCCACGGGACTTGAGGTCGCGGACGGTTCGCACCAGCGCCGCCTCGCCGGCTTCATCGAGGCTGGCATTGGGCTCGTCGAGCACCAGCAGGGTCGGGTCGCCATACAGTGCACGCGCGAGACCGATGCGCTGGCGCTGACCGCCCGAAAGCAGGCTGCCGGCCTCGCCCATCGGCGTGTCGTAGCCTTTGGGCAAGCGCAGCACCATGTCGTGGATGCCGGTCCGCGTGGCGGCATCGACCACGCCCTCGGGGTCCACGCTGCCGAAGCGCGCGATATTCTCGGCAATGGTGCCGTCGAAGAGTTCGATGTCCTGCGGCAGGTAACCGATCTGCGGGCCCAGCGTCTCGCGCGAACGTTCGGCCAGCGGCCTGCCGTCGAGAAGCACCTCCCCCACCGTGTCTGGCCAGACGCCCACCAGGCAACGCGCGAGCGTGGACTTGCCTGCGCCCGAGGGGCCCACGATGACCACCACTTCGCCGGCCGCGAATTCAGCGTCGAGTCCCTCGAGGATGGGTTTTTGGCGCCCGGGGGAGGTCGCCCCCAGCGCACGCAGCGTCACCTGACCGGTGATCGGAGCGTCGTCGACTTCAGCGGCACGCTGCGGATGCGCATCGAGCAGCGATTCGAGCCGAAGATAGCCCGCGCGAGCGTCGACGAACTGCTTCCACGCGCCCACCAGCGTGCC
>Ga0209254_10006820_pt1 | contig 10533 bp, 11 predicted proteins | sample FrelakmetDIP11DI_FD_187148 | JGI IMG/M metagenome (GOLD analysis project Ga0209254, IMG submission 187148) | Freshwater lake sediment microbial communities from the University of Notre Dame, USA, for methane emissions studies - DIP11 DI (SPAdes)... | ecosystem: Environmental > Aquatic >... | reverse complement strand
GGATCCTGCGGCAGCCCGTCGAGCGGGGTGTGCGTCTTGATGAAGCGACGGTGCTGCTGGGCCTCCAGTCGCGCGACGACCTCGTCGCTCGGGGCGGTCAGCCAGTCGAGCCACGGCGACAGGTGCCCGAGCGGTGCGGGCAGCTCCGGGGTCTGGAACACGAGCAGCGCGCAGATCATCTGCATCCAGGTCGTGCCGCTCTTCGACCGGGTGCTGATCACGATGTCGCCGGGGCGGAAACCGGCAGCATGCAAGCCCCGCGCTGCGCGCCATGCGTCATCGTGACGTGCCTCGGGTTCGTAGATCGGTCCCGGCGAGGTGAACAAGCGCCCGAAGCGCTCCAGCGGATCCACGAATCCGCCGAAGGGCGGCGCCGCCTTCTGCATTGCCGGCAATTCCGACTTCCGCAGCACCGGAAGGCGCGCGAGGTCCGCGCGAGTGACGATGTCTGCCGGATTGATGTCACCCAGATGCTGCCGCCAGCCCGGCGCCTTCAGTGCCTTGGCGATCAGCCCGGGCAGATGCCCCATCAGATCGAGTTCGCGCTGGCGCGGATCTCGCGTCTCGCGGCTGTCAAAGTGCTGCGTCATCGGAGTCCTGCCTGGTTAGCTACCGCGCAGCGCTGTCGATCTCGGCGCGACGCCGCTCGGTGTCCTGCTGCGCCGCCTCGAGTTTCTTGTTGACCGGGTCGATCGTCGTCTGCCGGGTCGGCAACGGCGTGGAGGCCGGCTCCTCATTGCGCGGAGCGCAGCCGGTGCCGCCGATCGCCAGCAGCGCTGCGACCGCGCACGGTGCAACCCGCGTCATTGCCAGTGAGCGGAAGGGCAGACGCATGTCTTGACTCGAAGTCCCGGGCCGGCCCGGCAAACCGGTCCGACCCGGACGGGTGCGACTACAGCTTTGCGCGCACGCTGGCGACTGCCTTGCGCACCCGCTTCATGAATCCGCCGGCCGCCTTTTTTGCCGCCGTCGCGCGTTTCGCGACCTTCTTCGCGACCTTCTTTGCCGCCTTCTTTACAGCGGCTTTCTTGACGGCGACCTTCTTCGCTGCCTTCTTCGCCGCGGTCTTGGCGGCGGCCTTGGTCTCCGCGCCACTGCCGCGCTTGATGTCCTGGGCATGCGCCCGCGAATACTGCTGGATGTCCTTGAACTTCCCGCTCGCATCGCGAACCGCATACAACTTCTTGCCGCCGGTGCTGTACATCACCGTGCGCCGGGACTTCTTCTTCGCAGCTTTCTTTGTGGCCATCTACGCTCCTCGAATAACGCGCGGACCGGACAATCGCTTTCGCCAACCCGCGCGTGCTGACGAAAACCCCCCGCGCAAGGAGCGCGGAAACCCTTCGCCGGCGGCTCAGGCCAGCCAGCGTTTGCGACGCTTGTAGAACTTCGCTTCGCGAAAACTCTTTCTACCGGACTTCGAGACGCCCAGATAGAACTCCTTGACGTCCTCGTTCTCGCGCAGCGACGCAGCAGCGCCGTCCATGACGACACGCCCGTTCTCCAGAATGTATCCGTAATCGGCAAAGCGCAGCGCGATGTTGGTGTTCTGCTCGGCCAGGAGAAACGACACGCGCTCCTTCTTGTTGAGATCCTGCACGATCGCGAAGATCTCCTCCACGACCTGAGGCGCCAGTCCCATCGACGGTTCATCCAGCAGGATCATCGACGGCCGTGCCATCAGGGCGCGTCCAATCGCCGTCATCTGCTGCTCGCCGCCCGAGGTGTAGCCGGACTGGCTGGTGCGCCGCTGCTTCAGGCGCGGAAAGTACGCGTAGACCTTGTCGAGGTCGGTGGTGACGTCCGATCGTGTATTGCCACGCCCCGAGGCACCCCGGGAATACGCACCGGAAAGCAGGTTCTCCTCGACCGTCAGGTGGGCGAAGCAGCGTCGTCCTTCCATCACCTGCACGACGCCGCGCTTGACCAGGTCGTAAGCCGTCAGCTTCTCGATCTTCTCGCCGCGGTATTCGATCGAGCCCTTGGTGACCTCGCCACGCTCGCCGTGCAGCAGGTTAGACACGGCGCGCAGCGTCGTGGTCTTGCCCGCGCCGTTGGCGCCGAGCAGCGCGACGATGCCACCGTCGGGTACTGTCAAAGAAACGCCCTTGAGCACGAGGATCACATGGTTGTAGATCACCTCGATGCCGTTGACGTTGAGCAGCGGTGCAGTCACCGTCTTCTCCGTTCTAGCTGTGCGCAACGCTCACGCCGTAAACGCTGCGCACAGCCGGCCGCGCCATGCGGCCGACTGGGTTGATGTAGTCCTACTTCTTCGCCGCCGGTGCGGTCTTGACTGCGGCGGGTGCTGCCACCGGTGTCGCCGCCTTGGCAGCCGCGGCGATTTCGTCGGCGCAGCTGCGCATCGTCAGCTTCTTCTCCGTGACGTAGCGCTGCGCCGCGTTCTTGATCATCGGTTTAATGATCTGGTTGTCAGCCTCGTAGAAGTCCGACGTGAACACCCACTTGGTGCCGTCCCACTGCTGGATCCGCGCCGAACGAGCGCCCGCATGGTCGCGGCAGTTGGTCGCGAGAGGCTTCATCACGCCACCGAGGCCGAGCCCGTCGATGCGCTTGGCGTCGAGATTCAGGTTCTCGAGTCCGTAGCGGACCTGCTCGCCGGTCAGCGGCTTGGCGCCATAGCGCAGTTGCGCCTGGCGTACGCCTTCGACGGAGAGCATCGCGCTTATCAGGCCGCGGGTGTAAAGCACGGTGCCGACTTCCTCCTGCGGACCCGTGCCCTGACCCTTCGCATGCAGCGTGGCGAGGATGTCGTTATGGACCTTCGCACGCCCGGCGCCGTGCTGCAGCGCCAGTCCGTTGTAGCCCTTGGCATCCGCGCCGACCGGCAGTACGTCCGGCTCAGCCGCTGCCCACCACACGCCGTACATCTTGTCGCGCGGGTACCCGGTGGCCACGGCCTCGCGCAGCGCCGTCGAGTTCATCACGCCCCAGCCCCACAGGAACACATAGTCGGGTCGATTCTGGCGGATCTGCAGCCAGGCCGCCTTCTGCTCCACTCCGGGGTGCGTGACCGGAAGCGTGATCAGCTCGAAGCCGTGCAGCTTTGCGCGCTCCTGCAGCAGCGCAATCGGCTCTTTGCCAAAAGGCGAGTCGTGATAGACGAGCGCGATCTTCTTGCCCTTGAGCTTGTCCAGGCCGCCGTTGAGCTTGCCGACGTGCTGCACCAGAACGTCGGCCGCATCCCAGTAGGTGCCCATCAGCGGGAAGTTCCACGGGAACGCCTCGCCTTCTACAGATTCGGAACGGCCGTAGCCGGCGGTGACCAGCGGGATCTTGTCGGTGGGCGCCTTGTCGGTCAGCGCATACGTGATGCCAGTGGACAGGGGCTGCACCGCGGCGACAAACGGCTTCGTCTTCAGTCGCTCATAGCACTCGACGCCACGGTCGGTCGCGTAGCCGGTCTCGCACTCCTCCCAGGTGATCTTCACCCCGTTGATGCCGCCCTGGGCGTTGACCAGCTTCAGGTAATCGACGAACCCGTTGGCCCACGGCGTGCCGTTCGGAGCATAGGCTCCGGTGCGATACACCAGTACCGGGAAGAACTGCTCGCCTTTGCCGCCCGCCGCGGGCGCGGCCTTCTGCTGCGCGTCGGATGTCGCGGGCAGCGCCAGCGACATGGCCGCTGCCATTCCCGCCACTGCCATCGCGGCGACTCTTGCCTTGAACAATCGTGCCATCGTTGTCTCCATGCGTGTACTAATGAGGGTCCAGCATTATCTGCAGCGCCGTTTCTCCGTGGACCTCAGTGCGGGAACGGCCATAGTCTCAGCTTCTCCTTGCCGATCTGCCAGAGCCGCGCCAGACCATGCGGCTCGACGATCAGGAAGAACACGATCAGGCTGCCGAAGATCATGGCTTCAAGATGCGACGCCAGCGCGGTCGACATCTCGATGCCAAGTGCGCCTGGCACCTGGTTGAGCAGGATCGGCAGCATCACGATGAACGCCGCGCCGAAATACGAGCCCAGCAGGGACCCCATTCCGCCGATGATGATCATGAACAGCAGGTTCAGCGACAGGTTGATATTGAACGCCAGCGGTTCCCAGGCGCCGAGTCGGATAAACCCCCAGAGGGCACCCGCAACGCCGGCGTAGAACGAACTGACCGCGAACGCTGACAGCTTCGCGTACAGCGGGCGAATGCCGATGACTTCGGCCGCCACGTCCATGTCGCGGATCGCCATCCAGCTGCGCCCGATATGGCCACGTACAAGGTTCTTCGCCGCCAGGGTCATCACGACTGCCACGGACAGAACGAACAGGTACTTCTCGACCGGAGTATCCATCGTCCAGCCGAACATCTCGAGCGTCGGCGTCGAGACCGACCCAGACGACGAATAGTTGGTGAACCACTTGACGCGCGCGAACATCCAGTCGACGAAGAACTGCGCCGCCAGCGTCGCCACCGCCAGGTAAAGCCCCTTGATGCGCAGGCTGGGAATGCCGAAGAGGATGCCGAACAGCGCCGCAATGCCGCCCGACAGGACCAGGACGACGATGAAGTTGAGGGCCGGCACACGGATGACCAGGTTGTAGCCGGCGTAGGCCCCGACCGCCATGAAGGCCGCCGTTCCGAGTGAGATCTGCCCGCAGTAGCCGACCAGAATATTGAGCCCGATCGCCGCGATCGCCAGGATCAGGAACGGCGTCACGAGCGAAAGGAACATATAGTCGCTGGCGATCGCCGGCATCACGAGATAGGCGAACGCCAGCAGCGCCAGCATGAACCAGCGGTCCTGCACGATCGGCAGGATCTGCTGATCCTCCGCGTAGGAAACCTTGAACTGGCCGTTTTCGCGATAGAGCATGTCGCAGCTTCAGAGACCGCTAGACGCGGTCGATGTGCTTTTCACCAAAGAGGCCTTCGGGACGAACCAGCAGGAACAGCAGCGCCAGCACATAGGCAAACCAGTTCTCGATACCACCGCCGGCGAGGTCGAACTGCTTGACCATGATCGGACCAAGGAACACTTCGGCGAACTTCTCGCCGACGCCGATGATGAGCCCGCCGATGATCGCGCCGGGTACGGAAGTGAACCCCCCCAGGATCACGACAGGCAGTGCCTTCAACGCAATCAGCGAGAGGGAGAACTGGACACCCAGCTTCGAGCCCCAGATCACGCCAGCGACCAGCGCGACGAAGCCGGCGACCGTCCAGACGATGACCCAGATGCGATTCAAGGGGATGCCAATCGACTGCGCGGCCTGGTGATCGTCGGCGACCGCGCGAAGCGCCCGTCCAGTCGGTGTCTTCTGGAAGAACAGCGCCAGCGCCAGCACCAGCAGCGCGGCGATGCCCGCGGCCACCAGGTCCTCCGTATTGATCAGGATGCCGCCTTCGAAGACGGTGTCCAGCACCATCATCGGCGTCTTGGGCAATCCGGTATCGATCTTGTAGATGTCACTGCCCCAGATCGTCTGGCCGAAGCCGTCGAGGAAGTAGGTCACGCCGAGGGTAGCCATCAGCAGCACGACGGCGTCCTGGTTGACGAGGTGGCGCAACACCAGCCGCTCGATCAGCCATGCGAGCACGGCCATGATGGCGATCGTCGCCACAAACGCGACCGGCAGGGGCACCACTTCCGCGATGCGCGCAACCGCCAGTGCGGCGAACAGCACCATCGCGCCCTGCGCGAAGTTGAACACCCCCGAGGCCTTGAAGATCAGCACGAAGCCGAGCGCCACCAGCGAGTACATCACGCCGGACATGAGCCCGCCCAGCAGCACCTCGACGTAGAAGCCGGGCGAACTCATGCCGAAGGCCAGCGGGCCGATCGCGCCAATCGTCATCAGCACGAACATCAGCACCACCGGCCAGTTCCTCTGCAGCGACAGCATCACCTTGTCCATGTCCGCCTCAGTGCGCCACACCCAGGTAGGCGGCAATGACCTGCTGGTTGCTGCGCACCTCGTCGGGCGTGCCGTCGCCGATCTTGCGCCCGTAATCGAGCACGACGACGCGATCCGAGATATCCATCACCACGCCCATGTCGTGCTCGATCAGCACGATCGTCGTACCGAACTCGTCATTGACGTCGAGGACGAAGCGCGACATGTCCTGCTTTTCCTCCAGGTTCATGCCGGCCATCGGCTCGTCGAGCAGCAGGATCTTCGGCTCCATCGCCAGCGCGCGCGCCATGTCGACGCGCTTCTGCAGGCCGTACGGCAGGCGGCCCACCGGCGTCTTGCGGTAGGCCTGGATCTCGAGAAAGTCGATGATGTGTTCGACGAACTCGCGGTGGCGCAGTTCTTCCCGCCGTGCAAAGCCCAGATGCACTGCCTGCGCCAGGATCCCCGTCTTCATCCGCAGGTTGCGCCCGGTCATGATGTTGTCGAGCACGCTCATGCCCTTGAACAGCGCGAGGCTCTGGAACGTGCGGCCGAAGCCTTGCGCCGCCGCGTCGTGCGGGTCCATCGACGTTCGCACCTTGCCGCCAAACGTGATGCGGCCCTGCTGGGGTTGGTACACGCCGTTGATGACGTTGAGCATCGAGCTCTTGCCAGCGCCGTTGGGGCCGATGATCGCGCGGATCTCGTGCTCACGGACGTCGAACGACACACCCTGGATCGCCTTGACGCCACCGAATGACAGCCACACGTCCTCGACGCTGAGCAGTACGTCACCGACGGACCGGCGCGTCACAGCGACCCTCCTTCACCGCGCTGGCGATCCATGGTCCGCGGCGGCTGGTCCTTCATGCCCCACGCCGGGTTGGCGGACTTCGGGATCTCGTGCTTCGGCTTGGCCGCCTGATTCATCGCTTCAACGACGAGGTAGATGAAGACCAGGACCAGCGCGAGCCCGACGATGCCAATGAGCAGTGAACCGTTGGCCAGCCCCCAGGCGGCCACCGGCACTCCGACGATGAGGCAGGCGATTGCAGCCCAGACACGAGGCGTCATCGCTAGGCAGCCTTCTGCATCGGCGCGTAGGTCTTGGCATCGCGCACCTGCAGCGTCGCTGCCACCGTGCCGGTGCGTCCGTCCTCGAACTTCACCATCGTCTCGATGAACTGCTCCTTGCGCCCCGAGTACATTGCCTCGACCAGCACGCTGTACTTGTCCTGGATGAAGCGACGGCGGACCTTGCGCGTACGGGTCAACTCTTCATCGTCGGCATCCAGTTCCTTGTGCAGCACGATGAAGCGGCGGATCTGTGCGTTTGCCAGCTTCGGATCACTCGCCAGATCCGCGTTCACTTTCTCGACCGCTTCGCGGATCAGTTCAACAACCTCGGGCTTGCTGGCCAGGTCGGTGTAGCCGGTGTACGGCAGGCTGCGACGCTCGGCCCAGTTACCGACAGCTTCCATGTCGATGTTGATGAACGCGCACACCATCTCGCGCCGATCGCCAAAGGCCACGGCCTCCTTGATCGTCGGGAAGAACTTCAGCTTGTTCTCGAGGTACTTCGGTGCGAACAGGGTGCCGTCCGCCAGCTTGCCCACGTCCTTCGCGCGATCGATGATTTTGAGGTGACCCTCGGCGTCGAAGTAGCCGGCGTCGCCCGTGTGGAACCAGCCTTCGTCGTCCTTCGCTTCGCGTGTCGCGTCCGGTGACTTGTAGTACTCGCGGAACAGGCCGGGCGAACGGATCAGGATCTCCCCGACGTCGGTCAGGCGGATCTCCACACCCGAGACCGGGGGCCCCACCGTGTCCGGCTTCACGCCGCCGTTGGGCTGCACGCAGACGAATACCGAGGTCTCGGTCGAGCCATACAACTGCTTCAGGTTGATGCCGAGCGAACGATAGAACGTGAAGAGATCCGGTCCGATCGCCTCACCGGCGGTATACGCGACGCGAATCCGGCTCATGCCCAGTGCATTCCGCAGCGGCGCGTAGACCATCCAGTCGCCCAGGCCGTAAAGCAGCCGGTCGCCCACGCCGACCGGCTGCTTGTCGAGCAGACGTCCGCCGACGCGCTTTGCCACATCCATGAAGTAATGGAACAGGCGCCGCTTGATCGCCGACGCATCCTCCATGCGGATCATCACCTGCGTCAGCAGGCCTTCGAGAACGCGCGGCGGGGCGAAGTAGTACGTCGGTCCGATCTCGCGCATGTCGGCCATCACCGTCGCTGCCGACTCCGGACAGTTGACCGTGAAACCGCACACCAGCCATTGCGTGTACGAGAAGATGTTCTGGCCGATCCAGGCCATCGGCAGGTAGGCCAGCACTTCTTCGCGATGGGTCAGGCTCTCCATCGCCGCGCCGGCATTGCCCGCGGCCAGGAGGTTGCTGTAGCCCAGTACGACGCCCTTCGGATTGCCGGTGGTGCCGGACGTGTAGAACATCGCCGCGACCTCGTCTGCACGCCCCTTCGCGATCTCGTCGTCAATGACCGTCGGGTGCTCCTTCAGGAACTGCTCGCCGAGGGCGCGGATCTGCTCGTAGGACGCGAGGCCCGCCTGGTCGTAGTTGCGCAGGCCGCGCGGATCCTCATAGATAATGCGTTTCAGGTGCGGCACGGTCTCGCGCACCTCGAGCATCTTGTCGACCTGCTCCTGGTCCTCGACCACGGCGAACTTGATTTCCGCGTTCGAGAAGACGAAGGCCATTTCCGGAGCAACCGCATCCTGGTACATCGGCACCGGAATGCCGCCCAGGCACTGCACCGCGATCATCGTGAAATACAGGCGCGGCCGGTTCTCGCCGACTATCGCGAGGTGGTCGCCACGCTGGAAGCCCGCCTGGTGGAGGCCGGCCGCGATCTGCTCGACCTCGAGCAGCATCTGCGACCAGCTCCAGCTCTGCCAGATGCCGAGATCCTTCTCGCGAATCGCGGTTGCACCCGGCCTTTGGCGCGCGTGCAGCTGCAATAGGCGCGGGAAGGTATCCGCGGTGATGCTCTCCGCCACGATCCTTTGTCTCCGACTGTTCTTTTCCGTGCCTCGTGCGGGCAGGGTGAGAGTTAGCTTAACCCACCGCGCACGATTCCGCGTCGCCCGGCGACGCCGTGCAACGTACGGTACGGCGCGGGATGCGGGCCGGCTGTCGTCCCGACGACAGTCTTCAGCCAGAATAGCGGCGCTAACTGCCCATGGCCGAACCCGACCCGCCCCGCATCGCCGACATGCTGGCCGCCAGCGCCTGGTGGCCGGCGCTCGCCGCGCCCGACCGCGAGCGAACGCTGGCGCAGATCGAAGAGCGCCGCTACAGCGGTGGCTCGGTGGTCATGCGCAAGGGCGAAGTGGTCGACGCCTGGACCGGCGTGATCGACGGGCTGGTGAAGATCAATGTCGTCTCGTCGGTCGGCAAGACAGCAACGTTCACTGGCGTCGGACCCGGCGGCTGGTTCGGCGAGGGCTCGATCCTGAAGAACGAGCCGCGCAAGTACGACGTCGTCGCCCTGCGCGACACGCGCGTCGCCTGGATGCCCCGGCGCACGTTCGAGCATCTGATGGACACCAGCATCCCGTTCAATCGCTTCTTGCTGATCCAGCTCAATGAACGGCTCGGGCAGTTCATCGGCATGGTCGAATACGAACGGCTGCTGGAGCCGGACGCGCGGGTCGCGCGGTGCGTGGCCGAACTTTTCAATCCGCACCTGTATCCCGGCCATCGCGGCGAACTCGAGATCTCGCAGGAAGAGATCGGCTATCTCTCGGGCGTGTCGCGGCAGCGAGTGAACCAGGCGCTGCAGGTGCTGGCGCGGGCCGGCCTGCTGGAAGTGTCCTACGGTCGGGTGCGCATCCTGGACATCGGCGGACTGAGGCGCTTCGGAGGCTAGCGTGTTCGACTTCGCAACCTGGGAACTTGCAAGCTATGTGGTGACGGTCATCGGCCTGCCGCTGGCGATCGTCCTGTTCCTCTTCGAGCAGCGCAAGGAGCGGGCCACCGAGGAGGACGAGGTCTACCAGATGCTTGCGAACGCCTACAACGACTTCCTGAAGGTCGTCATGGACAACCCCGACCTGCGGCTGCGCAGCGAGACCGCGACCCTGGACCTGACCCCGGAGCAGCAGGAGCGGATGCTGGGGCTCTTCGACATGCTCATTTCGCTCCTCGAGCGCGCCTACCTGACCGCGTACAGCGAGGACATGACACCGCTGCAGCGACGCCGCTGGAACTCCTGGGAAGACTTCATGCGCGAATGGGCCCGGCGCGATGACTTTTACTACCGGCTGCCGCGACTGCTGAAGGGCGAAGATCCGGAGTTCGCGGCCTACCTGCAGCGCCTCGCCGAGGATGAACGCAGCAAGCGGGTGCCGGGCCTTCCGGCCGCTGGCTGAGCTCCGAGCCGCACGATGAGGACCGTGCCATTTCACGTTCAGGGATCGGGCATTCCGGCGCTCGGCCTTGGAACGTGGCGCCTCGGGGAATCGATTCGCACACGTTCCGCCGAGGTGACCGCGGTGCGAACGGCCCTCGAACTGGGCTATCGGCTGATCGACACCGCCGAAATGTACGGCGAAGGCGGTGCGGAAAAGGTTGTCGGCCAGGCGCTGGCCGATGCGATCGCGGCGGGCGATGTGCGACGCGAGGAAGTGTTTGTCGTCTCCAAGGTGTACCC
>Ga0209254_10006819_pt1 | contig 10533 bp, 10 predicted proteins | sample FrelakmetDIP11DI_FD_187148 | JGI IMG/M metagenome (GOLD analysis project Ga0209254, IMG submission 187148) | Freshwater lake sediment microbial communities from the University of Notre Dame, USA, for methane emissions studies - DIP11 DI (SPAdes)... | ecosystem: Environmental > Aquatic >... | reverse complement strand
CTCAGCTCTTTTTGATCAAAAACAACTTGAATTTATAAAAGTTATAGAGGATAAACTGCCAGAAGTTTTTGGTGACAGAGATCGTTTAATACAGGTTATAATTAATCTGCTATCAAATGCAGTCAAGTTTACAGAGAAAGGGTTTGTAACCTGTAGAGCAAAGAAAACAAGTAATCATGTAATGGTGAGCATTATAGATACGGGAATGGGCATATCCGAAACCGACAAAGAAAAAGTTTTCGATAAATTCAGACAAGTTGGCGATACCTTGACAGAAAAGCCGACAGGAACAGGCCTTGGACTCTCAATCTGCAAGCAGATCATTGAATATCATGGTGGCAAAATATGGGTTGATAGCCACCTTGCGGAAGGCAGTAATTTCTCCTTTACTCTCCCGATTGCTGCCATAACAGAAGCAGCAGAAAATAAACCCTATGATCATATAATTGTCAATAAATAATAATAGAATGAAGGATCTGACATATGCATAAGATATTAATTGTTGATGATGATCCACTTATCAGAAATCTCTTGGGACAAATTTTAGAGTCTTTTGAAGAAAAAGGCGTCCAATTATTGAATGCAAATAATGGAATAGTTGCTATTGAGATTGTCAAGAAAGAAAAACCTGATATCATCTTTCTTGATGTTATGATGCCCAAAATGAACGGATTTGAGGTATGCAGTATCATTAAAAATGATCTTCTATTAAATAATATTTATATTATCATGCTTACGGCAAAAGGACAGGAGATTGACAAACAAAAGGCAAAGGGTATCGGTGCTGACTTTTATATTACAAAACCTTTTAATATTAAAGAAATTATTGAAAAAGTGAGCGATATTTTAAGTATGAACCACTCCTGAAATATTGCCGGTAAACTCTGATACCCCACAAAAAACCAAGAAGCAGGATTTTTTATAACACTATCGCTCTGACACTGAGAACATTTGTCAATCCAGTATACCTTTAATATCTGCTTCATGAACCGGTCCATATATGGTAAGCGACGACATTTCTTTTTGGACTATTCTATCGGAAAGCTCTTTAATCTGTTTGAGAGTTATTGTGTCAATCTCATGCATGATCTCTTTCGGTGAATAATATTTGCCATAATATATCTCCTGACGAGCAATATTGTTCATCCGGCTGCTTGTAGATTCAAGTCCAAGAATTATATTCCCCTTGAGCTGGTTTTTTGCACGCTGAAGTTCTGTTTCAGTAACGGTATCTTTTAAACTATGCATCTCCTTGAAAATCAACTCTATTGTTTCACGAACTTTTTTCCTGCTGACTCCAGCGTAAACACCCCATAATCCTGTATCTATGTATGATGCGATAAAAGAATATATGGCATATGCAAGTCCTCTCTTTTCCCTTATCTCCTGAAAAAGCCTGGAGCTTACGCCAGCACCAAAAATTGTGTTCAAGATAAAAAGACAATATCGGTCTTTACTTGCCTGTGGAATACCCTTGACCCCAAGGCATATATGGGCTTCAGAAAGTTCCTTGCTGAACACATCAGTTTTGCCTTTAAAATCAGGGGGATTACCCCTTTCAGGTTCAGAACCTCTTCTCAAGTGACCGAGGCTTTTGTTAAGCGTAGATATGAGATGATCAGATTCAAAATTACCGGCACACGATATGATAATGTCCTTTGTACCGTAATATTTTTTTATGTGACACATAAGGTCATCTTTTGTGAATAATTTTATCGTCTCCCTGCGTCCGAGGACTGATTGCCCAAGGCCGGAGTTTCCCCATATTGTCTGGTTTGATAAGTCATGGATATAATCATCAGGGGTATCTTCGACCATTTTGATCTCTTCTTTTATTATTTTCTTCTCTTTCTCAATATCTTCATCAGGAAATGTTGAATTGAGAAAAATATCCGACAATAGTTCGAGTCCTTTGTCGAGAAATTCATCAAGGACTTTTACATAAAAGGTTGTAGATTCCCTTGATGTAAAGGCATTGAGCTCTCCTCCAAGTGAATCAATCTCAAAAGCAATCTCTTTTGCACTCCTCTTCTTTGTTCCCTTAAAAAACATATGTTCAAGAAAATGAGAGATGCCATTTTTTTCAGGGACTTCGTATCTCGATCCAACCTTTACCCATATACCCAGGACAAAAGAACGAATATTCTTCAGCGACTCCATAACAACAGGGACTTCGTTTATGAGATGTTCTTTTCTAAACATACTATTTCCTTAATGTACATCCATCAACTAAAAAAGGGGATATGTGATATTTATCCCCCTTTCTTTTTGATTTTTTATGGTTATTTTTTACTGCTTGACCGACTCTTGTTCCCTTAATGCCTCTTTCCGTGACAAGCGTATCCTGCCTGTCTTGTCTATTTCTATCACCTTCACAAGCACATCCTCACCTTCACGAAGCTCGTCTGTAACTTTATCAATTCTTTTTTCTGATATCTGCGATATATGCAACAATCCTTCCGTTCCCTGGAATATCTCCACAAATGCTCCAAAATCAAGAATTCTTTTAACTTTTCCAAGGTATATCTTGCCGAGTTCAGCCTCTGCTATAATGCTGTTTATTATATCAATAGCCTTTTTTGCAGCCTCTCCATCAGGAGATGCTATATTGATAAGACCGCTGTCTTCTATATCTATTTTTACTCCTGTCTGTTCCACTATGCTGCGTATAACCTTTCCGCCGGACCCTATGACATCACGTATCTTTTCCTGCCTTATCTGCATAGTGTAGATCCTTGGAGCATAAGTGGCAAGATTTTCGTGCGGCAAACTTATCGTCTCCTTCATTTTATCGAGGATATGAAGTCTCCCCTTGCGTGCCTGATCAAGGGCATTTTCCATAATCTCGCGTGAGATGCCACCGATCTTTGTATCGAGCTGGAATGCGGTGATGCCCTTTTCTGTTCCGGTAACCTTAAAATCCATATCACCAAGGTGATCTTCAAGTCCAAGGATATCGGTCAGAACTACAACCCTTTCGCCTTCCTTTATAAGGCCCATTGCAATGCCTGCAACATGAGATTTAATGGGTGCGCCTGCATCCATTAATGCAAGTGATCCTCCGCAGACTGTTGCCATTGAAGACGACCCGTTAGACTCCAGGATGTCCGAGACTATTCGTATTGTATACGGGAATGCCGATTTTGTCGGGATAACAGCCTTTAGCGCTCTCTCGGCAAGCATACCATGTCCTATCTCGCGCCTGCCCGGCGATCTTAAAGGTTTTACCTCTCCCACACTGAAAGGCGGAAAATTATAATGAAGCATAAAGGTCTTGAAAGACTCTCCATCAAGCGAATCTATCCTCTGTTCATCGTCCGAAGTGCCAAGGGTAACAACTGTAAGACACTGCGTCTCGCCCCTTATAAAGAGTGCTGAGCCGTGCGTCCTTGGGAGAATACCGATCTCGGAACTGATCTGTCTTATCTCATCAGGGCCTCTTCCGTCTGCCCTTTTGTTTTCGTTGAGAATCATGTCCCTCACAAGATTTTTCTCGATATCATTGAATATATTAATGATATCCATTGTCCTGTCCTCGTCACCCGTATTTACCTTTTCAATTAACTCTTTGAGTACTTCATCAAGGGTATTCTGCCTCATCAATTTATCAGAGATAGTAATGGCAGCTTCTATTTTTTTCAATGCATTTTCAGCAATAACATTCTTCAGTGCTTCATCTGTAACAGGCGCTGTTACAGACCTTTTTTCATTACCTGCAACAGACCTAAATTCATTCTGAACAGCACATATGCGTTTTATTTCATGGTGGGCTACATCAAGGGCCTCAAGGAGATCAGTCTCTGATACTTCCCGGGCTTCGCCCTCGACCATAACTACAGCTTCTTCAGTGCCTGCAACAATAAGATTTATATCGCATTCCACAACCTCTCTGAGGTCAGGATTAATAACAAAAGAGCCATCAATTCTCCCGATTCTGACTGCGGCAATCGGGGCTTTAAAAGGTATGTTGGATATTGTAAGGGCGGCTGACATACTGATTATGCCGAGTATATCAGCGATGTTTTCGTCGCCATAAGAGAGCACACTCACAATGCATTGCGTCTCGCAGTAAAAACCTTTGGGGAAAAGTGGTCTTATTGGTCTATCGATCAGACGCGAGGTTAAAATTTCTTTCTCGGTCGGTCTGCCTTCTCTCTTAAAAAACCCTCCCGGTATTTTACCGGCAGAATATGCCTTCTCCTGATAGTCTACGGTGAGCGGGAAAAAATCCAGCCCTTCCCTTGGATTCTTACCTGCAACCGCCGTAGCAAGAACAACTGTATCACCGAACTGTGCAACAACTGCCCCATCAGCCTGCTTTGCTATTTTGCCTGTCTCCAAGGTAAGCTTTTTACCACGGATTTCAATTTCAACCTTATTCATCATTTCCTTATTTCCAGGCGTTCTATAACCTTTTCGTAACGCCCCTTATCGGAAGTTTTGAGGTAATCGAGCAATGTTCTTCTTTGACTGACGAGCTTTAGAAGGCCTCTCCTGGAGTGATGATCTTTTTTATGAATCTTGAAGTGCTCGGTAAGATAATTAATCCTTGTACTTAACAGAGCTATCTGAACCTCAGTTGAACCTGTATCACTTTCATGCGTCCTGTAGTCATTTATGACAGTCTGTTTTTGTGATTTGTTAATCGACATCTATTCACCACCTTTCAAAATTTACGTAATTGTTACAATACCATATAATCCTTTATTCTGTAAAGATTATCGAGAATTCTCAGAGAATGCTGATGAATCCTGCCCCAGCTTCATCCTCTGCAAAATAATGAAGGAAATTTTATACAGTCGTCTTGCTTAAATCTTTCTTTGATTTTTCCTTAAGTGAAGCCTGTGCTGCTGCAAGTCTGGCTATAGGAATCCTGTATGGCGAACAGCTCACATAGTCCAGACCAATCTTATGGCAGAACTCAACAGATTGCGGATCCCCTCCATGTTCACCGCAGATCCCCATTTTCATATGCTTCTTTACTTTTCTGCCCTTTTCTATACCTATCTTCATGAGGGTGCCTATGCCATTCTGGTCAAGGGTTACGAACGGATCATTTTCAAGTATCCCCTTTTCAACATAGTAAGGCAGGAATCTCCCGGCATCATCTCTTGAAAGACCGAATGCGGTCTGTGTCAGGTCATTTGTTCCAAAGGAATAAAAATCTGCATAGGCGGCTATCTCGTCTGCTGTTATAGCTGCCCTCGGAAGCTCTATCATTGTGCCGACAGTATAGCTGACCTTAGTATTATAGCGTTTCTGAACCTCATCTGCTGCCTTAACAGTAAGTTCCCTCATCATCCTGAGCTCATTGACATGCCCGATCAGAGGTATCATTATTTCAGGTATTATCTTAATTTTCTGTTTCGAAAGCTCACATGCTGCCTCCATGATTGCTCTGACCTGCATCTCATATATTTCAGGATATGTAACGCCGAGCCTGCAGCCCCTGTGCCCGAGCATTGGATTAAACTCCTCCAATGCCTTGTTTCTTGCCTTTAATTTTTCAACAGGAACTTCCATAGAAGCAGCCAGTGCCCGTATATCTTCCTCTGTATGGGGGAGGAATTCATGCAAAGGCGGATCAAGAAGACGAATGGTTACAGGAAGACCCTTCATAACCCTGAAAATTTCAATGAAATCGCTCTTCTGCATGGGAAGGAGTTTTACCAACGCCTTTTTCCTTCCCTCAGTGTCATCTGCAAGAATCATCTCTCTGACAGCACTGATTCTTTCGGGTGCAAAGAACATATGTTCTGTCCTGCAGAGCCCGATCCCTTCTGCACCGAACTTCCTTGCAACCTCTGAATCATGGGAGGTATCGGCATTTGCCCTTACGCCAAGCTTACGATATTCGTCAACCCATTTCATAAATATGCCGAAATCACCTGTCAGTTCAGGCGTTACTAAAGGTGCCTGTCCAAGCATTACCTCTCCTGTTGTGCCATTGAGTGTTATATATTCACCTTCCTTCACAACAAGGTCATTCACGGTAAAATACTTCTGTACTTCATTTACATTTATTGCACCACAACCAGCAACGCAGCATTTTCCCATGCCTCTTGCAACAACAGCTGCATGAGATGTCATTCCTCCCCTTGCAGTCAGAATGCCCTGAGCGGCATTCATTCCACCGATATCTTCTGGTGATGTTTCTGCCCTGACAAGAATAACCTTTTCTCCTTTATCAGATGCCCTCTCTGCGTCCTCTGCCGTAAATACTGCCTTACCTACCGCAGCGCCAGGCGATGCAGGAAGACCCTTTGCAATGACCTTTATCTGAGATTTCGGGTCTATCATGGGATGAAGCAGTTGGTCAAGCTGCTGGGGGTCGATTCTTAATATCGCTGTCTTTTTATCTATTAACTTCTCCTTGACCATATCAATAGCTATCCTGAGGGCTGCTGCAGCAGTCCTTTTCCCTACCCTGGTTTGAAGCATGTATAGCTTGCCTTCCTGGACAGTAAATTCTATGTCCAGCATATCTTTATAGTGTTTTTCGAGTTTTTTGTATATGACATCAAGTTCTTTGTAAGCTTTCGGAAGACGTTTCCTGAGTTCCTCTATCTTCAAAGGAGTCCTGATTCCTGCAACAACATCTTCACCCTGTGCATTGATAAGACATTCAGCAAAAAATTTATTCTGACCGGTAGAGGGATTCCTTGTAAAACCGACGCCTGTTCCGGAATTATCACCCAGGTTTCCAAAGACCATAGATTGGATATTGCAAGCAGTTCCGAGATTGTCCGGGATATCGTTCATTTTCCTGTATTTAACCGCCCTGTCCCCAAACCATGAACTAAATACGGCATTGATCGCCTTTTTGAGCTGTTCGAGCGGGTCAAATGGGAACTCTTCTCCGGTATTTCTTTTATAAATAATCTTAAATTCTTCAACAAGATTCCTGAGGTCTTCAGCTGTAAGGTCTGTATCAAGACGAACGTCCTTTTTCCCCTTCATTTCCTCCAGTGCTTTTTCGAACCTCTGCCTGTCAATCCCCATCACAATGCTTCCAAACATCGTGATAAGCCTTCTGTAAGCGTCATATACAAACCGTTCATTCCCGGTCTTTTTTATCAAAGCATTTATTGTTGTATCATTTAACCCGAGGTTTAACACAGTGTCCATCATGCCGGGCATTGAAAACTTTGCTCCGGATCGTACAGAAACCAGAAGAGGATTAAGAGAATCGCCAAGTTTCGTCCCCATCACCTTTTCAACTTTCCTTAAGTTTTCTATAACCTGTTCCCACATACCGGGCGGGTATTTTTTCCCGGCCTTGAAATATTCATTACATCCTTCTGTCGTGATACTGAAACCGGCTGGTACAGGGATCTTCAAATTGGTCATTTCTGCGAGTCCGGCGCCTTTACCGCCGAGAAGGTCTTTCATATCTCCTCTTCCGTCAGCCTTTCCACCTCCGAAAAAGTAAACATATTTTTTGACTGCCTTCTTTGCCATTGGGGTACCCTCCCGAAACGATTTTTGTAAATAGAATACCTTAGAATAACAAGAAATTCAATGCATTACTGACTATTCTCATGATTCTCATATCCGACACCCTTTTTAAAAAAATGAGAATTCTTTTATAACAAATGTGATCAGAAAATCATTCCCTCATTGTATTTTCACGACTATTTAACATGGCATTTATTTTGCATTAATACAGACTATGTCAAGAAAATTCTTACATCTTTTGCTTGAAATCATTCTTATCATCATAGTAGTCATTGTCAGTGCACTCATAACGAATGAACTTAGGGCAGATAAAATACCGTTGGTACCCTATTATGGAACAGATTTTTCCTACCATACAATGAGTTTAAATGACTTCCTCCGAAGAGAAAAAAAGAATTTACAGGTGTTTATGTTTGATGCACGTCCACATGCCTTATATAAAAAGGATCATGTGACAGCTGCAAAGAATTTTCCTGTGTCAGAGTTTGATTTTTTTTACCACCTATATCTCGCTAATATATCTCAGGATATACCTATTTTTATATATGGGAGGACTTTGAGTAATGCCTATGACCTTGAACTCGCTTATCGACTTTATGGAAAGGGATACAAAAATATTACAGTTCTTTTTTGAAATGGAAGAGAACTCAGTTCATAATAATACAATTTCCTCGAGGCTTGTAATAACAATGGTTATTTTAAGAGTCTGGCTAGGCGGTCTTTTTGCATATACAGGTATTCAAAAAATTATCCACATCGTAAAATTTAAAGATATAATCGCCAATTATGAGATACTCCCTTACTGGATGATTAATATTACAGCAATTATACTTCCATGGCTTGAATTCTGGGTTGGAATTTTCATTATAGCAGGAATCTTCGTCAGAGCCAGTACAATCATTCAGATTAGTTTGTTGCTGATATTTGTGGCAACTATTAGTTTTAATATAGCACGCGGTTTAGATTTTTCCTGCGGATGCTTTTCAGAAGCGAATACGGCATCAGGCATGAATTATCAACATATTATATTTAATATGTCCTTGGTTGTAATGGCCTCACTGCTCTATTTCCTTGAAAGGAGAAGGTTCAGCCACAGTCGAACAAAAATAAGTGTTCAATAATAATTTAAAGTATCATTTCAAGAAAAAACTCAGTTGTATCATTTTCATTGCTGTAGTGATCTTGCTGCTATCAAAAAGTGTTTTTGCAGAAAGCGAGAATATCATACAGACTGGCTATTTTTTCCCCAATTTTTCTCTTGCTGGTCCATTTTTTAAGAATGATAAATCTTACCTTGGATTAACCGAACAAAAATCATATTCATTGAACAGCATTCGCGCTGAATTTATCCTGATAGAATTTTTCAGTATTTACTGCCCTGCCTGCCAGAAACATGCTGACAGATTCAACCATTTACACAGATTAATTGAAGAAGACGATCTTATCAGCAGAAGCATGAAGATGATAGCAATAGGCACCGGGAACAATACAAATGAAATCGAATATTTTAAAAAATATTTCAATATTACGTTCCCCTGTATATCAGACCCTGATTTCAAGATACATAAGGCTTTCAAGGAACCAAGGACACCTCTCTTAATTCTCGTCGATAAAAGAACAGTTCCCTATAAGGTATTGTCTGTACTTGACTTTCATAAGAATACCGAGAATATTTTACAAGACATTCGGAAAGTGATTCATAATATACAATCCAAGATATCAAAGCCAAAAACACTTTCTTTGAAATAAACCCTCCCTCTATATTTCTTTTTCTATAATAAATATATAATATATTTATAGAACATCTTTGGATATTTTACAAAAAATATTTTTCTGCCGATACTTGACAAACGTTCTAAGAGTATATAAAAATGTTTTGAGAAAAACGCACCAATGGAGGCAATATGAATAAATCTAACATGCGAGCATTAACGGTTATAATCAGCATGCTTTTTTTCGTGTTTCAGGCTTATGCTGTTGAACAGACACCAGCGAAAGGTGAAGCATTCCCCAATATAACCCTTCCCTTTCCTGAAAAAGCAGATGAAAAGGAATACCTTGGATTAACAGGAAAAGGCCCTTTCAGGATTTCACAGATTAAGGCTGAACTGCTGATACTTGAGATTTTCAGCATGTATTGTCCGTATTGTCAAAAAGAGGCGCCCATTGTCAACGAACTCTACCAGATAATCAATAAAAGAGAGGATCTTAAGAATAAAATCAGGATAATAGGTGTTGGTGTAGGTAACAATCCTTTCGAAGTCGATGTCTTCAGAAACCAGTATAATATTCAGTTCCCCTTATTCTCTGATGAGTCATACTCTGTTCACAAGTCTGTCGGGGAAGTTCGGACACCATACTTTTTTGTGATAAAAAACACCATGGACAAGAAGAATACATTAATTTATTCTAAAGTCGGAAGCATACAGGATCCAAAACAGTTTTTAGATAAGATATTAGAAGAATCTGGAATGAAATAGGAGGAATAACCATGTTCAGTAAAAAACATTTTTATTTTTATATTCTCGCAGGAATCTTAGTTTTGCTCTATTCTTCAACAATAGCCTACGGTGCATCAGAGCAATTTAAAGGAAAAATCTACAACACTGGAATGCTTAAACCAGTGGACAGCAAAACAAAGCTTAAACCCGGGATGAAGGCTCCTGATTTTAGTCTTCCTTCGGTATCCGGAGAAAAAGTATCTCTTAGTAAATTCCTTGGCAAAAAGAATGTAGTAATTTCTTTTGTTCCGGCAGCATGGACCCCTGTCTGTTCTGATCAGTGGCCTGGGTACAATATAGCGAAAAGTCTCTTTGAGAAGAATGCTGCAGTATTGATAGGAATTACTGTGGATAATATTCCGACGTTATTTGCATGGACTAAAGAAATGGGAGAACTCTGGTTCCCGGTACTTTCAGATTTCTATCCGCATGGTTCAGTAGCCAAAAAATACGGCGTTTTACGTTCCAGCGGAACCACTGAAAGGGCGTTGTTTGTTATAGACAAAAAGGGGATTATCCGCTATATTGATGTTCACGACATTAACAAAAGACCGGGGCTTGAGACTTTAATGAA
>Ga0209254_10006818_pt1 | contig 10533 bp, 8 predicted proteins | sample FrelakmetDIP11DI_FD_187148 | JGI IMG/M metagenome (GOLD analysis project Ga0209254, IMG submission 187148) | Freshwater lake sediment microbial communities from the University of Notre Dame, USA, for methane emissions studies - DIP11 DI (SPAdes)... | ecosystem: Environmental > Aquatic >... | reverse complement strand
CAGAAGCAAACTCCAATATTTTATAGAAAAGAAATCCGCCGAGAATCGAATGCGATAAGGTTCTGTGATGAAGCATTAAATTTCTGAAAATCCGACCGATAAAATTTCCGGCCGGAAGTAAATCCCATAACCTATTCGTTGCCTGGTCCATATCGGGGACGAGGGCTCCGACAATATTACCGACCAGGGCGGCCACCGACGTCGTTATGTTTAACTGGCCCGGCGGGAAATAGACTGCCACGGAAAGTAAGGAAGCAAAGGCAATCATATCGTGCGTCCTTGAAGTCATACGATATTATATACAATCGGAAAATTTTACACTACTTATTATTTAAGACAAAAGTAATTCTTGCAAAAGCCATCTTCCTTTTTTAGAATAAGTTACCGACCCAGATTAAGGGTCTTATTTTAGTAACTTTTTTAAATGAACGAGCTGGCTTTGGTCGAACAAATAATGCTCTGGGGCGTCATCGGCGTCGCCATAACTTCACTTTTGTATGCCGTCTGGCTCTGGAAAAAAACGTCTTCCGAGGACAAGGGCGATGAAAAGATGCAATTTGTTTGGCGGGCCATCAAAAAAGGCGCCGAAGGATACCTCAAAAAACAGTTAAAAACTATTGTCATCGTTCTCATGGCTCTGACTGTCATACTTTTTCTGAGTGTCTATATCATCCCGCCCTCTTCCGAAGCCGTCGCCAGATTCGGCGAAAACGCAACTCTAATTGTCGCTATCGGCCGAACAATCGCCTTTATAATCGGCGCTTCCTTTTCAACTTTAGTCGGCCAACTCGGTATGCGGGTTGCAATCGAAGGCAATGTCAGAGTAACGGCTAAAGCCGTTTTGGGAGATCACAACGGTGCCCTTACAACCGCTTATCGGGCGGGTACCTTTACCGGAATGCTGACCGACGGACTCGGGCTTCTCGGCGGAACCGTTATTTTCATTATTTTCGGCAAGGCGGCTCCTGATGCTTTATTGGGTTTCGGTTTCGGCGGAACTCTGGTCGCTCTTTTTATGCGTATCGGCGGCGGTATTTATACCAAGGCAGCCGATATGGGCGCCGATCTGGTCGGTAAAGTCGAAAAGAATCTACCGGAAGATGACCCTAGAAACGCCGGTGTCGTAGCCGATTTGGTCGGTGATAATGTCGGTGATTGTGCTGGTATGGCCGCCGATATTTTCGAATCTTATGAGGTAACTATTGTTTCTTCATTAATATTGGGGTTGGTTTTATATCACCTAACCGGTCATTCCTATTGGATAGTCTATCCTTTGGTTGTCCGGGCAATCGGTGTAATTTCTTCAATAATCGGAACCCTGGCTGTTCCTATTTGGGAAAACTTTCCGATTAAAAAACTGCATGCGAAAGATGCCGAAGAAGCAATGTTCCGTAGTTATGAACTTTCAAGTCTTATTACCATAATTACGGCCTTTTTATTCGCAGTTATTTATGCGGGGGAGTGGAAACTGGCTGTTTTGAATGCTGTCGGAATCGCCCTGGCCGTCGTCTTTAATCCTTTAACCTCATACTTTACGTCCTACAAAAAACGGCCGGTTCAGGAAATTGTCGAATCGACCAAAACGGGCAGCGCTACAACCATTCTCTCCGGTTTGGGGGTAGGAATGGAATCATCTGTCTGGAGCGTCTTTGTAATCTGTGCCGCTTTAGCTTCGAGTTGGTTAATTTATTGGGGCATGCCGCCGATTTATATGCTCTACGGAGTCGCAATGATCGGAATAGGGATGCTTTCTTTAACCGGGAATAACGTGGCTATGGACTCTTTCGGGCCTATTGTGGATAACGCCAACGGCATCGGAGAAATGGCCGGAGTCGGTAAAAAAGCCTGGAAAATTCTGGCTGAGCTTGATTCGGTCGGCAATACGACAAAGGCAATTACGAAACAGCTGGCGATCGCCTCCGCCGTCGTCGCAGCAACGGCTCTTTTCTTCTCTTTTGTTACCGATATCGGTATCGTCCAGGCCAGACTGGGACTGCCTGTACTTGACTCGATAAGAATCTCTTCGCTGCCAACCGTTATCGGCTTTTTGATCGGCGGAGCCCTTCCTTTTCTTTTTGCTTCGATAGCCATTAAAGCCGTTGCCCGGGCTGCCATCAAAATAGTCGAGGAAGTAAGACAACAATTTAAAATCCCCGGTGTTATGGAAGGCACTAAAGTACCTGAATACGACAAGGTTGTCAGCCTTACAACTGCCGCTGCCCAAAAAGACTTAATTAGTTTAGTTGCTCTTTCAGTCTCGCTTCCGCTTCTGGTCGGCCTTATTTTTCAAGTCGAAGCTTTAGGAGCTTTTCTGGCCGGCGTTATATTAACTGGGCAGCTAATCGCCGTATATATGGCCATTGCCGGTGGTGCTTTGGATAACGCCAAGAAGTATATTGAAGACGGGCACTTAGGCGGTAAAGGTTCGGACGCCCATAAAGCATCTGTTGAGGGCGATACCGTCGGCGACCCCCTAAAAGACACGGCCGGACCGGCTCTTAACCCGATGATTAAGGTCGTTAATTTGGTCAGCCTTATTGCGGCTCCGGTTATTGTCCAATATCACGGCACTTTCGGAGCAAAAATCGCAATTGGCGTTCTACTGGCAATTTTTATCTGGGCCGTCCGCCAGAGCAAGAAATACAAAATTGCCCCTAATTAGGCTTGTCTTCATAGTCTCTCCAAGTTAAAATGCCGTGTGTCGTTAGAGAATCTAAAATATTGGGAAGGAACAAATTTCGTTACCGACCCCACATGGGGCGATAACGGTAAAGGCAAAGTTGTTGACTTAATGGCCCAAAGGGCGCATATGGTTATCAGGACAAATGGCGGGGCCAACGCAGGACACACCGTAAAAAATAATCTCGGTGAATTTAAATTCCATCTCATACCTTCAGGTATTTTTAACCCCAACGCTATCTGTATTCTGGCGGACACAGTTGTAATAAACCCGACAACCCTAACGGAAGAAATTATCTCTCTGAGAAAAGCCGGGATAGAAGTGACCGATAAAAATCTACTTATTTCCGAAAATGCCCACCTGGTTATGCCCTGGCATATAAAACGCGACAACTTAAGAGAATCTTCCCGGGGAAGCGAGAGTATCGGTACAACCGGACGGGGAATCGGGCCGGCTTATGCCGATAGAACGGAAAGGGTGGGATTAAGACTTGGAGATTTATTAAAAGGTAATTTTATCGATAAGTTTGAAAAAGAATTAGTTTTTCAGGAAAAGCTTATTGTCATAATGGGAGCAAAAGACAATCTTCATTTTGAACGAAGTAAAATAGTAGAGGAGCTCGTGCTCGCCAAAGATATTCTCGCGCCCATGATTACGACCGTTCTTCCGGTGATCTGGGAATACCACGGTTCAAAAAAAAGAATACTGGGCGAGGCAGGACAAGGCGTACTTTTAGATCTTGACCGTGGAGGCTATCCCGATGTTACCTCCAGCCATCCCGGCATAGCGGGCTTTAACCTGGCTACGGGAATTGGGCCGAAAGAAGTTACCAGGGTAATTGCGGTAAGTAAGGCCTACACAACAAGAGTCGGCGCCGGTCCGTTTCCAACCGAGCTTAATGACGAAATAGGAACACAAATTCAGACCGTAGGCCATGAATTCGGGGCAACAACGGGCCGTCCCAGACGCTGTGGCTGGTTGGATGTTCCGGCCTTAAGGCACGGTTTAAAAGTCGGCGGAGCCAATAGTTTAGCCTTAACCAAAATCGATATTTTCGATTCGTTTCCCCAAATAAATATTTGTGTCGGCTATAAGATTGACGGTCGGGAATATGCTTTAGCACCCAGGGTCGATAACAATTTTTTATCAAGAGTAGAACCCATTTATGAAACCTGTCCCGGATGGAATACAGAAACGGGCGGAGTAAAAAGTTTCAGAAACCTGCCTGAGAATGCACAAAGATTCATTTTAAGGCTTCAGAGTCTCCTCAATATTCCGATCGAGCTGGTTTCGGTCGGACCCGACCGGGAATCTTCCATTTATATCTAAGTGAGCTTTATTCCAACTCTTAATTAATACAAAAATAACTACCGATAGGGGAGAGCTCTATAAGGTTTATCCCTTCTCCCCAAAAACTGGAAGCTGAACCGCCATCAAGATTTATGGCACTAATAAATATTTCATTTTCCAATTTAGCAATTTCTTGTAATAAACTTGGTAGAGCCGCCAGGTTCGGTCCACTAAACACGAAGTTGGCGTTATATATGACTATAAAAACAATCCTGTTGTCGCGGCCAATAGCCGCAATAATTCTCCGGGCATTATCATCGTTGGTTATCTTTAGCTCTTGAAGTTTAGAATTTAATATAAGAAGTGGTCCAGACTGAAGTCCATATTTCAATGGAACGGAAGGAAGTTTTGAACCGACGGTTGGGAAACCTTCACTGTCAATTGTAAAAAAACCGTTAAAGGTTTCACTCTTTATTTCCTTTTTTATTACCTTTCCATTTACTATAAACAAACCTATGGGCGTAAAATCTTTTTGGTAAAAACCGGCATTAACTAAATATTTACATTTTTTTTCATTCATCAATTCTTCCGTTATTTTCTGCTCTGAAAAGTTAGGCTTTAAATCAACAACTTCCGTATCCCTAACTTTTAATATCGCGTAGGCAAACTTATCTTCGCCAAGGGTAACCACTGAAATACCTTCAACATCAGGGGTAGGGGAGACGGGGGTATCCGAAAGCTTACGACTCGTCGAAAAATTACTTTTTCCCGAAAAATATACAACAATGATTATTGCGATAAGTACAAAGACTAAAAAAAGAAATAGGCGTTTTACCACTTTACTAATTTCTCTCGAATTGCAAATAAAGTCAAATTCAATAATTGGATATCTTACTTAAAAGTGTATTTGTGGTAAATTAAGAGCATGGCGAGATTTAAAATTCTCCTTTTGGGGGGCCTATTAAGCCTTTTGCTTTCTCTCTTTTTGGGAATATTTTTCCCTGCACGGACAAATGCCCAAAATGACAGCGGCTGGATTATAGAAAGTTTTAAATTGGACGGACGGGTAAGGGAAGATACCGACGTTGACATTACCGAAACGATAATGGTGGATTTTGACGGTTTAGCCAAACACGGGATTTATCGGGATATTCCCATAAATTACCCGACCCGGGCGGGCAACAACATAAACATCAACGTTAGCGGCCTTAAGGTAACCGATTCAAACGGAAGCATAATCGCCACCAAGGTCTCAAAAAAGGGAAATAATCTAAATATCCGTATCGGTGATGCCGACAAAACGGTCAGCGGACGCAATACCTACATAATTACTTACACAGTATCCCAAGTCATAATTACACCGAACAATGACGCAGAATTTTATTGGAATGTCACCGGCCAAGGTTGGCCGGTTCCGATTCTTACGGCATCAGCCAATATCCAGGTTCCCAAAGACGCTTTGAAAGATGTTGTTTGTTTTACCGGCACATATGGCGAAAAGGAGTCCAACTGCCGCTCGTCACAAGAGTCCGATACAGCTTACTTCACAGCCCAAAACCTAAATCCGGCAGAGGGATTAACCGTGTCAGTAGCCATAGACAAAAATAAACTCATTTTTCCTTCCTTTATAGAACGATTAATTGGTTTTCTTCGCGACAATTTGCTTTATTTATCACCTCTTGTTGTTTTTGCTTTTATGTTCAGACTTTATCTTCTTAGGGGTCGGGATAGTCAGTTTATAAACATATTAAAGGAGGAAGAAGGCTATCAAAAAACGCGATTGTTCGAAAAAGTAAACGCCATTTCCGTGTCCGTAAATCCACCGGATGATTTGTCTCCCGGTGAAGTCGGAACTTTGATTGATGAATACGCCAATTTAAGGGATGTTACGGCAACCGTCATCGATTTGGCCAGGCGGGGCTTTATGACAATTAGCGAAGAACCTAAAAAAGGTCCTTTCGGCAAGGTCAAATTCAGTCTTGATTACATTAAAAAGGATGAAGCAGGCCTTAAAGCCTATGAATTATCAATTCTCAACATGCTTTTTACCGAGAAAAGGAACCTGCCTGCTGTTTTGACCAAGCTTCACCCGAACGCTTATAAAGATTTGCAGGAAGCACAGAAAAAACTCTACGAAGATCTGTCTTCAAGGTCATATTTTGAGGGTAGACCGGACGAAATCCGCACCAAATATCTCATTACAGGAATTATTATTATTTTTGCCAGTATTTTTCTGGGTAGTTTTATCGCTCCCTTTTTGGCCAGTCCGTCCTCTTTATTTTTCGCTTTAATTAGCTCAGGGATAATCATAATCGCTTTTTCTTTCTTCATGCCGGCCCGTAGTGCCCAGGGGAGAAAAGCTTTAGCCGAAATTGCCGGATTTAAGGAAGTTCTAAAACTGGGTGCCTGGCGCAGCAAAATTTACGAAAAGCATAATTTCTTCGAAGAAACCCTCCCGTATGCAATCGCTTTCGGTATTACCGAAAAGTTTATTGAAGCGTTCAAATCGACCGAGATAGAAAAATTAAGCTGGTATAAAGGCGCGCAGCCTTTTAACGCCGTCTATTTCAGCTCGTCCATCAATTCCTTCGGCACGTCCCTAAATTCGGGTATTGTTGCATCAAAACCGCACGGAGCATCTTCCGGCGGAAGCGGTTTCGGCGGCGGCGGATTTTCCGGCGGTGGTTTCGGCGGCGGCGGTGGAGGCAGCTGGTAATAAATATTGAATTTATGAAACAGCCTAATGTAATATTAAAGGGGGTGAATTAAATGGCACTATCAGTTTTAAAAAGAGACGGGACAACTCAGGAGTGGGATTTTGAAAAGGTACATCAGTCGATTCTTAATTCCGGCGCGTCCGTTGAAGAAGCCGATTCAATTGCCAAGCTGATTGAAATTTGGGCACACCGGTTTGCCGAAAACGAAGTTGTTAAATCGGCCGATGTTAAAGCGAAGATAATCGAAATTATGAAAGCTGTCAATTCGGCTTTCACCCAAGCTTACGAAGAATATCAGAAAGTAAGGTAAATATTTTAAAAAGTTGTTCTTAAATTGTTATCGATGACTTCTTTTTGAATTTTTTCCGAATTTCGGCCATTTACTGGAAGGTCTTTTCTCTCCTTCCTTAACAGCGCTTAAATGAGATTTACTTGTTCCTTTACCGAATGATAATTCGTTGAAAATTTGGTGCGCGGTAGCTTCGGGATTTTTCTTAAGATAGGCTTTAATAATCCTTTCAATCGTCACATCCTCAAAACCTTTATAGCGGGGTCTTAAATGTCCGACCAAAGAATTCATATTAATTTCGTTTTCCTTCATTTTCTTAAGTCGTAATCATATACCAAATTCAGCTTTTTAACTAACAATATCCAAAAAATAGAATCAAAAAGGTTGCTTAAATTGGTCTTCTTCCCATTGCTTCTCAGCCTCAATAAAGGTAAAATAACAATAGGCGTTGAGCCTGATTTTTGTTGAATATGGCCGATATCGGTAAAATCCAATCCGTTGAAATAACGACAGAACTCTCGCAGAGTTACCTCGATTATGCAATGAGCGTAATCGTCGCCCGTGCCCTGCCGGACGTCAAAGACGGCTTAAAACCGGTCCATAGGCGCATTCTTTATGCGATGCATCTTGTGGGCTTACATTCCTCGGGTGCTTTTTCCAAAAGTGCTAAAGTCGTCGGAGAAGTTTTGGGCAAATACCATCCGCACGGCGACATGCCGGTTTACGACGCTTTGGTCCGCCTGGCCCAAAGTTTCTCAATGCGCTATCCCTTAATTCGGGGCCAGGGCAATTTCGGCAGCGTTGACGGTGACCCGCCGGCAGCCATGCGTTATACCGAAGTAAAACTGGCAGCAATTTCCGATTTTATACTTTCGGACATCGAAAAAGAAACCGTCGAATTCATGGACAATTTCGATGCTACCCTCAAAGAACCGGTTTATTTACCCGCCCTTTTACCCAATTTGCTTTTGATGGGTTCCGAGGGAATAGCTGTCGGCATGGCTACCAAAATTCCTCCGCATAACCTTGGTGAGGTCGTCGATGCAATCGTCGCAACGATTAAAAAAGGCCACTTTGTAACCGAAAAAAAAGAACAAGTCGAAAAGACCGATTTCGTCATCAAAAAAATTAATTTGGTGGCGGCCGGTGAAGAAAAAGCTTTAAGTGAAAAAGAAGTCACACCCTCCGAAGTATCCTTTGACAGCGATATTTCAATTGATGAACTGGTTGATATCATACCCGGGCCGGACTTTCCGACGGCTGCGGCAATTTATGATGCCAATTCCCTAAGAGAAGTCTATGCCAGCGGACGCGGCCGAATTACGGTCAGGGGCATTGCCGAAATCAGCGAGGGTAAAAAAGGCAGAACACAAATCCAGATTACGGAAATTCCGTACCAAGCAAATAAGGCCGAAATGGTGGCTAAAATTGCAGAGCTTGTCAAAGACAAAAAAATAGTCGGGGTGGCTGATTTACGCGATGAATCGGATAAAGACGGCATGAGCGTAGTGATTGAACTTAAGCGCGACGCCAAACCCAAATCGGTCCTCAATAATATTTATAAACATACCAAACTCCAGTCGACTTTCCCGGCCAACATCGTCGCGCTGGTTGACGGGACGCCCCATACTCTGAGTCTTAAACAGATTCTGGTCGAATATATAAAACACAGACAAAAGGTCATTATCCGCCGAACCATCTTTGAGCTGACCGAAGCTAAAAAACGGGCTCATATTTTAGAGGGACTTAAGATTGCCCTTGATAATTTGGATGCGGTAATAAAAACAATCCGTGCCTCCCATACCCAGGAAGACGCCAAAGAAAACCTGATCAGAAAGTTCGGTTTAACCGACATTCAGTCAACGGCAATTTTGGATATGCAGCTTCGGCGTCTGGCGGCTTTGGAGCGTGAGAAAATCGAAAAAGAATACGAAGAAATGAAAAAACTGATCGACAGCCTAACGGCTATTCTCAGAAACCCGCAGCGAGTTTTGGAAATTATTGTCAAAGAAGTGACTTTATTAAAAGAGAAGTTCGGCGACCCCAGAAGAACAAAAATTTATAAATCAGCTATCGGTGAATTTTCCGAGGAAGATTTGGTACCCAAAGAAGAAACACTAATTACGGTTACCAAAACCGGCTATATCAAACGCGTCCCACGCGGCACTTATAAGGCCCAAAGACGCGGCGGCAAGGGCGTTGTCGGAATGTCGACCAAGGAAGAAGATGAAATCTCGCACTTAATTGCGGCCACGACCCACGACACGGTTCTTTTCTTTACCGACCACGGCCGGGTTTTCGGCTCCAAAGCCTGGGAAATACCCGAGACTTCGCGCCAGGCCAAAGGACAGGCTTTGGTTAATTTTCTCAACCTTGACCAGGGTGAAGAAATCCGCTCTATTTTGCCTTTGGAAAAGGGTGGCGAAGGCAAACATTTGATTCTGGCGACAGCACTTGGAACAATTAAAAAAACTGCCATCTCGGAATACGAAAATTTGCGCGTCTCAGGTTTAATAGCTATTCGATTGAAAAGCGGCGATAAACTGGTATCGGCTCACATCACCGGCGGAGAGGACCATATTTTGATGCTTACCAAAAAAGGTAAGGCCATCCGCTTTCCGGAAACCAATGCCCGTCCGATCGGCCGGGCAACCAGCGGAGTTTCCGGGATGAAAATGGAACCCGGTGATGAAATTATCTCGATGGAGGTTTTTTTGGGAAAACCGCCCAAAGTAAAAGATAAAAGAAGAAAAGTCTTCCGTGACATTCTGACCATTTCTCAAAAGGGAATCGGTAAAAGAACTGGTGTTCATCTTTTCCCGATTCAAAGAAGAGCCGGCAAGGGTGTCAAGGCAGCCGTGGTTAACGACCGAACCGGTAATTTAACGGCGGCCATAATGCTAACCGAAAAAATGGACCAGGTCGTTATTACCTCCAAGGGCGGACAGGTAATTAAACTGCCGGTCAAAAATATTCCCCAGCTCGGCCGGGCTACCCAAGGAGTAATCTTAATGCGTTTTGCCTCAAAGTCGGATTCGGTCGCCGCGGTTGCCTGTTTGGAAAAAGAGGCCGTAGAGTCCGAAGAACTGCAAGCTTCTTAATTGAAATTTCCGGCGTAGAAAGAAGGAATGAAGCATGCTTTGCCTTCAATAATAAATAGGGTAGCCGATCCGGCAGCCAATCTTCTTTCCGGAAGAAAGACAATATCAAGGAATGGTTCCTGAGCATACAATGTCTCTCCGATAATTCTTCCGATAATCTCAAACTCTATTTTTGTTAACGACCAATCGATAGAATCCCGAATTATTTTGTCTTTGGGCAAGAGTATGGGAATATTTATTTCCTTTCTCATCTTTCTTTGAATTATCCACCCGAAAAAAGAAAAAACAATTAGTAGATTGATATAGACAATATTCGTGGTAAACTCGGTCAATTTCAATTCTTAGGGCCAAATGCGACCCAAAGGAGTAAAAAGGTTCTTTAACAAGTTTCAGTCAAAGAAGAACTTATCCGTGTTAAAATGAAAATTGTTAAGGAGGAAAAATGTCCACCAAACG
>Ga0209254_10006817_pt1 | contig 10534 bp, 7 predicted proteins | sample FrelakmetDIP11DI_FD_187148 | JGI IMG/M metagenome (GOLD analysis project Ga0209254, IMG submission 187148) | Freshwater lake sediment microbial communities from the University of Notre Dame, USA, for methane emissions studies - DIP11 DI (SPAdes)... | ecosystem: Environmental > Aquatic >... | reverse complement strand
GGCTTTTCTCGCGGCCTCGAAGGCGTTGGGGGCCCAGCCATCGGCCCCGGACTTGTCGGCGAAGTCCTGGGTCACCGGCGCTCCTCCCACCATGATCACGGCGCCCGAGTCCTCGGCACGCACCGCCTCCACCACCTCGGGGATACGCTGCATGGTCGAGCTGAGCAGGGCCGACAGCCCCAGGATATCGGGCCGGTGTTCGCGGTAGGCCTCCACGAACCTCTCCGTCTTCACATCCTCGCCGATGTCTATCACCTCGAACCCAGCCCCCTCTAAGCACATGCGCACCAGGTTCTTGCCGATGGAGTGGATGTCCCCGTGCACGGTGCCCAGCAGCACCAGGCCGCTACCCCGTTCGGGACCTCCCAATCTGGGCTTTAGCGCCTCCATGCCCCGCTGCATGGCCTCGGCGCCCACGATGAGCTCGGGGATGAAGGCCTCGCCGGCGCTGAAGCGCTCCCCGATGTCCTCCATGGCCGGCATCATGGCCTCCTCCATGATGCGCCTGGGCTCCAGACCTTTCTCCAGCCCTTCAGCCACCAGCCTCTGCGTTTCCTCCTCCTCGCCCGCCAGCACCGCTACCTTGATGCCGTCCAGTATCTCCTGCATGTCCGCCTCCTCAATCCTCGATGCTGATGGGGTAGGCGCCGTAGGCACGGGCTGCCTTGACCATGGCCATATAGTTCTCGGGCTTCACCCCGGGGTGGATGGAGTTGGACGAGCTGATGATGTAGCCTCCGCCAGGTGCCGCCACCCGGATGGTCTCCTTCACCGACTCCGCCACTTCCTCCTCGCTGCCGAAGGGCAGCAGGTAGGTGCAGTCGATGTTGCCCAGGATGCACAGCCGGTCGCCGTACTTCGCCTTCACCTCGGCGATGTCCATGCACTGGGGCTGCACGGGGTGGAAGCCGTCGAAGCCCGCGTCGGCGATGCCGTCCATTATCGGCCACATATTACCGTCCGAGTGCTTGAAGATGAGCACTCCCTTGCTATGGGCGTGGGCGGTTATCTGCTGGTGGTAGGGGTAGACGAACTCCTCGTACTGGGCGGGCGATATCAGCGTGGTCTGGTTGAAGGCGAGGTCTCCGTCCAGCCCGATGATGTCCGCTCCATTGTCCGCGGCCATATCGATGACCTCGAGGATGTAATCGGTGGCCACCTGGGCCAGGTCCTTAACGAAAGTGGGGTTCTTGATGTAGTGGTAGAGCAGCCTCTCCATGCTACCCATGAGGCTCCAGCTCTCGCGGAAGGGGCCGGGCTGCACCAGCACCTGGGCGACGTCGGTACCCAGGTTGCCCACGGAAGCCATGAGCATGAGGAAATCGCTGGGCTGGGGGTGATAAGCCTCGAGCCCCTTGAGGTCGGACGGTTCATTCACCGGCCCCCCCACCGCCGTGGCCTCCCCCTCCTCGCTCACGCGCAGGATGCGGCCCCAACCGTCCCGGACGTGCTCGTCGTCCACCGGCTCCGTCCCCAGCAGGCCGATGGAGGTAAGGCCGTCCAGCTCCAGCTCCCTGGCCACGGTGAAGAGGGTGGTGAGAAGCTTCACCTTCTCCTCCATGGTCATCTGCTGCGCGAACTTCATCGGCGGCAGGTCGTCGGTGTAGAAGGCGCCTAGCTTGATGATGGACTCCTCGTTGAAGGCCATCTCCCACACCGGCACGTGGTCCGGCTCCCTGCGGGCGAAGGCCGCCAGCATCCTCTCCTTGCCGGTCATTGCATTACCTCCTTCGCGCGGGTTTCGCAGATCTCCGCTCGTTCCGTTTCACCCGCGTACGGTCTTCCTTCGTGCCGATCGATGATATACCGCTCTACGGTTCTATCAGCTTGAAGTTGCCGGCCAGCCAGTCGTCCACGCCCGAAGCGTAAAGGGGCGAAGTCGGCTTCTCCGATGGCCCCCCGGCGAGACAGGAGAAATACTTGTTCGAAGACAGGTCGCTTATGAACCGGACAGTGGCTGAGAAGGTGCCGGTCCTCCCGCCCGGAGCCTGGAATATGGCGCCCTGGGCAACCGTGCCCCGGCATCCGATGATCTCGATGGGGCCGTAGTTGAAGTCGGGCATCATGTCCCCGTAGACGAGGTTCTTCATGACCACTTTACGCGTGTCCCCGAAACACCCGGCATCCATCTCCAGCCCCCTTGCCACGGCCTCGCCGAAGACCTCGTCCCGCGCCTTGCCGCCGAACCACAGCGACTCATCGCGGTGCAGCACATGGTCGAACTGCCCGTAGTAAATGTAGTAGAGCTCGGAGTTGTCAAGGATAAACTCGATGACCTCCCTGCCCACACCGTAGTCCCCGAAGACCGTTTTCACCAGCTCGAAGTAGACGTTCTCGAAGACGCTCGCGGCCACGCAATCGGAGCTATAGACGAGATCCCACTCCTGCAGGAGCTTGCCGTTGCCGCTTCCCGGCAGCAGGTGGCGGATGAGGGGCATGATCCACTCCGCGTGCTTGCTGTACACGTCGTACTGCATCTTCATCATGCTCTCCACCGAGTGGTCGTTTCTCTCCGCCAGCAGGTCGGCGATGCGGGTGGCACGGTCGTCGCTCATGGGCATGGTCTGGATGTGTACGTCGGTGAGGTAGTTGAGGTCCTGGTTGGAGGTGCCGAAGTAACCCCGCTCCGGGTTGAGCAGGCGGGGATTCTTCTCCGGCGGGTAGAAGCCCTTCCAGTCGTAGGCCTCGTCCCATCCCGGCAGCGGCAGTACGCCGACCCACCCCTCCGGCCTTATGGGGCAGCGCCCGCTCATCTGGTAGCCGATACTGCCGGACGAGTCAGCGAGGCCCCAGTTGAAGCTGAGAGCATCACAGCGCGAGAGGTGGTCCATGGACTCCTCCACGCTGCGGCCGCGGTAATGGCGGCTGAACTCGGCAAAGGTGCTGGCTCCGGTGTCCCTGATAGCGATGGCCAGACAGAGGTAGTAGCCGTCCTCTGTTGGCTCCCCCTCCAGCACCCCATGCACGTTCTCGTAGTAGCGCACGGTCAGGGGTTCCGCATCCTTGACCTTGATGACCTCCTCCCGCACCTCGAAGGGCACCCATTCATCGCCGCGGCGGTATTTGCCGCCGGCTACCTCCTCGAGGAAATAGTTCATGACGTCCATGCAGCTGTAGGTGGCGCTCCAGGAGAGATGCTGCGTTCTACCCAGGGCCGGCAGGGGTATACCGGGCACATATACTCCCATGCAGAAGAAATCACCGGCATAGAGCAGCACCTCCTGCCAGAGGGCGGGAAGGCGGGCCGTATCCAGCTCGGGGCTGCCGCAGAGAATGGGCTCGCCCGTATTCGTGCGCGAGCCCGCCAGCATCCAGTGGCTGCTGGTGCGCTCGCGGGGTATGACCGCCCACTTCACCGTCTCCGGCACGTAGGGCTCGGGCATCCTCACCTGTCGCAGTTTGTCCAGGTAGTCGTCGTCCGGCTCCTCGCTCATATAGGTGAAGATCTCCGCGAGCATGGCCGGGCTCACGCCCTCCTTGACCATGTGCACGATGAACTTCCTGATCCACCCCTGGGTCTCGTCCATGTCCACCATGGACATGATCTTGGCGATGGCGATGCAGTCCTCCGGCTCCCATGGCTCGGGCGTGTAGGCGATGAGGCCGAACTCAGCGGGTGGGTTCTCGCGGAACTGGTCATTCACGCCGCGGCAGAAGGCCTCCAACTCCTCCCGCGTGTCCGCCTCGAGCATCCCGGCCTGTTTGCGCGCGGCTCCCCAGAGGTCGTACTTGCGCATGGCCTTGTCCATGGCAATGAAGTTCTCGTCGGGAGGCAGATGTTCGGACATCTGGCCCCGCGCGACCAGACGCGTCAGCTCCATCTGCATGCCGCGGTCGAATGCCTGCACCATGCCAAGCCCGTAGAGGGCGTCCGTGAAATTTTCCGCCTTGACCACCGGGACCCCGTGTTCGTCACGTTTGATGGTTACCTCGCCGCTGACGGCCTCGATGCGCTGCTCCTGGGTTTCGAGTTCGAGCACGGCCATACACCTCCCATCCCTTTGCAGCCCCCGGGGTGGAGGCTGTGCCGACCTGCTGAGTGAGGATAGCGGCAGTGGGGGACGATCGCCCTGCGGGAAACTGCCTACATCCGGAGATCCATCCAATGCCACTACCTATAAGTTGATTATAAGGGTCAGGTCTTGTTTTTTGCATTCCCTTCAACACTATGGGGTCAGCCGCCCATGTCGCGCGGCCGCGACACCACCGAGGATGAAAAAGCTGGTCGCTGTTTTCGGGGCAGAGCTCATTTGTTGAATTCTCGAGAATCTTGGGATCAGGTCCCCGTTGACTCATTAGAAATGTACTCGAAAGGTCTTCCGACAGTTTGGGGGTCAGGTCTTGCATTTTGCATTCGTGCGTCCCAGGTTAAGGTAGCTGTCTCTGGCGGAATGCAAAAGAGCAAGACCTGACCCTAGAAGGCGGCTTCCAGGTCCTCCAGGGTGTTGATGTTGAAGAAGGAGCGGAAACCGGGGTCGCAGGCAGCCACCTCATCTTCCTCCAGGTAACGCACGTTCAGTTCCTCGATGAGCTCATGTATCTTCAGGCGCCCCCCCTCGATGCGGGCGCGTATCCTGGCGGCGATGTCCTGCCTGTAAACGGCGAAGAGGGGCTCGATGTATTCCCCGCGCCGCGGGACTACCGCATCCAGCCCTGGCACCGCGGAGAGCATGCAGCGAATGAGCTCCCGGCTGGGGTAGGGCATGTCGCAGGCCATGACAAAGACGTAGGGCGCGGGAGAATGCTGCAGCGCGGTGTAGATGCCCACTAAGGGCCCCTTGCCGGGAATGACATCGGTCACGACCTTAACGCCGGTGTCCTCCAGGGCAAGCAGGGACGAACCGTCCTGCTGGACTATCAGCATGATGTAGGGGAACATCTCTCTCAGGACCAGGAGGATGCGGTCCAGCAGTGAGCAGTTGCCGATCTGCAGCGTTGCCTTGTCCATGCCGAGGCGTTTTCCCTGCCCGCCGGCGAGCACCGCTGCGGCGAACTCCGGGTGTGGGCCATCATTTTCCCCGCCGTTCACGGGACTATCCTCCGGGGATGAGTATAGACGTTGAACCTCTCGGCGCCCGCGAACCCCACCACGCTCAATCCCGCAGCCTCGGCCACCCGCAGCCCGAGGGAGGTGGGTGCGGCCATGGAGACGAGTACGGGTATGCCCGCGCGCACCGTCTTCAAAGCCATCTCGTAACTGATCCTGCCCGAAAGCACCAGGACCTTGTCATCCAGGGACGTACCGCGCAGCGCGCACCACCCCACTGCCTTGTCCAGGGCATTGTGGCGCCCTACATCCTCCGCCATCGCCACCATCTCGCCCGACGCGGAGAAGACCCCCGCGCCATGCGTACCCCCCGTGCCCCGGAAGATGTCCTGGCGCCGTGTGAGTTCCTCCCCTATACGGTATATGACCTCCTCCTTGACCTGGAGTGCGGAGTCGATCTCTCCTTCGTGGTAGTCCTCGATGGCGGACATGTCCGCGCCTCCGCAGCCGGTACGCACAACATAGGTGGAGCCGAAACGCTCCCGCTCACCCGGAGAATCCAGCTCCAGCTCGACTACGTTTCCGCGGTCCAGGGCGGTGTCCCCCACCCCACGTCCTTCCCCGATCTCCCGTTCCATGCTGCCGCAGTGCTTGAGCAGCTTTATCTGGGAGACATCCGCGATCACTCTCTCGGTGAGGCAGAACCCCACCGCCAGCTCCTTATCCATCCCGGGCATGCGCATGAGCGCGACCAGCGGTAGTCCGTTGACGTTGATCTCCAGGGGGAGTTCGACCACTATACGGTCGGCGACCTCCCGCGGCTCTTCTCCGCGGCGGTATCTTCCGATATTGCGATCGACTGTGGACATACATAGGCCTTTCTCTGCTGCTCATCCTTATGATAGGTGCCGGCCTCGGGGCGGCGCAATGGATCGGGTCTGGAGGCGGACGCGATATATCAGGTTCAAATCGCTCATTATCCGCGGTTCAGGTCATCATAGAAGCCTTGCTTGTCTGTCCATTCGATGAAGTCGATCTCGTTGCCGTCGGGATCTCTCAGGTAGAACTGCCGCGAGAACTTCTCTTCGACTATCTCTGTCTCTTCTCCCGCGATACCGCTTTCCTTCAAGCGCTCCAGCAGGATGCCGACGTCCTCTACCGCGTATCCGATATGCCTAACCGTCTTATCCGCCGCTTCGTCGTGCGGTCTCTCGGAGATGAAGAGCTCGTGCTCACGTCCCCTGAGGATGGCATATCCGCTCCCGTCGGCCTTTACGCCCCGGCCGATGACCACGTAGCCCAGGGCTTCCATGTAAAAGGCCACGTGCCGGTCCAGATCCGTGACGTATCTGTTCACATGATCGATGGCTGGAAATATGCCGGTGGCTGATATGGCGATGTCGCGGGCATCCAGCATGTCCCCCACCAGGGTCCCCGTCTCGGCCGCCTTGCCGGCGGGAAGTTCCAGCACCGCCCGGGCCCTCATCACCAGAGCGCCGAGGCGGCCGGGCTTCATGCCGTGCACCACCCTTTTCACATTCCAGGCCTCGTCCACAAAGACGACGTCGATGGGATAGCCCATGCCGAAGGTGTGGACCTGGCGGCAGGGTACGATGAGGAGCCCGCTTCCGGCTGCCAGGGAATCCGTACCCAGCAATCCCCGGCGCCGCGAGGCCGTGGTCTCGGCCACCACGGCCCTTTCCGCCAGTACCGTCCCCCGGGTGATATTGGCCAGCCTTACTTCCCGCATGCATGCAGGATAGCATATGACGGACATTGACCGAAAAAGCACAAACGTTAAGAATAGATGCTGAAGTATGGAAGGGAGTCGTATGGAAGACATCTATTCTCGCCTGCTCAAGGGTGACCGGCGAGCGGTAGCCCGGCTCATCACCTTGGTGGAAAACGGTGACCCGGCAGCAGAGGAGCCCATAAGCCGCCTGCACGAACACACCGGCCGCGCCCACATCGTCGGCATCACCGGCGCTCCCGGGTCGGGGAAGAGCACCCTGGTCTCGTCGCTCACCAAGATCCTGAGGGAAAGGGAACTGGGTGTCGGCATAATCGCCATAGACCCCACCAGCCCCTTCAGCGGCGGGGCCATCCTCGGCGACCGCATACGCATGCAGGACCTGGCCACCGACCCGGGGGTCTTCATCCGCTCCATGGGCACTCGCGGTGCGTTGGGGGGGATATCCGTTGCCACCAACGACGCCGTGAACATCCTGGATGCCTTCGGCAAGGACGTGGTTATCGTGGAGACGGTCGGTGCGGGGCAGGTTGAGGTAGAGATAGTAAAGCTGGCCCATACCTCGGTGGTGGTTACCATGCCGGGGGGAGGCGATGAGATCCAGGCTATCAAGGCCGGCATCATGGAGATCGGCGACATCTTCGTGGTCAACAAGGCGGACCGCGCGGACGCCGGGCGCACCTTCACCGAGATAGTGATGATGCTGGAGATGTCGGATCGCAAGGACGGCTTCACGCCCCCGGTCATTCGCACCACGGCGACCACGGGGGAAGGGGTGGAGGAACTGGCACAGGCCATACTGGACCACCACCGCTACCTGGAGACCGCAGGGCTGTTGACGCAGAAAGCCCGGGACCGCATCGTCGCCGAGGTCATGGAGATAATAAACCGCCAGGTCGGAAACACGGTTATCAAGTCCTTGCAGCAGGATCCTGAGATGATCGAGCTGATGCACAAGCTCGTAGACACGCGCGAGATCGACCCCCACGCCGGGGCGCGCATGGTCATCCGTCACCTGCTGAATAAGGGCGATGGATGAACGAGAAGCCGCAATCTTCCTGTTAAGAACTGTCGAGGCCCCACACAAGGTGGGGCCTCGATCGACTCTGGACCTATAGTGGCTTGATCAGGCGCAGTAGATATACTCGTCGACCAGCTTCTGGATCTCCTCGTCTTTCCCAAAAAGACACTCGCTCAAATCTGCGTCGTTGTAGCTCCGGAGTATCTCGACGGTGCCGTCAATAACCGCCGGCGAAAAAACCCCGTCCTTCTCGTAGATGCCGCGGTCATCCAGGAGGCACTGGGCGGATTCCCAGCATGAGGCGGGCAGTTGGGGCAGTGATTCCTGCAACTCCTTGTGCTTGTCATCGAAGATGTTTACATCAACGTAGAGCTTGTTCGCATACTCCAGAGCGTTCTCCATCTGTAGGCCATGCCTCGCTGCCACCACCAAGCCCGCCAGCAGATAATAAATGCTCGCGGAACCGTCCGGCGCCCTGAACTCGATGGTCTGCTTCTCTCCCTGCGTGGCGAACTCGCTCGTCTCCTGGGGGTTGGCGTCCATGATCATATCGCTAACGCCCAACCAGCCCAGGGGCACCCGAACCAGCGTCGAACGGTTGCGGTCGCCCCAACAGATGTTGGTTGGCGCCTCCTGGTGGGGCACCAAGCGCAAGTAGGAGAGGGGGATGGTGTTGCCGAAGGCGGTCAGGGACCTGGCCAGCCTGAGATATCCGGCAATCGCCTTCCTGGCGGTATCGCTGAGGTGGCCTCCCTCCACGAGCACGTTCTGCTTGCCCCGGGTCAACCTGGTGTGGATGTGCAGGCCGCTGCCGGCGTGCCCCACCACGATCTTGGGCGCGAAGCTGATGGGGACGTTATGCTTGTAGCCCATCATCCTGAGTATGGACTTGGCGACGACCAGCTGGTCGGCGGCGTCCTCCACCGCTACCGGCTGGAACTCGATCTCGTGCTGCTCCATCTCGTGGTCTTCCTCGCTGATGAAACCGACCTCCGTGTGGCCATATTTGATGCGGCCGCCGGACTCGGCGATGGTCTTCATGGCCTCGTAGCGGAGCTGCTCCCACTTGGAGAAGGGGGGCGACTCGTGGTATCCCTTCTGGGGGTCAGTCGGGTACACTTCGTGCTTGTCGGAGAAGACGTAGTATTCCAGCTCCCCCAGGGCTTCGAACTCCATGCCGGTGGCGGCCTTTAAGGACTCGACCGCCTTGCGCAGGACGTTCTCGGGCGAACTCGGGAGCGGCTCGCCGTCCTTGGTGTAATAAGAACAGAGCAGATCGAGGGTGGGCCTGCTCGTAAAGGGGTTCAAGTAGGCGGTCTTGTAGCGTGGAACCACGTAGAGGTCACTCGAAGCCGCATCAATATATGAGAAGAGGCTCGAGCCGTCCACCCGCTCCCCCACCGATAGCAGCATATCCAGGTCTTCCTTGCTGTTGATGACGAAGTTGAGCATCTTCAGCCTGCCGTCTCCGCCGACGTAGCGGAAGTTCAGCATCTCGATGTTGTTGGACTCCACAAACCTGATGATGTCCCGCTTCGTAAACTCATCGGGCGGCTTGCCCAGGAACTGCACCAGCCGATTCGGGTTCATCTCGATATCCATCTGCTACCTCCTGTTGGCAGGCCTGCTGAGGGCCTTGCCTGGTACCGGGGTTATATTGAGCAAATAGTACCGCAAGGACAATCCGCTGTCACTTGCTATTTTTCACCGGGGTCAAGCCTTACTCTTATCGCTTATTCCTTGCTGTACGCTCCCTATATCAGTTGCATATAAGTTTTGCATGAACCGCCGCTTCAGATACCGTGGTATGCAAAAGACAAGACCTGACCCCTCAGGAGAAGCGGAAGAGGCAGACGTCCCCGTCCCGTACGATATAGTCCCGGCCTTCCACCCGCACCGCACCCTTGTCCCTCGCGGCATGGAACGAGCCGTGCCCGGTGAATTCCTCCCAGCCGATGACCTCCGCGCGTATGAAGCCCTGCTCCATATCGGTATGTATCTTCCCCGCCGCCTGCACGGCGGTGCTGCCCTCGCGCAGCGGCCAGGCCCGGCACTCCCCCGATTCGGTGGTGAAGAAGGTTATCAGCCCCAGGAGCGCATAGCATCGCGCGGCGAACTCATCCAGCCCCAGGCTCTCTATACCGTAGGCCTCCAGGAACTCCCCCACCTCATCCGGCTCGAGGTCCTCAATCTCCGCCTCCAGTTTGGCGTTGAAGGCCACCGGTTCGGCCCCCTCGGAGGCCGCTACGTCCCTCACCGCCCTCCACAAGGGGTCTTCCCCGCCCAACCGCTCCTCCCCCAGGTTGGCCACGTAGATCACCGGCTTGGCGGTGAGCAGGAACAGCCCGGAAAGTATCTCCTCGTCCTGCCGGGAAAGCTCGATGCGCCTCACCGGGATCTCCCGGTCCAGCTCCGTCTCCACCCTTTCCAGCAGTTCCAGCTCGCGCGCCTTGTCGCGGTCGCCGGTCTTTGCCGCCTTGAAGATCCTGTCCTTGCGCCTCTCCACCGCGGCCAGATCGGCCAGGATGAGCTCGGTGTTCACCACGGCTATGTCCAGCTCGGGATCGATCTCCGCCCTTACATGGGCCACGTCGGGCGAGGAAAAACAGCGCACCGCGTGGGCCAGGGCATCTACCTCCCGGACATGGGCCAGGAACTGATTTCCCAGCCCCTCGCCGCGATGCGCGCCCTCCACCAGCCCGGCGATGTCCACTATACGCAGGTCGGCGGGGACCGTCCTGGAGCATGCGGCCGCCGTCGCCACCTTGTGCAGGCG
>Ga0209254_10006816_pt1 | contig 10535 bp, 9 predicted proteins | sample FrelakmetDIP11DI_FD_187148 | JGI IMG/M metagenome (GOLD analysis project Ga0209254, IMG submission 187148) | Freshwater lake sediment microbial communities from the University of Notre Dame, USA, for methane emissions studies - DIP11 DI (SPAdes)... | ecosystem: Environmental > Aquatic >... | reverse complement strand
CTGTTCTTGATCCCTTCCCTTAGGGGTGCACCTCAAAAATAGAACACCGTTTGATAATCTCGTGGGCGGCTAACAATCGATTCAAGCGTTCTCTCAAATATAGCGATATTTGCTTGGTGCACCACTAGCGCAAGAGAAGGCGGACAAAGGTGTCCACGCCACGGGTCACCGCACTCAGGAGCGTTGCCATTTCCATCAATGGCTTCTCGATCCGCTGGACCATATCCTCTTCGAACTCTCGCAGTCGCTCCGCCCCGTCACGGACCGTGGTCACGCCGTCTTCGATCTTGTCCACTTGTCGATGGATGGACTGGATAATCCCGTTCACCTCCTGAGAGAGGATGGTCAGGTCATGACTCACGGGAACAATCTGCATCCGGGCTGTCTCCAGCGTCTTCTCGACTTGCTGGGCCGTCCGTCGAATCTGAGAGAGAACTGGAATGAGACATAGAACGCCGACCACCATAATGGCGGCAATGACTGCGACACTGATCGTCATGGTCAGTTCCATGAATGGCAATCTCCCTTCCGCTTAAGATTTCTCTTTTTTCGAGAATTCATGGCGAGCCGCTTCAACTCCGGCCTCCATAGCTCCCTTCACTTTCTTCGCCTCAACCTTTGCCTCTTCGATGACCCCGGTTGCCTTTTCTTCGGCTCCCTTGAGGATTTCCTTCGCCTTGAGTCGCGCCTCTGAAATCTGCCTGTTCGCTTCGTGTCTTAGCTCCTCTGCACGATGCGCAGCATCTTCCAGAATGGCTTTTGATTTCTCTCGAGCTTCGCCGTAGAAGTGTTTTGCCTCTCCAAAGGCCTTATCCCCTTTTTCTTTGAGTTCTTCTCTCAGCTCCTTTCCGGACTTGGGAGCAAACAGCACGCCCACCAGAGCGCCGATAAACGTCCCAACCAGGAATCCCCTCAAAAACCCACCATGCTCTTCTGTTGCCATAGCAAAACCTCCTTTCAGTCATTCAAAAATGCGAGTAGATTAGACTGTCCCCCTCAAAGGTCCACGGCTACTTGAAAGCAAAAAACACGCCCTTTTCCAATCTTTTTCTAATCGCTACTGACTTGTCCCTACACACTTAAGAATATGCGCTCAAAGACCGAGTGTCAACCCTTCGACTCCCTCGCCTAAACGCCGGGCCTTGCTCAGGGTTGACCCTGAGTTGCGCTTCTTCACCCCACCTTCGAAGAAGGGGCTTGGTGCGACCGAACGGGTAAAGGTGAAGCATAACCCTCCCTTCAAGCTTAGCCCTATTATACCACTTTTTCGTTTGTCCGGCAGACTTTGATGAGCAGATTGGTTATTTCAGTCTAAACGAGAGCACTTCTTTCAAGAATCGATTATTTGCCACAATCGGGCTATCGACATGAACGACCTTCCCCCGTTTTTAACCAAAACAAAGCCGCATTATTAAAGGAAGAAAAGAGAATGCTCCTTGAAGAGACACATGACCAATCTATGCTTGTTTCACCCTCTTCACTTGTTCGAAAATCTCGTTGGCCTCCTTTACACTCGCCTTTTCATGGATGATCGCCCGCAGGGCCTTGATCATAGCAACGGGATGATCATTCTGCCAGATATTCCTTCCCAGATTGACACCGATCGCTCCTTTTTCCATCCCATCGTGGACAAATTCGAAGACCTCGCGTTCTGTTTCCGTCTTGGGTCCCCCGGCCATCACCACTGGCACGGGACACCCATGAACCACCTTATCAAAGTTTTCACACCAATAGGTCTTCATAATCCGCGCTCCCAGCTCTGCGCCAATCCGGCAGCTCAGCCCCAAGTACCGGGCATCCCGTTTCTCCAGCTCCTTCCCAACAGCAGTTACAGCCATCACAGGAATGCCATACTTCTCTCCCTCGTCAACAAGCTTAGAGAGGTTTAAAAGCGAGTCTCTTTCGAATTCGCTTCCCACAAAGATAGAGATGCCGACAGCAGCCACGTTCAATCGGATCGCTTCTTCCATGGAGGTTGTAATTCCTTCGTTCGAGAGGTCTTTTCCAATAATACTCGTTCCGCCAGAAACTCTTAAGATGATGGGTTTCGTGTTTTCGGGTTCAATCGCAGAACGGAGCACTCCCCGAGTCACGAAAAGGGCATCACAGTAAGGGAGCAAAGGACGGATGGTCTCTCCTGGTTTCTCGAGTTTCCGAGTCGGCCCTTGAAAATACCCATGATCAATAGGTAGAAAGAGGCAGTGACCATCCTCCTTAACCACTTGCGCCAGACGGTTTTTCATGCCCCAATCCATTTGTTCTCCTCCCTTATGAGTTCGGAGTGATATGTTCGGAGTTTGGAGTAATTCTTCTTGGCGCTCCGAACTCCGATCTCCGAACTAAGGACTTTATTTCGCTCCTTTTCCAAGGAGATATTTGACCACCAAATCGCCGACTTGAGACGTCGAATAGCCCATCTTCCCGGCACTCAGGTTTCTCACATCACGGGAAACGACTTTCATCACGGCATCTTCAATGCCTTGAGCAGCTTTCTCTTCCCCAACATGATCGAGCATCATCTGGCTCGCAGCAATCGCTGCCAAGGGGCTCACGACCCCTTTTCCCGTATACTTGGGAGCAGATCCACCGATCGGCTCGAACATGGAAACTCCTTCAGGGTTGATGTTTCCCCCTGCAGCAATCCCCATCCCTCCCTGAATCATGGCTCCGAGATCGGTAATGATGTCGCCAAACATGTTGTCTGTCACGATCACGTCAAACCACTCTGGATTTTTCACCATCCACATACACGTGGCATCCACATGGGCGTAGTCCGTCTTGATTCCCGAATACTCTTTCGCCACCAGATAGAATGTCCTTTCCCACAGGTCAAAGGCGTAAGTGAGAACATTCGTTTTCCCACAGAGGGTTACTTTGTTCTTCTTGTTTCTTTTCTTGCAGTGATCAAAGGCAAAGCGGATACACCGCTCTGCGCCTTTTCTCGTGTGGATGGCTTCCTGAATGGCAACTTCGTCGAGTGTCCCCCTCTTGAGAAAGCCACCCGCCCCCGTATAGGCTCCCTCCGTGTTTTCTCTAACGACGACGAAATCAATATCCTCGGGCCGCTTATCTTTAAGAGGCGTTTCCACTCCAGGGTAGAGTTTGACCGGCCTGAGATTAATGTATTGATCCAGTTCAAATCGAATTCTCAACAAGATGGCCTTCTCGAGAATCCCAGGTTTCACCTCTGGATGGCCAATGGCTCCGAGATAGATTGCGTCCACTCGTCTCAACTCTTCCAAGACAGAGTCAGGAAGGGTCTCTTTTGTTCTTAAATAACGCTGCCCCCCCAAATCATAATGGATCAAGTCGACCTTAAACCCATATTTCTCTGACGCTGCCTTCAGCACCTTTAAGCCTTCAGCCACCACTTCGGGTCCTGTTCCATCCCCTGGAACCACTGCAATCTTATACATCCTTCGTTCTCTCCCTCTTCGTATTCTTAAATGAAAGCTCTCTCCGTGTCCCTCAGTTTATTATCTCAAAAACATCACGCATAAACAATTTTAATCTAAGGGCGGGTAGGGATATCGGAAGAGCCTTACGCCTGCCTGCCGGCAGGCAGGGCGGCAACCTTTTTTTTGCATGCGAACTACTTTCGCATGGTAGCCCATCTAGCGTACTCCTAACCACATGAATGGTTGCCTTGCTTCTTCTGAACAACCGCATGTGTAAGGCGATGAAGATATCCTTACCCGCCCTGGGCGACGACCTCAAGCCTTCTTTCTTAGAGCCTTCTGGCCAATATCGTTCCGGTAATGAACTCCTTCCCACGAAATCTTTCTCACCGCTTGATAGGTTCTCTCGATCGCCTTAGGAATATCCTCACCCAAGCCCGTTACCCCCAAAACGCGACCTCCATTCGTAACGATTCTGTTCTGATCCATGGCTGTCGCAGCCTGAAAAACATAAACGTCCTTCATTCGAGAGACGTCCTCCAGGCCCTGAATCGTCTTTCCTTTCTCATAGTCTCCTGGGTACCCTCCTGAAGCCATGACGACACACACGGAGGCCCTGTTGTCCCATTCAACTCTCTGCTCCGCCAGTTTGCCATGGCAACAGGCTTCCAGGACAGGAACAATATCACTCTTCATCCGCATGAGTACGGGTTGGGTTTCTGGATCTCCAAAGCGAGCATTGAATTCCAGTGCTTTCGGTTGCCCCTCTGATACCATGACACCTGCATAAAGGGCACCTTTGTACGGCCTTCCTTCTTTTGCCATCCCGTCAATCATCGGTCTCAAAATCTCATTCATGGTTTTTTCATGCACCTGCGCTGTCACCACAGGAGCCGGAGAATAAGCCCCCATGCCGCCCGTATTGGGTCCCTCGTCTCCATCGAAAACAGCCTTGTGGTCTTGAGAAGACGCCGTGGGAATAATCGTCTTTCCATCGGTAAAGGCAATGAAGGAGGCCTCTTCACCTACAAGACATTCCTCAATGACCACCTGGTTACCCGCATCTCCAAATATCTTTTCCACCATGATCTGATCAACCGCACGGATGCCCTCCTCCAAGGTCTTACAGACGATGACGCCCTTCCCTGCCGCGAGACCATCGGCTTTCACCACGATCGGGAGCCTCTGGCTCTGAAGGTAGGTTACCGCCTCTGCCCGCTTCTTAAATGTTTTGAAGGACGCCGTCGGGATTCCATACTTCTTCATCATCTCCTTGGCAAACGCCTTGCTCCCTTCAATCTCTGCAGCCTTTCGGTTGGGTCCAAAAATGAGAAGCCCCTTAGATTCAAAGAGATCGACAATCCCTCGGGTGAGGGGATCCTCCGGTCCAACCACGGTAAGGTCAATCTTCTCTTTGAGGGCGAAGCCGAGAAGCCCTTCGAGATCATTGGTCTTGATAGGAACCAGCGTGGCTTGCTGGGAAATTCCTGCATTGCCGGGAGCACAAAAAACTTTCGATATCTTCGGGCTCTGTGCAATCTTCCACACCAGCGCATGTTCCCTGCCCCCGCCCCCAACGACCAGTACTTTCATGCAAACCTCGCAAGTCGTAAATGATAAGGTGTGACCGGCAAGCCTCGCCCCTTACGCATCATGGAATTAATGCCTGAAGTGCCTCATGCCCGTGAAGACCATGGCGATGTTGTGCTCGTCTGCAGCAGCAATGACCTCATCGTCTCGAATGGAACCCCCGGGTTGAATGACAGCAACAGCCCCTGCCTCTGCGGCGGTATCCACACCGTCTCTGAAGGGAAACATGGCATCCGAAGCAAGTACGGTTCCCTTCGTCGGGGACTGAGCCTTCATTACCGCAATCCGAGTTGAATCGACGCGGCTCATCTGTCCTGCCCCAATCCCAATCGTTCGATCTTCCCTCACGAGAATGATGGCATTGGATTTAACATGTTTAGCCACGAGCCACCCAAAGGCCATGCCCTTCATCTCCTGTTCAGTCGGCTTTCTCTTTGTAACCACCTTCCACTGATCCATGGGTACCCGGCCGAGATCCCTCGTCTGGAGCAGCAGTCCACCCACCACTTTTCTGAGGTCAAGCCCTTCTGCAAGATAAGCCGCCGAAAGGGGCGGCGCCTGAAGGAGTCGAAGATCCTTTTTCGCCTTCAAGATCTCCAGAGCCCTCTTATCATACCCCGGGGCAATGATCACTTCGAGGAAAATCTGAGCCATCTCTTTCGCGGTTTCCTCATCTACGGCCCGATTGAAACCGACCACTCCTCCGAAGGCGGAGACGGGGTCACAGGCCTTTGCTTTCCTGTAAGCATCTGCCAGAGCGGTATTCGACACCGCCACACCACAGGGATTGTTGTGTTTGATGATGACCACTGCCGGTTCTTTGAACTCCTTGACGGTTTCGAAGGCAGAATCCGTATCCAGAATATTGTTGTAAGACAATTCCTTTCCCTGAAGCTGGACAGCGTTTGAGACAGAAGGTTCTGAACTTAGGTACTCTCGATAAAAGGCCGCTTTCTGGTGGGGGTTTTCTCCGTATCGCAATTCCTGGGCTTTTTTTACCTGAAAGGTGAAAGTCTCTGGAAATTTGTCCGTCTTTTTCCCTCCCTCGATCTGACCGAGGTAATTCGAGATGGCAGCATCGTATCGCGCAGTATGTTGATAGACCTTCTTGGCCAACCGGAAGTTGGTTTCAGCAGAGACTTCCCCTTTCTGTTTGAGTTCGGAAAGAACCACCGCGTAGTCCTCGGGGTCCACGATCACGGTCACATCCGGGTAATTCTTCGCGGCTGCGCGGATCATGGTAGGGCCGCCAATGTCGATGTTTTCGATAGCATCTTCCAGAGTGCACTCTTCCTTCGCGATCGTCGCCTCGAAGGGGTAAAGGTTCACGGCCACGAGGTCGATGGGCCGAATTCCATGCTCCTCCATCTTCTTCACATGCTCTGGCTTCGATCGTTGCCCCAGGAGCCCACCGTGCACTTTGGGGTGCAAGGTCTTAACCCGGCCGTCCAGCATCTCAGGAAATCCGGTGTATTCTGAGATGTCGAGAACAGAAACGCCCTGTTCTCTCAATGCCTTGGCGGTACCCCCCGTTGAGAGTATCTCGACCCCCATGTTGGCCAACTCTTTTGCAAATGACACTACTCCTGATTTGTTTGAAACACTAATGACCGCTCTTCTAATCTTTCCCATAGTTCCTCCCCTTCTTTGTAAGTGCTAAGTTCCGAGCACTGAGTTCGGTGTCCACTCTCTGCCATCTTACTCCGAACGCCGAACTCTGGACTCCGAACTTCTAATACCCCAGTTCTTCTCCGACCAGGATGACGAGAATGTCTGACAACATGGGTCTTCGTTCAAGGATCACTATCACCCGGCAAGCCCGATCCGGAGAGTTACAATCAGTACAAACCCCCACCTTTCCGCAGGGGACATCCATGTTTAAGCGTTTAGAATTAGCCGGACTAGCAACATTCCTTACTCGTTTGATGGCCTCTTCCACATTCTCGACGAGTTTATTGTAACTTGCTACAATAATCACTTTCTTGGGACCAAAACTGATTGCGTTGACTCTGTTGCCCACGCCGTCGATATTGACCAACTCACCGTGCATCGTAATGGCGTTGCTGCTGCTCAGAAAAAGATCGGAGGTCATCTGAGACTTACGAATCTCGATCGATTGCTCCTTAGAAAGTCCGGGAATCCAATGATCAAAAACGGTGTTCCCCTGCGCCCTCAATGGTTCCAAAATTCCTAATTGTCGGATGGTCACTGACCCGCCCACTCCGACCTTGGTGGCAGGGGTGACATCTTTCAGGATTTCTCTTACCGCCTCTTCTTTGGTCCGAACGTAGATCGCATCAAACTCGTGTGATTTCAGCCTCTCGGCTGCCTTCTCACACCGCTTCTCAATCCCCCATTGCTTATTTTTATCCATCGCTCGCCTCATCAAATCATTGTAACATTTAGCACAATCCCCTGTTTCGGTCAACCCTGCTTTCATCTGGAGTTTTTTGGTCCTCATACTTTGTCGTATCTCTACGACGTAGGCGTCGGAGATTTCCACTGCACTTCCTGGTTCCCTCGACCCGACAGCAGATCGCTTCGGTGGAAGCGGACGCGTGTTCCTTCGGACGTATCGTATCCTTTTTTCATTTTGCAAACGATCAGTTTTCATTTATGATAGGGAACAAAGAGAGGGGACTTTAGCGAGGGGGAAGACATGCGGACGTTGAGGATTGGGCTCTGCCAGATCAACACCACGGTGGGTGACATTGAGGGCAACACAAGAAAAATCCTTGAGTCTATTGAGAAGGGGAAACGGATGGCTGCAGACCTCCTGGTCTTCCCGGAGATGGCTGTCACAGGATATCCACCGGAAGATCTCCTTCTCATGCCCAAGTTTATCGAGGCGAACCTTAAGGCCACAAGAAAGATCGCCCGGGCCACCTCCTCACTTACTGCCGTTGTTGGATTTGTGGAAAAGAGACAGGATCTCTTCAACGCAGCAGCGCTCCTGCACAATGGGAAACTGGTGGACGTCTATTGTAAGTCCTTTCTCCCCAACTACGGGGTTTTTGATGAGGATCGCTACTTTCAACCCGGAAAAGAAAACTTCATCTTCACTCTTCGATCTACCCCCATTGGCATTAGCATCTGTGAAGACCTCTGGTACCCTGGAGACCCGGTTCGAACCCAGGCCCTTCAGGGAGGTGCGGAACTCATCATCAATATCTCGGCCTCGCCTTACCATGCGGGAAAAGCCGCCTTACGTGAGAAGATGATTGCTACCCGGGCTTCAGATAATGCAGCCATCGTCGCCTTCTGCAATCTTGTGGGCGGGCAGGATGAACTCGTCTTCGATGGTGGGAGTCTCCTCTTCGATCAAAGCGGGGAATTAATCATTCGGGGAAAACAGTTTGAAGAGGACCTGGTCCTTGCAGATCTCGACATGGAGGCCGTCTTCCGCATGAGACTCCACGACCCTCGAATCAGAAGAGAAAGAGGAAACCGCGAGGAGGAAAAACTAAAGAGAATCGACCTCCCCGAACCTCTGTCTCAGCAGCCCAAAAAACCTCCACTCTCACGAAAGGAGAACAAGCCACTGGATCGGCTTCCTGAGATCTATTCCGCCCTGGTCCTCGCCACAAGGGACTACATCCGAAAGAACGGCTTCAAAAAGGTCCTTCTTGGGTTAAGCGGAGGCATCGATTCTGCCTTGACCGCTGTCGTTGCCGTCGACGCCCTCGGCAAAGAAGGGGTTGCCGGCGTGGCCATGCCTTCCCAGTATTCGTCGAAAGAATCCCTTGAGGATGCTCAACAGTTAGCAAGAAATCTCGGAATTCGCTTCCTCGTCATTCCCATTACGGAGGTCTTTCAGTCCTATCTGAAGACCCTCTCCCCCCATTTCAAAAGGATGAAGCCTGACGTGACAGAGGAGAATGTTCAGGCTCGGATTCGTGGCACCATCTTAATGGCGCTCTCGAATAAATTCGGATGGCTCGTTCTCACCACCGGTAACAAAAGCGAGATGAGTGTAGGGTATTGCACGCTATACGGAGATATGGCTGGAGGGTTTGCAGTCCTGAAGGATGTGCCAAAGACCCTCGTTTACCGACTAGCCGAGTACAGAAACAAACGCCACCGGAAACCGGTCATTCCGCTCAACAGTTTGAAGAAAGCTCCCTCTGCCGAGTTGAGACCTCATCAAAAGGATGAAGATTCGCTTCCCCCCTACCCCACCCTCGATCCGATTCTCCAGGCCTATGTGGAGGAAGACAAAGGAGTTGAAGAAATTGTCAAGATGGGTTTCAAGGAGAAAATGATCAGAGAGATTATCCAGAGGGTTGACCGGAACGAATATAAGCGGCGCCAGAGTCCGCCCGGAATCAAGATTACTCACCGCGCTCTGGGTAAGGATCGAAGGTTACCCGTAACGAACAGGTATCGAAACTTCTAATATTCTGGAACGAAAGACTTGTGGAAGAGAGGGTCACCCGTTAAAGGGCAAGTCTTCTGGAAGATCATAACAAACGGAAGGTTTATGAAGCTCCCCGCGCCTGCCTACCGCAGGCAGGCACAGCGCGGTGCTTCCCGGCAATGATTTATTATTTCTATATTGTGCCCCTTTATCCTGCCTAGAAGGCAGGGCTTGCAGGGCACGCTCCGGTCAAAAGGGAAGGACCCCATCCTAGCCCCCTTGAAGGAATTCAGATTTCTTCTTCCTCCAAGTTTTCGTAGAGAGTGTCCTCTACCTGGTCGGAAAATCTCACGGTTTCATCTTCTCGGAGAGGACTTCCTTTGGATGTCGCACTCACCCATTCCTCAAAAGTCATAGACGCCTCTGTTCAGAAAGAAGTTATTGGATCCTGAGAATTAAACTCACTTTAGCAAGTTCCTTGCCAATCTCCATTGGTTTCCACTGACGACTGATAACCTCTTAACATTATTGAGACAAACCTTCTCACAGGACTTACTTTTCCAAAACGTAAACCTCTGAAAACACAATAATTGTCACTTCATCTGCAATCATTGCAGTGTGTAGGGCTTCATAAACACCCCTGTATATCATGTTAGGGGGCCTCTCCGTCCCAGGCATTCTGAGCGAGACCTTTCGGTTCACGGGCAAGTGAAGTTACACGCCCTAAAGGGCGTGGCTTCCCGGTAGGGTACTTTCCTTATTATATTGTGCCCCTTAACCCCGCCCTCAAGGGCGGGGTTAAGGGGCACTTGCCGGCCGGCTGGATGCCCCGGCTTCCCCGTCTTAACGGGAGGCGGAGAGGGCGGTAACGGACTCCAGCACTGGAGTCAAAGCCGACCCTGTAATCATATCACCAATACCCGGAAGCCCCGCCCCGTGCCTGCCTGCGGTAGGCAGGGGCGGGAACTTCAATCTGTTTGTCTCCCCGGACTTGGAATTTGGAGACGATTTGTTTTAAAATGCAAGTTAATTTTTTTGACCCGTTCGGCCGCGCCAAGCCCCGTCTTTGAAGATGGGGTGAAAGAGCGCGGCTCAGGGTCAACCCTCAGCCCCTCGGCCTGAGCCTTTCGACAGGCTCAAGGCCCTGAGCTCAATCGAAGGGCTCGGGTCGAAGGCAAGCCCTGGCCTTT
>Ga0209254_10006815_pt1 | contig 10536 bp, 5 predicted proteins | sample FrelakmetDIP11DI_FD_187148 | JGI IMG/M metagenome (GOLD analysis project Ga0209254, IMG submission 187148) | Freshwater lake sediment microbial communities from the University of Notre Dame, USA, for methane emissions studies - DIP11 DI (SPAdes)... | ecosystem: Environmental > Aquatic >... | reverse complement strand
CGGCCCACTCACGGCAACCCCATCAAGGCTTACTGCTATTCCCTTTTCAAATCCAATCTTCAATTCCAGGGGTTCCGCCGGCCAGCTGCCACGAGCCCTGGTAATGCTCCAGGCATCGTCTGCTGGCGCACCGTACTGGTCGATCTCGCTGCCGGAAATAGTCACGCCCAAAAGGTTTTCATTGACGGAGTAACGGCTGCTGGAAGCAGCGACCGGAACTCCGGCCTCGGCCAGCACATTCAATTCATACTCGCGCACCTTGCTGACCCGGGATTGCAGATCCCGGATCGGCGCATGAATTTCGTATTCGCCGAGACTACGCACGGTCTGGTCGAAGCGCATCTGGTCATTTCCCATGCCCGTGCAGCCATGGGCGAAGTGGCTGGTTCCCAGCGAGCCACACAGATCAAGGCAATGCTTCACGATCAGGTAACGATCAGAACATAGCAAGGGATACTGACCGAGTATCCGTGCGTGGCTCCACACCAGGGGTACCACAAACTCCTGCCAGATCTCCTGCGCGGCACTGATTTCATAGTGCTGCTTCGCCCCGAGCGATTGTGCCCGTTCAGCAATGCCCGCCCTGGCTGCAGCCGTCAGGCCGCCAGTATCAACGAAGGCCGTGTGGACTTCGAAACCTTTCTGCACCAGGTCCAAAACGCAGTAGCTGGTATCCAGGCCACCAGAAAAAGCCAATACGATTTTGTTGCTCATGCCTGTATCCCCACGGCGCCGTTGGCTCCCATCAGGGACAGCATGACGGCTTTTTGCACATGTAAACGATTCTCGGCCTCGTCAATGGCTACGCAGTAGTCCGCGTCCATGACTCCATCGGTCGCCTTGATATTTCGCCGCAACGGCAGGCAGTGACTGAACAGGGCGTGATTGGTGAGGCGCATCTTTTCCTCATCGACTATGAAATGCCGATAGTTCTTGCGCAATTCCCATTCTTCCTGTGGCCGGCCGTAGTAGGGCAAAGCACCCCAGCTCTTGGCGTAAACCACGTCCGCGCCAGCGTAGGATGATTCGATATCATGAGACACACAAAACGTTCCTCCGGACAGCCTGCAGTTTTCAAGCGCTGCCGATTCGAACTGGGCATCCAACCTGTATTCCTGTTGCGGACAAAGCAAAGTCACATCCATGCCGAACCGGGTCGCAATCAACAAGGCGGAATTGGCAACTGCAGTATTCAGGGGTCGGGGATGCCAGGTCCAGGTCAAAACGAATTTCTTCTTTTGTACCGAGCCGAGATGTTCATGCAGTGTTTGCATCAATGCCAACTCCTGGCAAGGGTGGACAATGGTTTCCATGTTGATCACGGGCACGGAAGCGTGTCGAGCAAGCGAGCGAATGACCGGGTCTTCGCGATCAATGGACCAATCCTTGAACAGGGGAAAGGCCCGCAGCGCAATCATGTCGCAGTATCGGGACAGAACTCCCGCAACTTCGGCAATGTGTTCTTCTGCATCGCCGTCCATGACAACACCCGGCTTGAACTCTACGCCCCATGCATCCTTGCCGGGTTGCAACACGATGGCAATACCGCCAAGTTGCTGCATTCCCAGCTCAAAGGACGTGCGAGTTCGCAGGGAAGGATTGAGAAACATCAATGCAATCGACTTACCCCGCAAATGGACTTGCATGGGATTGCGCTTCAGCGCAGTTGCGAGATCGAGAATCTCCCGCAGTTGTTCAAAGGTCCAGTCCTGCGTAGTTAAGAAATGCACTATCTAGCTCCTCGGTCATTTGCTGTTACCCAGAAACCAAAAACCCAGCGACTGGCTGGGCTTTGGTCTTGCATGTTTCCTGAATGAAACGTAAACGGCTACCCAGCCCCATATGTGTATTTGGGTCGGCGCAGGCGGAGGGATAATTCTGCGATTTGGCCGGTTGGTTCATTCATGTTGCTGAATCTACGTAAATCCAGTCGGCTTTGCAAGATTTAATACCTGCAACGAAACCAATCACGCTGCCACCTTCTGTGCCGGGACAGCAGCGGATTTGCCTTCCTTGCGGTACATCAACCACCGAAGCAGTGCCGGCAACATGACAATGGCGCCCACCATGTTGGCGAGGAAAATGAACGCCAGCAATGCGCCCATATCTGCCTGGAACTGGAGGGAAGAAAATATCCAGGTGCCAACGCCCCCGGTCAGGGTGAGCCCGGTAAAGATGACTGCCTTTCCTGTCACCCGGAGCGTTCGATAGTACGCCTCATCAAGTGCAAAGCCATCCTTCATCAAACTATCCACTTTTTGGTAAATATAAATGCCGTAATCCACGCCGATACCCACCCCCAGAGCTACTACCGGGAGTGTATTTACCTTGAGTCCGATTCCGTAGTAAGCCATAAGGGCCTCGGCCAGGGTTGAGACAACCACCAGGGGTAACACGATACTCAGGGTGCCGAGGAAAGATTTGTAAGTGATCAGGCAGAGCACAATAATGGAAATGTATACTAGCGCAAGCATGGGCTTTTCGGCTGCTGCGATGTCCTCGTTTGTAGCGGCCATTACCCCGACGTTGCCAGTGGCTAATCTGAAACGCAGCTCACCTTCAGTGACAGGTTCATCCGCGCTGGCCAAATCTTCCAGGGCTTTGTTTTCCATCTTGAAAGCGACACCTTCAACCTTCAGCTCGTCCCTGAGTTCCTTAACCCTGTCGACAACCCGGGCTATGGTCTCGGCTCGATGATCGGAAGTGAACACCAGGATTGGAATAGCGCTGCAATCACTATTTAGCAAGCCGGTATCCGTGTCTATGCTTCCAAGCGCTTGCCGCATCACATAGTTATCCCGAGGCAATATGCGCCAGTTGATGTTGCCCTCATTCCAACCCGCGTTAACGACCTTGGCCGCCATCGGCAAGGTAATGACCTTTTGCACGCCCTCCACGTTTCGCAGTTGCCAGGCGAAGCGGTCAATGCTTTCCATGACCGCGTAATCTTCCGTGCAAGCGTCAGGCGCAGTCTCGGCAACCACGGTCAACAAATCCACGCCCAGTGAGAATTTCTGTGAAATCTGGATGGCATCCTGGTTGTAACGGGAATCCGGTCGCAACTCGGGTACACCAACTTCAGAATCCCCGATCTGCATGTCCTCCGCTTTCCAATAGCCCGCAACAAACAGAACAACGCCCACGATGATGACCATCATGGCTCGCCTCGGCTCAGTAACGCTGGCCAGAAAATTCCAGAAGGGAGAGTCAGCCTGCGCGTGGAGCAACAGGCGTTCGCGATACTTTCTCTCATTGCGGAGCTTCACCCATGACAACAAAACCGGCAGCAGGATGAGGTTGGTCAAAATCACGACACCTACACCAATGCTTGCGGTGATGGCCAGTTCCTGGATGATGCGAATGTTGATAAAAAGAATGGTCAGGAAACCAATCACGTCGCAGATCAGTGCAACTATTCCCGGAGCTAACAGCTTTTTCATGGTTTCACGCGAACCATGCATTGGCGATCGATGGGGAATCTGATCAACGTCTGTGACACCTTCCCGGACCCAGTCGTACGGCGCCCGGCCACTGAAAAGCTTTTCGACAATCCAGGCGCTGATTTTCTGCACGCCGTGACTGACACCAATGGCGAAGACAAGGAACGGCGTGAGGATATTCATTGGGTCAAGGCTGTACCCCATCAGGCTGATTATTCCCATTTGCCAGATCACGGCAACCAGGGAGCAAAGCAGGGGCAAGAACGCCAGCCACAGCGAACGGGAATACAAATACATTAAAATGGCGGTCACGATAAAGGCGATAACGAAAAACCATGCCACCGCTTTGGCGCCATCCGAGATGTCACCGACAATCTTGGCAAAGCCTATGATGTGCATGGTGTATTCGTCGTCTTCAAATTCGGTGCGGATTGCTTCCAGCCTTTCTGCTACTTGCCGGTAATCCACGTTCTTCCCGCTAACCGGGTCTTCTTCCAGCAAATTGGCCCAAACCATTGCACCGGAAAAATCATTAGACACCAGGCGACCGACTTCGCCTGATTTGACGATGTTCGTTCGCACTTTCTGGAACATCTCGGGCGAGGGCGAGAAATCTGAAGGAATGACGTTTCCTCCAGCAAAACCATCCTCCACTATTTCTACGAATCGGACATTGGGTGTGAAAATGGATCTCACGCTGGCGCGATCTACACCCGGAATGAAGAACACCTGGTTAGTAATCGCTTCAAAACGCTCAAAGAACTCCGGCGTAAACATATCGCCATCTTTTGCCATCAAGGCCACAAGGATCCGATTCGCTCCGCCAAACTCTTTCTCGTACTTGAGGAAGGTTTGCATGTACTCGTGACTGAGCGGCAACTGCTTCTTGAAACCGGTTTCTATCCTGAGGTGCGACATCGAATAGAGCATGAAAACGGTGATGACCAGGAAAATACTGACCAGGGCATACCGGTAGTTGATCAGAAAGGTTGCAAAACGGTGAATGCGGGAGGCTGATTCTTTCATTGCTCCGCTCCTTCCACGCCTTGTACCGGGTAGAAATACATGCCGTCTTCACCTGCCAGGATGAACCGGCCATCTCCCAGGCCGAGGGCTGCCGAAAAGTCCACGCCACTCGTGTGCTCGTGATAGGTAAAACCACTGGCTTCGTCGTATTCAATCACTGCCCCGCTGTTGCCTACCAGCAGGACCCTTCCATCCTGCTCGGCTCCACCCAGCAGGGTTGCATCGGTGCCACTGTCCAACTGTTCCCAGCTGACACCTGCATCGCAACTGCGTATAACGTTTCCGCGCAAGCCAAAAAACAGCACGCATGGCGCGCCCGCTGTTACAGCACCAAACATCGAACCCTGGTAAGCCAGGTTCATGTTTTCCCAGGTTGCACCGCCGTCCATACTGCGGTAGGAAAAACCGCCTTCACCGGCAATCAGCAATACATTTTCGGGAAGCCCAATGATGGCATTCAGATGCGCATCGTCTTCAGCTGAGACCGCCTGGTCTTGCCAAACCTGACCGCCATCCGTGGTTACCAGCATCAGCCCATAGGCCCCGACGGCCAGTCCGCTATTTTCATCACGGAAATACAGGTCCATGATGGGCTGTTGGCGTTCAGGATCAAAATGCTGTTGAGTCCAGTTCTCGCCGTGGTCACCACTGGTCAGGATGACTGAATCGTGCCCGGCCGCCCACAGGCGCTCACCGACGGAAAAAATCCTGGTCAAGGTGGAGCGCGTAGGAACGGTCATGGCCTGGCGCCAGGTTTGCCCGTTGTCGTCAGATAAAATGATGTGCCCACGTTCGCCGGCCGCGATCAGCCGGTCTCCTGACCTGACCACATCCAGCATGAGCGAGTGCGCCGCCAGCGGGACATGCTCGGCGTAAACAATATCCAGTTCCGCATCCTGTGCCACCGCAGGCGGCACTGGCAGGGCGCCGCACAAGGCCAGGGTAAGAAGAACAATCACAGTGATGGAAATTCTGGTCATGGCATGAATCCGGGGAAATCGACCACCAACCGCGGAACCGGTGCCCGCCGCTGATACTTTTACCAACAAAAAGGCCAGCAAAGCTGGCCTTTCGGATTTTACTATCGCACGCCGCGGGTACGTAAGGCCTGTGGCGTGAAATCACCCGGATTCATATTCACATTAAATGTATTGACCGGCATGGTGTTATCGAACCCCTGGCCCACGTAGCGACCGGACTGCAGATCATAGTGCACATCTATGGTCGACCAGAAGGTCGGAACATCGTAGTAATTGATGCAATGTGCTTCGGACAAACGCCACAGTTCCATGCGCGCATCGTAATGGTCAAGCAGCACGACCTGGTAACTGTCTTCGTCGAGGTAAAAAGTCCGCTTGGGATTGATGTGACGCATGCCCGGCTTGAGGTTGGCTTCAACGACCCAGACGCGATGCAGTTCGTAACGCATCAGGTCCTGGTTGAGATGGCCTGGACGCACAAAATCGTCGTACTTGATACCGTACGCATGGGCCGCGTAGGAATTGTAGGGAATGTACATCTCCTTCTTGCCGATGACTTTCCAGTCAAACCGGTCCATAGAACCGTTAAACATGTCGGTCATATCGTTGGTGCGCAGGCCATCCGATGCCGTGCCCGGGTTGTCGTAAGCGACGTTGGGGGCGCGACGTACCCGGCGCTGTCCGGGGTTATAAATCCAGGCCTGTCGCGGCAGTAGCACCTGGTTCATGGTTTCATGCACCAGCAGGATATTTCCGGCAAGACGGGCTGGTGATTCCACATCCTGGAAAAAGTACAGCAGGATATTGTTAATGGTCTCACTGGTTTCGCCTTCCTTGTAATACAGGCCCAGCAGCTCTTCGCGGATGACCACCACCGAGTACTTGCCATCAGCCGTAGGCGCAATCTGGTTGGCGTAGCGTACGCCACCTATGCCTTTGTACTTCAGCTTATGGTTCCAGATGAGCTCATATGCGTTTTCCGGGAAGGGGAAGGGAAAACCCTCGGCCGCATTGACCACGCCCTCGCCATTGCCTGCCAATGCGGCGGTTTTAGCGTTCGCAGCCGTCATGTCGTAGGTACGTTGCGGGAATGAAGCGGAACGACGGGTTTGATAAACATCCATGAAATATGTGTCGGGATACTTGGCAAACATGCCCTTCTGGCCTTCGCCAAGCTGATCAGCATATTTCTGGTAATTTGCCCCGGTAATCCGGAACTGGGGCTTATCTTCTGGCCACGGGTTTGGGTGATGATCACCCGGCTTGAATCCAGGCACCGGTTGCGTGATTCCGCCGGTCCATTCCGGAATTGTTCCGGCAGCGTTGCCAGCCCGCTCTGAACCCATGGGGGTCAGGTCAGCGCTTAAACGTGCAATCTGGTCGGGTTTAGCCCCGGCATAGACCTGCCCCGCTGCAAGCACCAAGCCAACACAGGCTGAGAGCGTAAATTTGTTCATCATGCGCATGTGATTCTCCGGTGATCAGAATGAGTAACGGACGCTGGCACCAATATAGTCCCGGTCCTCGAGAAGGTTAAAGAGACCGGCGCCAAAATATGAAGTGTATGAGAGGTCAAACACCCATTCCTGCAAATACAGTGCTGCAACTCCGACCGTCAGTTGTTTGCGATGCTCTATAAAGGAACCGCCGGGCCCTGGTGTTGTTCCGCTAACATCATGAGCCCAACCGATACTGGGCGCGATGGTCACTGATGAGCCAAAAACATTAAAGTATTCAGCTCTGGCCGCAAGGCGGTAGCCCCAGCTGAAGTCATCGGCAAATCCTCCCACCTGGGTTTCGGGATTGCGGAAATAGCCATCCTGGTAGTCCGGGCCACCACCGGTATCGGTACCGTCGCCATTGAACCGCAACACATCTTTTGACGGCAGGTTGGGAACGAAGTTGAAACCCACTTCAGCCGCCAGGGAAATCTGTCCGGCTTTGAGAAAATTCTCCGGGCCAAAGAGCTTGGTCGTGGTGTACTGGGTTTGCCACATGTCGTATCTGTCCCAGCCCTGAATATACTCACCGGGAGCATAATCGCCCAACTGCGAGTAAAAACGGAGCGCCGGTGCGGGGAGCAGGGGATTCAAGGGCGAAAGGCCGGCAAACAGCACTTCAACGTCATCGATTTGCAAGGGTGCGTTGGGCCGGTAACTTACTTCGCCGCTAAACGACCACGCACCAATGGACGTGTTGAAACTGGTGCCCCACAGATGTATGTCCTCCGGGTACTCAGTCCAGTAACGGCCGCTGCTGGGTGAGGTTGTCGTAATGGAACGCCCGCTGATGAGCGGCAGTTTGCTGTGGTAGTTAAAGTAAAAAAAGGCGAATTCCGTGCCACCCAACTGCTCTGCATACCAGCGCAATGCGCCGCCGAATTGTCCGCTGTCCTTGGGCGTAACCGAGGGATCCCGTGGAAACGAACCTGAGCATCCTGCCGCCACCAGTTGCGGTGGCAGGCCGTTATCTGATCCAGCGTAATTTTTTTGCAGACAAACTTCTTCATACAAGTCCGGATTGATCACGGGTTGCGGCAACGTGCCAAAATTCAGCATGGCGTAAGAGCCTCCCGGGGTGGCAAGATCATTGGTAGCAAAAAACGAACCCACCGGATCCGGATCGGTCTTTTTCCATTGAAAAATATACAAAGGTTCAAAAGAAACGCTTTCAGTAATATTGAAACTGCCCCAGATCATCGGAATACCCACAAACGCTTCCTTGAGTTCGGCGCCCGCCACCCTCAGCTTCGACACATCCACCGGGTTGACTGCATTGATGCCGCCCTGTATGAAAGTTGATTCACCCCAACTCACCACCTGCCAACCGAGGCGCCAGGTCGCAGTTTTTTCACCGAAAGTATGCTCACCATAGACATAGGCATCCAGCAAACGAATGTCTGAACCAACGAGATCCTGGGCCCTCTCGGACAGAAAATCCTTGCCTTGATTTTCAAAATCGTAGAACGCGGTTCCGCGAATGAAGGCACCGTAGTTACGGTAGTTGATGTCCAGTTCCGAAGTGATTTTGATCGCGTTTGAAATCAGGTCGCCGCTGTCGCCGTAATTCAGATTGCCATCATCGCTGTTCACCGACCAACGGCCCAGCGCGGCACGTTGGCCCGCATTATCCAGCAGGAACGTAGTTGGATTAAACACCGCTTTACCAACATTATCGTCACTGACACTGCTAACGCGTATGGCTGCGCCGTAGCTGATCGTAGTGTCGAAATTACCGGTCCATTCCCCGTCTTCGCTGGCGAATTCAATCGCCATGGCCTGGGAGGATACGACGCCAAGCAGTAGCGATGCGAAAGACCATAAAAGAGCCGTTCTTGTCCAGTTGCTTGCCATATCAATCGACCTGTGTGCGGGTGCAGTTGTCGGGGTTCTCGTCTTATTCATTTGCAGCATCTCCCTGTTGCACGACAATGCTCATGGGCTCGATGGAAATGCCGTCCAGATCGGCTCCCGCTGAATCCACCGTGCTGGTGTCAGTCGTAGCCCCGGGGCCAGCGGCATCGCTTTCAGCAGTGATCTCTTCCTGCGCGACCGGTGCTAACACGCCGGGATTGCTGACCTGTATGTATGTGCCCAGGGACGCGATAAAAGATGCCATCTGGCCTTGCATTTCCGCGGTCGATGCCGGTGCTGCGACTGGGCTCAGCAACGAGCTGTGTATTGCCGGCGGCAGGAATCGGGCGACCGCGCGCAGGCCAGCGGGGTTGGCCTGGCTGCTGCTATAGCTCGTGAGCCCCATCAGCCTGTTCAGACCCTCACCGCCCGCCATGGGCGAACCCGCCACGACATTGGGCACCGTGTCGTCGTTCACGATCTCGTTGTGGATGAGCGGAATCCGTGCGACCGCTTCGGCTGCCCAGCTTGCGGGGTCGGCACTGCCGAGCACCGTCTGACCGACCAGCATGAATTGCTCGAATTGCGGTGTGCCGGGCAGAACACCTGCGGCGGCCAGCGCGGCGCGAATTCGAACGCCGAAAGCTCCCGCCTCAGCCGTCCTGAGTAAAACCGCACCGGCGGCGTTGTAGTAGGCCCGGGACACGGTTGGCTCGACTGCGAGGAAGGCGGTCCCAGCAAAGGTACCAAAGGACTGGGCGACCGCAGCAACGTTCAGGCCATTGAGGTCCGGAACTGCATCGCCGTCATAGCTGACGTTCTGCAAGCTGACGGCCAGCGTGGAAAAGTCCACCTGCGCCTGGCGAATATTGTCGCGTACTGCGCGCATGTTACCCAGGTTGAAGTAACTGGCGCCGGAAGCATCCTTGATTCCATCCGGGCCAAAAGCGCCGGTTGTGTTGTTGAAAAAGTCTGCATCGAAGGTGCGCTCATTGGCAATCGGGCCAAACGGTGTGTTTTCGACATAGAACGGCGCGAGCTCCGGAGCTACGTCAGGCACCACGCCATGCAATGGCTGGTCAATAGCAATGCATGCATAGCCGACGCTGGCGAGGGCATCGGCAATGGCCAGCATGTCGGTGCGATTGCGCGTGATACCGTGAACGAAGATCACTACCGGCCATCCCCCTGCGGGCTTGGTGAAACCGGAGTTGGCATTGGGCACAGTGAGTATAAATGGAACGGTCTGCGTACCGGTCAGCACCGGGAATGGGTTGGCAATCGTGACGTTGGTCGAGGTTGGATCCAGGCCGAACTGGTTGAACGGCGGAACGTAGCCGCCAGGTGGCGCTTTCCAGAAGTCAGTTAAGGGCGCAACCGGGTTTCCCGCCGAGGGAATCCCTGAATAATATGGAAGCGTGACTACGCCAATGACGATGTTCGCGAGTCCGAAACCGCCGACCGCGGAAGTATTCAGGCCAGTGGGTCCGGCCAGCATCGGCATGGGTGCTGCAATACTGCGCAGTAGTTTCAATGTGGGCGTGATGGATTGAGTCTGCACCGTCCAGCTCAGTATGATGTCATCCGGATTGATTCCCTTGCTGGCCGCGTTCAGCTCCATCGATTGGGTAATCTGGCGCAACGGTTCCAGCGTTCGTGCGCTGGCGTCGTCGATCAGGGAATAGGTACTGTGGCCGTTGGCATCCACCCAGGGTGTGCGCCGCTTAGTGAGGAAGT
>Ga0209254_10006814_pt1 | contig 10537 bp, 10 predicted proteins | sample FrelakmetDIP11DI_FD_187148 | JGI IMG/M metagenome (GOLD analysis project Ga0209254, IMG submission 187148) | Freshwater lake sediment microbial communities from the University of Notre Dame, USA, for methane emissions studies - DIP11 DI (SPAdes)... | ecosystem: Environmental > Aquatic >... | reverse complement strand
TGGCCAACATCCGCGAGCAGTGCTCATGGGTCCACACCGACATCGAGATCAGCACCGAGAAGGCCAAGGAGCTGGTCGCCGGCGCGGCAGCCAAGGCCTCCCTGCTAGAGGCGCTCCAGGAACGTGAGGTGAACGTCACCCGCTCTGCCCTGGTCATCGGCGGAGGGATCGCCGGACTCGAGTCGGCACTCGACATTGCCGACGCCGGGCACAAGGTCTACCTGTTGGAAAAACAGCCCAGCCTGGGCGGACGGATGGCCCAGCTGAACAAGACTTTCCCCCGCCTGGAGGACGCCGGTACGCTGGTGCACGGCGAGATGGTGCGGGCCATGGAGCACCCCAACATCGAGGTGCTGGCCTACAGCGAGGTGGCCAACGTCGAGGGCTATATCGGCAATTTCCAGGCTGCCGTCGTCCGCAAGCCGCGGTTTGTCGATCCGGCCCGCTGCACCGCCTGCGGCAAATGCGCCGAGGCGTGCGTGCTGGCCGGCCAGGTCCCCGACGATTTTCAGATGAACCTGGGTCAGCGAGCGGCCATCTACCGGCCCTTCCCCCGCGCCCTGCCGCCGACCTACACTGTCGATCCGGCCCATTGTCTCCTGTTGAAGGACGGCCGGTGCGAAGAGGGACCGCCCTGCGCCCTGGCCTGCCCCGAAAAGGCCGTCGATTTCGGCCAGCAGCCGCAGGAGGTCAGGCTCGCCGTGGGGACCATCATCGTCGCCACCGGCTATGACCCGTTCGACGCCCGGCGCAAGCCCGAGTTTGGCTACGGCCGCTACCCGGGCGTCCTGTCGGCCCTCGAATTCGAGCGCCTGGCCGCCGCCGACGGGCCGACCGGCGGCCGCATCCTGGTGGAGGGCAAGGAGCCCAAACGGGTGGTGTTCATCCACTGCGTCGGCTCGCGCGACAAGCAGTTGGGCAACGCCTACTGCTCGCGGGTGTGCTGCATGGTCACCGCCAAGCAGGCCAACGTCATCAAGGATCAGATCCCCGGCGCCGACGTGACCGTCTTTTACATGGACGTGCGGGCCTTTACCAAAGGCGGCGAAGAGTTCTACGACCGGGCGCGGTCGCGCGGCGTCCGCTACCGGCGCGGCAATCCGTCCGAGATCTATCGTCGTGGCGACCACCTGGTGGTCCGCTCTGAGGACACCCTGTTGCAGCGGACCGTCGAGGTCGAGGCCGACCTGGTCGTCCTGGCCGTCGGGCTGGAGCCGGGCAAGTCAGGCACGGAGGTGTCCAAGATGCTCAAGCTGGCCTGCACCGGCGACGGCTTTATGGCCGAGGCCCACCCCAAGCTCCGCCCGGTGGACACCACCAGCGATGGCATCTTCCTGGCCGGCACCTGCCAGGGTCCCAAGGACATCCCCGACACGGTGGCCCAGGCAAAGGCGGCGGCCGCCTCGGCGCTGATCCCGCTGTCGCTCGGCATAGCCAAGGTCGAGGCCATCACCAGCTCGATCCTCCAGGAGCTGTGCGCCGGCTGCGGCCTGTGCGAGACGGTGTGCGCATACGGCGCGCTGAGCCTGCATCCCTGGCGGGGAGTCATGACCATCAACGAAGTGCTGTGCAAGGGCTGTGGCGCCTGCTCCGTGGCCTGCCCCTCAAAGGCGATCACTCTGGGGCATTTCACCCAGAAGCAGACGCTGGCCATGCTGGATGCAATGTTGGTGTGACAACTATGAACACAAGCGACAGAACACGTAAAGCCACCGACCTGGTTGAAGCGGGCATTGCTGCTCTGAAATCTGGCCGCAAGACAGATGCCAGGTTTCTGCTGGAACAGGCACTGGAGGTAGATCCACAATCAGAACAAAGTTGGCTATGGCTGTCAGGGGCTGTAGATACGGACGAGGAAAGGCGATTTTGCCTCACGCAGGTGCTGTCCATCAACGAATGGAACCCTGCGGCAGAGAAAGGGTTGAAAGAACTGGGGCCAGGGCCCGCACGCTCCCCAATTACACTGTCCACCACCACTACTTCGAGACCAGCACCACCCACTGCTGAAGCACCTGTATGGGGTCAGTGGAGGGACCAAGCGACTCTAGCTGAATATACAAGGGAACCGACACCACCCACTGCTGAAGCGCCTGCATGGCCTCAGTGGAGGGACCAAGCAACTGAAGCTGAAGCTACCACGACGCCAAAATCACCCACTGCTGAAGCACCTGCATGGTCTCAGTGGAGGGACCAAGCAACTGAAGCTGAAGCTATCGCGACGCCGGAACCACCCGTTGCTGAAGCACCCGCACGGTCTCGGTGGAAGCAACAAGCAGCTTCAACTGAACCTACACGAGGCTCTCTGCCCAAGGCCTGGCTCGTCGTGGCAGCTATCTTGGCAGCAGGTCTTGTGGTAGGGCTGGCCATGTTGTTTGTCATTGGCACAGGCATCTTGGGCAGATGACAGGCTCGAAAGTTCACACATTCTATGTCGAGGAGGGAGTATGAACTCAATCGTCTGTTTGAAAGAGGTACCGGACACCGAAGCGCGCATTGAGGTCCGAAGCGGCAGGATCGTCGAGGAAGGGATCCAGTATGTGGTCAACCCCTATGACGAGTTTGCCCTGGAGGAGGCGCTCAAGTGGCAGGAAACGCTCGGCGGCAAAGTGACCCTGGTCAGCCTGGGGCCGGAGCGGGCGCGAGAGAGCATCCTCAAGGGTTTGGCCATGGGCGCCGACGAGGTCTATCACCTGGCCGAAGACGCCTTCCAGGGCGGCGACGCCTACGCCACGGCCAAAGCGCTGGCCGCGGCCATCGCCAAGCTGGGCGAGGTTGACGCCATCTTTTGCGGGCGGCAGGCCGTCGACGACGACAACGCCGCCGTGGGTGCCATGCTGGCCGAGATGCTCAACCTACCCCACGTGTCGATGATCACCAAGCTAGAGATCGCCGCAGATGGCAAATCGGCGCAGGCTGAGCGGGAGGTCGAAGGTGGCAAGGAGGTGATCCACACCTCATTGCCGGCGGTCTTTACCGCGCAAAAAGGGCTCAACGAGCCCCGTTACCCGTCGTTCAAAGGCATCCGCCAGGCACGCACCAAGCCGTTCAACACCTGGGGCGTGACCGACCTGGGTCTGGACCCCGGCAGCGTCGGCGCAGCCGGCGCCCTGCTGGAAGTGGTCGACATCCTGCCGCCGCCCGACCGCCCGGCGGGCCGCGTCATCCCCGGTGAGCCGGCCGACGCAGCCAAAGAGGTGGTCCGGCTGCTGCGCGAAGAAGCAAAGGTGATCTAGGAGGCAAACGATGGGCAATATCCTGGTTTTTGCAGAACAGCGGAACGGCGTCCTGAAAAAGGTCGCCTTTGAAATGTTGGGACTGGGCAGCCAACTGGCCGCCGGGCTGGGCGGTACCGTCGAGGCGGCGCTGCTGGGCTCGGGGCTGAGCGGCCTGCCTGACGCGCTGGGCCAGTACGGCGCGTCTAAGGTCTATGTCGCCGACGACCCGGCCCTGGCCAACTATTCCGGCGAGGGCTATACCAACACGTTGGCCGGCCTCATCGCCAAGATCCAACCGGCGGTCGTCCTGGTCGGCGCTACCTTTATGGGCAAGGACCTGGCGCCGCGCCTGGCCGCGCGGCTGGGGGTCGGGCTGGCCGCCGACTGCATCGCCTTTGCCGTCGACGGCGGCAACCTGGTGGCCACTCGCCCCATCTTTGCCGGCAAGGCGCTGTCCAAAGTCAGGCTGCTCCGCACGCCACAGATGGCGACCGTGCGGCCCAACGTGCTGCCGGCTCCCCAGCCAGATGCAGGTAAGAAAGCGGTGGTCGAGGCCATCGCCTCCGATGCGGGCACCGTCCGGGCCAAGGTCGTGGACGTGGTCACTGCCGGCAAGGGTGAGGTCGACGTCGCCGAAGCCGAGACGATCGTCTCAGGCGGGCGCGGAGTGGCCGGTCCCGACGGCTTTGCCCCGATCCGCAGCCTGGCCAAGACGCTTGGCGCTGCGGTCGGCGCTTCCCGCGCCGCGGTCGACGCAGGCTGGATCGAGCACTCGCACCAGGTCGGCCAGACCGGTAAGACGGTGACGCCTACCCTGTACATCGCCTGTGGCATCTCTGGGGCCATCCAGCACCTGGCCGGCATGCGCACCTCCAAGGTGATCGTCGCCGTCAACAAGGACCCCGAGGCGCCGATCTTTAAGGTGGCCTCCTACGGCATCGTCGGCGACCTGTTCACCGTCGTGCCGCTCCTGGAAAAGGAGTTCAAGGCGCTGCTGGCCGAATAACGACACCAGCTCCCAAAAAGACCTCCGATGTTTGGGAAAACATCGGAGGTCTTAAACTATGCGGCCGCGACTTCAAAGAGCTGCACGGCAGTGTGCATCTTGGCAACAACGTCCACCTTGAACGGGCAGCGCGCCAGGCAGTCGCCGCATTCGATGCAGGCCGAGGCCTTGACCAACGCGTTGGCATAGCCGGCGCGTAACTCGTCGGTAACACCGGACTTGGCCCAGTCGGTCAGCAGGATCAGCCAGTCGATAGGGATCTCCACGGGGCAGGGCAGGCAGTGGCGGCAGTAGACACAATGGCCCGCCAGGACCCGATGCACATTCGCCAGCGCCGGGCGGTAATCCTTCTCCTCGTCGGTCGCCTCGCAGTAGTGCAAGGTCCGAAGCATCTCGTCCGCGGTCTTGGCCCCCGGCACGGCCGTGGCCACCGGCAGCGACAGCACGTAGGCCAGACATTGTGCCGGCGTGATTGGCGTCGGCTTGCCGTCGACGAACAGTAGAGTGCCGCCAAAATAGACCTTCATGGCCACCAGCCCCACCCCGTTCGCCACACAGGCGGCATGAAGCGCGCTGTCTCCCTCCTCCCCATGCGCGATCAGGCTGACCGGAAACATCAACATGTCGATCTGACCGCTGTTGACCGCCTTCAAGGCTATCGGCGCTTCGTGACTGCTCAGGCCGATATACCCGATCTTCCCCCGCTCCTTGTAACCCTTCAAGAGCGCCAGCGACTCTTGCGCCCAGCCGTCCCACTTTTCCTGGGAGTCAACCATCGTCAGCAGGGCGATCTCGGCATAGCCGTTGCCAATCTCTGCCAACAGGTCGTCGAAGCAGCTCCGGCAATGATCCACGCCCTGGTCGCCGCCGCTGCCCCAGTGGGCCGCCAGCACCAACCTGTTCCGGTAGCGCCGCAGAACCGGGCCAAAGCCGGTCCAGAACTCGGCATCGGCCCCCTTGGGATCGGCGTACAGCAGGTCGACGTAATTGAGCCCGGCGTCGACGGCCGTGCGCAGCACCTCTTCCATCGACTCCTGGGATCGGACCATATGCTCCGTGCCCAGCCCGACCACACCGACTTGCAGGCCGGTCCTTCCCAACGTGCGGCATTCCATCGCTGTGAGCCTCCTCTGCTGAACTTGAGACCTAGATCCCCATCAACTTCATAGCAGCATATCCGGTCCTCTTGTCTTATCCGGCCGCCCGAAATGCACCGTCGTTCAGGTGGCAGCTACAATTCATCAGGGCAAGTCGAATCCCACGTGGGCCGGCGTCGACGATGCTGAGCGAAGCGTTGCCGAAGCGGAACGGAAGCGGCCGGCGGGGCGTGATGTGCAGCAGGTAGGCCAGGATCATGCCCAGGCTGCCGCCGTGGGAAACCACGGCGACCGCTTCATCTTGCTGATGGTCCGCCAGGATGTCGGCTGCCATGGAGGACAGCCTCTCGTGAAAGGCATCGAGTCCCTCCTCACCCGGAATGGCTGCCGACCCTTCCTCCTGATGCAGCCTGCGCCATACCTCCGGGTACAGCACCTCCACCTCGCGCCAGATGACCCCGCTAAGCACCCCGATGTCATACTCGCGCAGCCGGGCATCCAGGGTGACCGGAGCGTCCAGGCCGGCCGCCAGGATGCCGGCCGTCTCGGCGGCGCGGCACAGGTCGCTGCTGTAGATGGCGGACGGTTTCCATCCCTCGTCTTGCAGGCGGGCCAACAGGGCCCGCGCCTGGTCACGCCCGAGATCGCTGAGAGGCGAGTCGAATTGGCCCTGCATCCGGCCTTCGGCGTTGCCCACCGATTCGCCGTGACGGATCAGAAGCAGTTTCAATGGCTCCTCCCGGTTGTGTTCGTTGCAGGCCATTGGCCACGAGGGCCACCAGTGCGGTCAGGCACCTGGAATTCGATCGAAGAACCTCTGCACAAGTCACCCTAGCCCAGACGGAACGTCATGGCTGCCAGCGATAGCGGCGGCATCTCGATTTCGGCCTGCCCGGCCGCGATCCGCACCCCCTCGATCGGCAGCGGCTTGACCAGGTTGGGCTGCTCGAACGAGTTGGCCGCCTTTGGGCCTGGCCCGGTGAGCAGCTCGCCACTGACCAGCGCGGCAATACTCCGGTCGGCCACCTCCACCCGGACCAGTGCAGGCTCGTCGAGGCTACGGTTGACCGCAAAGATGTGCAGATTGCCGCCGGCGAGGATGGCGCCGGCGTCTATGACATTCACCCGGCCGTTCGTCGCGCCTTCGTACACCGGCCCGGTCACAGCAGGCCGGAGCGAGACACCTTCGCGCCGCCGTGAGATCATCTCGAAAGGGTAAAAGATCGACTGGATCAGCATCTCGTCGCCGCGCGTCAGCACCGGCGCAATGACGTTGACCATCTGCGCGATGTTGGCGATCTTGACCACGTCGGCGTGCCGGATAAAGCTGTTCAGAAAACCGGCCACGACCAGCGCATCCTCCAGGTTGTACACCTCTTCGAGCAGGTGCGGCGCGGACCGGCCTTCGCCGTCCATCTCCATGTTCTTGTACCACACATTCCACTCGTCAAAGCACAGGTAGGCCCGGTGCTTGCCGCCCGGCGAGTAGCGGCGCATCTTGGCCTGCACGAACCGGCAGGCGGCGTCCATCTCTTCGATCTGGCGGTCGATCGAGTTCGTGATCGCCAAATAGTCCGGCGTGTCGCCGGCCTGATTGCCCACGTAGCGGTGCAGGCTGATGTAATCGGCCAGATCGCCCACATATTCCAGCACCTGCCGGTCCCAGTCCATGTAGGTGTCCATGCCCACGCCGCACGAGCCGCACACCACCAGCTCGATCGACCTGTCCACGTCCTTCATCATCTTGGCGGCTTGCTGCGCGCGAATGGCGTACTGATCGGCCGGCACATGTCCCAACTGCCAGGGGCCATCCATCTCGTTGCCCAGGCACCACAGCTTGACCGCGTGCGGCTCGGGGCTGCCGTGCCTGGCCCGCATGTCGGCATACCGTGTCCCGCCGGGGCAGTTGCAGTACTCCACCCAGTTGCGCGCCTCCTCCGGCGTGCCTGTGCCGAGGTTCACGGTGAGCATCGGCGTCCAGCCCATCTTGCGGCACAGCCCGATATACTCGTCCGTGCCAAAGCTGTTCGGCTCCAGGCTCTGCCACGCCAGTTCGCGCAGGGTGGGTCGCTGCTCGCGAGGGCCAACGCCGTCCAACCAGTGATAGCCCGACGCAAAGTTGCCGCCCGGATAGCGCATGGCCGTCATCTTGAGCCGGCGCAGGGCATCCATCACGTCGACGCGAAAGCCATCCCGGTCGGCGTGGGCGCTGTTGGGATCGTACACACCCCCGTACACGGCTCGTCCCAGGTGCTCCAGGAAACCTCCAAACAGGCGCGGATCGACGACCTCGACCTGGAACCTGGTGTGAAGCGCTATCGTAGTTGCGTCCATTCTTCGCGGCCTCCCCCTTCTCGGACCGATTGTACACCAACTATCGCACCGTTCCAATTTCAGAGCGTCATCACACTTCGGGGTCGGGCACGCCAATGGGCCGGGGGGGGGTGTACAGGATGATCAGCCGACTCGGCGAGCGGGTGGGGGTGGCTGACGCTCATCCTCTTCGCTCGGACCGGTCTCTGACCGCGCCCGCGGAGTGGCTCGGTCGGAGACCGGCCACAGCAGTGGGATTTTTCCAACAGACTGAGGTGATTATCAGTACTGCCGCCGCTAGACCTGGAATAGGGTGGCGGAGCATTGGGGCTCGCCTGCACGGTAGACAGTAGCTTGGACCCGGGAAAGGTGCCCTGAGTAATATTCGCTGCGGGCGCGGATCCCGGAAAGACTTCGACCAAAGCTCTTGTGAAGCTCGATCACAGCCAGAAGCTTCGTTGGGTGCTGTCGCGACACCTCGATCACCGTCCCAATGACGTCCTTATCGGCCGGTAGGGGATATTCCCGCCGCAATCCGCGGCCGGCCGGCGCATACGCGTAGAATAGGCAGACGGCGAACTCAAGCGAAGACAGGTCGTCGTATTGAGCTTCAAAGTAGTGCCCGACCTTCTGAACGACCTCCTCCTTCTTCCCGCCCTCCACCTCGACCAGCCCTACAGGCCGTCCAGCCTCGCAAAGGAGGGCATCACAGATTCCTGATCCAGACGTCCTAGTGCCGCGCTTCTTAAAGCTCGGGGCGCCTTCCAGCGCAGAGTGTGCGGGGTCGGCGCTCACCCAGCAATCGACGAGGATGCCGATGAGCGTCGCGTGATTGTTGCCGAAGGTTCTGGCGGCGACGTGCCACCGTGCCTTGCCAAGCAAGGCTACGAGTTGCTGCGCGTTAAGCTCTGCCATGTTCGGTTTGCCTCCTGTGGTTTGTTAGTTGGGACCTGAAGCGGGTGCCATTCGCCGGTGGAGGGGTCGAGGAGCCAGTGGAGGAGGCCGGGGCGGCTGGGAAGAGCCATCCTCATCTCTCACCCCAAGGGCCAAAGGTTCGCCAGCTATCTCTGAGCTCTTGAATCGACTTGTCGTCCGTTGGCAGGGGCCAGCAGGGCGCCCAGTCCTTGCATCCCCTGTTCCTGGCCTCCTCGGAGGCCCTGGTGATCTGCTCTATCGCTTTATCTGCCGGAATCAGAAACGCCTCGAATCGAGAGTCCTTCTTGACCTTGCGCACGAAGACGTAGAAGTTGTCCGGCCCACGAAAATCTCGGTACTTCCTGCTCACCGGCCAGAACTTCACCTCGGACTTGGACGTCTTGACTTGCAGGTTGGCGTGCCAGGAGAAGGTGAGGTCTACTGCTACTACGTCGATGCCGGGGGCATTTCGGATGGTCGGCAGTGCTATTAGGTTGCGCAGGCTCAGCTCTGAGACCACCCAGTGGACACCAGCTGCGCCAATGAGAGCGTTATCGATCTTTTGCGGCATTTCATCCTCCCTCTAACTCACGAATAAGGCTGATCATCAATACTGCCTAAAGCAGGTGCCATTCGCCGGTGGCGGGGTCTAGGAGCCAGAAGGTGCGGGGAGAGCGGCGGCGGGCGCGGCGGTTGCCGTTGTTTTTCATTTCTCTTCGTCGGCGGCGCCGAGGATGTGGACGGGAGGGCGGGTAGCGAGGCGCGCCCAGGATTCGACTTCGGCGAGGGCGTCCTGTTTCCAGTCGTCAGGAGTCTGGCGGAAGGCTTCGAGGAGCTCGTCGATGAGGTAGTCGTCGTCTTGCGGTGAGGAGCCGGGGCGGCCGGCGCGCGCTTTGAAGGGGAGGCCGGCGGCGATGCGCAGGACGGTCTCGCGGGAGGTGTCGAAGTAGTCGGCCAGGCGAACAAGGGTTTCGATGCGCGGGATGTGGCCCCTGTTCAGGATGTCGCTGATGGTAGCTCCACCCACGCCGGCGTTGACGACGACGGTGCGGGCTCTGACGTGTCGCTCTTTGAGCTGGCTGCGGAGCCAGGCTGATAGTTCGGTGTCCATAGTGCCCTCTAGCGGCTTGTTAGCCCAAGCCCTCGGTCACGAAAGAGGGACGGGTGGTTGCGCTGCGGGATTCGCCGCCCGCCATTCCTCTAGAGCCCACTGAACGAACTCCTGTTCACTTGTCTGGAATTTCATCGGGACCAGATAGAGTTTGCCAGTACCGATCAACCAAAAGGCCTTGTCCACTGCGTAGGGCGTCTCGCCCACCTCCGACGCCATAAGCTCCACGGCTCGGAAGACCGCGAGTTGTGAACGCTCAGCGATAAACAGTTTCGAGAAAATGTTCAGCAAGTGACCGTCTGGCTTTGAGTAGTTTGTGAACCCTAGCTCCTTGAGGAAGTCACAGGCCAGAGCGAAGCCCAGCCCATGTATCTCCTGGGCAAGCAGCGATGGCAAAGCCGGCCTAGCGGTTGGCTTAGAATCGAAATGCTCTACGAACGACAAGAAATCGTGGAGAGAATCGAACCGCCGCAGGTATTTTGCTGCCGAGATGGCACCTTTACAGAAAGTGGTCCAGTAGCTGCGGCTGTTCTTGGCATCCATCTTTGCGTCTGGGCGAACGGTCCGTACCGCATCGAAGAGTTGCCTCCAGTCTGCCTGATAGTTTGTCAAGACAAGATTGACATCAAAGTTAAAGATTGCGCCCTCAAGTTCTTTCCCTTTGATTTCTCCGATGGTCTGTGGCATGTTTCGCCGATTGATCAGGGACTCCAGCAAACGTTGGTAGACACGGGCAAGGGATTCAGGAGAAGGTCCCCCAAAGGGGATCATGTGGCGGCGAACTACCTCCATGTCCGCTCGCTCTTGGAGATACTGTAGAGCGTGATGCCATACAAAAGTGCGATAAGCTTTCATTGCTGGCAAGCCCTCCTTAGGTTAA
>Ga0209254_10006813_pt1 | contig 10537 bp, 8 predicted proteins | sample FrelakmetDIP11DI_FD_187148 | JGI IMG/M metagenome (GOLD analysis project Ga0209254, IMG submission 187148) | Freshwater lake sediment microbial communities from the University of Notre Dame, USA, for methane emissions studies - DIP11 DI (SPAdes)... | ecosystem: Environmental > Aquatic >... | reverse complement strand
GCATCAGACATCCAATCCAACAACCATTCCAAACCGGCCATGATGCAATAACCCGCTTTATGCGTACCATAATCCGGGTAATCGCGAAAAAAGTGGTCGAACTGGACCAGTCTTTCATGCATCCCCATGCGGTAATAAACCTGAGCCATGGTTAATTGATACATATCGGTGAACAGTATTCCTTCGGCTGTCTCTTGATCACGCTGCTTCATTATTCCATCCGGTGACATTCCACGTAGTCATTGCGCCAAATGATATTATAATTACAATATGGCAAAAAAACGACTTCGCAGGTTTTTTTACACGCTGCGGCGGGCAGAATGATCCGATAAACGACATGAAAGGTGGAAGAAAAATGAAAGGCAACCCAAAAATTATTGAACGACTGAATGCACTGCTGTCAGATGAACTGACCGCTACCAACCAGTACATCGTCCACTCAGAAATGTGCGCCAACTGGGGCTTCGACAAGCTGCATGGTTTGGTCGAAAAGCGCGCCATCGAAGAGATGAAGCACGCCGAAAAATTGATCGCACGGATTTTGTTCCTGGAAGGCCTCCCGATCGTAAGCAATTTGAACAAAATCCACATCGGCGCGGAGGTAGCGGCCCAACTCGAAAATGATTTGGGTGCCGAGCTCGGGGCGGTTCAGGCATACAACGATGGGATCCGCCAGGCTGTCGAAGCGGGCGATAATGGCACGCGTGAGCTCCTGGAAAGCATTCTCTCGGATGAAGAAGAGCATGTCGATTGGCTCGAAGCTCAGCTGGATCAAATTAAACAGATGGGTATTCAGAATTATTTAGTCGAGCAGATCGACTGATTAATCCCGAACAATTTGTCCGGCTGGCCGGGTATAGCGTTTTAACCAGCGGGTGAGACCTTTCCACAACAGCACCCCTCCGGCAACCGAAACAAAGATCGCTTTGGAATGGGAGAACACCCACAATAATGAGCGCAGGGAGCGCCGTTTGTTCTCAACGCGTAGAAGGCTCTTCTCCGGCAGCAAGATGGGATTATCCCAGATAAACCCGTCGAGACGCTCCAGGAAGCCTTGCTGAACACAGCCTTCCAGACTGAAGATATGGATATCATCACAAAAATAAAAGGCCAGGCGCAGATCGCGCGCCAACTCATCCCAACTCAATGGCGCAGGACCGCCGAATTCCACATCAGCGCCTCCACCTGTGCTGCCCAGACCAATCGAGCGTGCGGCAGACGCATAGCTGGCGAGCACGCCAGCCCCATGCGGGCGTTCGAAGCTGGTGTATAACATCAACACTTCGCGGTCGACTTGCACATCCACCAAACCCAGGAGGCGTTGGATGAGTGTGGACCCAGCCAGCCGCTCATCAGCAATCATCGACATCTGGTAGCTGTCCACCCGATACCCATCAGAGTGAATCTGCGACACCAGTTCACGGTAGGCCGTCATACCTCTTTTCCACTCGTGCGCTGCAAAGAGCCGCCCGAGATAGCGCGGCCAGTTTCGCCAGTTGCGCTTCATTAACTCAGCTGCTTCCTGGATATCAGGCTCGATATCCAACCCAATTCCTGCCCATTCGAGACCGTTTGCGCGCGTCCAATCTCTAAATTGGACATATTGTCGGAGTGCCTGAGGTGAATTGCGTAGGTTGAACCAATAACCGTCTTCTACAGGCAGCAACAACCAGGCGATGACCGGGATACCCGCGCGGTTCAAATTCTTGACTACTTCAACCCTTTCCGGACTCATATCCCGGATACCCAGGCTAAGGCTGGCATGCAAAGCGCGCAGACGGCGGATCATTGGTTTATTAACCAACGCCTTTAATGGCTCTGCATCAAGTTCGCAAAAGAAGGTCAGTTTTGGCAATCCCATACAATATCTCCGGGTCGAGCATCTAGCGGGGCATCTGGATGGAAGGAGAATGAGGACAATCCGGTTCTGATTTTATCATGTCTGCTCTTATTTGGCCTCTACCGAGCCCAGGATTATGGGTAAAATAGTGCTATGTTATTTGATGAAAACCCAAATGAAATGGGGAGCGCGATCGCCGACTTCCACCGCGCCCGCAGCCGGGCAGACTTGAAAGAACTACTCTCTCGTCTGACGGGTGAATCGAACCAGCTGCTCTCGTATGAGGAAGTCCGCCAGAAATTTCAGCTCCAGGGAGGCACGGAGCGCGGTGTTCGCGATGTGCCCTTAGACGCGATTGTCGGCAGCGTTGGGCGTTATACAGACTTTACCAAAGATTTTCTACCCAGAGGGCGCGTCCAGGCTGAACGATGGGCACGCGTGCGGATGGCAGCCTCAGGGTTGATAGGACTGCCTCCGATCGAAGTCTACCAGATCGGCGATGTATATTTCGTGCAGGATGGCAACCACCGGGTCTCAGTCGCCCGAGAGATGGGTGCGAATTACATCCAGGCCTATGTCACTGAGGTGCACAGCCATGTACAGCTTACTCCGGATATCAAGCCCGACGAGCTGATCCTCAAAGCAGAATACAGCCAATTCCTGGGACAAACACGGTTGAACCAGCTCCGACCCGAAGCCGATCTAAGTGTCAGCATCCCGGGGCAGTACCCGGTGCTCCTGGAACATATCGATGTCCACTGCTATTTCATGGGCATCGATCTACAACGTCCAGTGGAATATGAAGAAGCAGTAGCTCACTGGTATGATACGGTTTATTTACCGGTGGTACAGATCATTCGCAGCCAGGGAATCTTGCGCCAATTCCCCAGCCGTACGGAGGCCGATCTTTACTTATGGATCGCCGAACATCGCACTCAACTGGAGGACGAATTTGGTTTTCCCATCCGGACGGAGGTTGTCGCCGACCATTTACTGGAAGAACATAAACCGAGTTGGGTCAGCCGGTTAGGCGGGAAACTGCTCGAGCTCGTGTTGCCAGATGAACCAGAGAGCAGCCCCCCAGCGGATCAATGGCAAGGACAACTCACCTCCCAGCCCGAAGCAGGTCTTTTCCAAGAAGTGCTGGTGCCAATCAACGGTCAAGAAGATGGCTGGTGCGCGCTAAGCCAGGCGATCGTGATCGCCCAGCACGAATCCGCCATTCTTTACGGGTTGCATGTCCAGGCTCCAGATGGGACGAGCGATGATGAGCTGTTGCGAGCCTTGCAAAATGAATTCAGCCAGCGTTGTGCTGCCAAAAACGTCCAGGGCAAGCTGGTTGTTACCACAGGCGAAGTGGTGGACCAGACCTGCCTGCGAGCCACTGCCACTGACCTGGTGGTGGTCAACCTCAGCTATCCACCAGCCTCCCAGCCGCTCGCCAGAGTCAGCTCGGGTTTCCGAAATCTGATCCTGCGCTGCCCAAGACCGGTGCTGGCTACTCCACAGACAGTTTCCCCGCTGAGCCATGGTTTGCTGGCATACGATGGCAGCCCAAAAGCTCAGGAAGCCTTGTATATCGCGGCGTACCTGGCGAGTAAATGGTCAATCCCGCTCGAAATCCTTTCTGTGGATGACAGCAACCGGATCAGCCAGACGACACTGGATCAGGCAAAGGCGTATCTCGAAATCCACGACGTTCGGGCTGGATATTTCCTGGAATCGGGGTCCCCGGCAGAAGCCATATTGAGGCTCAGCCAGCAAGAGAAGTGCGATTTTATTATTATGGGCGGCTATGGATTCAGCCCACTGCTAGAAGTTGTGCTGGGCAGCTCAGTAGACCAGGTGTTGCGGGAGTCGCTTGTGCCAACATTAATTTGCCGGTAATTCAAAAGCCCCTGCTCAGGCTGGAATTCCGATTTCAATCTCCCTGTAACCGAAAGCATTGATGATCCACGTGCGCCCGACCAGCGACTCTCTGATCGAATCAGGGCGATGGATATGGATATGACCATGGATGAAATAGGCGGGTTTGAAAAAATCGATCAGCCAGCGAAATGAATTGATGCCCCGATGTGGCAAATCGGTTTCGCAGTGAACCCCAGCCGGCGGTGCATGGCTGATGAACAGATCCAGATAACGCCCGTGGACCAGACGGTTCTTGAGCAGCACAGGTGCCAGCCTAAAGATGTGCATCCACATTTCAGACTGAGAATATTGGAACATGCCCGGCCGGTAACGCAAAGACCCCTCCACCCCGGCTAATAAGAGACCTTTATAAACATTAGCTTTCCTATGCAAATCGAAGCCCCCGTGCGGATATGTACGCTGCCCGGCTGAGCTATACTCAACCACTTGATCATGGTTTCCACGCACAAAATATAATGGTACATCCAGGGAATCATAAACATATTCAAGATAATAGTATGGGAGGTCGCCACACCCCAGAAGCAGTTCGACCCCTTGAAACTTCCTCTTTACCTGAGGGCTGTAGATAAACGGGATAACATTGTCACTCAGCGATAAAATCTTCATTGGAATAATAATCAATCCGATACGGCACTGATAATGAAATAAACAGCCTGTGAATCGAGTATAGTGTAGATACTACCCCGCGTCAAGCGCAGCGCCCATGATGAGTATCGGATTAGGATTATTAAAACAGCTCTCCTTGACACCCCATATCCGCAATGCTATACTGATTGCGACGCAGTGCGTCATAAACACAGAAGGAGCAACTATCCATTTCTAGAGAAAATCTGTCTTACAACCGGAGGAAGAATATGCCTACCAAACCGAAAGTCAATAAAGCTGTTGAAGAGCCCGAAGATAAAAACCAGATGCCCATGTTCGAGGCGCTCCGCCGCGTGTTGTTAGCTACCATCGGTGCAGTTGCCATAGCCCAGGATGAAATCGAGGCTTTGGTCGACCGCCTGGTTGAACGCGGTGAAATCGCCGAGAAGGATGGCAAGAAGCTGGTCCGAGAGGTAATGGAAAAGCGCACGGGCAAAGGAATAAAAGTCGAAGACGAGATCAGCAAGCATATTGAGAGCGTGATGGATCACATGAACATCCCCTCCAAAGCAGATGTCGAAGCGCTCAGCCAGAAAATCACTGATTTATCGAAGAAGATCGACGAATTAAAGAATTCCTGAGCAGATCAGGAAGCAGACCTAGATGGTTGTTATCAAGCGTTATCCGAATCGAAAATTATACAATACCATAGCGAAGCAATATATCTCATTAGATGGCGTCGCCGAATTGGTGCGCCAGGGTTCTGAGATCAAGGTGGTTGACAATGCGAGCGGAGAAGATCTGACAGCTTTCACGCTAACGCAGATAATCCTCGGACAAGAGAAGAAGCAGGATGGGTTACTTACGCATTCTTTCCTGATGGATTTGATCCGCACGCGCGGTGAACGGATGTCTGCCTTGAGAAACAGTCTGAGATCACCCCTGCCTTTTTGGCGCCAGATCGATGAAGAGATCAAAGAACGACTCCAGGCCCTGGTGCAAGCCGGAGAACTATTAGAAAATGAAGCCAACCATCTGATCGAGAAACTGCTGAGCCCCGCAGCGATACCGAACAGTGAAAGTCGGCTGAGCTCGGACATGGAAGCTTTTTTCACCAGAAACATGCTTCCTTCCCGTGAAGACCTGCTAAGGTTGGATAACCAATTGGATGAACTCTCCAAAAAGCTGGCGGAAATAACTGGCAAGGAACTATAAAAAGCAACTGCTCCACCATCCCTTTTACGTTTACAGGTGAGACTATCATGAAAACCAAGAAATACCTGCTGCCCCTTTTCGTCTTGATGATCGCTGCCTTAGGCTGCGCCACTTTCAGCACCAACGGCACTGGTCCTGTTTCAAATCCCACCTCTCGAGGACCTGATCCCACTGCTACCCGGACTCCACAACTGGCGATTCCTGCCAAAACCGGTGGAGCGGATGAGCCAGTCCTGGTAACAGGCGAAATCCCCTATACTTCACCTTTCTTTCTAAACTCGGCCTCTGAACCTTTCGTTATGCTGGAAGATGAAGCCGGGTTTGTCAAACGCGACAAAGAATTCCGTTTCGCGCTGCAAGGTCAGACCATCGGTCCGGTAATCCTGGACAATGACAAGAAATTGACCTATTCCCTGGCACTGCCAGAGGTTCCCCAGGCGACGCAGTTGGATGTTGACAATAACGGGAGTTCAGATGCGGGGGTACAGATCTTCCAGGTCGCCTACTGGTCGAATACCTGGGGAGGACCCTTCCTGGAGGAAAGGGATGGGAAGGGCTGGTCGACCGCTTATACATCCGCGATCACAGATCCCGAGAAGCAGGATGAGATCGTCGGTGGGACGCTAGTCGTTTGGGCGCCCGACGATAAGCAAAGCTTCCCAACCGGCTTCGGTCCGGACGGCAAGCTATTTACTGCGGATGACCCAACCGCAACGATCCCGGCTGGTTATAGCCTGGTAGATCTGAACAAGGAACCGTTCCGGGTTTACAAAGAGGCTAATCCGCAAATCACTCTGATTGAAGGCGCCGGGGCGGTGAAGGATTATTCTACGATGAGCTATCCCGACTCATTCGATGCACTTTTTAAAAAAGCTTCGGTGGAATATCCATTCACTGAACTTAAAGGGATAAATTGGGAGGCGCTGTACCAGCAAAGCAAGCCCAATTTCGACAAGGCCAGCTCGAGTGCGGAATTTTACACTGCGCTGCGTGATTTTGTTAACCAGATCCCGGATGGACATGTGAATGTGACTCTCGACCGGGATGTCTTCTATGCCAATTATGGCGGGGGCTTTGGTTTGGTGCTGACACTGCTCAGCGACCAGACCCTCATCGTGTCTGAAGTAATGCCGGGCAAGCCTGGCGATCGCGCCGGGATCCAACGCGGCGCCGAAATCCTTACCTGGGATGGCATGCCGGTCATGGAAGCCGTCAAGAAAGTTGTCCCAGGTTTCGGTCCTTACTCAGCAGACCACACGCGCTTGCTGGGGCAGGTAGTCTTTCTGACCCGCGTACCTCCGGATAGCCAAGTTGAAGTCAAGTTCAAAAATCCAAACGGCCAGGAAGAGACGGTTACCATGCAAGCAGAAACCGAATATGACTCGCTCTTCACGACCATGCCCAGTTTCAACCAGGATATGCTCGAGCTGCCCATTACAGGTGAAGTTTTGGACTCGGGCATCGGCTACATTCGCATTACTACCTTCAGTGACGATTACCTTCTAATGGCAAAGCTGTGGGACCGTTACATGAAGAACATGGTCGACAACGAAGTACCAGGTCTCATCATCGACTTGCGCTCGAATCCTGGCGGTTCGCTGGGTCTGGCATTGGATTTTGCCGGTTATTTCTATGACAAAGAGAGCACGCTTTACGAGAATTATTATTACAACGCGAATTCCGGTCAGTTCGAGTCAACGGGTTATCCAGCCAATATCAAGCCAGCCCCGCTCTACTATAATGGCCTGATCGCGGTGCTGGTCGGTCCAGATTGCGTCAGCGCCTGCGAAGGCTTTGCTTACGCGCTGCACCAAGACCAGCGCTCGAGCGTGGTAGGGAACTATCCGACAGCCGGCGCTTTTGGCGAAGTAGGTCTGGGCCAATATAAGCTGCCGGATGATTTCTCGATGCAATTCCCCACCGGCAGATCTGTGACACCGGATGGTGAGGTGGTGATTGAAGGACAAGGGGTCATCCCTGATATTACCGTTCCGGTAACACTGGAAAGTGTCCTGGGACAGGCGGATACGCTGTTGGAGGCAGCCATCCAAGCTCTACAAAAACAGATCCAGTAATGACATGGCGGGCTGAAGTGTTCACAACCTCCAGCCCGCCATTTTTATAAAGCCGCGATTTTATTGAGCCCACTCGACATAGATAGGCTGTTGGGAGACATTGAGGGTAATTTCTGGCTGGATAGGCTGCCCAAAAACATCGAAGATCGCATCTGGGACTTTATCGAACAGGACCGGCTGTGCCTTTTTATCTAACGACCAGAGGATGTACACTTTCCTGCCATCGCGCAGAAATTCATAGCCGCGCACACCCGGATAATCCGAGATATTCCGGACAAAAGCCGCGCCTTTGAGTTGGGTGGCGCTAAATTGGAATGCCGTATAGGCTGAGTTAGGCTTCCCCTGGGCATCCACCAGCGCGGTCCCACGCCAGCCTGTCAGACTGTACCAGATATTCGCCCGCAGCGACTCAGCCACACTGACGACGTTCACCTGTGCGACATAGTAGGCCTTGGTCAAGCCAAACTCTTCAGTCTGGCATTGCGGCTCACTGCCATCGCGACCGCATAAGATCCCAGCTTCCGTATTCAAGATATACTTTTCCGGGTGATGGTAAGCCGCCAGCACGCTACGCAAGAAACGCCCCTTGGCAATCACAACCGGACCCGTGCTGTCCCAGCTACTATTCCAGTTATGGTTTCCGTACTCTAAAGAACCAGTATAGTAATCATATGCATGATAGCTGACGCCATCAAAGAAGTCCCCTCCGCCGCTGCGTAAGATGCCCTCCAGATAGCCAGCAGGAATACATTGCTCGCCAACCGGTGGATTTACCGGATCGCAATCCAATAGCAACCCGCCCACCAGCACCTGCGCCTCCGGACTAGCCGCTTTGACCTGCGGATAAACCTGCTTCAACATCTCGGCATAATATCCACCACCATAATAAGCATCCGTATCATCTCCCCAACAGCCATATATGCTATCGGGAGCCACAATATTTGGGGCGATGTCCGGCTCATTCCATATTTCCCAATACTTGATGTTATAGGGCGCGAGGCTGTATCTTTTTACCACATCGTTCATGAAGCGGGCAAAGGAGAGCAGTTTGTCCTCGGCAACGGGGCCACAAGAGGAACCAGATACTTTTTGCGCCCATTGCGGCGTACTGCTCACGACCAGCACGACCTGCAATCCCCGTTTGGAGGCTTCCTGCAATTCCTGTTCTAAATTCGCCAGCGCGCCCCAATTTCTGTCTCCTTCGTTTGGTTCGACCGCCGACCACATCAGCGAGTTCCGCCGGATCCAATATGCACCTGCCTGGGCGACCAGGTCCAGACTGGCAGCATCCATTTGACTCAGCTCGATGCCTGGAAGCTGGTATTGCGGCTGCGAAGGTGTTGCGACCGACGGCTGGGCAGGAGCGGAAGGTTGCACTTGTGCATCTGGTGATGGCATCCCGGTGGGTGTTAAGAATTTATCTGAAGTGGGAGCAATCCCGGCTGCAGGGGATTGAAGCGATTGAGTCTGCTCTACTTGAGTAGGCTTGAGGCTGCCACATCCCATCAGAAGGAAAATGCTACACAAATACAACAATAAGCGGGGAGTTCTTAGTATCTTGAACATATCTTTCTCCTTGGTTCACCCATCAAGCCGCCAAACCGGCAACTATGGGTTATAGAACCTGTAAACGACCACACGATACTCGTAATTATCTTGCCCTAAGAACCTGCTCTTCAGCTGGCGGAGCAAAGGATCCTGTGGACCATATCCATAGGTTGACACAGCTCCATATTCCCTGGCTAGCTGATCCAGGATCGCCTGTTCGTCATCCTTGCCCTGGAATATCCTGCTCAGGTAGATTTTTATCCACCAGACCTCAGGCGCTTTATTACCTGATTGGTTCTGCAAACTTGAAATTGAAGGAAAGCCATAGCCAAACAAGTCCGAATAGTATCCGCAGGCTGAATCGCCCGGACCACACACGACCACTGCACCGGGGCGAGCCTGAGATTGAATATCCTGGAAAACAGTGCGCCAGGGAACAGAGAAAATGGGCCGCAGATATTGAGCGCCGCTGAAATAGTTATAGATGCCTGCTGCGTAGACGATTGCGATCAAAGCACCTGCCACAGCCATCCAACGCGGCTTTAAGGCTACCAGACCGGCGCCCAACCAGATAGCCAGAAACGGTAAAACGTAGAATGCGCGTACAGGTAGATTCTGCCAGGTCAAAGAAACCGCCGCATTCACGCTGACCAGCAAGCCTGACAGAATGACAATGAATACGATGAAAACCGGCAACCAAAAATCATGGTTGTGACGCTGACTTTTTATAGCGTATAATCCTGTCCCGATGAGGATGATCCCGCCGATCCACGCCAGCGGATTTAATGGCGAAAGCGTTTCCCCCAATCCGAAAACATAGCCGGTGTAGATAAAGCGCTTGATAAACTCTACCAACCAGTTCGATACACTGGCTACTTCCGCCGTTCGCTGCACCAGGTTAAGGAGGCTTTGAAAACCAGGATAATAGGCTGCCAGGACCAACAGCTGTGCCAGCGCCCAGAACAGCAAGCTCCGTCCAGACCGGTTTTCTTTCAAGCGCCAGCCCCACAAGTACCACAAATTACAGGCAACCAGAACGACTGCCGCAGCAAACAACAGGTACAGGAAAAGAATACTGCTGGAAATATACAAGAGCAGGTAGCGCATTTTCCCGTACTTAATATAAAGCCACATAGAATAGATAACCAGCAACGCGAAAACAGCCGATAGAGAGTAATAGCGAGCGTTATGACCGAACATCAAGAAAAGCGGAGAGAAAGCCAGCAGAATCACTGCGCATAAACCGGTTTTCTTTCCCAATAAATCGGTCGCGAGCAGGTAAGTGAGGAACAGGGCAAACTCCGAAAACAGGATTGAAAGGAACCGCAATCCAAGCTCCTGGTAG
>Ga0209254_10006812_pt1 | contig 10537 bp, 7 predicted proteins | sample FrelakmetDIP11DI_FD_187148 | JGI IMG/M metagenome (GOLD analysis project Ga0209254, IMG submission 187148) | Freshwater lake sediment microbial communities from the University of Notre Dame, USA, for methane emissions studies - DIP11 DI (SPAdes)... | ecosystem: Environmental > Aquatic >... | reverse complement strand
CACCGCCGGCCGCGCCATCGTCGTCACCACGCTCGTGCTGGTCGTCGGGTTCTCGGTCTTCGCGCTGGCGCAGGTCAAGTCGGTGATCTGGTTCGGGTTACTGATCGCGCTCGGGCTCGTCGCTGGCGTCATCGCCGACCTCGTGCTGATGCCCGCGCTGGTCCTTCTGCTTGGCCGGCATGCTGCCGCACGCGCATCGTGCCGCGCGGGGGAGGCAGGCCGCCATGGCTAGCGCCGACCGCGATGGCGAGGTGGACGTGCTGCGCTACGCGCAGTGCTGGGAGGACGCCGACGTGCTGCTTGCCGCTCTCGACGTACGTCCCGGCGACACCTGCCTTGCGATCGGCTCGGCGGGCGACAACGCGCTGGCGCTGCTCGCTGCCGACCCGCGGCGCGTGATCGTCGTCGACCGCAGCCCGGCGCAGATCGCCTGCCTGGAACTTCGGGTTGCAGCGTACCGCTGCCTGACGCACGGCGAGCTGCTGGAGCTCGTGGGCTCCGCGCCGAGCACGCGTCGCGCCGCGCTCTACGGCCGCTGCCGCGCAGCCCTGTCCGAACCGGCGCGCCGCTTCTGGGACGCGCGACCCGGCGCCGTCGCCGACGGCGTGGGCAGCGCCGGCCGCTTCGAGCGCTACCTTGCGCTGTTCCGCCAGCGCATCCTCCCGGCCGTGCACCAGCAGCGCGTCGTTCGCACGATGCTGCGGGGTCGCCCGCGCGAGGCGCGTTTGCGCTTTCACGCGCAGGCGTGGGACGGCTGGCGCTGGCGCCTTGCCTTCCGCCTGTTCTTCTCCCGCGCCGTGCTGGGCACGCTCGGCCGCGACCACAGCACGTTCGCCCACGTTCACGGCGCGGTGGCCGAGCGCCTGCTTGCCCGGACGCGCCACGCACTCACCGAACTCGACCCGGCCGACAACCCGTACCTGCAGTGGATCTGTGCCGGCCGGCACCTGACGGCGCTGCCGCTGGCGCTGCGGCCGGAGCGCTTCGACGTGATTCGCGGGCGCCTCGACCGCCTCGAGTGGCACTGCTGCACGCTCGACGCCTGGCTCGCGCGCACTGCGGCGCGGTCGCTGCAGCGTTGCAACCTGAGCGACGTCTTCGAATACCAGTCGCCGTCCGAGTACGAAGGCACGCTCGCCCGGCTCGCGGATGCCGTCACGCCGGGCGGCCGGCTCGTCTACTGGAACCTGTTCGCGGAGCGGCACCGCCCGCCGCGGCTGGGCGAGCGGCTGCGCCCGCTCGTCGACCTCGCCAGCGCATTGCACCATCGCGACCGCGCGTTCTTCTACGGCGACCTCGTCGTCGAGGAGGTGCTCGCATGAGCGCGCAGGGCCGACCCGGGACGCCTGCACGAGCGGGGCGCGAGCCAGGCCCGGAGGGCGCGTCCGCTCGTGCGGGCGGCGGCCGACACCGTGACTTGGCGGCAGGCAGTTTGGGCCAAGGAGGCCACGAATTGCCCCGCAGCGCGCCAGCGCGGAGGCTAGTCCAATGACCGACCCCTGGCTCGGCATCGCGCTGGTGCTCGGAACGCTCGGCGCGCTGCTGGCGGCATTGAGCCGAACGAGCGACCGCCATCCGGAGCTGGCGCGCAAGGCCGTGCACGTCGGCATGGGGCTCGCGGTGCTGACCTTTCCCTGGCTGTTCGCGCACCCGTGGCCGGTGCTGGTGCTGGCCGGCGCGACAACGCTGGCCTTCATCGCGCTGCGCCTTGCGGGAGCGCGGCGGTTCGCGATCGGGCGCACGCTGCACGCGGTCGAGCGGCCGTCGCTGGGCGAGATCCACTACGTGCTCGGCACCTGCGCGGTCTTCGTGCTGGCGGCGGGGAGCGCGCTCCTTTACTGCGTTCCGATGCTGGTCCTCGCGTTCGCCGACACCGCTGCCGCACTCGTCGGCGCGCGCTGCGGCCGGCGGATATTCATCGGCGGCAAGACCCTGGAAGGCAGCTTGGCCTGCTTCGCGGTCGCGTGGTGCTGCACCTGGGGAGTGCTGGCGCTCGTCGTCCCGGCGCCGGCCGGCGAGCTCGCCGCGACGGCTGCGCTCGTCGCGCTCGTGGCAGCGGCGATGGAGGCGCTCGGTCCGCGCGGCCTCGACAATCTGCTCGTGCCGCTGGGTACCTTCGCTGCACTTGACGCGAGCGGCGTGGCCAAGCTCGCCGCGCCCGGCAACCACGGCGTCGGCGCGGCAATCGCACTCGTCGCCGCGGCCGCGCTGGTTGCGCTGGCGGCGCTGCCCGTCGCACGCCCGCCTGCGTGCGCGACCGCGCCAGGCGGGGAAGCGCGATGACCGGCAACTGCGAGCGTGTGCTCGGCGATCCGCATCCGCGCATCGAAGCGTGCGAGATCGAAGGCGGCGCCGACACCGTTCCCTCCGACGCCTCGCTGCGCAAGGTCGCGGAGGACGGGACGCTGCTCGCAAGCTGCGCGCTGTGGTGGCGTGCGACGCCACCGTACGCAGGTCGGCGCACCGGCCTTATCGGACGCTATCGCAGCGCCGACGCGCGCTCCGGCGAGGCGCTGATCGCGCACGCGTGCGCGGTGCTTGTGCGACGCGAGTGCGAGTTCGTCATCGGACCGATGGACGGCAGCACGTGGGACGACTACCGCTTCGTGACCGCTCGCGGCACGGCGCCCCGCTTCTTCCTGGAACCCGACAATGATGGCGACTGGCCGCGCCAGTTCGCCCGCTGCGGCTTCGTCCCGATCGCGCGTTACCGCTCTGCGCTGCAGGCGGACCTCCACTACGAGGATCCCCGCCTCGGGCGGGTCGGCGAGCGCCTCGCCCGCGAGGGCGTGCTCATGCGCAGCATCGACCCGCACCGCTTCGGCGAGGAACTTCAGCGGCTGCACGCGCTTGCCGTGGCCGGGTTTCGCGGCCAGCCGTTCTTCATGCCGATCGGGGAGCAAGCCTTCGTGCGGCGTTACGCGGCGATCCTGCCATTCCTGCGCCCCGACTTCGTGCTGGTCGCCGAGCGATCAGGCACACCCGTCGCGCTGTTCCTCGCACTGCCCGATCTTGCGCAGGCGGAGCGAGGCGAGCGCGTCGACACAGCCATCGTCAAGACCGTGGTCGCACTGCCGCAACGAGCGTATGCCGGCGTCGCGCACCTGCTGGCCGCGCGCGCCGCCGCCGTCGCGCGGGAGGCCGGCTTCCGTCGCGCGATCCATGCGCTCATGGGCGTCGCCAACGCCTCGGCGCACTGGAGCGCCCGCACTGGCGCCACGCTGCGGCACTACGCGCTCTTCGGCAGGCCGCTCGAGTGCTCCGCCACCGGCGGCAGCTGATCGCAGGCCGCCGGGCACCCGCCTGTTGCCGCCGCCGGCCACTTACCCTACCCTCTCGCCAGCCTTGCCGCCGGGCGAAGCGCCCCTGACCATGGATCCCGCCTATCCGGACGCCCTGCCCGCGCAGACCCGCCTGCATTGGTACGTGATCGAGCGCGTCCTGGGCCAGGGCGGGTTCGGCATCACCTACCTCGCGCGCGACTCGAACCTCGACCAGCACGTCGCGATCAAGGAGTACCTGCCCGTCGAGTTCGCGACGCGCACTGCGAACTCCACGATCCGCTCGCGCACCGACGCGCTGCGCGAGCGCTTCCGTTGGGGACTCGAGCGGTTCCTGCAGGAGGCGCGCACGCTGGCCCGTTTCGAGCACGCGAACATCGTGCGCGTGCTGTCGGTGTTCGAGTTCAACAACACCGCGTACATGGTGATGCGGTTCGAGGAGGGCGCGAGCCTTGCCGCCGTCCTCGACCGGCGCGGCACGCTGCCGGAGGGCGAGCTCGCTGGCGTGGTGCTGCCGATCCTCGACGGGCTGGAGCAGATCCACGCCGCGGGATTCATCCACCGCGACATCAAGCCCGACAACATCTACATCCGCGGCAACGGACAGCCGGTGCTCCTCGACTTCGGCTCGGCGCGGCAGGCCGCGGGCAGTTCCGACACGCTCACCATCCTGGTCGCGCCGGGCTACGCGCCTTTCGAGCAGTACTACAGCGACTCGGGCAACCAGGGCCCGTGGACCGACATCTACGCGCTCGCGGCGACCTGTTATCGCGCGATCGCCGGTCGCGCGCCGCTCGACGCAGTCGCGCGCAGCAAGGGCGTGCTCGGCAGCACGCAGGAGAGCCTGACGCCGGCGAGCATCGTCGGCGCCGGACGCTACTCGGCGCCGTTCCTGGCCGCGATCGACCACGGGCTCGCGTTCGCCGAAAAGGACAGGCCGCAGTCGATCACCGAGTGGCGGCGCGAGCTCGTTGGCGAGCAGCCTCCGCCGCCCGCGCACGCAGCTGCTCACCCGTCCGCGGCCATGCGGACCGTGCTTGGCGACGCCACCGCGTCTCGCCCCGCGCCCGTGCCCGTGCCTCGCCCCACGGCCACGCGTCCCCCCACGGCTGAGCCGGCCGCACAGCCGCCGCGCGGATGGCTGCGGCGTCCGTCCATGGTTGCCGCGATCGCCCTCGTTGGCGGCATCGCCGTGGCCCTCGTCGTCGGGGTGTACTGGCTCGCGGGCTGGCGGAAGGACGCCACCGCCGAGATCTCGGCGTTGCGGCAGGAACTCCGGAAGGACAGGGACCGCGCTGTCGCGAAACCGGAGGAGAAACCGGTACGCCCGGCCGATCCCCCGGCCGCTGCCAAGGACTCCCCGGCCGTCGATGTCGTGCCCAAGCCAGCCCCGCAGGAAGTGCCCGTGCCGGAGGTGCGGCCGCGGCCCGCCACGGTGGCCGCGGCCCCCCCCACCAAGCCGGCGACGAAGGACAAGGGCGCCGTCACTGCAAGGGCGCAGGAGCGGCCCGCGCCGACGGTTGCCAGGAACGAAGTCCCGTCAGCCGGTGCGGCGTCGAGTCCCGCATCGCCCGTCGATGCCAAGCCGGTCGTTTCGAGCGTACCGCCCCCGAGCCTGCCTCCCGCGAGCGCACCGCCACAGCCGGCGTCCAGGGCCGAACCCGAGCCGGCACAGGTCGCCGCGACCCCGCCGAAGCCCTCTCCGAAGCCGCCCGAGCCGGACTTGCTGGCGGAGGCCCGGCGCGACTACGATGCGGGCCGGCACGAGGAGGCGGTGCGCAAGGCGCGCCCGCTTGCCGAGCGGGGCAACCCGGGCGCGCAGCACCTGTTGGGCGACGCCCATGCCCGCGGCCGCGGCGCGGAGCGCAGCGTCGAAGAGGCCGCGAAGTGGTTCGAGCGCGCAGCACTCCAGGGCAACGTCGACGCGATGCAGTGGCTCGGCGGCCACTTCGCGGCCCAGGACAACCGCTACATGGCGTTTGTCTGGTACGGTTGTGCGGCCAAGCTGGGTGCGGCGCAGGCGCAGCGGGCACGAGACCAGCTCGCCGGATCGCTGCAGCCCTACGATCATGTCACCGCCGAGCGCGCGATCGCCGCGTGCGTTGCGAAAGGCAAGGCGCGCTGACGCGCGGGCAGCGCCGGGGAGGCGACGATGACGAGGGGAGCGACCATGTGCATGCACCGCGCGGGTATCGCGCTGGTCGCAGTGCTCGCACTTGCCGGCTGCGTCACCCAGGAAACCCGGCGCGATGCCGTCGAGGAGATCAACCGGGCGTTTCGCGCCGAATACGAGGCAGTGCTCGGCAAGCGCGGCACGCGGGTGGTCGCGGCCCCGCACGCCGAAGTCTTCGACGCCACGCGCGCGATGCTGGTCCGTCTCGGACTGACCGTGCGCCAGCAGTCGCCGGGCCTCGGCCTTCTCACTGCCGACGCGCTCGCGCCCCGACCGCTGTCGCGCGAGGAGTGGGAGCGCGCATCCGTCGCCGATCTTCCCAAGGCACGCGAGCTGCTCGCGCGACACGTGGGCGCGCTCGCGAACCTCTTCACGTTCGAGCCGGAGGGGCTCAGCATCGTGATCAACGCGAACGTGCTCGAGACGCCAGGCGGCACCGAGGTGGCGTTCGCCATGCGCATGCGCGAGGTCGACGCGCCGAAATCCGGCATGCCGCGGCGCGAGTACCCGCCGCCCACCGCGGTCGCCATCGGCATCGACAAGCTCTGGGACGAGCTGGACCGCGAGCTGCGCTCGCGCGGGATGGCAAGTCCCCGCCGCTAGCGACCCGTACCGAGACTCGCGTAGATCGCCTGGGCCTCGGCGGAGGGCATCGACTTCGCGTGCGCGGCGAGCACGGTGCGCAGTCGCTCGTAGACCGCCTTCGCCTCCGCCACCTCGCCGCGGCGCTGCAGTCCCTGCAACAGCGGCCGGTAGAATCCTTCGTGGACTTCGTCGGCCTCGACGAAGCGCAAGTACGCGTCGCTCGCCGCCTCAGGGTCACCCGCCTGCTCGAAGCAGCGCGCCGCCCGCGCGAGAAGGCGCAGGATGCGTGCGCGGATCTGCTCGCGTTGCGCGACGAACGCCGGATGGCCGGCCTCGTCGGGAAGGAACGCGCCGCGATAGAGCTCGCGCGCCTCGTCGAGCGCGTGCCGCAGCACGTTCGCTTCCTGGCCAGGAGCGGCGGCGCGCAGCGCGCCGTCGCAGGCGTCGAGGGCCTGCTCGAGCGCCCAGGTGTCGACCCACACCAGCGTCGGTCCCAGCGACAGGCGGGCGTCGCTCAGCACCAGCGCTTCGTCGGCCTGCAGCGTGCGCCGCAGCCGGTGCAGCGTCGCGGTGAACGACTGGTGCGCGAAGTCCGCCTCGGCCTGCGGCCACAGCGCGTCGGCCAGCGTCTCGGCGCGCACCTCGCGGCCACCCAGCGCCACGAGCACCTTGAGCAGTTCAATCGGGCGGCCGGGTCCCTTGCCGGTGAACGCGATCGGCATCTCGTCGCGCAGGAGCTGGAAGCCGCCCAGCGTCCTGATCCGGATCTGCCACGGCCAGCGCGCTGAGCGCAGCGGCGGCACGCTCGGGAAGACGCGGGCGTCGCGCACGAGCCGCCGCACGGAACCCGTCTCGATGTCGGCTTCGAGCGCGTCTTCGCACAGCGCGGCAACCGTGTCCGGGTGCCACTGCGGTGGGGGCAGGAAGGCGTGCTCGCGGCAGAGTGCGAACGCACGGCGCAGGGCTTCGCGCGCCGCCTCGCGGTCGCCGGCTGCGCGCGCCGCGCCTGCTTCCGCGAGCCGCACGCCGGCCGCAAGCCACGGGCTGGCAAGATGCGCTGCGATCGCATCCGCTGCGCGGATCTGTGCCTGCGCGCCGCGATGATCGCCCACGGCGGTCTGCATCTGCGCCGTGGCGAGCCGGGCGAGCGCTTCCAGCCACGGCGCGCCGACCTCCACGGCAACCGCGAGCGACGCCTTCGCCTCGTGATGTGCGGCGAGCTCGTCGCGCTCGAGCGCCGCGACCCAGCCGCGGAAGTAGTGCGCGAGGGCGCGATCGCCGCGGCGCAGCCGCGCACCCGCCGCATCGAGCGGACGCAGCGCCTCGCACGCGCCCGCTGCATCACCGCGTTGCAGGCGCGCCGCGACGACGATCGCGCGCAGCCACGCGTCGTAGGCGTGGATCCCTTCGGCTCGGGCCGCGTCCAGGCCCTCCGATGCCGCGCGCTCCGCATCGGCGTGGCGGCCTGCCAGCAGCTCCGCCAAGCCGTTCGCGATGGCGAGCGGCAGCACACCCGCGACGGAGCGCCGCGCGGTCGAGCTGCGTAGGGACTCGAGCCGCATGCCGCAGGCGACGACGTCGCCGCGCACCAGTTCCGCCATGGCGAGCACGAGCGCGGGTTCGTCGCGGCCTCCGCCCGCGGCAGGCAGCGTGCGCGACGCCCGCTCCGCGCCGATGCGCCCCAGCCACGCGCGCAGGCCAGGGTGCGCGGGGTTGCGAACGAGCAGCCCGCGTGCCCAGGGCATGGCCAGCGCGAGGTTCGCCCCATCGCCGGGCGCGGCATCGCCGCTCGGGAGCTCCTCGAACGTGCGCACCCAGCGGTCGAGCAGGCTCAGGTCGTCGAACTCGATGACGATCGCACGCAGGACTCCGCTGCAGCACTGCGCCATTCCCGCCGGGTCGTTCGCCGCACGGAAGCCCTCGAACGCGTGCTCGTAGAGCCGCCGCGCCGCTCGAGGGCTCGCGTGCGCGCGCGCCGCGCCGGCGACGCGGGCGAGCCGCGGGTCGGCCTCCACGGTGCCCTCGGGCAGCGCATCCAGCCAGGTGACGAGCGACTCGCCGCGGCCCTGCGCAAGCAGGGTCTCGGCGCGCTCGCGCGCGAGATCGGCCACCTGCGCCCAGTCGTGCGACTCGATCAACAGCGTGGCCGCGTCCTCGACCTGCCCCGACTCGCGCAGCAACGCTGCAGCGCGACGCAGCCACGCGGCGCCCGTGGCTTCGGGAAGCGCCTGCGCGGCGCGGTTGCGGAGGAAGTCGCGCAGCAGCGGATGCATCTCGTACATGCGCTGTCCGTCGACAGACGTCGCGCGCACGAAGTAGTCGTTCGCCGCGAGGTTGATCAGCATGCGCGCGGCGGAACGCTCGCCCGAGAGCTGCTCCGCGACGGCTTCCGTCATGCGCGGCAGGCAGGCGACGCGTAGCAGGAACGCCTGCGTGGACGGCTCGAAACGGTCGAAAGTCTCCCCCGCGAGGTAGTCAAAGACCACCTGCGGGGGCGCGTCGCCGGGAACCTCCGCCACCCTCCCGGTGAACTTCGCGTGCTCGAGCAGGAGCACCAGCCCGGCCGCCCAGCCACGGGTCCGCTCGTAGAGTCGGGCAGCCTCCTCGGCCGTGACGCTCTGACCGCGCAGCTTCGCGACCGCGGCGACTTCCTCCGGACCCATCGCAAGGTCAGCTCCGCCGACGACGGCGACCTGCCCCGCCGCGCGCAGCCGGGCGAGCCAGGCCGGCGGCTCGAACCGGCTCGTCACCACCACACAGCAGCCGCGCGCGGCTTCGTGCATCGCCGCCTGGACTGCCTCGTACAGCACGCTCGTCGGCGGGACCGCGTGCAGGTTGTCGAGGACGAGCGCAAACGGCTGCCGCGACTTCGCGTACAGCGCACGGAAGTGCCGCCGGGCGAATGCCGCAACGTCGCCGCCATGCTGCAAGGTGAACGACGGCAGGTCCGCCGTGCGCAAGCCCTCGAGCCGGCGTGCCGCGAGCCTTAGGTGGTGGAAGAAAGCCGCCGGATCGGCGTCGTCGGCGTCGACCTGGTACCAGAGATGGACCAAGCCGCGCGAGGCGAGATAGCTCGCCGCGAGCGTCGTCTTGCCCGAGCCCGGCGCCCCGTGGATCCAGATGGCGGTGCGACCCGCGGGCTGGTCGAGGCGCGCGAACAGCGCCTCGCGCACGACGGCCGCGCCCATGGCCGGCTGCGTCGTCTTCGCAAGAGCCGTCGCCGAACCCGGCGTGCCGCTCATCGATTGCCTATCGCGTCGCGCATCGCAACGCCATTGTGCGACACCCGCAGGCAGGATGGCTTACCGATGGCTTACGCAGTCAGCCCCGGGACGGACGGATCCTCCCGGCCTCCGGGCTTGCCCGGAAGCGGGCCCGCACTGCGGGGGACGCTCGTCGCCAGCAACGGAAGGCGCTCGCCCGCCTGCGCGCCCCAAGCCATGGGCGCGGAACGCCGGCGGGGACCGATATACTGTGATCGCCGCAACGCCTCTCGAAAGACTCACGCGGACGCGCATGGCTACTCGTTACCCCCACGTCGGCAAGCCCGATCTGCTCTACCAGCTGACCGAAGGGCGCGCCCTCCTCGAGCTGGCCACCCTGCCCTGGCACCTGCCGCTGCTCGCGCGCACGCCGCGCGGCGACGGCCACCCCGTGCTGCTGCTCCCGGGGTTCATGGCCGACGAGGCGACGATGGTCGTGCTGAAGCTCTTCCTGCAAAGCCGCGGCTACGAGGTGCAGGCCTGGGGCTTCGGGCGCAACGTCGGCTTCCGCAGCCGGCACGCCAACGCGCTCGAGCAGAAGATCCGCTACATGCACTACAAGAGCGGGCGCAAGGTGAGCCTGGTGGGCTGGAGCCTGGGCGGCGTGTTCGCCATGTACGGCGCGCACGCGGCGCCCGAATGCGTGCGCTGCGCGATCACGCTCGGCAGTCCCATCTCGGTCGACTCCGCGGGCAGCCAGTCGCCCGCGCTGGTGAAGGCGCTCTACCGCCTGATCGCGCACCCGATGGGCGCCACCGCGCAGCACACCGACCTGCACGCGCGCAAGCTGCGCGGTCGCAAGGTGCTGCGCGTGCCGATGTCGTGCCTCTACTCGGTTTCGGACGGCGTCGTGCCGCCACAGGAGGCGACCATCGACGGCGACCCGGCCTGGCACGAGAACGTCCGCGTGCCGGGTAGCCACCTTGGGCTCGGGATCAACCCGCTCGCGCTCTGGATCGTCGCGGACCGCCTCGCGCAGCCCGAGGGGGCGTGGCGGCCTTTCGTGCCTTCGGGGCTGCTCGGGCGGATCTACCGGACGACGACGACGTCTCCGTTCGCATCTTGGCGGCAGGAGGGCGCGCCTTCCGCGAGCGAGCCAGCGCCAGATACTCCTGGAAGGCGTCGCGCACGCACTGCGCGAACGCCTCGGGATCGGGCATCTGCCCGCGGCACGACGTGGGCGACACGATGAGCTTGCCGTCGTAGCTCGTCACCGCGAAGACGAGCCCGAGTCC
>Ga0209254_10006811_pt1 | contig 10538 bp, 8 predicted proteins | sample FrelakmetDIP11DI_FD_187148 | JGI IMG/M metagenome (GOLD analysis project Ga0209254, IMG submission 187148) | Freshwater lake sediment microbial communities from the University of Notre Dame, USA, for methane emissions studies - DIP11 DI (SPAdes)... | ecosystem: Environmental > Aquatic >... | reverse complement strand
CCACTCACCTCATAGCTAATCTGGCTCCAGACCTCGGACCCGTCGCTATTCGTGGCGTAACATGCTTCCACCTCACCCACCGCCAGCTGCACCGGCACGGTCCCTGTCGTGCAGGCGTCGCCCAAGCCTACACCCCAGGAGACCTCCACGCCGCCTTCCGGCCCGCTGAAGGCCATCCCATGGATGGCAGCCTCGCTCTGGTCGGGCAGTGTTTGCTGGCTCCAGGTGGGCGGCAACTGGAGGCTGAAGCCCGCCAGCGCGTTGATGTAAGGTTGCCACTCGCCGGCCGATGCAGAAGGGACGGCTGCGGTTCCGGCGGTGCACCCGCCATTGTAGTAATCCCAGGTGTCGCATTGCGAACCATCCTTGAAGGTGCAGGTGCCCTGCTCATCCTCGGCACCGCTGTTGCCTGTGATCGCAACCTCACCGCCAGTGATGGCGCAGTAGCGCGCGGCTTCCGTAGCGTAGCCAGTGATCTTTCGACCCCCTACAGGGCAATCCCCATTCAGCAACGCCCATTCTTCACACTGCAGGTTATCCTCGAAGTAGCAGACGCCGAATTGCCCGCCGTCGCCACGCGTCTCAATCGTAAGCGTGCCGCCTTGTGCAAGACAGTTTTCTGAGGCCGGGTTTGCTATGCTCGGTTCCGTACTCTCCAAAGTTGGCTGGAGGGTTTGGGCTGGCGATGAGCAGCCTACAAGGATGAAGACGAATAGTAGAAAGGAAATCTTATTCATGTTTTACTCCTGCGTTTAATTTAAATATAAAGGCACAGAGTCTCACAAGCGTCACAACCCACTGCCTGGCCACATCCACTGGCGGGGGGAGCTTTTACTCAACCAGTTGGAGGAGATCAAGATAATGAAAACTAATCGTTGGAACCACCTGTGATCGCAAACGCATAATCGTTCAAGACATTGGTTACGCCATCGAGCAAGAGGGAGCGCGGGAGATTGATCAATTTTCCGTCACGAATTTTCGCGTACTGGCGGGGCAGGTACTGGCTCAGCAGCGAGAGGGGCAGCGGCGAATCGCCGAGGTTATGCAGGAGCCTTTCTAGAGCAGTCTGGACATGCGGATCGGCCCAGTAATAGCGGATGCGATCGCTGAAGCTGTAAAAGCGGGCGATCTGCTGCTGAGGCGGCGAGCCGCCGTAGTGCTTCTGCCAGTGGGCGGGGTTGGCCTTCATAGCAGCGTCCAGAGTTTCGCGAATGCGGGAGGTTTCGCCTTCAACCAGGATCTCTTCCATTTCTGCCAGGGCGAAAACGGCCTCACGGAAGGCAAACGTCAGCCAGGGGCCGACCTTCAAGATGCCAAAATGATCCTCGACCAGGGCACGCAGGGAGGCACGAGACTGGTAGTCGGTGGAGTGGGCTTCGTAGACCAGCCCGGGAACGGTTTCGATGAAGCGGGCGAGAGCGGCGGCGGCAGGACGGTTGTATTCATGAATCGTTGCGTCGCCAAACTCAACGCCGGGCTGGACGACGAGGGCGATGACGCGCTCCCAGGCTGACTCGAGCCCCTGGTCGATGAAAGCCCGGCGGGTCAGCTCCAGCGTCTGGGCGGCGTCGGCGGGGTTGGTAATGGCAAGCTCGCCTTCCCCGACCCTGGCGCCGCCAGGAGGCGGCACCTCGGTGCCGATGACGTAGCGCGGCAGCGGCAAGCCCACCTCCATGCAGGCGGACTCGGCGACAGCGGCCAGCTCAGCGGCGCGGCGGGCGATGGTCTCGACCGGCAGCGGCAAGCCCGCCTGCTCACGGTCATCGGCGCAGGGCTGAGAACAATCCAGGTGGATCTTGCCGAAGCCGGCGAGGGCGTAGTCGCGCACGAGGACTTTGGCTTTGTCCATGGCGGCCGCGGCGGGCTCGTGCGCCCAAACGAGGGGGCCCAGATGGTCGCCGCCTAAGATCAGTTCCTGAGGTGGAAAGCCGGCCCGGTCGGCAATCGTGTGCCAAGAACGCACATTCGTGTGCACAGAACGCACAATCGCCTCCACAAAGCGCACAAAGTCCTGCGGGCGCATCCCGGTATAGCCGCCGTACTGGTTGACCTGGTTGCAGGTGGCCTCGATGAGGACCGGGGAGTCCTGCGCCAGGCCGTGGATCAGGGTGGCTTCGAGGACGAAGGGATGGGCCGAGCAGACCGAGGCCAGGCCGCGCGCCTCGCCAGCTTTTTGCGCCGCAACGATGCGATCGAGCTCATTCATGGGATGGCTGACCGGCTACAAATCGAGCTGGATGACGGCGGACAGGTTGTGCGGGCGATCCGGATCCAGACCCTTGGCTAAAGAACGATAAAAAGCCATCAATTGGAGCACGGGGAGATAGAGAACGCCGCACCCGCTTTCGGGGATCCCCGAGTCGAATGAGAGCATGGCGCCAGTCTCTGCCAGCGTCAGGATACGGCTGCCCTTGGCCTGCATTTCCTGGAGGACAGCGGATTCGTGCTTGAAGTTCCTCTCGGACAGGAGACCGACGACGACCGTGCTGGCAGTGACCATGCTCATCGGGCCGTGGCGGAACTCCAGGAAGTGGAAGGGCTCGCTGTGAGTGAGGGTCATCTCTTTGAGTTTGAGGTTGACCTCGCAGGCCAGGCCGTAGCGAGCGCCGCTGCCCAGGAAGTAGTAGCGGTCGAAAGCCAGCGCGGCCTCACTCCGGCCGTACTCGCCAAACTGGCGCGCCAGCGGCTCGCCGGCGGCCAGCAGTTTACGCCCGACCTCCGGCAGGCCGGCAAGCGCCTGAAGCAGGTTCTCATCCCCAGCGGCCACGGCCGCCAGGGCAGCGGCTGCCACGTACATCGAGGCAAACGAGCGGGTCTGGGCGACGCTTTGCTCCTGGCCTTTGTCGATGACAATGGCAAGATCGGCCAGGCCGGCCAGCGGCTTTTCGGCGTAGTTGGTAATGGCCAGGACGGGGCCGCGCTTGTGCTGCTTGAACTGTTCGACGGCGCGCACGGTCTCAGTGGTCGAGCCGGAGCGGCTGACCGCCACCAGCAAGGTCTTGCCTGAGCCGGCGAGGGCGGTCTGAGGATTGAGAAGCAGCTCGCCGCCGGGGACGGCGCGCGCCAGGCGCCCGGTCAGCTCCTGGAAGAGGGCTGCAGCAGATAGGGAGAGGTAATAGGTGGAGCCGCAGCCAGTGAAGAGCACCTGGTCGTAGGCGGCGCTTAAGAGCGCCTGCAGTCGAGGGCGGGCCTGTGCGACGACATCCAGCGCCTGCGCCCAGGCCTCGGGCTGGGAGAATATCTCGTTGTGGGTGTGGATTCCTTTTTCCATCATATTTTTCCTTTACGACAGGAATAGATATCTATTGACTTATACCACAAGACAACAAAAAGCCCTTAAAATCGGCGTGGTTGGAGGCTGGGCAGCCGCGCGCACGCAGAGCATCTGGCCCAGCCTCGTATCTGCCACAGTATGGAACCTGATCCTGGTTGCATGGGTTACCTAAGACGAGCTCTCCTATCCTGGATCAAGCGCCTAACAGGCGGCCGCGGCGGAAGCTGCGGCTGCCCAGCCAGATCAGCAATCCATCCAGCAGCCAGAAGACCAGACCCAGCAGGAACACCAGGAGCACGCTGAAGTGCATGGCACCAGAAACCTGCATATAGAACAGGACAATCACCGGCAGCACCACCATACCGCCGATCTGGTTCGCATCCTGGGTCCCCTGCGCTTTGACTGAAACCAGGACCATCACGCTCAAGCCCATGCCGGCGGCTGCCGGCACCACCCAGGCGATCATCACCAGCCACATGGCATTGGGGAAAAAGAGGCGATGCATTTGAGACCAGGCAGCGGCATTGGCCATGACCGTGTAGAGCCCGAACCCAAGCAGAGCCACGGCGATGGATGCCAGCCAGGCGCCAAGCAGCTTGGCCACGAACAGCTCCCGGTCGGTGGTCGGGGTATAGAGCAGCGCTTCCATCGTCTTGCGCTCTTTTTCGCCGGCGAAACTATCGGCGGCGATCGTAGACGACACCATGATGGGGATGATCAGGAAGAAAGGCGCCAGCAGATAGACCAGGAAATAGACAACGATCAACTGGTTTTGGTCATATCCTGCGAATTGTTGTTGAAATGCCGGCACCCGATTGATCAGCCTCAGAATCCCATCCATATCACTGACCGAAAACCCGGTGAACTTCTGGATCTCAGGTACCAGGGCAACGATCCAGGGGAAAACGCCAAACAGGACCAGCGTCACGATGATGATCGGCAGGATCACACCTTTGTTCTGGCTGACAACTTTCAAATCTTTGCGGATAATCGCCAACATCGCACGTCCGTTCATTGCACACCTTCCCTTTCATTATGGAGCGTAAAGTAAACCTGTTCCAGGTTCGCCTCCTGGGGAGCCACGCGGTAAACGCGTACATGGTTCTGCACCAGGGAGGCCAGGACTTCAGGAATCGATTCCCATTGATTGATGGTGACCACCAGGCTGCCGTTGGGCTGAGCCGGCTCGCCGAGCACAAGCTGCGGCAAGCTGCGCAGCACGCCCAGGGTGACCGGGATCTGCTCCTGGGGCACTTCGATCTCGACATCCAGGCGGCGGACGTACTGGCGGGTCAGCTCAGCGGGCGTCCCCAAGGCCACCAGGCGACCGTGTTCCAGCACCGCCACCCGGTCGCACAGCTTTTGAGCATCCACCAGGTTGTGGGTGCACATGAATACCGTGTGGTTCTGGCGGCGCGCCATGCGCTCGATCAGCTGATTGACATGGTGGGCGGCGATCGGGTCCAGCCCGGAGGTGGCCTCATCGAGGAAGAGCAGCTCCGGCTTATGTAAAAATGCGCGTGCCAGGGCCAGGCGCTGCTTCATGCCCTTGCTGTAGCCGCTGACCTTCTCCTGGGCGCGGTCGGCCAGGTCAAACTCGTCCAACAACTCCTGGATGCGCTGGCTGACCTGCGAGCGATGCACCCCATAGAGATCGGCATAAATGCTCAGGTTGTCCCAGGCGGTCAGGCGCTCATCCATCGAGGGCGTCTCGGTGAGCACGCCGGTGCGGGAGCGCAATTTTGGTCCATCCACCTGCGGGTCGAGCCCCAGTACGCGCACGCTGCCGGAGGTCGGCTCGATCACGCCGTTGAGCAGGCGCACCGTGGTGGTCTTGCCGGCGCCGTTGTGACCCAGGAAGCCGAAGATCTCGCCGGCATACACTTCGAGGGACAGGTTGTCGACGGCAGTGGTTTCCTTAAAACGGCGGGTAAGCTGGTTGATAGAAATTACGGTATTCATTGTTACCTCCTTTGACTTTTCAGGAAGAAAACCTCTCCATTACACACGTACCTGCCTGCCCCGCCAGAAGGCGGCGAGCAGCAGCAGCCCAACGGCGGCCAGCAGGTAAACCTGCGGCGGGCCGCTGATGAAGTCGATCCCTGGCGTCTTTTGGAAGGCGCCGAGGTACCACCAGATCACGTAGATCACCTCAAAGACACGGCTGCCGGAGGAGAAGACGCCCAGCGCCAGCGCCAGGGTGGGGATAAAGACGACCGCGCCCGCCCACCCGGCCAGCGCGGGCAGGTCGCCGTTCAGGAGGAAAACCAGCGCTCCGGAAATGCCAAAGAGCGCCGTTGCCAGGACACCGGCCAGCCAGGCGGCCGGAAGCTGGCGAAGCAGCGGGCGCGCCGAAGAGAAGACGATCTGTTGCGTGTTATGCTTGCGCTCGCGGTTGCCCATCTCAGACCAGATGGGCAGCGGCCACAGCCAGGCGATGGGCAGCAGGTAATCCTTCACCACCGAGAGCGGGGTGACGAGGATGGCGATATTCAGCCCAAGCATGACGAGCCACCACCACCAGCGGCGCCCATTGAGCAGCAGGCGCAGCTCGGCAAACAGCACCCCCAGGAAGGGGTTCGCCTGGGCAAGCTTTGAGACGCGAGGTGAAAGGTCGGGCAGCAGGCCGCGGAGCTTATCCCACAGCCCGGCCAGCCTGGCTTCACCGGCTGCATCAGGCTTTACCCGGGCGTGTCTCAGCCCTTCGCGAGAGGGGTCGAAGCGGGCGAACCAGGTCGCGGAGAGCAGGATCAGTCCCAGGCCAAAGAGCACCCACAGCCACTGTCCAGCGACGATGCCGGGGGTCCAGTCCAGCCCTGGCCAGTTGAAGACCTTAAATTGCCTGTCGGCGGCGAGGCCGGCCTGGAGGCCCATCATGCCAATCGATTCGTTGGGAAAGGCTGCCTGAGCCCCCGCAGTTAAGGAAACACGAAAGAGGTTGCTACCCAGCGAGTCTTTGAGCGAGGGTAGCAGCATGCCTCCCATAACCGCCGCCGTCGTTCCGAAGAGCCACACGAAAAAGTACACCACGTTGCCCAGCGCCCCGCGCAGCCAGGGCACGGTCTCGAACACTACCGCCAGGGCGGCGATCAGCGCCATGTCGGGCAGGGCGACGGCAAGAAACGGCATCAGCAGGGCGCCCAGGTCCAGGGCGGCTTCGCTCTGGAACAGCACCATGATCACCGCCGCAGCCGCCAGGATCAGTACCAGCCCGAAGAGCACCAGGCAGTTGCTGATCCATTTCCCGACCAGGTAGGCGGCCCGGCTGACCGGGGTGGTGGCAATGATCTGTCCCACGCCGGTGCGGATGTCGCGCTGGATGCAGTCGTTGACCAGGTAGAAGCCGAACAGGCTCAGTACCAGGTTCGTCACCAGCACGGTCATCGTGCCAATCCAGGCTGAGTTGAGTTCGCCTCGGTAGCTGGGCATCAGCAGGTTCAGGCCGCCCGGCATTAAGTACAGGAACCACGTGCCGTTATTGACCAGCACGCCCAGGTAGATGACAGCCGCCAGGGTCAGCAAGAAGCTGTAGCGCCGGGTGCGCTCGTAGAAATCGGCCAGTGCCAAATGATAGAGTGAACGAATGATGTTCATGACGAACCTCCCCGGTGGTTCTGCGCCACCGCTGCCAGGTACACATCTTCCAGACTGGGCGTCACCGACCGGGCCTCCGGGCAGGGCTGCGCCTCGCAGACCACCCGCACCTCAACCCCATCCATACGCCGGATCGTACCGCTGACCAGGAACTGCTGCTTGAGCGCCGGCAGATCCTGGCTGGCGACCATCCATTCCCAGACGGAGCCTTCCATCTGCTTGAGGAGCTGCTCCGGGCCGGCGTGGACTTTCAAATGCCCCTTGTGGATGATGGCGATATCGGTGGCAGTCGATTCCACGTCCGAGACGATGTGCGTGGAGAGGATGACAATGCGCTCGCCAGAGAGGTCAGAGAGCAGATTGCGGAAGCGCACCCGCTCCTCGGGATCCAGCCCAACGGTTGGCTCGTCCACAATCAAGAGCTGCGGATCGTTGAGCAGCGCCTGGGCAATGCCCACGCGCTGGCGCATCCCGCCGGAATAACCACCCAAGCGCCTGCGGGCGGCGTCGCGCAGGTTGACCAGGTCCAGCAGGTCGGAAATCTTGCGCCGGGCCTTCTCGCCGCTCATGCCCTTGATGGCCGCCATGTATTCGAGGAACTCCTGGGCCGAAAGGTTGGGGTAGACGCCAAAGTCCTGCGGCAGGTAGCCCAGCACCGAGCGCAGCGCCTCCGGATGTTTGACCACATCCTGACCGTTCCAGAGGATGGTCCCATCGGTGGGTATGGTGATGGTGGCCAGCATGCGCATCAGGGTGGACTTGCCCGCCCCGTTGGGCCCTAACAGGCCGAGGATGCCCGGGGTGAGCTTCAGGTCGAAGTCCTGCAGGGCTTGCACCTCTTTATAAGTCTTGCAAAGATGGTGAGTTTCAATCACCAGGGAATCAGTTGTGTTCATTTTTTACTCCTTTGACCTTAATAGAAGGAAACGCTCAACCTGTAATCCGGCTGAACTCTGCAAATGCAATCCAATCGGATCGATCTTTGATCTTGTGCGGGGCAACCTGGATACCGTCGATTTTGTGAGCAGCCTCAATCTCGACCAGCATGACCTGCCTTTTCGCTGACCAGTCGTTGTACTGGTCCTCGGTTAATTGAAGCCGGGGCTGCAGCTCTTTCAAGGGTTGGGAAAGATCTTCGTCGAGATGATTGGTAAAGAACCGGACGTGGACGACCGTGGCTTTGACGCGCAGGGCGCATTCGGCGTTGTTCCTGAGGAAATACAGGCTGTCGCCCGGGCTGACCGGGCACCCATTGGAGCGGGCGGGATCGAACGCTCTCAGGAGCATACTTTTCACCCCGCTCAAGATCTTTTCGAGCTCCCCTGCTTCTGCATCCAGGAACACAAGATAGTTCATTGAAGTCATGCCTCGTTTCGTAGTCTGCCTTTAAGATATAAGAAAAAAACCCCGGGCGCATCCATCGACCGAGGAGTTGTGGGGTAGACTTTGGATTGAATTGGTTATGATACTTAAGTAGGATCAGGCTTAATAATCGGCGAAGAATCCTTGGGGGCCTCACCTATAGGGATCCTTCGGTCGCCAAGAGCGCTCCCTCAGGATGACATTAAACGGGTGGAAATCCGGGGTAAGCGGATGCTGGTTTACAAAGAGACGATTTTGTGCTTGAGGGCAAAGGCAATGGCTTCCGAGCGGCTGGAGACCTGCAGCTTGGAGAGGATACTGCTGATGTGGGATTTCACGGTGGCGAGGCTGATGACCAGGGCATCGGCGATCTGCTGGTTGCTGTGACCCTGCACGACCAGGCTCATTACTTCCTTTTCGCGTTCTGTCAGGTCAGACCAGGGCTGCGAAGCCGGACGAGTGGCATGGATGAGCGCCTGGGCTGCCTCGGGGGAGAGGGTGGACTTGCCTGAGGCGGCTGCCCGGATGGCATTTGCCAGCTCATCGGAGGTGACATTCTTAAGCAGATAGCTGATGGCGCCAGCAGCCAGCACCCCCTGGACGAGCTCCTCTTCTTCGAAGCTGGTCATGGCGACGATTTTCATATCCGGGCATTCCTGCAAGATGAGGCGCGTGGCGGCGATGCCATCCATCTCCGGCATCATCAAATCCATCAAGATCACGTCCGGTTTCTTGGCGCGACAAAGGTCAAGGGCTTCCAGGCCATTTTTGGCTTCGCCCACCAGCTCCAGGTCATCGTAAGCCCGCAGGAAAGTGGCGAGTCCACTGCGCACCACGTTATGATCGTCCACCAACATCACCCGGATCGTGTGAGAGGCATCCATCTTTCAATCCCTCCGCGCCGAACTCCAATTAAGGGCGATGGTTGTGCCCTGACCTAACTGGCTTTCGACCTGCAAACTGGCTCCAATCGAGCTGGCGCGCTCGCGCATGATGGCGATCCCCAGGTGATCGGGGGCAATCGAGCCAGGATTAAAACCAAGCCCATCGTCTTTGATGAGCAGGCTTATCTGACCGGGCTGGCAGTCCAGATGAAGCACAACCTGGCGGGCGCCCGAATGCCTGGCAATGTTATTCAACGCCTCCTGGGCCACCCGGTAAAACACAACCTTCACCTCATGTGCCAGCTGGCATTCGCCGTGAATATCCAGCTCCAGGGGAATGCGCAGGCGACCGACGAAGGCATCAGCCAGCTGGGTGAGCAGAGATTTAAGATCCGCCCGCTCGAGATATTCGGGGCGCATCTCCAGGAGCAGCGTGCGCATCTCTGCCAGGGCGCCGCGCGTCAGCTGGCGCAGCTCCTCCAGGTTGTGCATGCCTTCCTCTGGATCGCGTTTCCAGATGCGGGGCAGAACATCGGCGATCAGGCTGGCGGAGAAGAGCGTCTGGGTGACCGCATCATGCAGCTCGCGCGCCAGGCGGTTACGCTCCGCAGCAATGGCTGCCTGCTCAGCCTGCTCGTACAAGCGGGCATTCTCCATGGCGACGCCGACCTGCCTGCCGATCGAGCTGAGCAGAGACAGTTCCTCAGGGGATGGCTGACCCGGTGCGTGCTTGCCTAATATGAAGAAACCCAGCTGGCGCCCCTTCGTCGAGAGCGGGATGTAGACCAGCAGCTGGAAGTCGAGCCGGGATAGCTGGCTCTTCAGGTTTTCATCCTGAAAATCTTCAATTCCGAATGTGCGAACCTCACCCGGGAAAACTGGCGGAGTCTCCTGACCGGCGAGGGCGTAGCTGTTTACCAGCTCGACCGCGGTGGCCGGATCAAAGCCCCAGTGGGCAACCAGGAGCGGCGCGGCCGGAAGCGGTTCTAGCTTGGAGCCCAAGCTCAGCTTGAAGGCAACGCCGGTGTCAAAGCCCATCTGCTCGACCGTCGTCTGGAGCGCATCTTCGAGGACCTCCTGGATATTCAACGAATGGCTGGCAACCGAGATGATCGAGTTCAAGATCGCCAGCTCGCGGGTGCGATCAGCGACTTTTTTCTCAAGCGAAGCATAGGACTCGGCCAGCTCTGCCGACATCAAGTTGAACTGGTCGGCGAGGATTTCGATCTCGTCGCCTGTTTTCACCTCGACCCGTTGATCAAACTGACCTGCGGTCACCTGCTCGGAAGCCTGAATGAGCTTCCGGATGGGGCCGATGATGTGCCTGACGCCATAAGCGGTCACCAGCACCGGCACGATCACGCCCAGGGCGAGCAGGAGGTACAGGAGCTGGCGGTAGGGAAGTGAAGGCTGCATGATCTCGG
>Ga0209254_10006810_pt1 | contig 10539 bp, 7 predicted proteins | sample FrelakmetDIP11DI_FD_187148 | JGI IMG/M metagenome (GOLD analysis project Ga0209254, IMG submission 187148) | Freshwater lake sediment microbial communities from the University of Notre Dame, USA, for methane emissions studies - DIP11 DI (SPAdes)... | ecosystem: Environmental > Aquatic >... | reverse complement strand
TGTAACTTAATTTAGCAAGAGCACTTCAGTCAGGCTGACCTTCGGCCGTGCACCCACCCAACCATTGCAGCGAGCTTTAGGAGGAAACATGCCCAGACGCCAGGACATCCGCAAGGTGTTGATCATCGGCTCCGGACCGATCGTGATCGGCCAGGCCTGCGAGTTCGACTATTCGGGGACCCAGGCCTGCAAAGCGCTGCGGCTGCTGGGCTACGAGATCGTGCTGGTCAACTCCAACCCGGCCACCATCATGACCGACCCCGGCATGGCGGACGCCACCTACATCGAGCCGCTGAACCTGCAGGTGCTGACCGAGATCATCGCCGCCGAGCGGCCCGACGCCATCCTGCCCAACCTCGGCGGCCAGACCGGGCTGAACCTCTCCTCGGAGCTGCACCGCACCGGGGTGCTCGACCGCTACGGCATCAAGGTGATTGGGGTCAACGTGGACGCCATCCAGCGCGGCGAGGACCGCACCGCCTTCAAGGAGACCATGACCCGGCTGGGCATCGACATGCCGCGCAGCCAGGCCGTCACCACGCTGGAAGAAGCCGAGCGCGTGGCGTCCGAACTGGGTTACCCCGTGGTGATCCGGCCGGCCTACACCATGGGCGGCACGGGCGGGGGCCTGGTCTACAACCCCGAGGAACTGCGCGTCATCGCCGGCCGCGGCCTGGCCGCCAGCCTGATCCACCAGGTGCTGGTGGAGGAGTCCGTGCTCGGCTGGGAGGAGCTCGAGCTGGAGGTGGTGCGGGACGCCAAGAACCAGATGATCACGGTGTGCTTCATCGAGAACGTGGACGCCATGGGCATCCACACCGGCGACAGCTACTGCACCGCGCCGATGCTCACCATCGACCCGGAGCTCCAGAAGCGCCTGCAGGACTACTCCTACCGCATCGTCGAAGCCATCGAGGTCATCGGCGGCACCAACATCCAGTTCGCCCACGACCCCCGGACCGGCCGCGTGGTGGTGATCGAGATCAACCCGCGCACCTCGCGCTCCTCGGCCCTGGCATCCAAGGCGACCGGCTTTCCCATCGCGCGCGTCTCGGCCCTGCTCGCCGGCGGCCTGACGATGGACGAGATCCCCTACTGGCGCGACGGCACTCTCGAGAAGTACACCCCCTCCGGCGACTACGTGGTGGTCAAGTTCGCGCGCTGGGCCTTCGAGAAGTTCAAGGGCATCGAGGACCGCCTGGGCACCCAGATGCGGGCCGTGGGCGAGGTCATGAGCATCGGCAAGACCTACAAGGAAGCCCTGCAGAAGGCCATCCGCAGCCTCGAGATCAACCGCTACGGCCTGGGGTTCGCCCGCAACTTCAACACGCTGCCGCTCGACGCCCTGCTGGAGAAGCTGGCGACCGCCACGAGCGAGCGCCAATTCATCATGTACGAGGCCCTGCGCAAGGGCGCCGATGTCGAGGACCTGCATCGCCGCACCCACATCAAGCCCTGGTTCATCCGCCAGATGCAGGAGCTGGTGGCGCTGGAGGAGGAGATCATCGCCTGCCGCGGCCGGGAACTGCCCGACGCCCTGCTGGCCCGCGCCAAGCGCGACGGGTTCGCCGACCGCTACCTCGCCCAGCTGCTGGGCGTGCGCGAGGCGGACCTGCGCGAACGCCGCCGGCGCCTGGGCCTGGTGCAGGCCTGGGAGCCCGTGCCGGTCAGCGGCGTGGAGAATGCCGCCTACTACTACTCGACCTACAACGCCCCCGACCGGGTGCCGGTCAGCGACCGCAGGAAGATCATGGTGCTGGGCGGCGGCCCCAACCGCATCGGTCAGGGGATCGAGTTCGACTACTGCTGCGTGCACGCCGCCATGGCCATTCGCGAGGCCGGCTGCGAGTCCATCATGGTCAACTGCAACCCGGAGACGGTCTCCACCGACTACGACACCTCGGACAAGCTCTACTTCGAGCCGCTGACGGTCGAGGACGTGCTGAGCATCTACGCCAAGGAGCGGCCCGAGGGCGTCATCGTGCAGTTCGGCGGGCAGACCCCCCTCAACATCGCCCGCGAGCTCTCCGACGCCGGCGTGCGCGTCCTGGGGACGACCCCGGACACCATCGACCTGGCCGAGGACCGCGAGCGCTTCCGCGAGATCATGCGCCGCCTGGGCATCCCCATGCCCGAGTCGGGCATGGCCGGCAGCGCCGCGGAGGCCCTGGCGATCGCCGGCCGCATCGGCTACCCGCTCATGGTGCGGCCCTCCTACGTGCTCGGCGGCCGGGGCATGGAGGTGGTCCACGACGCCGCCATGCTGGAGCGCTACGTGAACGCCGCGGTGGAGCTTTCGCCCGAGCGGCCCATCCTCATCGACAAGTTCCTGGACAACGCCATCGAGGCCGAGGCCGACGCCATCGCCGACGGCCGGGACGCCTTCGTGCCGGCGGTCATGGAGCACATCGAGCTGGCCGGAATCCATTCCGGCGACTCGGCCTGCGTGATCCCGCCGATCAGCCTCGCGCCCAAGCATCTCGACACCATCCGCGAATACACGCGCCGCATCGCGGTCGAGCTCGGGGTGGTCGGTCTGATGAACATCCAGTACGCCATCTACGAGAACACGGTTTACGTGCTGGAGGCCAACCCGCGCGCCTCGCGCACCGTGCCGATCGTTTCGAAGGTGTGCGGGCTGTCCATGGCGCGCCTCGCAACCCAGGTCATCCTGGGCCGCCGCATCGCCGAGCTCGGCCTCGAAGACCGCCGCATCCCCCACTACGGCGTGAAGGAGGCCGTCTTCCCCTTCAACATGTTCCCGGAAGTGGACCCGGTGCTCGGCCCGGAGATGCGCTCGACCGGCGAGGTCCTGGGCCTGTCCTACTCCTTCGGCCGGGCGTTCTTCAAAGCCCAGGAGGCCACCCAGACGGTGCTGCCGATGGAGGGCACGGTGCTGTTCACCATCGCCGACCGCGACAAGAACGCCGCCATCGAGCCCGCGCGGCGCTTCCGCGAGCTCGGCTTCCGCATCATGGCCACCGAGGGCACCCACCGGTTCTTCCAGGAAAAGGGCATCGACAGCCTGCCGGTCTCCAAGCTCGGGGTGGGCCGGCCCAACCTGGTGGACGCCATCCAGAGCGGCCAGATCCACCTGCTGGTCAACACCCCCAGCGGCCGCAAGGGCTCGGCCGACAGCTCGGACATCCGCCGCGCGGCCATCAAGCACAAGATTCCCTACATCACCACGACCGCGGCCGCCATCGCCGCCGCCAAGGGGATCGCCGCGCGCCGCGAAGGGGCGCCCAAGGTCCGCTCGCTGCAGCGGTATCATGCGGATATAAGATAAAAGAAAGGTGCAGGGTTCAGGGTTCGGGGTTCAGAGAATACTAAACAGATCCAACTGAACCCTGAACCCAAAACTTTTGAAACCTTAAACCCCCTTCCCATTCAACCATCAGGAGAACCCAATGGGCGGCCTGTTCGGCATCGTATCGAAGGAGGACTGCGTCTCCGACCTGTTCTACGGCACGGATTACCACTCGCACCTCGGCACGCGCTATGGCGGGATGGCCGTGCGCAACGCTAAAGGCATCGAGCGCTCCATCCACAACATCGAGAACAGCTACTTCCGCACCAAGTTCGAGCCGGAGCTGTCCGGGTTCCACGGCGGCACCGGCATCGGCGTCATCAGCGACACCGACCCGCAGCCGCTCTTCATGGGTTCACATCTCGGCACCTTCGGCATCGTCACGGTCGGCAAGATCAACAACATCGACGCCCTCGTGCGCCGCGCCTTCGAGCGGCGGCGCTATTTCTCGGACACGACCGGCGGCTCCATCAACCCCACCGAGGTCATGGCCGCCCTGATCTGCGAGGAGGAGAACTTCGAGGACGGCATCCGCAAGGCACAGGCAGCCGTCGAGGGCTCCTGCACGCTGCTGGTCCTGACCGGCCGCGGGATCTATGCGGCACGCGACCGCCTGGGCCGCACGCCGCTCGCCATCGGCCGGCGCAACGGAGCCCTGGCCGTGAGCTCGGAGAGCTGCGCCTTCCCCAACCTGGGCTTCGAGACCGAGCGTTTCCTGGGACCCGGCGAAATCGTGCTCATGTCCGCGGAGGGTTATGAAACTCGTGTGCCGCCGGGACCGCGCATGCAGATCTGCGCCTTTCTTTGGGTCTACTACGGCTACCCGGCCTCCGAGTACGAGGGCATCAACGTCGAGGACGCCCGCAACCGCTGCGGCGCCGCCCTGGCGCAGGGCGACGACACGCTCATCGACTGCGTCGCCGGCATCCCGGATTCGGGCATCGGCCACGCCATCGGCTACGCCACCGCGCGCAGCCTGCCCTACCGCCGGCCGTTCGTGAAGTACACCCCCACCTGGCCGCGCAGCTTCATGCCCCAGAACCAGCGCATGCGCGATCTGGTCGCGCGCATGAAGCTCATCCCGATCCGCAGGCTGATCGATGGCCGGCGGCTGCTCTTCTGCGAGGACTCCATCGTGCGCGGCACCCAGCTCCAGGACACCATCCAGATCCTTTACGATTACGGCGCCCGCGAGGTCCACATGCGGCCGGCCTGTCCGGTGCTGATTTACCCCTGCGAGTTCATCAACTTTTCGAGCTCGCGTTCCACCTTGGACCTCGCCGGCCGCAAGGCGATCCACGATCTTGAAGGCGGCGAGCCGGCCGACCTTTCCATCTATGCCCGCGCCGGCAGCGCCGAGAACCTGGCCATGATCGACGGCATCCGGCGCCGTCTGAAGCTGACCACGCTGAAGTACCAGCGCCTGGAGGACCTCGTGGCCGCCATCGGCCTGCCCCGGGAAAAGCTGTGTACGCACTGCTGGGATGCTTCGAGCTATTTTTAAGTGATCATGAGAAGAGCAGCCGGCTCGGGTATGCGGTCTACATCAGATATTGACAACCTTGTCCGCCAGCTGCATGGCAGTCACGATGTCCAGCATGTTGGTCGTCTCGCCGACCCTTTTCCTTTCCAGCAGCTTGAAATGGTTCAGACAGGTGCCGCAGACCAGGATCTTCAGACCGGCTCGCTCGTACGCCGTGAGGTCCTCAAGCACTTCCGAACCGTCGATCGTGAGCTTCACGCCGTTGTTCACGAAAACCAGCCGCCACAGCTCCGGCCCCATCTCCTTCAACGTGCGCAGGAAGTTGACCATCAGCTTGAGGCCGAGGGCGTCGTCGCCGAACCCCATGCGGTCCGTGCTGCATATGACCATGATCTTCTTCAGATCCTGCTCCGGGGCCGGGGTTGCGCGGGTTTCAGCGGCCGGCGCGGCTCCGCAGCGGCCGATCACCAGATAGTCGCCGCCCTGCTTTTCCAGCACGGTCTCGAATCCCTGGGATTCCAGGAAGCGCTGCACGTTCTGCTGGGAGGCGGCGTTGTCGACGAGGACCTTCACGGCGCCGGGCTTCTCTTCCTGCAGGGTAGCCTTGGTCTGCAGCACCGGCGCCGGGCAGGCCAGGCCGCGCGCATCGATTTCTTTCATGGGTAAACCTTTCGTAATAGGTGTTTCGTGTTTCGTGTTTTAACATCGGGTGGTTAGCAGGTTATGACGTTCGGTGCCGTTTTATCGTTAACAAACTTGGTCCTTTGTGGGAGTGGCTTCCAGCCACGATCAAATCGCGGCAGGATGCCGCTCCCACAATAAAGGAATCTGCTTATTTGAAAGCGTTGAAAAAAATCTCTCCTCAAACAACCCAAATCTTCTCTTCCGGTCCGGTTAGCACCTCGCCGATCTCCGTGCATTCGTCGATCCCGGCATGCTTCAGTGCCCTCACGAGATCGACGGCTTGGGTGCCGTTCACCCCGATCAGCAGCCCGCCCGACGTCTGCGGATCGCAAAGCAGGTCCTGACGGGCACGGTCCACCCCTGGTTCGAAGACAACCATCGCCTCCCGGAATTCCTTGTTTTTGTAAGCACCGGCCGGGATGAGCCCCATGGACGCAAATTCGAGGGCTTCGGGAATCACCGGCACTTGGCCCGCGAAAATCCGAACGCCCAGCCCGGAGCCGCTGACCATTTCGGCCAGGTGGCCCAGCAGCCCGAAGCCGGTCACGTCCGTGCAGGCATGCACCTCGAAGGCCGGCATAACCTCGGCCGCGACGCGGTTCAATCCGGCCATGAGGCCCGTAACCTTCTCGATAAGCTCACTCGACGCCATGCCGGCCTTGATCGCGGTGTTGACGATGCCCGTGCCGAGGGGCTTGGTCAGCACCAGGCGATCACCCGCTCGGAGATTTTTCTTGGTGAGCACGCGTTGCGGGTGGACGAAACCGGTCACCGAGAGACCGTACTTCAGTTCCTTGTCCTCGATGCTGTGGCCACCCACCAGCACGACCCCGGCCTCCGTGAGTTTGTCGACGCCGCCCTGGATGATCCGCCGCAGAATGGAAATATCCATATCCTTGACCGGAAAGGCCACCAGGTTCATGGCGGTTTTCGGGGTGCCGCCCATGGCATAGACATCGCTCAAGGCATTGGCGGCGGCGATCTGCCCGAACCAGTAGGGATCGTCCACGATGGGCGTGAAGAAATCCACGGTCTGGATCAGGGCCAGGTCGTCCGATATCCTGTAGACTCCGGCGTCGTCCGCCCGGTCCAGCCCGACAATGACATTCTCATCGGTCGGAAACACCATCCCGCACAGGGCGCGATCCAGGTCCCCTGGAGCCAGCTTGGAAGCTCAGCCGGACCCCGCTACGGTAGTAGTCAACCGAACTGCCGGGGCTTCCGAAGCGGAGCTCATGGGTTGCAATTTCCGGTCGTCCAATCCGCAACAACCTCAAAGCGGTTGAAACCGCATCCGCCTATGCGAATGGGCATGCCAGTTCATTGGATCAGCAGCTCTTTTATTTCACCTCTGCGATTGGATACTTGGCGCCCTTCCAGGCGAAGATCCCTCCGGGGTATCGATAGACGTTGGTATAACCGTTCTTGACCGCCCAGGTGGCCCCGTTGTGGCTGCGGGTGCATTTGACGAAGCCGCAATAAATCACGACCAGCTTGTTCTTGTCCGGCCCCAGCATCTGCAGGAAATCCTGCTCGCTCTTGCCGGCGGTCTCTTTCGTGTCCCAAACGTTCATGTCGGGGATTGGAAAAAGGAACTGCTTCGCCCCGGGGACGTGCTCCTTCTTGTAGCTGTCCTCATACGGCATGGTGTCGATGATGATCATGTCCTTCTTGGCGTCGATCCAGGATTTCAGCTCTTCGGTGCCGACCAGTTTGTAGCCGCCGGCCCGGGCCTGGTTGTGGAGTCCGATGCTGATTTTCTCCCACGCGAACTCCTCTTCGAATTTGTCCGCGGCGGCCGCCTGACCGTATCCTCCTGCAATCAATCCAATCCCCACGAGCATCCACATCATCCCTTTTACCATGGCAACTTCTCCTTTTCGGATCGATGAAATGATATCAGATAGCTTGTACGGCGATTTCCGCCGGTAGGCCCGCCAGGCATAAATGTAGAGGACTCCCGCCAGCATGGCGATATCACGATATAGAGCAGAGCGAAGCCCGTGGTAGGCTCGAGATTCCGGGTCTTCAGGGCCGAAACACCCGCAATCCACATCCAGTCCCATCCAGATCCCGTACCCCAGGATCGCCATGAAAACCACCAGCAGCGCGCCGATAGCCGTGAGCGATCCGCGGACATCGACCATAAGGCCGACAGCGGCAACCACTTCCAGAAGAGGCAGCCCGATGGCGGTCGGCATCACCAGCGGGTCCGGCACGATGCCGTAAGAGTCAATCAGAACGGCAAAGGCTTGAGGATCGAGCAGCTTGGAGCCGCCGGCATAAAGAAAAAGGATCCCGAGCAGCCAGCGCGTCAAACGGTATGCGGTTTCCGATGTAATCAGTTTCATTGCCGGTTAAGACCGATGATGTTTTCAGTAGCTTGGTGCTTCTGCAAAGGCAAATTGATTGATCCGATGAATACGTACGGTCGCATAGTTTTTTTCTATGATCCGGCCGAAGGGCGGATGCCCGCCATTTATTCATCCGGTCGGACGGTTTTTTCCGAACCGGCCCGGAACAGAGCTTCAGGATGTATGCCCGTGGCGTGCCCTTCCGATTTCCGGTCAGCCAACTCTGCGTTGGGATTCGCATTTCTTGAATTGGGCGAGCCTCCTCCGCGCCTCGACCAAACCGCTGAAGATGCGCCGCAGCGTCTGGTCGGGCAGTTGCTGCAGGCGTCTTTCGAGATCATCCAATTCATCGGATGGTTCCTCGACACAGGGACTACTTGCTTTCAATTGCCGCGGAACTACCCGGCGAACCGCGTTCCGGCTGAACTCGATTTCTTTGACACGGCTGTTTTCTGCCAGCCAGCGGTCGCACTCATCGTGTGTTCCCAGATAACAGATGTAAAGAATATCGTGACGCAGCAAAGTGATCAGCCGGAACCCCCACCCCAGATCGTACTTGACACATTTGCGAATACGCTTTTCGCCATGTGCCGTGCGCGGAGCGATCCTACGCTCGGGCTGCCAGGTTTCTCCCGATTTCAATCTTGCGATAACCGCCTCTGCCTTGCCGGCCAGAAGAATCCCCGTCGTTCCCGCCTTGTGGAGCGATGCGATTCGCTCGATGACCTTCGGACTGAGACAGATCAACTTTTGCTTTTCATTTGGCAAGGGTTCCTTCAACGCCGTCCTTCCCTCTCACCTTTCCCGAGCTGAATACCCGGTTGCCATCCCGGAGTCGGCGCCTTCGCGGCCGGCCAACAAGGCCGCCCCCAAGGCGCCGGTCATCTGAGGATCTTCCGCCGTCCAAATGGGTTGCTGCAATGTCTCCTCCATCAGTTTCAGCATGCACCGGTTCTTGGCGACCCCGCCGGAGAAAACCACCGGCCCCTCGCCGGAAACCCGCCGCAGCATGCCCGCCGCCCGCCGTACCACGGACTTGTGCAGCCCCATGGCGATATTGCGCCGATCCTCGCCTCTTGCCACCAAAGAAGTGACCTCGGATTCGGCGAAAACCGTGCACATGCTGTTGATCTGGATGTCTTTATCCGCCTCAAGCGCTTCGGCCGCGAACTCGTCCAAGCTGAAACCGAGGGATTTGGCCATGATCTCAAGGAACTTGCCGGTGCCGGCGGCGCAGCGGTCGTTCATCTCGAACTTGACGACCCTGCCGGAAGCATTCATGGCGATTGCCTTGCTGTCCTGGCCGCCGATATCCAGCACCGTGCAGGCTTGCGGAAAAAAATACCACGCACCGGCGGCATGGGCCTTGATCTCGGTCACGGTGGGCGCATCGAAGTCGACCTCGAACTGGCCGCGGCCGTACCCGGTAGCGAGAATGCGCTCATAGGGCACCCCCTGCAGCAGCTTGCGGGCCGCAGCCATGGGGTCATAGCCGGTGTCCGTCTGGCGGTGTTCCACAATCGTGCCGTTTTCGACAACGACCAGTTTGATGGCCCGTGAGCCGATATCGATGCCGGCGCAGCGCATGGTCATGATCTCATCGCGGCTGGAGCCGACTCCGCCATAGCAGCTTTGGTTGCGACGGCCGGGAGCCGCTCCCACTCATAATATTCAAGTCGATGACTATTATTCAGCCCTGTCCAGTTGCCGCACGCGGCTGGTCTGCGGGTCGAGTTCCTGCCTCAGGCGCCGCTTGAGCATCAGTCGATTCCAATAGGTGAAAGGCGCCCGAGCCACCTTCAGCTTCCCGTTCAGAGCCGCTTCGGGTCGGTGCAAGAGATCGGCGATGTGGATCGTCGGCGACACCCGGTTCAAGAACCCGGTGCAGCCCGCGCAATAGGCTACCATCGGACGGCCCGAGGCTTCCCGCTGCCGGATGGCCCCCCAAGCCTTGGCGAATTCGGGCTTGACGAACCCCACCATTCCGCCCTCCCCGCAGCAAACCGTGCGCCGGCCGCGGTGCTTCATTTCCGCAACCGTCAGCCCGATCTCTGCGAGCAGGCCGCGGACGGCCTGATGCACCGGAACCTCGTTGCGCAGCGCGCAGGGGTCGTGGACGCCGACCTCCCGGCCCCCGTTTTTGGACCCGGCGCTGAATCCGTTTGCGTGGATAAATTCGTAGACGGTCTGGACGGCGATCCCGTTGCCATGGTGCTGGAAAATCTTGAAGCAGTTCGGGCAGGCCACCAGCACCCGCTTAACCCCCTGGCGGAACAGATAGCCGATCATCTCTCCGAACACGGATTCGAAATGCGCCTGACGCCCCAGGTCATGCGACGGTTTCGTGCAGCAGTCGAGCACGATCCCTATCGCCGGGACGGACTTCTGCAAATCCTGGAACATCCGGAATGTGACTTCCGGGCGGGTGCCCGGAAGCGTGCAGCCCGGGAAAAAGACCGTATCGCAGCCCTCGGGCAGCCCATACCAAGTAAACAGCGGCGAAGTGCCGCGTTTCTCGTATCCCAGGATGGCCCCGTAGGCGGACTCTTCGAAATGCCCGCCCTCGACATGCTGGCGGCGGATTTCCAGAAACAACCGGAAAGGGTCGAGCTTCTCCGGGCAGACCGCACTGCAAAGGCTGCATAGGCTGCATTCGTAGGCGATCGCCTGATGCCGAGGTGATGAAAAATCGAACCCGGTCGCAATCG
>Ga0209254_10006809_pt1 | contig 10539 bp, 6 predicted proteins | sample FrelakmetDIP11DI_FD_187148 | JGI IMG/M metagenome (GOLD analysis project Ga0209254, IMG submission 187148) | Freshwater lake sediment microbial communities from the University of Notre Dame, USA, for methane emissions studies - DIP11 DI (SPAdes)... | ecosystem: Environmental > Aquatic >... | reverse complement strand
GAACCGCCGCTCGTAATCGTCGAACAGCCGGTCGCCGTAGAGGCCGTAGGCGAGCGCGGTGAAGCTGCCGCCCGAGACGCCGGTGATCACCGCCACTTCATCCAGCAGCCGAAGCCTGTTTCCCTTCGGCCCCGTCACTTCGGTCCTGCGCAGGAACTCGAGCACCCCGTAGGAGAACGCCGCGGCGCGCGTACCGCCCCCCGAGAAAGCCAGGATGACGAGGTTCTCGTGGTCCTGGAAGTGCGTCTGCCGCGTCTGCAGACGGTAGCCGGTGTTCGCATCCACCTGCGCGAGCGGCGGGTTGACCGGCCGGCTCGCGCAACCGCCGAGCAGAAGGAGCGCCGCGAGGATGGGGATTGCCGATTTGCGCATGGTCATCATGGGAGAGGGGAAGCTGGGGCCCGCTGCCCGATTCTATCGGTTAGTCTGTCTGCGCACCGTGGCGATGGCGTGACGCGCGGCGGCCGGGCCGGCGGCTCGGCCCGCCGCCCGTCGGCCTGCGCTTGCCGACACCGGCGGCCGGGCGACAAGCTCACGCATTGAGCCACCCCGCGGCGCAGACTGACCGGCGTCAAGACCAGATCGGGAGCACGTCGATGGCACCGGAACTTCGTCGCATCCTGTCGCACCACGCCCAGGCCCGCGCGCAGCAGCGCGGCATCGCCCCGCATCTCCTCCCGCACCTGTTCGCGTTCGGTACCGAGCGCCACGACGGCCACGGCGGCGTGATCGTGTGTTTCGATCGCGCGGCCCGCAAGCGCGCGGTACGGGCCGGCCTCGCGCCCAGCCGCGACCTTGACCGGCTCGCGGGCATCTATGCCGTCGAATCGGGCGGCGCGATCGCCACCGTCGGGCACCGGCACCGCCGCCTGCGCATCCGCTGACGTCAAGCCGTTTCGAGGCGCCGCTGGACGAAGCGACAGGTCCATGCCGGTCCTTCCCATGCGGCGCGCGATCAAGGCGTCTCGGTCGACGCCAACTCCGGCCAGGGCCGCTGCGCCATCCGCCACAGCCCCACCGCCCCCGCCAGCGCGACGCCCGCGACGACCATCCGCGCCGTCTCCTGCAGCCCTTCCGGCAACACGGTCACCCAGCGGCGCCCATACAGCAGCAGCAGCGCCACCGCCAGCATCCGTGCCAGGCGCCCGAGGGCCAGGCTCTCGCGTTGCAGCAGCCCGCCGGCCACCAGGAACAGCGCCGAAGCCACGAAGACGAAGGTGAACACTGTCTGGAAGATGTCATTGGCGGTCTCGGCGCGGTCGTGCAACCACCACCAGGGCACGAACACGAGGCACGAGACGGCCAGCACGCGCCCCACCGTGCGCGCGCGCGTCTCGGCGACCGCATCGCACAGCGCCGCCGAGCGCACGAGCCAGGGCAGCAGCGCGATGCCTGCGAGGCCCGCAAGCGCGTCGATCAGCAGCGTGAGGGGATAGCCGAAGCGCTCGGCCGCGATGCCCTGCCAGCCGGCCGCGAAGGCGATGGCGAGGTTCTGCATCGCCATGTAGGCCGTGAACTGCGTGCCAGCTACCGCCGGGTTGGTGATGTCCATGTACACCGCCGAGCGTGTGCCGTACATCAGCCCCTGCGCCACGGCGTAGGCGATCGTCGCCACCCACAGATGCCAGATCAGCGCCGGCAGAGGCGCGCCGCCGGGCGCGCGCGGCATCACGTGGCCGTCGGCCTGCAGCACGCCCGCGAGGTACAGCACCGGCACGCTCATCAGCGCGGTGTAGATCGCCAGCGTGCGCAGCCGGCCCAGGCGGTCGGAAAGCCAGCCGCCGAGCACCATCGCGAGCCCGCCGATGATGGTGCTGATCAGCGACAGCAGTGCCACCGCGTCGTCACTCATGCCGAGCTCGACCGCGAGGTTGGTCTGCAGCGCCAGACCGAGCGCCATCGCGCCCGCCGGCAGCAGTGATACCCACACGCCCGTCAGCGCGCCACGGCCACCGAGGAAGGAGCGGAAGGCGTCCTCGGCAAAGCGACGCATCTGCGCGAGCGAGTCGCGCAGGCTGGCGCCGGCCGTGCCCGCAGCGGCAGCGCCCATCGCGCCTGCGTTACCGGTCGCACTCGCGGCGGGTGCGGCACCGGTGAAGGCCTCCTTCATCGGCAGCACGACGAACAGCGTCACCGCCAGGATTGCGGCTGCCACCGCGACGATGCCGCCCTGCAGCCCGGTCACACCTATCAGCGCCAGCACGCCCGCGCCGCCGACGGCCTGGCCCACCGACGCACCGGCGAACATCAGGCCGTTGGCCAGGCCGCGTTCCTCGTCGGCCAGCGTGTTGATCGCCAGCGCATCGATGGCCACATCCTGCGTTGCAGCGATCAGGTTATGCACGAAGAGGATGGCGGTGAACCACGCCAGCCCCTGCGGCAGCGGCACCCACATCACCGACAGCAGCGTGAGCACCATGCCGAGCTGGGTGCCGAGGATCCACGCCCGCCGGTGACCCCAGCGCCGCGAGTGGAACACGTCGACCAGCGGCCCGAAGGCCCACTTGAAGGCCCAGGGCAGATAGAACGCGGCGACGAAGGCCCCGATCTCGGCCGGCCCCACGCCCATGCGCCGCAGCTGCGTGGCTACCGCCGTGGCCGCAAAGCCGAGCGGCACGCCCTCGGTGGTGTAGAGCAGGAAGAAGGCAATCAGGCGGCCGCGGGCGGTGGCCAGCAGGTTGGGCAAGCGCATGGGCGGACGGACAGGAGATTCAACCGCGCAATGTGGAGGGGCCGATCGGTCGAGTCAATCATCCATTTTCGGTGGCAACGGGCTGCTCCGCACGCTTGTTGCGGCACTTTCGGGCGAGTGTCGACGCCAGGGTGCAAGCGCGCGGGCAGGCTGGCGGGGGCAGGCACGCACCTGGCCGGCGTCGCATGAGGGGTGAGCGGTGACAGCGACGATGGCGGCTACCAGCTGAGGCGGTGGTCGAAGGCGAAGGCCGGGGCGCCATGGAGCAGCGCATCGGCGGCGGGCCGCGGCAAACCCCTTGTCACGTCATGTGCCTATGCTTGCACAGCCGAAGGAAACCGGCGCGTCACGGGTAAAATACACCGTTCCGCGATCCGCATCGCGCAGCCTGCCGCCGGCAGCAGGTGCCACGCGCCGCGACGCCAGCACTTCCCGATTGCAGCCACCCGCCGCCGGTCGAGCCACCGCGGGCACTTGACGACCATGCTTCGACTCGCGTTCGGTCTCGACTTCGCCGCCTTGTACACGCGTGACGGCGCGCTCGCGCTCGACGCGCGGTTCGTCGAGGCGCTCCAGGCAAGCGACGCGGGGCTGTCCGATCGCCTGCAGGCGGCGCGGCGCGACGACGCGGCGCTCGACCACAAGGCCGCCTCCGATCTCCTGATCGCGCTGGCGCCGCACCTCGAGGACTTCCTCGCGCAGCTGTTCGGCATCGAGCGCGAGGTGCGCGCGCTCGCCGCGCGCCACCACGAACTCGCGCCGCTCTACGCGATGAAGCGCCAGTTCGTGCAGCGCAAGGCGATGAACACGTACAAGGCCGATGCGGCCGCCACCTTCGACGGCCCCGCGCTGCGCGCGGCGCTGGAAGCGCGCATCGGCAAGCCGATCGCCGGGCAGGATGGGGAGCTCGCGTTCGCCAACGCGGTCATCGACTGGGCCGGCGCCGAGACGGCGAACGCGGACGCCTTCGACCTCGCGCTGCGTTACGCCGCATGGGCCGCGCACACGCCACAGGGCCGCGCCGCGACGAAGGGCGGCGTGCTGTTCCGTGCGCCGCGCAAGCTCGATTTCTTCAAGCTGGTGCCGGTGGAGGCGACCGTGCAGAACGGCGTCCCGGCGGTCAAGCTCGACTCGCATCACGCGCAGCGCCAACGCGACGGCTTCGCGCTCACCGATCCCGGCACCGACCTCGTCGGCGCGCTGGACCAGGTGCACTACTGCATCTTCTGCCACGAGCAGGGCAAGGACTCCTGCTCGCGCGGCCTGCCGGAGAAGAAGCCGACCGATCCCGAGGACCCGTTCCGCAAGACCGTGTTCGGTGTCTCGCTCGCCGGCTGCCCGCTGGAGGAGAAGATCTCCGAGTTCCACAAGCTCCGGGCCGAAGGCGTTGCCCTCGGAGCGCTCGCGATGATCTGCGTGGACAACCCGCTGGTCGCGGGGACCGGGCACCGCATCTGCAACGACTGCATGAAGTCGTGCATCTACCAGAAGACCGACCCGGTCGACATCCCGCAGACCGAGACGCGGACGCTGAAGGACGTGCTCGCGCTGCCCTGGGGCTTCGAGATCTACTCGCTGCTCACGCGATGGAACCCGCTGGACCTCCGGCGACCGGTGCCGCTTGCGTCCAGCGGCAAGCGTGTGCTGATCGTGGGCATGGGTCCGGCCGGCTACACGCTGGCGCACCACCTGATGAACGATGGCCACAGCGTCGTCGGCGTCGACGGGCTCAAGATCGAGCCGCTCGACGCCGCGTTGTCCGGCGTGCATCCCGACGGCGCGCGCGCGCCGTTCGAGCCGGTGCGCGACGTCGCCTCGCTGTGGGAGCCCCTCGACGACCGCGTGATGGCCGGTTTCGGCGGCGTGGCCGAGTACGGCATCACCGTACGCTGGGACAAGAACTTCCTCAAGGTGCTGCGGCTGTTGCTCGAGCGCCGTGCGCAGTTCGCGATGGTCGGCGGCGTGCGCTTCGGCGGCGCGCTCGATGTCGAAGGCGCATTCGCGCGGGGCTTCGACCACGTCGCGCTGGCCATGGGCGCGGGCAAGCCGACGGTGCTCGAGCTGCCCAACGGACTCGCCAACGGCGTGCGCACGGCCTCCGACTTCCTGATGGCGCTGCAGCTCACCGGCGCGGCGAAGCTGGAGTCGCTCGCGAACATGCAGGTGCGCCTGCCGGTGGTGGTGATCGGCGGCGGCCTGACCGCGATCGACACGGCCACCGAGTCGCTCGCCTATTACCCGGTGCAGGTCGAGAAGTTCCTCTCCCGCTTCGAGGCACTGGCAGCGCAGGAAGGCGAGGCGGTGGTGCGCGCCGGCTGGACCGGCGACGAGGCGGGAATCGCCGACGAGTTCATCGCGCATGCCCACACGATCCGCTCCGAACGCGAGGCGGCCGGGCGCGAAGGCCGCGCGCCGCGGCTCGCAGAACTCGTGCAATCCTGGGGCGGCGTGACGATCGCCTACCGCCGCCGCATGATCGACAGCCCGGCGTACACGCTGAACCACGAGGAGATCGAGAAGGCGCTGGAGGAGGGCATCCGCTTTGCCGAGGGCCTGACGCCGCTGGCAGTCGACATCGACGATGCCGGCCGCGCAAAGGCCTTGAGCGTGTCGATGCAGCGCAACGACGGCGACGGTGTGTGGCACGAGACCGGCCGCGCGAGCCTGCCCGCGCGCACCATCCTGGTCGCCGCGGGCACGCAGCCGAACACCGTGATCGCGCGCGAGGACCCCGGGCACTTCCACCTCGACGGCAAGTACTTCCGGCTGCTCGACGAGGAGGGCCATCCGGTCAGCCTGCTGAAGGGCGTGGCGAAGCCGTCGCAGCCGGCGGTGCTCACGGAACTGCGTCCCGACGGGCGCGCGGTCAGCTTCTTCGGCGACCTGCATCCGTCGTGGGCGGGCAACGTGGTCAAGGCGATGGCGAGCGCGAAGCAGGGCTATCCCGTCGTCTCGCGCGTGCTCGCCCGCGTCGCGCCGGCATCGTCCGCAGGCGACGCGGAGTTCTTCGCGCGCATCGACGCCGACTTTCGTCCCAGCATCGAGCGCGTCGAGCGCCTGACGCCGACCATCGTCGAAGTGGTGGTGCGCGCGCCCGCCGCGGCACGCGCGTTCCGCCCGGGGCAGTTCTACCGGCTGCAGAACTACGAGAGCCTTGCGCCGCGCGTGCGGGGCACGAGCCTGGCGATGGAGGGCCTCGCCCTGACCGGCGCGTGGGTCGACCGCGAGCGGGGACTCGTCTCGACGATCGTGCTGGAGATGGGCGGCTCGTCCGACCTGTGCGATGCGCTGAAGCCCGGCGAGCCGGTCGTGCTGATGGGGCCGACGGGAGCGCCCACCGAGATCGAGCCGGGCGAGCGGGTGATCCTCGCCGGTGGTGGCCTGGGCAATGCGGTGCTGTTCTCGATCGGCCAGGCGTTTCGCGCTGCCGGGTCGAAGGTGCTGTACTTCGCCGGCTACAAGAAGATGATCGACCGCTACAAGGTGGCGGACATCGAGGCGGCGGCGGACGCGGTGGTCTGGTGCTGCGACGAGGGACCGGGCTTCGCGCCGGGCCGTACGCAGGATCGCAGCTTCGTGGGCAACATCGTGCAGGCGATGCGCGCCTATGCGGCGGGTGAGCTCGGGACGGTCGACGTGCCGTTCGCCGGCGCCGACCGCATCGTCGCCATCGGCTCGGACCGCATGATGGCCGCCGTGGCGGCGGCGCGCCACGGCGTGCTCGCGTCCTACATGAAGCCGGGGCATACGGCGATCGGCTCGATCAACTCGCCGATGCAATGCATGCTGAAGGAGATCTGCGCGCAGTGCCTGCAGCCGCACGTCGACCCGGTCACGGGGAAGCGCAGCTACGTTTTCTCCTGCTTCAACCAGGACCAGCCGCTCGACCTCGTCGACTTCGCGGGCCTCGACGCGCGCCTAAAGCAGAACAGCGTGCAGGAGAAGCTGACGGCGCAGTGGATCGCCGCCCTACGCCGAAGCTAGGGTCAGACCCCAATTTCCACTGCGCGGCAACAGATTCCGCGAGGCGGAAATCGGGGTCTGACCCTAGCTGCTACGGCCGCGTCCGCTTCGCGCCGGTGAGGAGCAGCGCGACCACGCCCACCGCCATGACGATCAGCGAGACGTGGACCGCGTTGCGGCTCATCGCATAGGTGACACTCGAATAGCACAGCCACGCGCAGGCGGCACAGAACACGATCGGCGTGAACGGATACAGCGGCACGCGGAACGGGCGCTCGGCGCCGGCGTCCTTCGCGCGCAGCACGAACAGCGCGATGCCGACGAGGAACAGGAAGCCCCAGAACACCGGCGCGGTGAACTCGACCATCGACTTGAAGCCGTCGTGCTGCATCGCGCCGAACGCGACCAGCGCCAGGCCGATCGCGCCCTGCACCAGCAGCGCGGCGGTCGGCGTGCCGCGCTTGGCGTGCCAGCCGCCCATGAAGCGCAGCGCGGGCCAGTCGCGGCCCATCGCGTAGTTCGTGCGCGCGCCGACGATCATCGTCGCATTGATCGACGTCAGCGCCGCGACGGCGACGAGCAGCGACAGCGCCTGTGCGCCCGCGTCGCCGAACGCCAGCTGCATCACGTCGGCGCCGGCCGCCTTGCTGTCGGCCAGCCCCTTGAGGCCGAGCCCGTGCAGCAGCGCGAAGTTCACGACGAGGTAGACGCCGGCGATGATGGCGAGACTCCACACGATCACCGGCACGATCGCGCGCCGGCCGCCCTTGAGCTCCGCGGAGATGTAGGCGGCTTCGTTCCAGCCGCCGAACGTGAACAGCACGAACACCATCGCCAGTCCGAACAGCCCGAGCGGCGGCGTCGACGAGAACGCGGGTGCCGCGCCGGCGGCAGCCGGGGCGAGGAAGCCGGCGATCGCCACGGCCAGCAGGCCCGCGACCTCGATCACCGTCAGCAGCTTCTGCGCGCCCGCCGACATCCGCAGTCCGGCGATGTTGACGATCGTGAGCGCCGCGACGATCGCCGCCGCCCAGAGCGCGCCGCCCGAACTGCCGAGCGGCAGCACCTTCTGCATGTAGTTGCCGAACAGGTACGCGAGCACCGCGATCGCGCCGGTGTTGATGACCGTCGCGCGCGCCCAGGCGTAGAGGAACGCGGCGTGGCGGCCGAAGGCGCGCGTCAGGAAGTGGTAGTCGCCGCCGGCGTGCGGGTAGGTGGTGGCGAGTTCCGCGTAGCAAAGCGCGCCGGCCAGCGTCACGAGCGCGCCCAGCACCCAGGCCACGAACACCCAGCCGACATCGCCAGCCACGCCGGCAACCATCGACGGCGTGCCGAAGATGCCGGCGCCGATGACGATGCCGACGATGATCGCGATCGCGTCGGCGCGCCCGAGCAGGGGCTGCGGTGCGCCCGTCCCCGCGGCACCCGCGCTCACGGAAGCTCCCCGGCGCCAGCGGCCGGCAATTGCCCTGCGACGGCCACGACGCTACTTCTTCGTGCCGACGACGGTTGTCGAGCGCCCGAACCAGGACAGGTCGCCGGAGAGCTTCGCGCCGGCGACGGTGGCCGTGCCCGTGCGCAGGTTGTTCTCGCCGTCGACGAACGAGAACCACAGTTTGTCGCCGCGCAGGGACGCACCGAGCAACGGCTGCGGCTTGCCGTTGGGCAGCGTCAGGGTCCCGCCGATCTTCTGGTAGCGCTGCGAGAGCGACAGCGTACCCTGGAAGCCGCCGGACTCCTCACGGATCTGCCACTCGCCGGCGACGTCGGCCGGGACGATCCACAGGTAGGCGTTGCGGTATTCCTGCGTGAACGACTCGTCCGGGTCCCAGTCGCCCATGTGGAACTGGTGCGAGGTGACGCGCGTGCCCGGCTTCATCTTCAGGATGATCGGCCGCAGCTTGAGGTTGAGGTCCGGCAGCAGGTACATCGTGAGCACCGTCGCCTTGGAAAAGTCCTCCTTGAAGATGTCGCCGGTGATGATCGTGACCAGATTGTCCACGCCGACGCGCTTGGCGTTGCGTCGCGCGAGCTCGGCCATGTCGGCGTTGTACTCGATGCCCACGGATTTCGCGCCGTACTGCTTCGCCGCGGTGATGGGGATCTTGCCGTCGCCGGAACCCAGGTCGAAGACGAGGTCGTCCTTGGTCGTCTTCGCCGCCTGCAGCATCTGCGTCACCAGCGTGTCGGGCGTTGGCACCCAGATCACGTCCTTGCCGGCCTGGCCGACGGAGGGCTGGTAGACCTCGTCGCCGTGCTCCGGCTTGGGTTGGGCGAGGGCGACGGTACCGATGGACAACCACAGCGCGAAGGCAGCCGCGAGCGGGCGGGCGACGATCATCAAGACTCTCCGGGAAGTGAAGTGCGGGGACGGGCAGGGCAACGCAAAGGCCGCACAGTCTAGCGCAACCGGCGCGTTGCGAAGCTCGCGCGGTACAGTCGCGCGATGCACCCGACCGCCGAGCCGGCCGTCCGCAGCCCGCTGCCACGCGACTTCCGCCGTTTCCTCCGGGTGCGACTGGCCGGGACGGCCGCCAACCAGATGCTGCTCGTCGCGCTGGGCTGGCAGATGTACGACCTGACCGCGAGCGCCTGGGACCTGGGACTGGTCGGGCTGGTGCAGTTCCTTCCCGCTCTGCTGCTCACGATCCCGGCGGGCCAACTCGTCGACCGCGTCGACCGCCGCGCGGTGATCGTGGCCAGCCTGGCGATGCAGGCGGGTGTGGCCGGAGTACTCGGCGCGACGAGCGCCGCGGGGGTCGTGGGGCGCGACCTGATCCTCGCGCTGTCGGTGGTCATCGGCATCGCGCGAGCTCTGCAGATGCCCGCGCAGCAGGCGCTCGCGCCCGCGCTGGTGGAGCCCGCGGTGCTGCCGCGCGCGCTGGCCACCAGCTCGTCGGTCATGCAGGTGGCCATCATCGGCGGTCCGGCGCTCGGTGGTTTCCTCTACGCGCTCGGCGGGGCGGTGACCTACGGCGTCGCGTTCGGGCTGCTTCTCGTGGCGATCGGCGCCGCGGTGCGGATCAGGCTGAAACCCGTTCCGGCGGCGAAGGTCCCGGTCACCGTCGCGTCGTTCTTCGCCGGCTTCGAGTTCATCTTCCGGCAACCGGTCGTGCTGGGCGCGATGTCGCTCGATCTCTTCGCCGTCCTGCTCGGCGGCGCGACGGCGCTGCTGCCGATGTTCGCGAAGGACGTACTCGAGACGGGAGCGTGGGGCCTCGGCCTGCTGCGCGCGGCACCTGCCGCGGGGGCGTTCCTGACCGGGGTGACGCTCGCGCACCGGCCCTTGCGGGGGCGCGTCGGGCACTGGATGTTCGGGGCCGTGGCGGTCTACGGCGTGGCCACGCTCGGCTTCGCGTTGTCGACGGTGTTTGCGCTGTCGTTATTCGCGCTCGCCGTCAGCGGCGCCGCCGACACCGTGAGCGTGATCATCCGCCAGACGCTCGTGCAGCTGGAGACGCCCGACGCGATGCGTGGCCGCGTGAGCGCGGTGAACTCGACGTTCATCGGCGCCTCGAACCAGCTGGGCGAGTTTCGCGCCGGCGCGGTCGCGGAGTGGCTCGGACCGGTCGGGTCGGTCGTCGTCGGCGCGATGGGCACGCTCGCCGTTGTCGCGCTGTGGATGAGGCTCTTCCCTTCGCTCGTGCGGCGGGACCGGCTGGTGAGCTGATCGTCCGGGCTAGTGGGCTGTAACAGTCAATTCGGGACTGAAAAAGGCATGGTATGCACGCGAACCGAAGCATGGGCCCTGACGCCGCGATTCACGCCAAGCGCGCGACGGCAAGGCGACGCAAGGGCCACTCCCCTTGCTAGCCTTGCCAACAATGCGATCGGCGTGAAGCGCAAGTCAGGCAGTTCCGAATTGGCTGTTACAGTCCACTAGT
>Ga0209254_10006808_pt1 | contig 10542 bp, 14 predicted proteins | sample FrelakmetDIP11DI_FD_187148 | JGI IMG/M metagenome (GOLD analysis project Ga0209254, IMG submission 187148) | Freshwater lake sediment microbial communities from the University of Notre Dame, USA, for methane emissions studies - DIP11 DI (SPAdes)... | ecosystem: Environmental > Aquatic >... | reverse complement strand
ATAACGTGCGTCCTTTCGCACGGGGGAATCGATCCCCCCACAGCCCGGCTGAGTTGGCTGGTCTCGAAGTGCCAGTTGACCCGCTGAATCTCCTCGGCCTGGCACCCAAGTGTCAATCTAACTCTGCGGGTTTATGAACCATGCCGATAATTTCTTGCTTGTAATTTGCCAATACCACCTGGGTCAGATCCTGCCCCTGTGCGAAGTGAGCTTCCAAAAAGCGACGGTTTTCATCAGATATCGCATACAAGTCCTCAATCTGGGCTATCAGTTCCTTATTACCCAGAAGAAGGAGGCGTTTGCGGATGTCTGACCACTGGAGTTTCTGTGTGTTCGGCTTTACAGGATATTTACTCAATCTTTGGACATTTGATCGTCAACCAGGTCTATAGAACAACTCAAAGAAATCATCCGTTCCCAGTTTTGGGATCAGCCGGCAGGCCAATTTTTCCAACTTTCCTGACTCCCCGATATCGATCCAATCATTGATATCGCCCATATAGCTCCAGCGTTCGGCATAAAATTTACGATCTTTCGGGTCAACCAGGATAAAGCGCAGGATAGGGTTGAAGCGCGCCGTTTTGTCCAATTGTTCCCGCAGGCTCATTTTCATCGCATCCGATTGAAGCGCGCTAATCTTCCCGAATATTGTACTCAGTGCATCGATGTCCGGTCCAAGCCGCTCATAGACGACGATTTGGTTTTTCTGCACAGCCACGCGATAATCACGGCCTTTGGGATGGCGGGCCAGAACCGTCTCGACACTGGCGACCTCTTGTGGCCTGATAAGTTGTGGGCGGTCTTTTACCAACGAGACAACCCCATTGACGCTCTCGCTGATCTTGTAGCCTTCCGGAATTTGGTCAGGGGACTCCTCTTTGGGTTGGCGGGCAAAGTAGTAACGCAACTTGCCAGTTTTGGTCAACCCCTGGCACAAGTAGTACGTATGACCCTTGCGGTTGGTGTAAGTGACAGGCATGTTTTAAGTCCTCGGCTGATTATATCCAGCCGCGTTTTCTCCAACGATCGATCAAGGATGGTCGTGAGGCGTATTTTTGGGCCAGTCGATGCAGGCGCGCCTGAAAAGAATCCCGCGTATCCTGGAATTCCGCTAACTGTTTGAGCTTTTCCAGTAACGCTGTGGCTTCATCGTAAACCGAGGCGATCTTACGCCCGGTGTCCAGCAAGTTCTCGACTTGTTGCCAGACTTGCCCCTCACGCGCTGCCAAAGCCTTCATCTCGGTGATATGTTTCTGGCGGGCGGCTTCCGCCCGGCGCTTCTTCTCGGCTGTTTCGAGCTCTTCGGCGCGCTGGAGCAATTGCTGGATGGTTCGCCGCCTGGCTGCATGAGGGCGTTCCTGGGGTAGAAATGCGCTCAGGCGTTTACGCAAAGCCAGCCCCACTCCGGGATCGCCTTCTGCCAGGCGCGCCAGAAAGTCATCGCATTCTGCTCGAGGCAGGCGGCCGATCAGATCGCGGTAATCTACAGAAAGGGCTTTCTTGAGGTCTGGGCTGGCTTCGGCAGCGGCCTGCACCAGGAAGGGATCGATCTCGAAGACCTGGACAAAATTCTGCAAAGATGGAGACAGTTTCTTCAATCCAGGTGGAACCAGCGGCTCGCGGTCGTAGGAAGCGATGTCGTTATCACCGTTGTCGTACTCTTCGTCCTCATACGGATCGCCATGCAATGTCATCGCTTTCAGCCAGGCCAGGTAGAGCAACCGGTAGTCTCCCTCCAACAGATCGGCGCGCAGCTGTATGAAGTGCGATACGCCCGCCTCGGCTTTCATCCAACCGCTGTCTTCGGGGTTGAAATCCAGATCGAGCACCTGATATTTGCCGAACGTCTCGAAGCTGATGTATTCGTCAACGCAATATGGTTCGATGTCGGCTTCATCGAGCAACCCTTTGGGGAAGCGGAACATCAGGCGCAGGCTGCCCCAATTCGCAAGGTAAAAGTAGGCATCGAAGTATTTTAGCAAAACCTGCTTGGGATCGTGGCGGAAATTGCTCCAATTGTAGGAGACCACCGCCCGGCTGGAGCTGACCTCGATGTGGCTGGAAAGATCATCAACAGCTGCCTGCTCTTCGGGAGTCAGCACCCGATCCACTGCCTGCCATTCGTGGTATTGGTATTCGCTCATGGCTGGTCCGCCTTCATCGCGCCATGGATCGCTTCCAGGAGTCCTTTGCCGAAAGGTGTAATCTGGAAGATGGACAAATCACGAAATTCCACACCGAGAATCTTGTGCGGCTCGTATTCTGTTTGTAGGATACCAAAATCAACCAGTGGATTGATCACCGTGCGCTCAATGATTCTGCGCAGGATGCGCCGGGCGCTGTCCTGATCCTGGATAGCCCAGACCATTCTAGAATCTTCTATCATCCGATCGGCGAATCGTTCAAAGGAGGTCGGTTCCCCCAACGGTAGTTCCAGCAGGTGTTTGAGCGCGAGCCTTGAAAATCCGGGCGGCATATAGCCGTCCTCGAAACCATACGGAGAAGCAACCGCCCAATTGGTTTGCGTCCACCAGGTCGCCAGCAAGAGCCAGACCTGCAAAGGGGAAGGCGCAGTCAGGAAGCGTTCTCCCAGTGGCGTAAGTTTCCAGCGCCGGCCCGGGCTGCCCATGACCAGGCCGCCAACCGCTGCCAGGATGTGTCGGAAGTGCAGCTGCCAGACTTCGGTTTCACTGCGGACGCGGTAAACGTGCTCTCCAATGGTTTCGTCCAATTGCGGCGGATCGACAAACCGGGCGCAGATCTCGCGGACAGCCTTCAAAGGGAGGTTCCCGGTGGATTGGGTGCCGGTGACCTTGTTATTGTGCAGGTAGATGAGCAAGGTGACCACGTCCCGGCGCAGTGGAAGTTCTTCTGCAACTAAATGGTGCTCCTCTGATAGGGATTTTGGCCAGGGTGAATCCAGGTCGAACTTCACCCCCAAAAGTTCATCCTTATGCATTGCCCAGGGGTTGAGTGCTTCAGTACTCCTCCGACGACCAATGCTCCGCAGCTGAGTATTCACTTCTTCCAGATTAATAGCTTCCGGGTCAAACACCCCGCCAATCCAGGTCAGGTATTCCTCATGTTCGTCGTGATCAGGGTTATGGATCGCTTCCAGGAAGTTTTCATAGCCCCACACGCCGCCTACGTCCTCCGGCGGGCAGGCACGCTTACCCTTCAGGCAGATTGGGTAGCGGACGCCTTCCTGCGGTAGAAGGATCTTCTCCACCAGCAGGGTGTGATCCCAACTATCGCCGAAATCATATTCGTAGCTGAACCGCTGACCCTCTCGATAAATCACCTGGTTTAGCTTGAACCTGGCTTCGTCAACAGTGCCCAGGTCGCCATATTCGTCATCTGCAGGATCACCATATATTGATCCTTCGATGGTGAACATGTGCAGGTGGTAATCCTCCCAGCCCATTACGATCTGCAGGATGTCGTGCAGCTTGAGCAGGGTGGTATTGCCTGGCACCTGAATGCGCCGCCAGACGGGCGGGTGGGTATCATCCAGGGTGACTTTGATCTGGTAAATCGGGTTGGATTGATTGTACATATTTATTGATCCTTCTACTCTATGCTCATTGGGGAGGGGTTATCCCATACGCCTCTAGCCAGTCGAGAATCCGTTGGTGCAACCGCTCTTGCTTGAACTGAAACCAGCGTTCGCGCTCGGCTGGGTAATCCAGCAGCACGTCCTTGAAGTACCGGAAAGCGCCCCGCCTGCTGATGGCGCGTTCCAGGCGCTCTTACAAACGCCGGTTGCGCACGGTGGCGATGAAGGCTTCCATGTAGCCGTAACCCTCATACGAACCTTCTGCTGGGATAGCGACGAAACGGCTGCTAATTCCTTCTTCGACCCGGTCTGCATCTTTCAATTGCTCGCGCTGCCAGTCAGGAGTATTTTCTTTTTGGAATGCGTTCTCCCACTCTACGCTTTCGGATTGTTCATCGTAATAGGACTCGTAGATGCTCTCCAACAAGCTGCGCTCCTCGTCGCTGACGCTGATTACTTCGCCGGTTTCGAGATCCAGGTAGTAAGAGATCATCTCGCTTCCGCTGTCAAAAGCGAGTTCGAGCTCAGATAGGTTAATTTTGAGTTGTCGCATAAGCAGCTCGCTTTCTGTCTAAGCAGGAAGATAAGCTATCTGGACTCCACTGGCGGCCTCGATCAATTGGCTGTCGAACGATGCCAGTGTAACCGGCATTCCCAGGGTTTCTTGCCAGATCAGCGCACAAGCCAGGTGGGTAGCATCATAACCCCTCAGGTTATGCTCCACAGCCAGGGTGTTGCCGCGCGCCACCGTATTTTCGGTGATCGGCAATCGCTGGAAGCTATCCCATTCCGAGCGGAGCTGGCGCAGTGCAGCGAGGGTTTCATCCGGTGTGATGAGCTTCATCCGGCCGGCGCGGGCAATCGCCGCGGCGACCTCGACCCGCGTAATCAGTCCGGTCACGACCATATCAGCTGCATCGATCCAGGCGTTGACATCCTGTGAAGCCTTTTCCTGGATATAGCGTTTCACCAGAGCGCTGGCATCCAGGTAGAGGATCACTCGCGCATTTCCAAAAGGATATCCGAGACCTGCCGGTCGCCGCGGTTTACTGCCACCGGTATGACCGGTTTCAGTTTCTGACCGTTCCAGGCGACCAGCCCGGCGTCCTGCAACGTCTTAAGCCGCTCATCGAGAGGTTGGTCTACCGGCGACAGGCGCCCGACCGGACGCCCATGATCGGTGATAATGACTGTCTGCCCCTGGCTGACTTGGCGTAGGTACTCGCTCAGACGCGCTTTCAGATCCCGCACGCCGACCCGTAATTCGCTCATATCATCACCTCTAATTGTGACTATATTATACCAATAATGGTCACATAAGACAATACAATGTGCTCCTTGTTGGCAGGATAAGAAACGGGTTATCGGGTGGTATAGGGTGTCAAAATTTCACCAAGCCTCCACGGACGATAATCTCTGACCTCCACGCACAAGTTGACGTGCCTGGCTCCCAGCTCAGAAGCTACGCTAATGTGGATGTGACCGTGTAGATTAAGTACACCCGGCTCCAGGGGGACGATAGGGCGGTGCGAGAAGATCAGCGTCCATCCTGAGGGGTGATCTATTCGATTCGGATCTGGTACCAGGGTGATCCCCAGTCGTTGATAGAAACCACTACTGCGCCGATCATGGTTGCCGCGCATCAGGTACATCCGGCCGTTAAGAAGCGGAACCAAGCCTTCGATTTTTTCTCTCTTGCCAAGCGCCAGATCTCCAACATGGAAGACTGTCTCTTCCGGTTGAATCAGACCGTTCCAGTTTTTGATGATCGTCTCCTGCCAGCCATTCGGTCGGTCGCAATAACGACCGATGTTCTCGTGGAAGAAGTGGGTGTCAGAGATGATCCAGGTTGAATCACCGAAAGTGTAAACGACTTCATCCAAGCGGATAACCTGCCGGCGGAGGATTGTCTTTCATCCAGGCCTGGAACCAAGCTTCGTCAAGTTGGATCACACCCACCAGCCATTCGCGTTTCTGAGTGAAGAAAACATACACTTCCTGGTTCTGCTTGTGGGTCTGGTGGATGGCTTCGTCCATGTCCAGGTGATCCAGCTCCCCGGCTTTCCACTGCTGGAACTTCTGATACAGAGGCTCAAGCGCCTGCCGCCAGCGATAATCGTGGTAGGCATCCAACAAGGCTTGCTCCCATTGGTGTTCAGGGGTTTGGGTGCGTTTTTTGCGAGTCATCTACCGCTCCAAAATCTACTTCAGCAAGAGATTGCGGTAAAGACCCAGCTTGGGGTTTTCAGGATTACAATCTTCCCACATCTTAAACCAAGCGTCGGCAGAGATGCGGTCGTTTTGCAAGAGTAACAACTCAATTTGTGTGGCGCATAACGAATCGTATTCGCTGACATGGAATTTGCGCCGCTGATACAAGGGTTCAAGTAACGCTTGCGCTTTATCCAGATCGCCTTTTCGCATGGCTGCCTTTGCCAGGCCGGTGCGGGCAAACAGATAATCAGGATGCTGATAATGCAGTAGTTTCAGTAACAAAGTCGCTTCTGCCTCACGGTCCTGCAAAGACAAAGACGCTGCCAGGTTATTCAAAAGATCAACTTTATCCGGTTCCAGTTGGATCGCCTGGCGAAACAGGTATTCCGCTCCGACCCCATCGCCAGCGCACAACAAGGGTGTAGCCTGATCCAGGATATGATCTACCTCTGGGGAATGTACGATTTTCTGTTCGGTATTCACCAGGAATTCAACCAGGGTCAGATCAATGACTTCCCGACGCCGAGGGGTTTTCGAAGAGTGACGTTTGCGGGGCATAGTTCTTTCAGTGGATACTAATACGGCGGCTCGGCCGGCCCAAAGTAGCCGCACATACCCAGACGCGGCGAATTGATCAAAGGCATCGGCTCACCGTAGTTTTCGTGGGGATGTTCTTCGACATGCTTGTCGCACAAGTGGCCGGTATTGTCTTCTTCGTAGAGGCATTCAATGCACAACCACTTTGCCGGTTCGCCGCATTCCTGGCAAACAGCTTTAGGCATTTGGTTACGGGCTAGCAGCGTAATGGGGTGCTTGCTGGTAGCTTTTCCTTCTCGTGCGTCAACGACTTTGATGTCCGTCTCGGATGTGGTGCCAAAATCATACAAATGGCGCAGTACCAGGCCTGGCTCAAAGATCGAATCGGCCTTGCGCGCCTTGCCCACATCCATACCGCCCCAGCCGCCAATGGTGAACTTGCTCAGGTGGCCGCAGCATTCCAGCCAGATGGCACGCAAATATTCGTCCAGCTTATCGAGCGAGGCGGAGCCGGTCATTTCTAGATCAAGCCAGAAATCCTTATCATAGGCATCCTGCACGCGCAGATGCCAGAGGGTTTCTTCCGGTCGGTTGCTGGCTGCCGCGCTGGTGAGCGCTTCTTGTCGCTTGGGGCATTTATCCATGTGTTTGTTTACGCTGCGCTTAGTGATGACTTCACCGCAATAGGCGCAGGTTCCAGGGTTTTCTGGTCTGCGGGGCATAATCTCTCCTTACCTTCCTCTTTTGGTCAGTGCACGGAAGAGCGTGCGTAGGGCTTTTATTTGTGGCGTATCTCGTATAACTGGATAAGCCTCCAGTCCAGCTTTCATTGCTCCCTGGACGGTGCCATCGACAAACTGGTCGCCAGGGAAAAACCATTCATCGGGATCATAGCGTTCTTTGGAATGACGGTAAATAGCGAATTTCCAGTTATCCAGCTTGCCCTGGTAAGCCAAGCGGCATACCTGGAATGGCTGGCCTAAATCGCAGCGATCCAGGTACAGAAACTGGCCGTGAAAACGCGCCAGGTAACCGCGCTCAGGCTTACTGAAGTAGGCGCGGTTGAATTCGGACACGATCGTTTCGACCTGGATTTGAATTTCTTTAGGTATAGTGGGTTTAGGCATTTTGTCACCTTCCTTTACTCAAACACCAGTTACTCAAATATGAGCCGAATCTCTGACCAACTTCGCCAGGGTTTCCAGGTCGGCTTGGCTGCTGAGCATCATGCCGTTGTGACGCGCAAACTCCATCGCCTCCTGGGTAAAACCCATCTTGGAAATGAACCAGGGCTTGGCTGACAGGCTGCGGGCATTGGCCGCCAGTTTTTCAAGCTCTTTCCTTCCGCTCAGGCGGCCGCGCCGCTTGATTTCCACTGCCCAGCGTTCGTGGTTCTCGGCCAGTGAGTCCACCCAGACCTGTCCATTGGGAGATATGTAGGGCGTTACCCGCTCGAAGATCGGCAGCTTCACCAAGCCTTCCACACCAAATAAACGACCATCCACTTCCTGTCCGTTTAATGCTTGCAGCAGTTCGCATACCTGGCTTTCTTTAGCCAGGCCAAGTTCGTTCGCCACCCGTTCGTACTTATCCATCAGCTCGGCCACCAGGTTGCTCAAGACCTTCTGGCTCGGCATGCCGGTGAGCTGCAGGCCGGAATAATAGTACGCCACCCAAATCTGCAAAACAGGATCGCAGTAGCTATAAGTTTTATCCTCGCGCTGCTCCAACAGATCCACATCTGCCAGCCAGGTCAGCACCTTGCGAATAGCCCCGCTCGGGCGTTTAAGCCGGGCAGCGATCTCGGTCAGAGTCATACCAGCCGGATGTTGGGCCAGCACCTGCAAGACAGCCTGTGGCATAGTTTCGCCGCGCACACCTTGCAAGGACTGTTCCAAGACATAACGGCACAGGCTGTAGATGCGCCCAGTGCTGCCCAGTGTTTCCAGGGTGAAGGCTTCTTGCACGGTGACGGGCGAGAGGGGTTTGTTCAGCAGCGAGATGTTTTCGATGACTCGCATGGCCGTTGCGTAGATATAGAACGGGTGTCCGCGCGTGACTTTGTAGATCGCTTCCAGGACATCACCAGGCACCGGATCAGCTGACGTTGTACCCAACGCCAGTAAAAAGCGCTTGCGCGCCAGGGCATCGCAATCTTCACGCCCAAATGGGCCGATAGTCTCCAATTGAAAATGGACGAACAGCGGCGATGCCGCATCCAGGAAAATCCGCTCCATCAGGCCGATGATCGAGCCGACGACGACATAGACCACGCGTGACTGCGCCTGCAAGACAGCCCGAAAGAGCGCCAGCACATCATGAATTTGGGGGTAATTATCCAGAGCCAGGATTTCTGGGAACTCGTCCAGGATCACTATTACCCGCTTGCCAGTGGCCTGGGCATAGACTTCGGGAGTGTTGAAGGCCAGCTCCAGAAGAAGATGCTGGACAGGCTTCTCTTTCTGTAACTCCTGGTGCAAGCGGACAACGTGCTCACTGAATGCGGTGGCTGGATGCCCCGCCGAACCCATCTGCCCGGCAGCAGCCAACTGGGCTGGAGCGTCAAAAAAGCTCTCCACCCGTTGATGGAGATCGCCTGCTAACCAGTACAGCAGATATCCGACATATTGCACCGCGAAGCCTTCCGGCGTCAGCGCCAGGCGCGGCATATCCATGTATGCCAGTCGGCAGTCACCGCCACGGTTAGTCTCCAAATGACGACGCAAGAACTCCTTAAGAACCACGGTTTTGCCCACACATCGGGAACCGGTTAACGCCAGATGCTTGCGCACCCCCTGGCCTAACAAATCACGGCTCAGCCCTAACACGGCTAGGGTATGATCACGATTGGTGAAAATACGCTGCTCTTCTTCGGGGTAGAAGTAATCCAACATGGCTGCCTTTGCAAGATACTAGCCAAATGACATACTAGCTATATGACTAGTATAGCAGAAAAAGACAAGACGGCCAATAGTTTGATTGTCGAGTCTCAAAGATAACTAGCCACCTGACAGTTTCCTTCTAGCGGAAGGAACACAACAAAATCCGAAACGGAATTGCATTGGTCAAGCACCTTTCGATATAGCGTAAACCGATCTGGAAGATACTCAAATCACGACGATCGGTGCGATCAACCAGGCTGCGTAAGCCAGAGCGAATGGTGCAGGTGCCAACAGAGACCAACCAGACATAAAGGATAGCCACCGCCAGGGTTAAACGAGACAGACGCAGGAAATGGCGTAACATTGTTCTTTCCAGGTCAAAGCCATGTTTTTTGAAATCGCCGTACATTTCTTCGATCCACATTCTGCGAGCGTAACAGCGCAAGGATATCTGCCGATCGGGCAAATTGGAGGCCAGGCACCAGGGTTCCTTTTCGCCGACCTTCCAGTGGACCAGTAGATTGGTCGGATGAATTTGTTGAGCGGTCAGGTAGCCACTGCCCAGCCACAGGCTTTGACCCGGTTTGTTGATATAGCTTCCGAAAGCTTGCCAATCGCTGCTCTCGTTGATCCAGACACCTGTGTCGGTTTTCTGGCGCAGAACATAGAACCAACGCCAGCGATCCAACTGTCGCAAGACCGACACAGAGCCAAATTCGCAATCTCCAACTAGAAAAACGGCTGCTCCAACCGGGATCAGGCTGCGGACGTAGCCCAACAAGGCGATCTGTTTGATCGAACTGCTGTGTCCTTTTACGTGTTTGACCCAGGTCCAGGCGAGGGGGATGGCTCGTTTGCGATAAGCCAGACTGACCATCAGCAGTTGATGTCCAAAGCCAATCTTGGTGCCATCCACAATCAAGCGGATCTCTCCCAGGTTGCGAAACTGGGCTTCCAGCCACTGCCGGGCGATGGGTGCATACCATTCCCGTACTCGAATGGCAGGGTTATCCAACAGCCGGCTCAAGCGGCGGGTGGTGCTCAACAACTTGGCGGGGCCAGGGATCTTGCCTGCAATCCGGCTCAAGCACACCGACCGGCTCTCAAGGATGCCGGTCAGCAACCAGACAAAGTTACCCAATTGAGTAATCCTTTGGTTAGGTCGCAGCTCCTGAATGCGCTGAAACCAGGTATGATAGAGGCTGTTGGTCGGCATGAGGTTCCTCCGGTGAGTGAATTCTGTCGTAAGAATTACTTTAACCGGGATTTCTCTGCCGATCAACCCTTATTATGTTAAAGTGTCAGGTCGCAAGAAAGATAAGATTGTCTCAATATATTTGAGACTCGACGTGC
>Ga0209254_10006807_pt1 | contig 10543 bp, 9 predicted proteins | sample FrelakmetDIP11DI_FD_187148 | JGI IMG/M metagenome (GOLD analysis project Ga0209254, IMG submission 187148) | Freshwater lake sediment microbial communities from the University of Notre Dame, USA, for methane emissions studies - DIP11 DI (SPAdes)... | ecosystem: Environmental > Aquatic >... | reverse complement strand
GAATCCAGGGTGATGCCCGCCTCGACGATTGCCCGCCGCTCTTTGGCATCCACCCGGTCGCCACAGCAAATCCCGATCGCAAGCGCCCCTATCGCGAGCACTTGCGCGCCCCGAACGAGTCTTACCAAGTACTCAGGTCTCACGCATCAGCTCCATCGGGCCCAATAAACAAAAACGCCCTGACAACAGCTGTCTCTACTACCAGCTATCGTCAGAGACGGCACCGCTCTTAATGAGCAACTCATGCGCTCCATCGCACCATGCCTTCGCCATATCGGGCATGTATGTCGCCCGGTATGTATCACGCGCATGAGAGCAGAGTCAAGCTAATTCTCGGCCTGGTGCAGGCTTGATTCAACCAAACGCCCTCAAGAAAACCGAGTCTCTACCCCTTCAGGTCCGCCGTGCAGAAGGCGCACTTGGTGGCCTTGACCGGAATCGCGGAGAGGCAATAGGGGCAGGCCTTGGTCGTCGGGGCTGCGGCCGGCGCCGGCGCTTCAACCTGGCTCTTGGCCTTGTTGACCATCCTGATCAGCATGAAGACGGCGAAGGCCACAATGACGAAGTTGATGATGGTGTTGACGAACATGCCATAGTTGACCGATACGGCCCCGGCCCTGGCGGCATCGGCAACCGAGGCGTAAGGCGGTGCGATCGTTCCCGGCCTCAGGACCACGAACAGGTTGGCAAAATCGACCTTGCCGAGGGCAAGCCCTATCGGCGGCATGATGACGTCTTTCACAAGCGAGCTCACAATCGTGCCGAAGGCCGCGCCGATTATGATACCGACGGCCATGTCAACCACGTTGCCACGCATGGCGAAGTCCCGGAACTCTTTCATCATCGACATGTCCCCGCCCTCCTTGTTTGGGGTAACCTTGAGCCATCTGCTTCCGACATCCTCTATCTACCATGATGGACATGTCTCTTGTCAAGCGAATCGGCCGCGTGCGGGACTCGTCGCAATGTCGCTCACAGACGCAGCACAATCGCCGGCGCAGCGCAGAGGAGAATCAGTTTGGCTCCCGGAGGCGCTCGCGCTACAATTCCCTGAAACCCGTGGAGGCTGACAGCCCGGAGATCTAATTGGAAACGACCGCCGCATCACCCCAAGAGCCAAGGCGGCACCCCAGATTTGACAGCGCCTTCGTGCTCGGGGTCACAAACGGGGTCCTCTTCAACCTTGCAGAGGCAGTGCTCGGTGGCACCACGGTGCTGCCCATCTTCATAAGCAGGATCACCGCTTCCAAGGTCCTAATCGGACTGGCCGGAACCATGGCCAACGCCGGTCTCTTCATGCCTCAGCTGATTGTGGCAAACCTGATCGGGCACATGAAGCGGAAGATGCCGGTCTATACGTGGTCCGGCGGTATCCGCATAGGTACGATCTGGGCAATTGCGCTGCTGGTAGCTTTCGCCGGGCATTCAGGAAGCGCCTTCCTGCTTGCAGGTTTTTTTAGCCTCTACGCGACATACTGCCTGGCCGGTGGAGTCGCCAACATCCCATTTATGGACATCGTGGCCAGGACCGTACCCTCGGAGAGGCGGGGCACCTTCTTTGGGGCGAGGCTCTTTTTCGGTGGCGTGGCCAGCGCCCTGGCCGGCATAGGTGTGAAGAACATCCTCGCGTCCAAACCCTTCCCCGAGAGCTTCGCCATCCTCTTCATATCTGCCGCGGTGGTCGTCACGGGGGCCATCATATCCTTCTGTGTGATTCGCGAGCCGGCCGGACCGTTCCGGGAGAGCCGCATCCCCTTCAGAGAGTTTCTGCGGAAGGGACCGTTTCTGCTCAAGAACGTCAAGAGCTACCGCATGCTTCTCGTCGTGCGGATTCTCCTCGCCGTCTGGGGCATGCCCTTGCCCTTCTACATCATCTACGCCCAGGAGAGGTTGGCGCTCGCGCCGGGGGACGTCGGGGTTCTCCTGTCGATCCAGATGGTCGGGACTCTGGTCTCCAATATCCTGTGGGGCTACCTCAGCAACAGCCGGGGCAACAAGATCGTCCTCGTCGCGGTCTCGGCCGTCGCCGTCTTCTGTCCTGTCCTGGCGCTACTCGGCGTCCAGTTCTTACCCGCGTTTCCACTGGTCTCCTTTGGCGCCGTATTCTTCCTCATAGGCTCGACCTGGGGCGGCCTGGGGCTGGGCTACAACAACTACCTGCTCGACGTATCTCCCGCCGATCAGCGGCCTGTCTACCTCGGATTCATGAACACCTTCCTCGCGCCAGCGCTGCTCCTCTCGGCCGTGGGCGGCCTGATCATCGACAAGTCCTCCTACGAGGTGCTCTTCGGGATAGCCGGCGCTGCTGGGCTGGCAGCCCTGATCTTTTCCCTCGAGCTGGAGGAGCCCCGCCCACAGGTGTAAATTCCCGGTCACCAGTGTAAACAATCATTCCATCCCGCCATGCGCTTTGCATTCAAGCGCTTAGACACCGTTGAAGCCGCGCCGCCGTCACGAAAGCTTACAGCCGGCTGGAGGCAGGGCCAAGCCGCGAGAGTTCGTCGAGCGCGCGCAACCCAGGATACACAGGCCCCCGCAGGCATCAAGCACGACTACCCGCGAGTTGGCACCGCGCTTGCAGATTGCCCTATCGGAGGTTCCTAGGGGACGAGCGGGAGCCGCGCGACCCTCGGGTGGCGGCGGCATCGCCTGACGGCGAGAATGATGGGATGTGTGGGACGCGCGGCTTCCGTTTCGTTAAAGCGGTGACACAGACTTCAACGCAAGGAGCATGGTAAGAGCATGGTTCACCTGGTCTCAAGGGCGACAAGAAGCATGACTTGGCAGGTGCCGGACGTCGATGGCACCGGCCAGGTCTTCAACATAGATGATCGAGGAGATCGGTCCAGGGCTGTAGCTAAGGTAATCGGGTTTTCCTGCCTCATTCTGTTGTTTCTCCTCCCTCCAATTGCCCTCGCTCAGGCTCACCTCCTGAAGCATAGACCCTTCCGTTTAGCAGACACTGTGCAATCTGGCGGCGATCACATCTGCGACCTTAGGAGAGACGGGAACGGGAACGGGAAACCCGAAAGGCTCGGCGATTACGTCACGGCATACGGGACTGTAATCGCCGAGCCGTCCACTTACGAAACCGGCGGATGGCTCTTCTGGATGAGAGAGGGCGCGTGCGGCATCCTGGTCTACGGGGAACAGGAGGTCATCACCCTCGGGGATTCGGTCGAGGTCTCCGGCTGTCTCCGGATGACCAACGGCAACTACTTCTTTCCGGAGACCGGGCTTGCGACTCTCGGAGATCTTGCCATCGAGAACATGGGGGTGGCGGTCCGGGGATCCAATGACAACATCGCTCCCCTGGTTGTTACGGCAAGTATGGTCTCATCGCGGCCCGAAGTCTACGCGGGCAACCTTGTCAGCGTGGCAGACCTGCGCTTGGTATTCTCGATGCGCGACGACAATGGGGATCTATTTGCCAGAGTGGCACACGGCGATGACTCTCTCACCATCTACTTGGACCGGGACACGGGCATCGCGCCCGGCTTCGGCACCATGACCTGTTATACCATGACGGGCATCGTTGTAAGAATGAGGACTCCCGCGAGCATCGGAGGCCATTCCCTGTGGTGCGTCGCCCCAAGAGATGTCTCAGACATAGCTGCGACCGAGTGTTGTTCCAGCTTGCGGGCAACCACCTGGGGAAGCCTCAAGACATCTTGCCGGGGAGGCCCCGAGCAGGGGCAGAAGTAGGAACGCCTGGGCCGCAGACCTCCGGTTGGTGTCTGCCTCAGGGCTTCACTACCTCCTCAAGCACTTGACGCAGGGCTTCGGTGTCGATGTTCCGCCGCAGGTTACCGCCGAGGGCCACCGATATGCGTCCGGTCTCCTCCGACACCACGACCACCGCGGCGTCGGTCTCCTCAGCAAGACCAAGCGCCGCTCTGTGGCGCATCCCCACCGTGGAAGGTAGCGTGGGATTCTCCGACAGTGGGAGGATACAGCCTGCGGCCACGATCTCTTCTCGCTCCACTATGCAGGCGCCGTCATGGAGGGGAGTCTGCGGAGTGAAAATGGTCCGTATCAGTTCCGCCGTGACCCGCGCGTCGATCCGGGTGCCGGTCTCAATGTACTGCCTGAGGCTCGCCTCCCTGGCGATCACTATCAGAGCCCCGATCTTCTTGCGCGAAAGATCGCTCGCAGCCTTGACCACCTCATCCAGTACGGCAAGGTGCTGCGACTTGACGAACAAGCGCGCGAGCCTGCTCTGGCCGAGCTGAGCAAGGATGCGGCGCAGCTCGGGCTGGAATATGATGACGAACGCCACCACCCAGACCGTCTTAAGGCTCATGATCAGCCAGTTAAGGGCGTCGAAGCGCAGCAGCTCCGCGACGAACGAAGCCGCGATGATGATTATGAGGCCCAGGAACATCTGGGCGGCCCGCGTGCCCCTTATGATCTGGAAGAGTTTATAGAAGATGTAGGTGACAATGGCGATGTCCAGGACATCAAACCACCATCCGCTCGCAAGTGCCATCGTTAGTCCACCCTGTGGGTCTGCGGTACTCTGAATTGCTTGATGTAATCGAACATGGCCAGAGCCCTGGACACGCCCGCGACATCGTGCACTCTGACGATGTTGGCTCCCCTGGCCGCCGCCATGACGCAAGCCGCCGTGGTCGCCTCACCCCGATCGCCGGGCCCCAGCCCAAGCGTCTTCCCAATGAAGGACTTCATCGAGGGCCCTATCAGAATGGGTTTCCCCATTTCACCGAATTCATCAAGCCTGGCGATTAGCTCGATGTTCTGGTCGGCAGTCTTCGCAAACCCTATTCCGGGATCTAGCACGATGTTCTCGGGCCGGATCCCCCGGACCAGGGCGAAATCCAGCCTGGCCGCGAGCTCTCGCCGCACATCTGCGACAACATCACCGTAGGTGGTCAACGTCTGCATGTTCTCAGGCACGCCCCGCATGTGCATTATCACCACCGGGACATCGAACTCGCTGACAACTGCCGCCATATTGGGATCAAAGGCGAGTCCGCTCGTGTCGTTGATCATGTGCGCGCCGAGGGCGAGCATTTCCCTCGCCACGCTGGCCTTCCTGGTATCGATCGAGACAGGGACCTGCACACTCGAGAGCAGCTCTCGAACCACAGCGCGAATCCTGTCGGCCTCCTCGCTGTCACCCACTGGCTGCCCCCCCGGCCGTGTGGACTCACCACCGACATCGATTACATCCGCACCCTGGGCGGCCATCTCACGAGCTCGCTCTATCGCTTGCTCCGCCTGGGCGTACTTACCGCCGTCCCAGAACGAATCGGGGGTGACGTTGAGTATTCCCATGACGCAGGTCTTCCGCGCAAGGTCAAGTGTGTAGCCCTTGAGCTCGAGCTTCATATGGGCTAAGGATAACGCGTTTGATGCGCGGAGTCTACTATCTTGAGAGCGAGGCGAGCACGGAGGCCTGCCTGGCGGGCTGCCTGAGAATGCCTCGGGCCTCGGTGGTGACTATCAGGGCGCCGGGCTTCTTGACGCCTCTCACCGTCATGCAAAGGTGTTCGGCTTCCACCATGACGAGGACGCCTGCAGGCTTGAGCTCGGCGGCAATCACGTCAGCAATCTCGGCAGTCATCCGCTCCTGCAGCTGCAACCGCCGGGCGACGGCATCCACGGCCCTCACAATCTTGCTGATCCCCACGATGCGCCCACCTTTGGGAAGGTAAGCCACACCCACGGTTCCCATGAAGGGCAGCAGGTGATGCTCGCACATCGATGTGAAGCGTATGTTCTTGACGATCACCAGGTCGTGATCACGACCGGCGCTTATGGGCTCGAGGTGGCTCGCGGCATCTTCCCACATCCCCGAGAGCAGTTCCTCGTAGTAATCACAAACTCGCCCGGGGGTCGCCCCGAGGCCCCCCCTCGAGACGTTCTCGCCTATCCCGTCCAGGATGAGTCTCACCCCGCGCTCGACCTTGGATCTGTCGAAACTGGTCCGCTTCCTGGTCTTCCTCGAGCCGCTATGTTTCGACTTGGGTTTGGATCTTGTCGCCATTGGCCTGCCTGTTCTCATTGACTGGGAGCGTCAGTGCGGCCATCGGGTCCGTCACTCTTGCGTGAAGTCGCCTCCAGCCCCAAGGTCTCTTGAGCGCCCGCCCCCGGCTCCTTGGCCTGCATACCGGCCTCCGCAGCCCCGGCAAGAGCAGCTCCCTCGGCCTTCCCGGCCGCTGCCGCCTCGCTGGCCTCCCTTTCGGCCCGCCTCTCGGCCCTTTTTGATCCGGCTCCCTGGTTTCTCACTGGAGTGGTAATCTTCTCGCCCCGGAGCACCGTGTCGATCTCGTCCCGGTCCAGGATTTCCCTCTCAAGAAGAGCGGCGGCCAGGTCCCTGAGCTTCTGGACGTTCTCGGACACGTACTTCTCGGCCCGCTGCGAGGCCCCATCGATGATACTGCGGACTTCCTTGTCGATGAGGACCGCTGTCTGCTCGCTGTAGTCGCGGTGCTGGGCGATCTCCCTGCCGAGGAAGATCTGCTCTTCCTTCTGGCCGAAGGACAGAGGGCCAATCGTCTCACTCATGCCCCACTCGCACACCATGCGCCGGGCGATGCTGGTCGCTTTCTCAATGTCTTCCTTGGCGCCGGTAGTTACGTCATTGAATATGATTTTCTCAGCGGCTCGCCCCCCTAGAAATACCGCGATATCGGTCAGGAGCATGCCCTTTGAGAAGTTGTGCCTATCATCGAGCGGTATCTGGGCCGTCATGCCAAGCGCGCGGCCGCGGGGAACGATCGTGACCTTGTGCAGCGGATCGGCGCCCGGGATAAGGCTTGCGACCAGGGCGTGTCCCGCCTCATGAAATGCTATTCGCTCCTTTTCGTCTTCGCTTATGAGAAGGCTCTTGCGTTCCGCCCCCATCATCACCTTGTCCTTGGCCTCTTCCAAATCGTTCATCGTCACACTCTTCTGGTCCTTGCGAGCCGCAAGCAACGCCGCCTCGTTGACGACGTTGGCGAGGTCGGCACCCGAAAGCCCCGGCGTGCTCCGCGCGATGGTCCTCAGGGCGACGTCATCAGCCAGTGGGATCTTGCGGGTATGCACCTTGAGGATGCCTTCACGGCCGTTGAGATCGGGCATGTCCACAACGATCTGCCTGTCGAAGCGGCCTGGCCTCAGGAGCGCAGGGTCGAGCACGTCCGGCCGGTTTGTGGCTGCAAGAAGAATCACGCCTTCATTGGATTCGAAGCCGTCCATTTCGACCAAGAGCTGATTGAGGGTCTGCTCGCGCTCGTCGTGTCCACCGCCAATCCCCGCCCCTCTATGGCGGCCGACAGCGTCTATCTCGTCTATGAAGATAATGCAGGGCGCATGCTTCTTGCCCTGATCGAAAAGATCTCGCACTCGCGAGGCTCCCACACCCACGAACATCTCGACGAAATCCGACCCGCTGATGCTGAAGAAAGGCACGCCCGCCTCGCCCGCAACCGCCCGGGCCAGCAGGGTCTTGCCCGTGCCGGGAGCGCCCAAGAGGAGAGCGCCCTTGGGGATCCTGCCGCCCAGCTTCTGGAATTTACGTGGGTCCCGCAGGAACTCGATGACCTCCTCGAGCTCCTCCTTGGCCTCGTCGGCACCGGCGACATCTTCGAAGGTCACCTTCGGCCGATCGCCCATGATCAGCTTAGCCCTGCTCCTGCCGAACGAAAAGGCCCGGTTGCCGCCGGCCTCCATCTGGCGCATCAAGAGAATCATGATGCCGACAAGAAAGAGAATGGGAACGAAGGTGGTGAGCAGGAAACCTCCCCAATTGCTCTTTTCGCCCTTGGACTTCACCTCTATGCCAGGGTTCTTAGCCCAGATCTTGTCCGGCAGGGTCGAGTCCTCGGCCGGAATCCAGACTTTGAAGCGCTTGGCGTCTTTGGCCTGCCCGGGGCCGGTTATGGCTACGACCTGCTTGAATTCGCCGCGAATCTCCTTGCCGTCTATCAAGACCGAAGCGATGTTGCCATTGTCGATCTGCTGCCTGAGGATGGTATAGGAGATCTCGATCTGGCTGACGTCGCGGTTCCAGAGCACCGAGACGGCGAAGAGCGTCACCAGAAACAGGATGATCCAGATGATACCGCCCCTGAGACCTCGCCGGTACTGGCCCTTGCCGGTATCACCGAGGAAGCCCCGCTTGCCGCCGTCGCGGGGCAGCTCGAGCTTGTCCTTCCCACTCTTCTTCTGGCCGCTATCCTCGTCCACTGACTTGGGTGAATCTACCATACCTTGCTACCCCACCTTGCTGTCTCACGTCTTACCATACGCAATCTAGGCCTAATCTACTCATTAGGAACCATGATCGCAACGTATGGCAGGTTCCGGTACTTCTCCTGGTAATCCAGGCCGTAACCGATCACGAACTCATTGGGAATCTCGAAGCCGATGTAGTCAATGGGCACCTCCACCAGGCGCCTAGCCTTCTTGTCCAGCAGGGTGCATATCTTCAGGCTCTTGGGGTGCCTCGCAAGCAGAATATGCCTTATGTAGTCCAGAGTCAAGCCCGAGTCCACGATGTCTTCCACGATGATCACGTCCTTGCCCTCGATGTTCCTGCTGAGGTCCGCGAGGATCCGCACCACCCCCGTGGTCTCCATGCCGCTGTCGTAGCTCGACACCGACATGAAATCAATCTCGTGGAGAACCGTGAGATCTCGCATCAAATCCGTCAGGAAAATGATGCCGCCCTTGAGGATGCTCACCAGCGTGGGGATCTTGCCCTCATAGTCCCGGCTGATATCGTCGGCCAGCTCCCGAACGCGCTGCTTGATCTGGGCTTCGCTGATCAGGGTCCTCTCAATCCGCGGTTCCACCGGTCTCCCCATCCTTCCTGTAGGCGATCTTGAGGATCGTCTTGGTTTCGTCCGTGATTCTGGCCCGCTCGGCGCGCCTCACGCCCGCAACCCAAATAATGTCCTCACGGTCGCAGACTATCGGAGTCCTCGACCGCTCGCTGACGGGTATCTTCTCATCGATGAAGACGTCATGCACTTTCTTGGAACCCGAAAGCCCGAAGGGAACAAACTTGTCGCCTTCGCGCCAGTTCCTCGCGACCAGGGGCAGCACAATCTTATCGAAGTCGAAATAGGCGGTGCCGCCGCTCCTGTATACGTCTGCGGCGTCCGGTCCCTCTTGTATCACACCTATTTCGAAGGAGCACCTTGCCCCGGCTATGGCGGTCGTACCCGGAATGCTGAGCGTAACCTCGTAGGTCTCCGAGGGCGCGATGTCCCGGCCGATTACCAGCCTATCAAACTCCCTGACGGCCACGATGCCCGACCCGATGTCGACGCGTGAGCCCGACTGCGATCGCTCAGCGACGTTGAGAAGAGCGCTCAGCGTGTCGAAGGACACCACCTGGTCGTCGCCCTCAAGCGAGCGCACCAGGGAATACAGGGTGAAGAGCTTGACTATCTGCGGCACGGTCCGAAACATGGCGAGATTTATGCTGATCCTGCCGTCATCGACGGTGGAGCAGGCCTTGGTGACCGAGTCCACCTCATTGTCAAAGTAGGAGCCGACCATCGAGAAGACACTCGCCGTTCTCCCAAGCGAATCCACGATGCGCGGATTGAACTCCTTCTCGATGAGCGGCAAGAGGAGACGCCGGACCCTGTTTCTATCGAAAGCATCGTCCTCGTTGGAGGCATCGGTCCTGAAGTCCAGCTGCTTCTCCTTGAGATACAGGAGAATCTCCTCGCGCTTGGCCTCGATCAGGGGCCTTATGATTCTGCCATCGATTGCCGGCCTTATGCCGCGCAGCCCCGAGATGCCGCTTCCCCGCAGCAGCTTGAGGAGCAGCGTTTCGGCCTGATCGTTCGCGTTGTGGCCCGTGGCGATCTTGGCGGCGCCGGTCGAGGCCAGCACCTCTTCAAGGAAGGCGTACCGGACTTGTCGTGCGACGGCCTCAAGCGAGAGACTGCTTGAGGCGGCACGTTCCGCAACCTTGACGCTCTTGGTCGCGAGCGGTATGCCTAGCCCGTGACACAGCGACTCCACAAACCTCATGTCATCGAGAGCCTGCTCGCCGCGCAACCCGTGCTCCAGGTGCGCCGCGTGCAGGTCTATCCGGTAAGTAGCTCTCAGCATGACCAGCGTATGGAGGAGAGCTACCGAGTCAGGCCCGCCGGAGATAGCAACAACGATGCGCTCGCCGCCCGCGAGCATATTGTACTTCTCAATGGTTGTACGGACCGTTCTCAGCAGCATGCGTTAGGGTAAGCCTCGCAAGGTCGGGCAACGTAGCCAGCGGACAACCTCTTGGATGAATTCATGGTGGCGGTGCAGGGATTCGAACCCCGGACACAGAGATTATGATTCTCCTGCTCTGGCCAACTGAGCTACACCGCCAACAAAGCGCAGGAAACTCGTTACTCTCGGAACACTTCCTGTCTTCCATATCATAGTACGTGAGCCATATTGGTCTGTCAAGGGTGTGCGCGGCCGTGCCGAGGGCCCAAGCAGGTTACTTGCTCCACTTGGCGATGTATCCGGCGGGCTTGCCGCCTGCCGTGGTGAAATTGCCGCCCACGATCAGGTCACCGTCAAAGAC
>Ga0209254_10006806_pt1 | contig 10543 bp, 6 predicted proteins | sample FrelakmetDIP11DI_FD_187148 | JGI IMG/M metagenome (GOLD analysis project Ga0209254, IMG submission 187148) | Freshwater lake sediment microbial communities from the University of Notre Dame, USA, for methane emissions studies - DIP11 DI (SPAdes)... | ecosystem: Environmental > Aquatic >... | reverse complement strand
TATCCTTTTCATTGGAACTGTAAGCCTCGACTCTGCCTCAATAGAGTCAAAGCCGAACCTGCCATAGGCGCAGAGATATTTTTCAGCAGAACCTGCCTCTGCTCCTGAATTAATCTTCTGTATCCTGCCGTCTTTCGTGCTTATAGTGATGTCACATCCGTTTCCACAGAGAAGGCATACAGAATTGATCTTTTCATATTCCCATTCTCTTCCCTTGCGCCATCTGTCTGATTCAAGAAGCGCATTAACAGGGCATGCATCAACACAGCTTCCACAGAAGGTACATTCAGATTCCTGCAGCGGTCTGTCGTTCGCAGTAATAACCTTTGATTCAATGCCCCTTCCCATGAATTCAAGCACATTCGTTCCCTGTTCCTTGCAAACCCTTACACACCTCCCGCAGAGGATGCAATATTCAGGGTCTCTCTTAATAAATGGATTTGCTTCATCAGTCGGATAACCGAACTCTTTCCTTGTAAATGATGATTCCTTAAGCTCAAAATCGTACGCATACTTCTGAAGGTTACATCCGCCTGCTTTGGTACAAGTCATACAGTCGAGCGGATGCATGGAGAGGATAAGGTCTATGACAAACTTCCTGACTTCCTGTATCTTGTCGGTTTTTGTATTGACGATCATCCCGCCTTTAACCTTTGCATTGCAGGCTATTACCGGAGCCTTCAGACCCTGGATTTCTACAAGACAAAGCCTGCACGCTCCGATACCTTTCATGCCTTTGAGATAACAGAGGTTAGGAATATGAACGCCGGCAAGTTCCGCGGCATCGATAAGATTCGTGCCTGCCGGGACTTCAATTTCTTTTCCGTCTATCGTAAGTTCAACCAATTCCTCCATCCAAACCCTCCTCTATATTCTAATGTTATTCTTTGCCGACCAATTCTTCTTCTCGCTTCTTTATGACTTCTATCGCCCCTGAAGGACAAACCTTAACGCATTCACCGCACTTTGTACATCTCATTTGCCTTATCTCGAAAGGAAGGTATCCGGAAAAATAAGGCTGCTTCTTTTCACCTATTATTGCACCAGGCTTACATACCTCTGAACATTTACCGCACATGGAACAGAGAGTAGGATTGATTGCATACTCAACAAAGGTGGTACATTCCTTCTTCGTACAAATACCGGCAAGATGTTGTCTGAATTCTTCCGCTGATGCGTTCAGTATCTCAACGATGAACTTACCGGTATCTTTACCTTTCTTGCAGAACGAGCCGTCTATCATAGTCAGCGCTATTCTTTTAAGTGCATAAATGTCTGCATCGCCGGCCTTCCCCGAATATCCGCTGATCTTCATTAACCTGATTTTCGCCTCCCCTGTTCCAAGCGAACAGGGATAACATTTGCTGCACATTGGTCCCGTAATGAACTCTTCGATAAAATAGAGCGCCCTTTGAACAGGGCAGGCCTTTCCTTCCGATTCTTTTATTATATCTTCAATTTTCTTCCCGGTTTCTTCTATTATTATCTCTTCACTCATTATTAATCCCTGTATATGGAATTTACTCTCTGCTCTTCGCTCTTCGCTTTTTTTAATACATTGTTTCTGCCATATAGCAGATTTCCGGAAGCAGATATGAGACTAAGTCTCTAAACGTGATCATTCCGATAATCGTATCTCCTTCAACAACAGGCAAGTGTCTTATCTTTTTTCTGGATGCGATGGATATTGCCGAACTGACCTCAGTCGAGGGATCGAAGGTTGCGATATCACGCACTGCGAGGTGTTCAATTGTGCCGTCAGTCGGGGTATTATTAAAAACACACCGCACAATGTCTCTTTCGGTAAATATGCTCACTAACTTGTTATGTTCATCAACCACAAACAGTCCGCTCACATTCTTCTCACTCATAAGCTTTACTGCATCCGAAATCGTACGCCCTCTCTGAATGGTTACTATCTCATAAGGTCTTGAGTCCAGCACATCCTTTAAGGTCATTTTTCGCCTCCTTTCAATGATTTCCACCTGGTCGGAAGGTATCTTCAGTTCCTCTTCAAGCCGCTCATACAGTCTCCGTATTTTTACCGCATTTACAGGACAGACATTATAGCATGCCTTGCATTTTGTGCAATAATCCCTGTCGATAAAAAAGCTCCTCCTCGTCTCCTTTACTGCATCAAAAGCACATGCCTGCTTGCAGAGGCCGCAGAGAATGCACTCCTCCCGGTCGATCGTAAAAACCCCGAGGTTGCAGACCTTCGCCCTGCAATATTTATCCCTGATATGTTCTTCATATTCCTCGCGGAAATATTGTATGGTTGTAAGAACGGGGTTCGGCGCGCTCTGACCAAGACCGCATAGAGAACCCCTTTTTACAAGTTTTCCAAGACGTTCAAGCCTCTCTATGTCCCCTTCCTCTCCTTTGCCCGATGCTATTTTTTCGAGTATCTGCAGCATCTGGTACGTGCCGATCCTGCAGGGCGGACATTTCCCGCATGACTCGGCCTGCGTAAAAGACAGGAAGAACTTGGCAATATCAACCATGCAGTTGTCTTCATCCATGACAACCATACCGCCGGAACCCATGATAGATCTCACTTTTATCAGAGAGTCAAAATCAACAGGCAGGTCAAGATATTTCTCGGGAATACATCCACCGGATGGTCCTCCTGTCTGGACCGCTTTGAATTTCCTGCCTCCTATGATCCCCCCCCCGATGTCGAATATGATCTCCCTCAGGGTTATCCCCATCGGCACTTCAACAAGCCCTGTATTCTTGACTTTCCCTGTCAGCGCAAATACTTTGGTGCCCGGTGAATTTTCAGTGCCTATGCCCAGGAACCAGTCCGCACCCTTTTCGATGATCGGAGGAACACATGCATAGGTCTCCACATTATTCAGGTTTGCCGGATAACCCCACGGTCCTCCGCCCGGCTCCGATACCCTCGGGGGCCTTGCATGCGGGAAACCTCTCCTGCCTTCTATCGAGGCGACAAGCGCCGTAGCCTCGCCGCAAATGAAGGCGCCCGCGCCTTCTCTGATATTAACCGTAAAATCAAAGCCTGTACCAAAAATGTTCTTCCCTAATAATCCTATTTTCTCAGCCTGTTCAATAGCGATTCTTAAGTTCTTGACCGCAAGGGGATATTCGTGGCGGACATAGATAAATCCATAGCGGGCATCGATCGCGAAGGCACAGATAAGCATCCCTTCAAGCAGGCTGTGCGGGTCGCCTTCCATGATCGACCTGTCCATAAATGCACCGGGGTCGCCCTCGTCGCCGTTTGCAATGACCATCTTGATGACACCCGGCGCTCTCCTGGTATGTGCCCATTTAACGCCGGCGGGAAATCCCGCGCCTCCCCGTCCCCTGAGGTTGGCCTTCCTTATTTCTTCAATCACCTGTTCAGGGCTCATAGAAGAAAAAATCTTTTCCGTAGCCCTGTATCCGCCACTGGCAATATAATGGTAAATATTCGTTGGGTCAACGATTCCGTTATGCCTGAGTGCAATCCTCATCTGCTTTTTGTAAAAAGGCACATCTTCCATCATCTCAACGGGCTTATCGAGAAAGCTCCCCTTATAGAGGAGATGTCTCACAGGGGCATTCGCCAAATATGTGGTGGAAAGAATCTCATTTACATTCTCTTTTTTCACTCTCTGGTAAAAATAGCCGTGCGGCTCTATCTTCATGACAGGACCTTTCTGGCACAGGCCCTGACATCCTGTTTCCACTATTTCAAGCTCTATCTCATTTTTCCCGGCTTCCTTTCTCAGCTGTTCCACCAATGTAAGAGATTGATTCGCACGACATCCTGTTCCGCAACAAACCCTGATCCTTTTCCTGCCGGGAGCTAAAACCCCTTCTCTGAAGAGTAAATCTCGAAAGGCTGCAAAGTCATCAATACTCTTTAGCTTTGGTATATTGTCTATTTGCGTCATTTCATAACCCCACTATACTATCCATTGCCTTCATTTACCGAAGTTACTCTTCTCTTATCGATTTGATTAATACATCCAGCTTCTTTTTACCCATTATTTCGCCGATGACATCTTCGTTGATCGTAGCAACGGGCGCAAGTCCGCAGCAACCCACACATCCTACTGTCTCAAGGGTCAGGGCACGGTCGTCCGTCGTCTCTCCGTTGTGCACGTTAAATTCGGCCTCTAGTGCGGTAAGAACCTTTTTTGATCCTCTCACATAACAGGCAGTGCCCAGACAAACTTTCACCACCTTCTTCCCACGGGGTTTAAAGTGAAACATTTTATAAAAAGTTGCGACGCTGTATATTTCAGACAGAGGAATATTCAGGTTTTGAGAAAGCCTCCTCAACACGTCTCCAGGCAGATAACCGTTATCTGCCTGAATCTGGTGCAGGGCATAAATCAATACCCCTTTCATCTTCTCCTGCTCGGTTAGTATTCTGCCTACTTCACCTATCTGTTGATCAATATCGATTTCTGCTGTCTTCATTGTACCTCCAAAAAACTACAGGCAAAGGTAAAGGAACAGGTACAGGACAGATTTATTAACCTGTGCCTGTCTTTTTTCTGTATCTTTACCTTTTTTTCATTCTGTACCTTTAACTGTCTTTAATATATCCCTATATGCGGCTTTGCCGCTCTTTCAATGTCTCTTCTGGCTGCCATATCCATCAGAACCCTTTCAGCGCCGAACTTGCCGAGTTCGTATTTTCTCAATTTCAATGCTTCCCTGGCCTTATCGATATAGTCCAGCGTTAATGCGAGTATCTTTTCCGGATCCGGCTCAAAATTAAGTGCACCTCTGAACCGCTCGAACCAGACCTCGGTCATTATCCTCGTCACTTCCTTGCTCGCCTCAACAGGCGATTCCCCTCCAAAGATTACAGGAACACCCGAAGCCGCAAAATAACAGCCTATAGCAATTGCTTTCTCGGACATCCACTCCGGCGCAATTCCGACCGCCGGCATGCCTCCTATCTCGTCAGATAAACCTCCCTCTTCAGCCATCGCGGTCACTATCGTCAGTATCCTCGAATTATCAACGCACGAGCCGAGATGAAGGATCGGCGGTATCCCTATCGCCTCACATACCTCCCTTAATCCAGGACCGGCATTTTCAAGGGCTGTCTCAGGGGTCAGAAAACCTGCGGTCCCGCACGCTGCAGAGCCGCAACCGGTCGAAACAATAAGCACGTCGCTCTTAATTAATTCGATCGCAAGAAAACGGTGAAGGCCCTGTGAAGGAACCCTCGGATTATCACACCCTGCAAGCCCGACCACCCCGCGGATTCTCCCGGCTATGATGGCTTCATTGAGCGGCCTGAACGAAGCCCTCCACCGTCCACCCTGCATGTACTCGATATATTCATGGGAAAATCCCGCGATAAGCGGAACTTTATCCGTAATATAGCTGCCCTCTTTTTTCCTGTTGGTATAATTATCAATAGCGGTTCTGACAATCTGTCTCGCTATCTCCTTAGCCCTGTGTTCGTCGTATTCGATATGGAGAGCGCCCTGTATCTTTGCTTTATAGGATGTTGTAATCACCTTTGTATGAAACTTCTTCGAAAGCTCGGTCAATGCGGGCATGATACACTGCACATCAACGGTCAACGCATCAACGAGCCCGGTCATAATCGCAAGCTCCTGGTTGGTAAATCCTCCTGCGGTCGGTATGCCGTGTCTCATCAAAACTTCATTGGCGGTACAACACATTCCGCCGAGGTTTATACCCTTAGCGCCCTTTGATTTTGCATATTCAATCAGTTCGGGTTCACTGACGACATCAACGATCATCTCAGCGAGCGACGGCTCATGTCCATGCACAACCAGATTGACTTCGTCCTCTTTAAAAATGCCGAAACTCGCCTCCGCCTTCACAGGCCTGGGGGTACCGAAAAGAATATCCGTAATATCTGTGGATATCATGCAGCCCCCCCAACCGTCGGCAAGGGAAACCTTAAGAGTACTGAGAAGAAGGTTATCCGGGTCATGATCAACACCCATATGGGTGCGGTGCATGGCCTCGGTTATTTCTCTGTCCACACCTCGCGGGACGATGCCCCATTTTCTCCACCTTTCCTGTGTCTTCTTGGGCGCTCTCTTGATGTAGTTCAACTCACCCTTCTGACGTCCAAAATCCTCTATGAGTTTCGTAGCCACATCCCTTGCCACATCATTAACAGGACGGCCTTCAAATTCTATTTCAAGGATCCCGGCGACTTTATAAAGTTTTTTCACGTCCGTGATCTTAAAGTCCTTTGTTTCGCCGTTTGCGACCGAGAGTAAGGTAAAGGCCATGTCTCTCGCATGGTCTGAATGGGCCGCTGTTCCAGCCACCGCCATCCTCAGAAGGTTTCTCGAAGCGACCGTCGAAAGCATTGCTCCGCAGACTCCTCTTGCGTCTTCCTCCGCGTTTGGCCCCATAAAACGGCATGGCCCCATATGGCATACCTTGCAGCAGGCGCCTGAAACGCCTATAGGACATGGCTTCAACCTCTCTGCCCTGTCAAAGCAGGTCTCTATCTTGTGAGATTCACCCCATTCTATTATTTTCTCTGCAGCCTCGTTTGCACTCTTTACAATTTTATCCATAAAACCTCCAAAATAAAGTTAAAAGTTATGAGTTAAAAGTTAAAAGTTGCAAACAATAAATACAAATTTCTTTAACTTTTCACTCTTCACTTTTATAGTATCGGTTCCATTTCAAGCGCCGGATGTCCAACACCTGCGAGGAACTCCAGAAGTTTTTCAGAATCTTCACAGACTGTTTCGTCTGCGATCTTGTCGAGGAGGCCGGGAACCCCTTCTTCGGCAGCCCTTTGGTCGAATGCCTCCTTCAGGCTTTCCTTCAGGTTTTTCGTCATCCATACGATCCTTTTAATTCCGCCGTCTCCTGAGAGAAATTTCTTGCTGACGATAAAGTTCCTGCCGATTCCCATGAACCCGGGATTTTGGGTTCCTCCTCCCACGGTGCCTGCCAGGGTCGAAAACTTCATGCCGACCGGTGTCATGGCTGTATGACCCCGCTGCACGATCATGACGCCGTTTGCCTCAGGAACGATCGCTATTATGCACTCGAAGCAGCCGCATGAGGTCATGGGATTTTCCATAATCGTATACAAATTAAGTGTCTCGACCGAACCGCCCGTTGCCTTCTTCAGATAATCATCGATTCCCGTATATCTGCCAAATCTTTCATCTATGAGATCGCCTTTTTGAATAGGCTGATTTCCGCCCGTCGGGTCTATCTCGAATGCGGCCTTGCAGTCAAGCCAGTTATATGCTCCGCAAAGACCGAGTCTTTCAGGGCTGATGACGCATACATGACTTGGAGCAAAGGACTGACAGAGAAGGCAGGAGTAAAACGTGTCCACCGCATCGTCGACGAGTCCTCCGAGTCTCCGGTCCCGCTCTTTGTATGCTTGCCTCGCCTCCTCCTGGACCCTCAACACATCTTCCTCATCGGTGTAAATCGTCACCTGGACCTTATCCACAATCGACTTAAACCTGTGGTGTGTCATCGTAGCATTGAGTATTCCGAGATGCTCAAGGGTGAATCCGTCCTTTTTTGCGTTTTGGTTGATCCTTATCCAGTTGATATCGCGCTGGCCCATGTGCCAGATGCCCTGGGCCTCATTGATATTATGATGTATCTTCCTTTCTATGACAGCCTCAAAATCCTTCTGCATCTTTCTGCCTGCTACGTCTATGACAATGGCGAGCGGCATCTTTCCGCCCTGCTCATATCGTTCCTGCCAGTTGTTGCCGGCAATAATTATCTTGCCGTCCTCTATTTCCTCCATCTCCCTCATTCTTACCCATTCAAATGAAGTCGTGCGTTGCCCGCCAAACTCAATGAACATATCCTCTTTTCTTATTCTTTCGCCCTCAAATGCGGGACCGTATGAAATGGGTATCGGAGGTTTTTCGACAGTGATCTTCAACCCCCTTACTTCGATCGCTTTCTGGACAATCTTATTATGGTCAAATTCTTTATCAACCTCTTCATAAATACATACACCTGTCGGATGTATAACTGGCACATCCGTATCACAAATAGCAGGAAAGCCCATATTTATAGCGCCAGCTCCTGTTGACCATTTAATGTCATCTAAATCTCCGAGGGCAATTGCAAATGCAAAGACCCTATCCTTTTGGTACTTTAGATGCCCCTTAAAATCTCCTGGTTTTTTGCCTCCAAATATAAGTGATGCCCTTATCGCCCAATCAAGGGCATAAAGGGTATGTTCTGTTTCAGGGCCGAGGGGGACGATTCTCGTATCCCACCCAAGTTCAATACCTTTTTTTAAGAGCTGTTTAGTTACACAGTTACCGTTGGTATGACCTGAAAGAAAGGTAAGGATATTCTTCTCCTGAAGCTCTCTTATAATCCTTACTGCTGTATCATCATCAGGCGCTGCTCCGATGACCGCAGCAAAACCAGGCATTGTCCCGTCAACAAGCTGGATTCCTAAATTCCTCTGAATAGTATCTGTAATAAACCCGTTATAGACATAACCTGTATCAGGGTCTGTTACAGGCTCAAGACCATTAATATAACGCAATGCCATTATAATCTCTTCAGCAAAAAGCGTTGCCATACCTGAATCGAGCGCCTCACCCAAATAAGGCTTCCATAAGTGTTCTTCAGGCTCCGGATGGAGTTGTTCCTTCGCCATCCCGAGCGCGACCCTCATATCCGAAAGTGTCTTTACAGGAAAACCCGTCATAGCATATATCATGGGAAGATAATACGCTGTATCAGGGAATTCAAACGGTGTGTGGTCGCCCTTTTCGGCAATAGTCTTTGCAAGCATCTCCTCAGCCTGCCGAACAAGGTGATGTGCTCCTCTTATGACTGCCGAGGCTATTAATTTAGACATCCCGACCTCCTCATCTCTCAGGTTATAGTAGGTAGTAGATAGTAGGTAGGGATAAGCGAAGAGAAAATAAAACCTATTCGATGTTTGCTTTTCCCTCTATGCTACCTACTACCTGCTATCTACTGTCTTAATTATGCTGCTCTCGATTTCAGGAATGCAGGCAATCCGTTTGCTTCCCGGGGACCGACTGTTATCTTCCATCCCTCGAGTTTGTCTTCCAGTGCACCGCTCAGTATTGCAACATAACCAGGGATAATAAGCTCCCGGTGTTTTATATTGTTCTCTACTCCGCTTTCTTTAATAAATTGTGCGATCTTGGATGCTGTAAATTTCCCTGCTGCCCATGCTGTAAGCACAGACAGGCCTTCGCAGTCCATGACAGCGAGATAACCCGGTACCCTGCTGTTTTCAATCTCACCGGAGACGATAAAATATGTAAGTGAGAAGTTTGTTGTGATCATAAGCGGCGATTCCGGATTCGGCTCTCCTATCTTATATATCTTTTGCTCGACCTGCATCGGCACCTGGGGGTCTGTGTAGATATTCTGCCTTAAGGTGAACAGGGAAAGATTCTTCCATTTTTCTATACTGCTCAGGACAACTATTGAAGAATATTTTGTGACACCTATGGATGCAATGATTGATTCAACAAGACTGTCTTCACGCTGCGCAAAAGTTATCACCGGATATCCGAGAGGCTTAAAATTCTTCTTGACAGCAGCCCTCCTGATTAATGTATTGTGCTCTAAAATTTCCTTCGCCTTTCTTGCACCGGAATCCATTACCATATCTTCAACACCTAGCGATTTGATTTTTTCAGTAAGGTTAGCAAGTTCATCCAGCCCATTCGCCATAATCCCGAGCGTTGTTTTATATGTCTTTGCAATGCCTGCCATTGCTTCCGCGTTTTCTGAATTCACCCCGTAAATGACTGGTTTCTTGTTTGAGAATATTATTGCTGCAGTCTCGGCAGACCGGGGGTCTGTCGCGCAGATAATAACAGGGACTTCAGGCGCCTTTGCCGCAACAGTTTTTGCAACAGACTCAAATCTACCTGTATCATTTGACGTATTCTTCAGTGCAATTGCATCAATCCTGAGCTTCTGACCCACCCTGTCGATCTCAGAATCAAGCACCTCCTTAATCTTAAGATCGATTTCAGAATCCGGGAGCGTATCCTGTATCTCAAGAGCAAAAACACACGGATTGACAAAACGCTTATCGTGCCTGAAAAGCACGGTCTCCTCCCCCAGCTTCACCGCCCTGTCTCCTGCACCGAATGTTATAGGCCGTACCGGGGGAGCCGATGCATCGCTGAGTTTTTGTTTTGCCTCTTCCGAAACATCGGGACACGCATCCAGCGAAGCCTGCCTTTGGGCGAGCTTCATAGCAAAGGCAAGACAGGTCGGAAACCCGCATTTTTTGCAATTTGTCTTCGGCAGAAGTTTGAATATTTCTACACCGGTTAAAGCCATTATAAACCTCCAGTAAAATCAGGTAAAGGTAGAGGTACAGAAAATAGTTTTCGATTTCTTAATCTAAGCTATCTCTTTTGTCTATGCCTATACCTATACCTTATGTTAGTTCTTCTATTACTTTCTCTACTGCATTGATTGCCTTTGGGTGTCTCATGATGAGAAGCTCAGTTCCAGCCATAAGCAGGGCTATGGCAGTAGTTGCCTCCCATGCTATAGATCTTTCTTCCAGACTTCC
>Ga0209254_10006805_pt1 | contig 10543 bp, 6 predicted proteins | sample FrelakmetDIP11DI_FD_187148 | JGI IMG/M metagenome (GOLD analysis project Ga0209254, IMG submission 187148) | Freshwater lake sediment microbial communities from the University of Notre Dame, USA, for methane emissions studies - DIP11 DI (SPAdes)... | ecosystem: Environmental > Aquatic >... | reverse complement strand
TTGATCTTGGCGTTGAGCTCGCGCTTGTGGCGGGCCGCCTTGTTGCTGTGGATGATGCCCTTGGTCACCATCGTGTCGATCACGGGCTGGGCCTGCTTGTAGGCCGCGGTGGCTTCGGCCTTGTCGCCGGCGCCGATCGCATTCAGGACCTTCTTGATCGACGTGCGCAGGCGCGAGCGGGCCGCCATGTTGTGGGCACGACGCTTCACATCCTGCTTGGCGCGCTTTTCTGCGGACTTGATGTTCGCCACGGACTGCAACTCCTGCGGCCGGCGTGCCCACCCAGGGGACGACCAGCCTTCGGGTAATCGGGTTAAAAGAGCCGCGTATTTTGGCGATCATGGAACCTAAGGTCAAGGATTAACGCCAGACCCTCATACCGGCCACTCCCGCAGGGCGGGAGAGGGGGCAGGACGGGAAGGCCCCCCCGGCCCGCTCCCGCCATCCCGACCCTCTCCCGCGAGGCGGGAACGGGGGCAAGAACGTATCATCCGCGGCGCATGTCACTGACCCGGATCGTCCCTTGAGCGGCGGCTTCTTCCGCAGCACCTCGATCGTCGGCGCCTTCACGCTCATCTCGCGCGTGACCGGCCTGCTGCGCGACATGGTCTATTCGCGCATGTTCGGCGCGGGCCTGCTCATGGACGCGTTCCTGGTCGCGTTCAAGATCCCGAACTTCATGCGCCGCCTGTTCGCCGAGGGGGCGTTCTCGCAGGCCTTCGTGCCGGTCGTCTCGGAGTACAAGGTCCAGCGCCAGCACGACGAGGTGCGGGAACTCATCGACGGCGCAATGGGCACCATGGCCTGGTTCCTGTCGGTGCTGACGATCGTCGGCATCGTCGCGGCGCCGTTGCTGGTGCTGCTGTTCGCGCCTGGCTTCCGGGCGGACGGCGACCGTTTCGACCTGACGGTCGAGATGCTGCGCTGGACCTTCCCGTACATCCTGTTCGTGTCGCTCGCCGCGCTCGCGGGCGGCGTGCTCAACAGCTACGGCAAGTTCGCCGTGCCCGCGACGACGTCCACGCTCATGAACCTGGTCATGATCGTGTTCGCGGCCTTCATCGCGCCGCATTTCGAGCGGCCCGGCATTGCCCTGGCCATCGGCGTGTTCGTCTCGGGCCTGGTCCAGCTCGGCTTCCAGCTGCCGTTCATGCTCAAGCTCGGCCTGTTGCGCCGGCCGCGCTGGAGCTGGGGCCACGAAGGCGTGCGCAAGATCGGCAGGCTAATGCTGCCCGCGATTTTCGGCTCGTCGGTGTCGCAGGTGGCGCTGCTGCTGGACACGGTGATCGCCTCGTTCCTCGCCACCGGCAGCATTGCCTGGCTCTACTACGCGGACCGGCTCGTCGAGTTCCCGCTCGGCGTGTTCAGCATCGCGCTCGCGACGGTGATCCTGCCTGGCCTCGCCGCGCACCACGCCTCGCAGTCACCGGAGCGTTTCGCCTCGACGCTGGACTGGGCCGTCAAGCTCACGACCATCGTCGTGCTGCCGGCGACCGTCGCGCTGCTGATCCTGGCCGGGCCGCTCACGGTCGTGATCTTCCACTACGGCAAGTTCGACGAGCAGGACGTGCGCATGTCCACGCTCGCGCTGATGGCTTACTCGACCGGCCTGATGGGCTTCAGCATGGTCAAAGTGCTGGCGCCCGGCTTTTTCGCGCGGCAGGACACGAAGACTCCGGTGAAGATCGGCGTGCAGTCGCTCGTGCTCAGCATGAGCCTCAATCTCGCGATCGTGCTGCCGCTGGCTTTCCTGTACCCGGACCAGCCAGGGCTGCACGCGCTGCTGGCCCTGAATACCGGCATCGGCGCCTGGTTCAACGCCACGATGCTCTACCGCGGCCTGCGCCGGCAGCACGTGCTGCATCATTCCGCGGGCTGGCGCCGGACGCTGTGGCAGATCCTTGCTGCCAACATCCTGATGGGGCTGTTCCTCTGGTTCGTCGCCGGCGGCACCCAGCGCTGGCTCGACATGGATGCCTGGCATCGTGTTGGCTGGATGGGCCTGCTCGTCGTCGGTGGCGCCGGCATCTATTTCGGCACGCTGTACGTGCTGGGCATGCGCCTGCAGCACCTGCGGCACCAGAAGGTCACGGTGCCGCCGCGCGCGGAAGGCACGACCCCTTGAGTTTCGTTGCCGACAGGCTCGAACTGGTGCGCGGACTGCACAACCTGCGGCCGCAGCACCGTGGCTGCGTCGCGACGATCGGCAATTACGACGGGGTGCATCGCGGCCACCAGCACATGCTCGAAGCCGTGCGGCGCAAGGCGGACGAACTCGGCGTGCCCGCGACCGTCGTCACGTTCGAGCCGACGCCGCGCGAATTCTTCGAAGGTGCGACGGCTCCCGCGCGGCTCATGCGCCTGCGCGAAAAACTCGAGGCGCTTGCGCTCTACGGCATCGACCGTGTCGTCGTGCTGCGCTTCGACGAGCGCATGCGCAATCTCGGCGCCGCGGAGTTCGAACAGCGGCTGCTGGTCGACGGCCTCGGCGTGCGGCATATGGTGGTCGGCCACGATTTTCACTACGCCCGCAAGCGCGAAGGCAACATCCGTTCGCTGCGTGCGGCAGGCGAGAAGCACGGCTTCACGGTGCAGGAGGTCGGTGAGTTCCTGGTGGCCGGCGAACGCGTCAGCAGTTCGCTGGTGCGCGAGGCGCTCGGCCGCAACGACCTCGACCGCGCGGCACACTTGCTCGGCCGGCCTTATCGCATGACGGGCCGGGTACGCCGTGGCGCGAAGCTCGGTCGCACGCTCGGCTATCCCACCGCCAATCTCGCCCTGCACCGCAAGGTGGTGCCGTTGTGGGGGGTCATGGCCGTGCGCGTGAGTGGCGCGGGCCTGCAGGATCACCCCGCCGTGGTCAGCCTCGGCACTCGCCCGACGGTGAACGGCACGGACCCGTTGCTCGAGGTGCACCTGTTCGACTTCGACCGCGACCTGTACGGCCGCTACCTGAGCGTGGATTTCCTGCGCTGGCTGCGGGCCGAATTGAAGTTCGATTCGCTGGACGCGCTGGTCGCGCAGATGCACGTCGATGCGGCCCAGGCCCGCGCCGCACTCGCAGAAATTCCAGTCCGCGCCTGATCGGGGCCGGCTGCTGCGCTGCAACGTCTGGATTAAATCCCTGAATTGCTTCAGTATTTCGGGTTCCCTGCCCGCGTGCGCTCCCGGCTCTACAGTCCCCATCCATGGCTGATTACAAGAACACCGTAAACCTGCCCGAGACGGCTTTCCCGATGAAGGCCGACCTCGCGCGCCGCGAACCCGAGATGCTGGCGTGGTGGGAGCAGCACGGCACCTACGAGAAACTGCGCGCCATCGCCAGGGACCGGCCGAAGTTCATCCTGCACGACGGCCCGCCGTACGCGAATGGCGCGATCCACATCGGCCATGCGGTCAACAAGATTCTCAAGGACATCATCGTCAAGTCGCGGACGATGGACGGCTTCGACGCGCCTTACGTCCCCGGCTGGGATTGTCACGGCCTGCCGATCGAGCACGCGGTCGAAAAGGTGCGCGGGCGCGAGATGAAGCAGCTCGACGCCAAGGCGTTCCGCCAGGCCTGCCGCGAGTTCGCGATGGAGCAGGTCGACGTCCAGCGCAAGGACTTCATCCGTCTCGGCGTGCTGGGCGACTGGTTCAATCCGTACCTGACGCTCGCGCCACGCTACGAAGCGGAGCAGCTGCGCGCGTTCGCGCAGATCATCCGCAACGGCCACCTGTACAAGGGCTACAAGCCCGTGCACTGGTGCATGGATTGCCGCTCGGCGCTCGCCGAAGCCGAGGTCGAGTACGAGGAGCGCACGTCGCCTTCGATCGACGTCCGGTTCGAGGTCGTCGACCGCGCTGATCTCGCGCGGCGAGCCGGTGGCATCAGCTTGCCGGCGGGACGTGCCAGCATCGTGATCTGGACGACCACGCCATGGACGCTGCCCGCGAACCAGGCGGTGGCAGTGCACCAGGAATTCGACTATGCGCTGCTCGCGGTGGACGCGGGAGCGGGTGAGGAACTGCTGATCCTCGCCGCGGAACTCGCGCCGGCGGTGCTGGCGCGCGCAGGGATCGGCTCGTCGCGCGAGATCGCCCGCGTCAAGGGCGATGCGCTCGAGCACCTGCAGCTGCGCCATCCGTTCTACGAGCGCGTATTGCCGGTGATCCTTGGCGACCACGTCACGCTCGAAAGCGGCACCGGCGCCGTGCACACCGCGCCGGGTCACGGCCAGGAAGACTTCGTCGTCGGCAAGAAATACGGTCTCCTGGTGGACAACCCCGTTGGCAGCGACGGCCGCTTCCTGCCGGCCACGCCGATCTTTGCGGGCGAGAAGGTGTTCGACGCCAACAAACACGTGGTCGAAGTGCTCGCGGAGCGCGGCACGCTGCTGCACCACGAGGCGTTCCGGCACAGCTATCCGCACTGCTGGCGCCACAAGACGCCGGTGATCTTCCGCGCCACGCCGCAGTGGTTCATCAGCATGGAGCAGGCGGGCCTGCGCGCCGCGGCGCTCACCGAGATCGGCAAGGTCGAGTGGACGCCCGACTGGGGCGAGCAGCGCATCTACAGCATGATCGCGGGCCGGCCCGACTGGTGCATCTCGCGCCAACGCACCTGGGGCGTGCCGCTGGCTCTCTTCACGCACAAGGAAACCGGCGCACTGCATCCGCACACGCCGGAACTCATCGAGCAGGTGGCGGACCTGGTTGCAAAGGACGGCATTGATGCCTGGTTCGATCTCGATCCGGCCGCGCTGCTCGGTGCCGACGCGGCGAGCTACGAGAAGGTCACCGACATCATGGACGTCTGGGTGGATTCCGGCGTCTCGCACCATTGCGTGTCGACGATGCGGCCCGAGATCCTGTCGCCGGCCGACCTGTACCTCGAGGGCTCCGACCAGCACCGCGGCTGGTTCCACAGCTCGCTGCTGACGTCCGTCGCGCAGAAAGGCCATGCGCCCTACAAGGGCGTGCTCACCCACGGGTTCACCGTGGACGAGAAGGGCCGCAAGATGTCGAAGTCGCTCGGCAACACCGTGCTGCCACAGAAGGTGATGAGCACGCTTGGCGCCGACGTGCTGCGCCTGTGGGTGGCGGCCACCGACTACGCCAACGAGATCAGCGTTTCCGACGAGATCCTCAAGCGCACGTCGGATTCGTACCGCCGCATCCGCAACACCGTGCGCTTCCTGCTCGGCAACCTGGCCGGATTCGATCCCACGCGCGATGCCGTGCCCGTTGCAGAGATGATCGCGCTCGACCGCTGGGCCCTGCAGCGCACTCGCGAGTTGCAGCACGAAGTCATCGCGGCCTACCGCAGCTACGATTTCCACGTGATCTACCAGAAGCTGCACAACTTCTGCGTGGTGGACCTGGGCGGCTTCTACCTCGACGTGATCAAGGATCGCCTGTACACGACGCCCGCCGCCGGCCACCCGCGCCGCTCGGCGCAGACGGCCGTGTACTGGATCGCGGAAGCGATGGTGCGCTGGCTGGCGCCGATCATGTCGTTCACCGCCGAGGAGATCTGGCGGTTCATGCCGGGCGCGCGCGCGGAGTCCGTGTTCTTTTCGACCTGGGCCGACATTCCGGCCACGGCCACGGTGCCGCAGGCCATCGACTGGGCCAGGGTGCTGGAGGCGCGTGCCGCCGTGCTGCGCGAACTCGAGCGCCTGCGCGTCGCCGAGCAGATCGGCGCGCCGCTCGATGCCAGCGTCACGCTGTACGGCACCCCGGAGTGGATCTCGGCGCTGGCCCCGCTCGGTGACGAACTGCGGTTCGTGCTGATCACCTCCAATGCCACGGTTGCAGAGGCCGCCGCGCGCCCGGCAGAGGCCCTGGCCGCGGACGCGGAAGGGAAGAGCGGCCTGTGGCTGCAGGTGCGCCGGTCGGAAGCGGCCAAGTGCGCGCGCTGCTGGCACAAGCGGGCCGACGTCGGTACCGTGGCGGCCCACCCGGAACTGTGCGGGCGTTGCGTGGTCAACCTCGACGGGCCGGGCGAGACCCGCCGCCACGCCTGAAACGGACAAGGACGCAATGAACCCTTCGACGACACCCACGCCGCCGCCGGTGCCCGGCAAGAGCACCCCCGCCGCGATCGGCCTCGCGACGCTCACCAACCTGCGCCTGCAGCGCACGCACCCAGCGGCCTGGCTGTGGCTGTCGTTGTTCGTGATCGCCTTCGACCAGGCGACGAAGTTCCTGGTCAATCGCTTCCTCGAACTCTACGACCGGGTCGAAGTGCTGCCGGTACTGGACTTCACGCTGCTGCACAACACCGGCGCCGCGTTCAGCATGCTTGCCAACGCTTCGGGCTGGCAGCGCACCTTCTTCATCACGCTCGGCCTCGTCGTCAGCAGCGCGCTGGTGGTCTGGATGTGGCGGCTGCCGCGCGGCGAAAAGATGCTGCCGCTGGCACTGTCGCTGATCGTCGGCGGCGCGCTCGGCAACGTCATCGACCGCGTGGCGCACGGCTACGTGATCGACTTCATCCACGTGCACTGGGGCGCGTCGTACTTCCCCGCGTTCAACATCGCCGACAGCGCGATCACCATCGGCGCGGCGCTGATGATGCTGGATGCCTTTCGCGAGCGGCACCCATGAGTACGCTGGTTTCGCCCGTCCCGCTTGCGGGAGAGGCCGGCCGCAGGCCGGGTGAGGGCAGATGAGGATTCTTCTCGCCAATCCCCGCGGTTTCTGCGCCGGCGTCGACCGGGCAATCGACATCGTCGAGCGCGCGCTGGAACTGTTCGGGGCGCCGATCCACGTGCGGCACGAGGTCGTGCACAACAAGTTCGTGGTGGACCGGCTGCGCCGCCTTGGCGCGGTGTTCGTCGAGGAACTCGACGAGGTGCCGGACGGCGCGACGGTGATCTTCAGCGCGCACGGCGTCTCGAAGGCGGTGCAGGCCGAGGCGAAGCGCCGCGACCTGCGGGTGTTCGACGCCACCTGCCCGCTCGTCACCAAGGTGCACATGGAAGTCTCGCGCTACGGGCGCGAAGGCCGCGACGTGATCCTGATCGGTCACGAAGGGCACCCCGAGGTCGAAGGCACGATGGGCCAGTTCGATGCGTCGCAGGGCGGCCGCATCTGCCTGGTCGAGGACGTCGCGGACGTCGAGCACCTCAACGTGCGCGATCCGTCGCGCGTGGGTGTGGTTACGCAGACGACGCTGTCGGTGGACGACACCGCCGACGTGCTCGAGGCGCTGCAACACAGGTTCCCGACGCTTGCGACGCCGCGCAAGGAAGACATCTGCTACGCCACGCAGAACCGGCAGGACGCGGTGAAGAAACTGGTCGCTGACTGCGACGTGATGGTGGTCGTCGGCTCGGCCACCAGTTCGAATTCGAACCGGCTGCGCGAGATCGCTGAGAAGGCGGGCATGCCGGGCTACCTGGTCGACGGACCGGAAGACCTGCGGCCGGAGTGGTTCGAAGGCAGGCGCGCGGTGGGAGTCACCGCGGGTGCCTCGGCGCCCGAGCTGCTGGTGCAGCGGGTGGTGGCGCAATTGCGCGAGTGGGGCGGTCAGGGCGCTGACGAGATCGAGGGGCGTGCGGAGCACGTCGTGTTTGCGCTGCCGCGGGAACTGCGTGCCGTTGCCAACGGCCGTGGCAAGGGTACTGGCGGCAGCGGCGCCTGAGCGGAAGGGCCGCGCGCGCTATCGCATCGTGCCGCTACCAGCAGTCGGTTGACGTCGCCGTACGGGTGCCCGCCTGGTTGATCGTGAACGTGGCGCAGTGGGTGTCCTGCGCCTGCCCTCCAGTCGCCGTCGCCGTGGCCGCGAAGCTGTCCTCGTCGCCGTCCGTGATCGCCACCGTGTAGTGGCCGTTGACGGTCGTCGCGGTGAGACCGAGGCCGGCGGGCGGCGCATCGTCCAGCAGGTCGGTGTCCGCGTACGTGTTGGTCTGCAAGTAGAACTTTTCCTGGGCGGCCGCGAGGTTGAGCAGGGCCGATTTCGCCTCCGCACGGTGCGATCGCAGCAGGAACTGCCGGTAGCTGGGAATAGCAACGGTGGCGAGCAGCGCGATAATCGCCACCACGATGACCAGCTCGATCAGGGTCATGCCGCGCATCTTGTTCCGCATCGAGTCGCTCCTTCAGGACGGGTGAAGGGACCGCCGGATCGCCCCGACGGTCCCGTTCAACTCAGTTCGAGCCGCGCTTTTCCCAGTAGGTCCGCACCGGAGGGTTGGTGAGTCCGCTGCCGCAGTTTTCGAGGCCGATCAGGCACACCGGGTCGACTCGCGGGTCGGCGGGGTCGTCTGGCGTCGGGAAGACGAAGATCGCCTCCGGCGCGATCGTGCCGCGCTGCTTCAGTTCCTTCGAGCGATCGGACGCGCTGGCGTTCGCGGCAGTGGCGACGTCGAAGTTGCGTACCGGGTTGCCGGTGGCCGCGTCGACGACGTACAGCCGGTTGATGCCGAACTTGGACGAGCAGGTCGCCGGGTCGGTGCTGATCAGCGAGGGCTCGAACGACGTGAAGTAGATCTGCTTCTGGAACGTCCGCGATTCCGCCAGCGTCTTCTCGCCGCCTCGCGTCAGCGTCATCTTCCAGCCGGCGGCATTGGCCGGTACCAGCGTGGTAACGTCGGGCGTGATGTCCACCAGGCGCGTGTCGCCGTCGGTGATGATCTGGTGGCACGGCGAAGTCTCGGTTGTGCCGCAGAGGTCCTTGTACTGCGCACTGGCCACCGGAGTGAAGCGGTTGTAGTCGCGCATGCTGTAGAAGCGGTTCACGGTCGTGGTGTCGGTCACGGGCTTTTCGCGATGCCCGGAGCCGATGGCGACGTTGATCCAGCTCTGCACGCCGTTCGAGATGAACGACACGTCCGGTGCGTAGAAGAAGCGCCGGTTGTCGGGGCTGGTGGCGCTGGGCGTCGTGCCCAGGTCACCAAAGCCGAGCGACGCGAAAACGCCGCCCATGACCAGGCTGGACGGGTTCTGGCCGTTGCGCACGTCGAAGCGCCAGACGCGGCCGCCCAGGTCCGACGCGTACATTCGGTCAATATAGCCGTCGCCGGTCAGGTCGATCGACCGCACTTCGCCCGGGATCGCGTTGGTCATCTTGGCGAGCTGCAGGTTTGCGCCGGTGTCGGTGCTCGGACCTGCGCGCCACAACAACTCGCCGGTGAGCGCATCCAGCATGTAGACGCGGTTGCCGACGCCGTCAGTGCTGTAGATGGTGGCATCCTGGTTGGTCGCATAGCCGCCGCCGATGATGAGCACCAGCTTGTCGATGTTGTCCCCCCAGCTGTGGCCGCCCACGTTGACGCGCACAGCCGTCGGGGCCGACCAGGTCTGGCCGACGCCGGGCAAATGCCTGTCGTCGCCGGATGCGAGCCATGCGTCCGGTTCGCCGGCGCGCCACATCAGGCGCGGATCGGCGGGGTCGGTCACGTCGATGGCGAAATAGTGCGAACCGCCGCGGCGCATGCCGAAGAACAGATAGACCTTGTCGATCTCGTCTGCCTGGATACCCGTCGTACCGTTGAAGTCGATGGAGTTGATGATGCCGTCGCGATTGCGGTCGAGACGTACGATCTCGATGCCGCTGTCGAGGCCGTAGCCACGCGCAACGGTGTCGTCCCGGGACAGCTGCTCGAGGCGGTCCAGCAGTTCCCGCGGGACGAACGACCAGAGTTCCTCGCCTGTGCTCGCGTCAATCGCCTGCAGGAATCCGTCGTTGGTCGTCGCGAACAGAGTGATGCTGGGGTCATCCGGCGGGCCCTCATAGATCACGGCGCCCGGCCGCGCGTGCAATGGGTCGCCCATGTCGGCCCGCACTTCGGTCACGTCGGTATCGCCATCGGCGTCGAATACATCGTAGCCGTAGGCCCAGTCGACCAGGTTGTCAATGGACGGCCGCCCGGTGACCGCCGTGGCGGACGCGACGTTCAGCAGCAGGCTGTTGGCCAGCGTCAGGTTGGCCGGGTCCTTGAGCGCGGAGAGTTCCTCGGCATCGAGGTCCGAGCCCGATTCGTAGGTCAGGTTGGTGAAAATCTTGCGCGTCACCGGGTCCGTGATCCGGCTGGCGGCGCCGCCCTGCACCGCGTCTGCGCCATCTGTCGCCGCGGACCAGTAGCTGCGCGCATTGGTGGCGAAGTACCCGGTGAGCGGGTCCACGGCGGGGTTGCCGTCCACGTCGACGATGTCGCCGTCCGACTCGATCCGGTACTTCTTGATGTTGCCGAGCCAGCGGTACTGCTCGTCCGGCTTGAACACGGACATGTAGAGGTAATTGAGGTTCTGCGTGCGATTGAACGCGTTCACGGCGACCGTGGGCGAGGTGAACGTGAACGAGTCGTCGAGCGCGCGCGAGATGATGTTGGTGAGCGCCTCGACCAGCTCCGCGGTGTCGCTGGCGGTGTAGAACTCGCCGCCGCCGAGGCTCGCCGTTCTCTGCAGCAGCGTGGAACCGGTCACCTCGGGACCGAAGCCGATCCAGTAGCTGGTGACGTTCTGGGTGCCAGCCACGGTGGGGCGCAGGTCGGTGCGGTAGAGGTACTGCGCCAGGTCGTCGAGGCAGCGTCCCCAGCCGGTGCCGTCGCAG
>Ga0209254_10006804_pt1 | contig 10543 bp, 10 predicted proteins | sample FrelakmetDIP11DI_FD_187148 | JGI IMG/M metagenome (GOLD analysis project Ga0209254, IMG submission 187148) | Freshwater lake sediment microbial communities from the University of Notre Dame, USA, for methane emissions studies - DIP11 DI (SPAdes)... | ecosystem: Environmental > Aquatic >... | reverse complement strand
CCACAGCCAGCGGTTCTGCGCCGACTGCCAGACGCTGGCGAACAGGTCCTCTTCCTCCCGCAGACCGGCCTTGGCCAGCACTTCCTGTTCGCTTTCCTCGCGGATCACGTCGACCACTTCGTCGACGGTCAGCCGGCCGACCAGGCGGCCGTTGGCGTCGACCACCGGCGCCGAGACGAGGTCGTAGCGCTCGAAGGCCTGCGCGGCCTCGCTGGCGTCGTCCATCGGCGCCAGCGTCAGGATGTCGGTCTTCATCACCGAGACGACTTCGGTTTCCGGCTCGTTGATCAGCAGCCGGTCCAGCGGCAGCGCGCCCTTCAGCAGGCCCTCGCGGTCGACTACGAACACCTGGTCGGTGTGGCCCGGCAGTTCGTCGAATCGGCGAAGGTAGCGCAGCACGACTTCGAGCGTGACGTCGTCGCGGATCGACAGCGGCTCGAAGTCCATCCGCGCGCCGACCGATTCCTCCGGATAGCTGAGCGCGGCATCCAGTTGCGCCCGCTCCTTGGCGGTCAGATCGCGCGAGATCCGCTCGACCAGGTCCTCGGGCAGCGCCGGCGCGAGGTCGGCCAGTTCATCGGCTTCCAGCGTGCGCGCCGCCGCCTCCAGTTCGGGCGCGTCCATCGCCGCGATCAGCGACTCGCGCACCGCCTCCGAGACCTCGAGCAGCACGACGCCGTCGATCTCGGCCTTGACGCTGTCCCAGACCAGCAGGCGCTCCTCGGGCGGCAGCGCGTCGAGCACGTAGGCAATGTCGGCCGGGTGCAAGCCGTCGACGATCGACTTCAGTTCCGTCAGGTGCTGCCGGTGGACCAGTGACTCGACCAGCGGCTTCTTCTCTTCATGCGGCAGGTGCTCGCGTTGCACCAGGGATTCGACACGCCGCTGCTTGTCGAGCACCGCCTGCACGCGCACCAGCGCGCGCTGCGCCTCCTCGGGATCGCGCGCGGGACGTGACGTGTGGGTCGACGGCTTGTAGAGCAGTGCCTCGTTCATTGCGGGCCGATTCTAGGCTTCAAGTACAGCCCGCCAGCTTCTAGCGCGGTCCCGATCCGCCGACTCAACGACGAAGGGCGTCAGGGTATCGATGCATCGCCCATGTAGCGCAGGATGGTGCTGGCGCGCCTGGCAAGGTACTCGGAACCCCGGTTGCGGTCGTAGAACTTCGGCCGCGGCAGCATCACCGCCAGCCGCGCCGACTCCTCGGGCCCGAGCCGAGATGCCGAGGTGCGGTAGTAGTGGCGCGCCGCTGCCTCGGCACCGAAGACGCCGTCGGCCCACTCGGCGACGTTCAGGTACACCTCGAGGATTCGTCGCTTGTCCCACAGCGTCTCGATCATGTAGGTGATCACCAGTTCCTGCCCCTTGCGCACGTAGCTACGCTCCGGCGACAGGAACAGGTTCTTGGCAAGCTGCTGCGAGATCGTGCTGCCGCCGCGCGCGGGACGGCCGCGCCTGCGGTTGTCCTCGAGCGCCTTCTGGATGGCGTCCCAGTCGACACCCTCGTGCTCGATGAAGCGGGCATCCTCGGCGGCGATGACGGCGCGCTTCAGGTGCGGCGAAATGGCGCCGTAGTCGACCCAAACGTGCGTCAGCCCGGCGCCGGGGCGAACCTTCTCGATGCGCGCGCGCTCGCGCGACATGAAGGCCGTCTCCGTGGGGTCGACCCAGCGATAAAGGGCAATCCAGCCGAGATACCAGAGCTGCAGCAGCAGCACTGCGGCGACGGCAAGCAGTAGCAGCCGCCACAGCCAGCGGCCGGCCCCGGAGAGGCTCATCGGGCGCCCTTGCCCCTGCGGGCTGTCCGCCCAAGGGAGAGCGAGCGCCTTCGGAGCGGCCGGGCGGCGCTCATCGCGCCGCAGCGCTCTCCGACGAGGCTTCGGCGTTCAACAGCCGGCGCAGTTCCTTGAACACCGGGGCCGTGTCGGGCCGCACGCCGCGCCAGAGATGGAACGATTCCGCGGCCTGTTCGATCAGCATGCCGAGGCCGTCGCTGACCTTGCGTGCGCCGCCGCGGCTGGCCAGTTGCATGAACGGCGTCGGCGCCGGCGCGTACAGCAGGTCGTAGGCGAGCGTGCAGTCGTCGAAAGTCTCGGCGTCGATCGGCGGCGTGGTGTGGCTGAGGCTGGTCGCGGTGCCGTTGATCACCAGGTCGAAATGCTCCGCCGGCACCTCGTCGAAACTGAGCGCCAGCACGCCGAATTCGTCGGCAAGTTCCTGCGCCCGGTCATGGGTCCGGTTGGCCACCGCGATCCACTTCGGCTTCTCCTCGAGCAGCGAACCGATCAGTCCACGGACGCCACCGCCGGCGCCGAGCACAAGGATGGAAGAATCCTGGATGTGGAACTTCAGGCGCTGCGTCACATCGCGGACGAAGCCGATGCCGTCGGTGTTGTCGCCGTTGATCGCGTCGCCGTCGAACTTCAGTGTGTTCACCGCGCCGGCAAGCCGCGCCCGCGGCGTCAGCCGGTCGGCCAGCTTGGCCGCATCGAGCTTGAACGGGATCGTCACGTTCAGCCCGCGATAGCCCGCTTCGCGCAGGCCGAGCGCGAACTCCTCGAAGCCGTCGAGCGGCGCTTCGAGGCGTTCATAGGTGACCGACTGATGCGTCTGCTGCGCGAACAGCCGGTGGATCTCCGGGCTCCTGCTATGCGCGATCGGGTTGCCGACCACGGCGTACTTGTCGGGTTGCTTCATCGCTCAGGGCACAGCCGGTCGTTCGCCGCTGCGGGTGGCGAACTTGTCATTGGTGAAGATCCATGTCCTCGTGATTTCGAGTATGTCGGTGTCACGTGCAATCTCGGGCGGAAACGGCGGGTACGGTGCAGCCAGCTTGACGATGTGCCGGGCAGCGCGATCGAGCACCGCCGAGCCCGAAGGCTCCTCGATCACCGCCTGCACCAGCCTGCCGTCCGCGCCGATGACCACCGTCATCCGCAATGCGCCGTACACACGTCCGCGCGCTTGCTCAGGATAGTGCTCATTGCCGATTCGTTCCACCCAGACGCGCCAGTCCTCGACATAGCGGGCATAGCGGTATTCCGAAGTACTCGGCATGAAGTGGTGCCGGCGCGGCCGCTTCTGGTAGTCGGAGATGCGCTTGGATATCTCCGCCTGCATGCGCGCCAGCACGTCGAGTGTGCTGTCCGCGCTCCCCGCAAGCGGCTGCTCCGCCGGCGCCAGGCGCTCGGCATTCGATACCGTCAGATCGCCGCCGTCGGCCAGCGCCAGCTTCTGCGGCGGCTGCTTCGTCCGCTCGGCCCGCGCCTGCGCCGTCTCGAGTGTCTCGCCATCGCGCTGCTGCATCAGGTTGGGCAGCGGTGAACTGCGGCGGCCGGCGTCGTTCGCGCCGCCCCCGTCGAGGTTCGCCTGCGCATAGGCCTCGGGCTGGCTCGGGCGCACCTGCGAGCGCGAATTGACCAGAATGATCTCCAGCGCCGGATCCGTGGAGCGCAACCGCAGCAGTTCGGGATCGAGGAAGCGGACCGCGAGCGCCAGCGCGTGCACGGCGAGCGAAACGCCGAGCGCGATGAGCAGCATGCGGTTCCTTTGCGGTACGGGGTGCATCTTTTCGCCTTCGGCGGCGGGATCCTTCGCGGAAAAATGGCCGGCCGATTGTATCGACGGTGCCCGCGAACGCCGGGGCAAGGTTAGCCCGCTTGCGGTAGGTCAGGCGACGGGACCGAGGCGGGTGCCTCGCCGTTGGCATCGGCGAACTCCTCCGTGGCGGCTTCCTCATCCAGTTCGTCGACCCGTCCGGCGGCCTCCTGCAGCACCCGGTGCAGCCTCAGTTCGACGGTCAGATCGACCTCGTCGATACCAAGCACGTCGAGTTCGACGCGCTGCCCGCGGTCGAGCATCGGCAGGCCGACGACCCTCGTCAGCAGCGGCATGTCGTCGATCCGCAGCAGGTCCGGCTTCAGAACGGTGGCGCCGACACGGGCCACGCCCTCCTGCCGTAACCAGCGCAGGCACCAGTAGCGCTCGAGCCGCTCCTGGAACTCGCCGTACAGCGTGTACGCGGCATCGAACGACGAAACGATGCCGTACAGGTCGGCGTCGTTGGCCGGATAGGGCGGCGCCTCGCCGCGAACCGCCGCGATCAGCTGCTGCTGATTGACCAGATCGACGTAGCGTCGCAGCGGCGATGTGCACCAGGTGTAGTGCGGCACACCCATGCTCTCGTGCGGCGCCGGCACGGTGCTCATGCGCACGCGCCCCGGCAGCCAGCGACCGCCGACGCGCTGCAGGCTCTGCGAGCGATAGATGCCGGCACGCTTCAGCTCGGCGAGCCAGCCGGCCCAGTGACTGTTGGCCAGGATCATCAGTTCGGCGACGATCAGGTCCAGCGGCGCGCCACGCCTACGCGGGCGAATAGTCACGCGCGCATGCTCGTCCTCGCCGTCGAGCACGAACGTGTAATCGATCTTGCCGGTCGGCTCCGGCTTGCCACGGGCGATCTCCCGCTCGGCCAGCAGCGCGCGGGCGAAGTGCCAGAGAAACACCATTTCGCGCCCGTGCGGCACGTCGAGCCTTCCCGCCGCCACGTGCATCTCGGTGACCTGCTCGTCGAGCAGGTCGTGGCGCAGATTGGCCTCGATCAGGATCCGCTCCAGCCGCGTTTCGTGACTGAGCGGGCGCAAGGTATCCCGCTCGACATCGACGTACAGCGACAGCACCGGCAGCACCTTGCCAGCGTCAAGTGAAAACTGCGCAATCCACGGCTCAGGCAGCATGGTGATCTTCATGCCCGGCGCGTAGATCGTCGACATCCGCCCGCGCGCCACCTGGTCGAGCGCATCGCCGCGGGCGATCGCGGTGGCCGGCGCCGCGATGTGAATGCCGATCCGCACGCGATCGTCCATGAACTGCACCGAGAAGGCGTCGTCGATCTCGGTGGTGGCCGAATCGTCGATCGAGAACGCCGCCACGGGCGCTAGCGGCAGCTCGTCACCAGCCGGGCGCGGCGGTGGCAGGCTGGCGGGGAAACTCGCGCCATGCGGGAAAGTGACCGCCAGGAAACTGTCGCGATGCCATCGGTATGGCGAGGCGATCGCACCGCGCGCCAGCAGCAGGCGCAGCGGCGACAGATGCAGGTCGCTCGCCGCCTGCTCGAGCGCCTTGTATTCGATGCCGTTCTTGTCCGGCTTCACAAGCAGCGCCACGCCCTGCGCGGCGATCGCCGGCGGAAGCTCGCCGGACTTGAGCATCTCGACATACTGCTGCTTCTGCTCCTCCTGCACGCGACGACGCTCGACCGCGGCCAGCGCCTGCTTGAGGATCTCCGGCGGTGCCGGACGGAAGCGCCCGCGGCCCTTGCGGTGGAAGTGCACCGGCGCGCCATGCAGTCGAAGCAGGATCGCCGCCGCCTCGACCGCCGTCGGTGCGTGGCCGTGATATTCGCGCGCCATTTCGTCGAAGCCAAATTCCTGCTGAGGCGCACATTCCCAGAGGAAGTCGAGGTCGATCGCCTCGGCCTGGCTGTGCGCCTGCTGCAGCAGCGCGGCGGGCGCCGGCGTCTCGAAGCGCAGCAGCACGTGCGATGCACGCACCTTGGTGCGCTTGCCGCTGGCCGTCTCGACCTGAAAGGACGAGTCGGTCGCTGCAAGCACCGTGCCTGCCTTGAAGCTGCCGTCGTCGTCGAAAAGCAGATGCACTGGGTCGCCCCGCTACAGACCGGAAATGAAGGCCTTGATGCCTCGCAGCATCTGCTCGACCGCGATCGCTGCCAGCACCAGGCCGAGCAGACGCTCGAACGCCAGCGTGACGCGCTCGCCCAGTAACCGCATGATCCTCTCGGAAAACCCCAGCACGACCGCGCTCACCCCCATGACCACCGCAATCGCAGCCACCCACTGCCACAGGCGGGCAGGATCGCGAGACACCAGCAACAGCACGGTCGCCAGCGCCGATGGGCCAGCCAGCGCGGGCACTGCAAGCGGCACGATGAACGGCTCGCCGCCCGGGCTCTGGCCGAAGACGCCTTCGGGTGTCGGGAACACCATGCGCAACGCGACCAGCATCAGCACTACGCCGCCGCCGATCTGCAGGCTCAGTTCGGACAGACCGAGCAGGCGGAGGAACGGACCGCCGATGAACACGAAGGTCACCAGGACCGCGAAGGCGATCAGGCACTCGCGCAGGATGATCGCCCGCCGCCGCTCGCGCGGCACGTCCTGCAGCGCGCTGACGAAGATCGGGATGTTGCCGAACGGATCGCAGACGATCAGCAGCAGGACGACGGCGGAAACAAAGCTCGCGTCCATCAGCCGATCTCGACCTGGCGGCCGCCGCTTGCAGCAAGCAGCGCTGCGGGAGAAATCGGAAACACGCAGTGTGGCGTGCCGCCGGCCGCCCACACGGTTTCGAAGCGGCGCAGCGAGCGGTCGACGAACGTGGCCAGCGGCTGCGGATGGCCGACCGGCGCGACACCGCCTATCGCGAATCCGGTGTGCTCGCGCACGAAGTCGGGCGTCGCACGCTCGATCGGCTCGCCGAGGGCCTCTGCCATGCGCTTCTCGTCGACGCGCCGGTCGCCGGCGGCGATGACGAGCACGGCAAGCGACGAGTGGCTGGCGCGGAAGACCAGCGACTTGGCGATTCGTCCGCTCTCGATTCCCAGCGCATCGGCGGCCTGCTGCGAAGTGCGCGCTGCCACCGGCAGTTCGATCACCCGGCTGTCGATGCGCAGCCGCGAGAGCGCGCCTTGCACGCGCTGCGCGGAAGCCGGCAGATCGGAATGCAATGACGGCATCAGACGGTCAGGCCGCCGGCGACCTCGGTCACCGCACCGTTGATGTAGCTCGCCTCGTCGGATGCCGGGTACGCATAGACGTCGGCAACCTTCTCCGGCCGGCCGAGCCGCTTCATCGGCACTCGTTCGGTCATCTGTGCCATCACCTTGTCGGGAATCGTCTTCAGGATCGGCGTGGCGATGAAGCCGGGACAGACCGCGTGGCAGCAGATGCCCTTGGGTCCGAGTTCGCGCGCCCGGGTCTTGGCGAAACCGATCACGCCGAACCTGCTCGCCGCGTAGCTGTTCTGCCCGTAGTTGCCGTAGATGCCGACCACGCTCGACGCGTTGAGGATCACGCCGCTTCCCTCCTCGATCATCGTCTCGATCACCGCCTGCGCTCAGTTGCATGTGCCCTTGAGATTCACCGCGATGACGGTGTCGAATCGCACTTCGGTCATCTTCTGCAGCCGAGCATCGAGCGTGATGCCGGCGTTGTTGACCAGCACGTCGATACGCCCGAAGCTCACCTTCAGCCGCTGCACCATCGCATCGATCTGCTCGCGCCTGGTTACGTCGACGGTGAAGTCCTCGGCCGTCGTGCCGCTGCCGCGCAGCTCCCGCAGCGCTTCGTCGACCGGCTCGCGCTTCAGGCCGGCGATGGCGACGATCGCTCCCTCGGCGGCGAACATGCGCGCCGTCGCGAGACCGATGCCCTGCGCGCCGCCGGTGATGATCGGGACTTTCCCTTTGAGGCGCATCTCGTGTCGTCCCTTTCCTAGGCAATGCCGCAGAACGCGAGCACCTCGCCAAGGTACGCGGCGAAGTCGCTCATTTCGTGGTTCGAGCCGTCGATGATCCGTTGCCGGCACCCCGCATACTTGTCCGCCATCGTGCGCCAGTCGATCACCTCGTCGCCGGTCGCGGCGAGCAGGAAATAGCGCTCCGGCCGCGTGATGTGGAGGGTGTCGATCGCGCGCAGCTCGTCCATGTATTCCGGCTTCACCTCGATGGTCTGCTCGGAGAAGAACACCGGCTGCGTGCCAAGGTGGCCGCGCAGATCCTCGTAGGGGGTGATCGCCGGGTTGAGCAGCGCGGCACGGCAGCCGACCCGTTCGGCGAGCCAGGTCGCGTAATAGCCTCCCAGCGACGAGCCGATCAGCGCCAGCCGTTGCGGATCCTCCAGCCGTGCGGCCGCCTCGATCAGCTGCGCCGCCGCCCGCGGCGATGCGGGCAGTTGCGGGCACAGAAAATCGTCGAGCCGCCCGCGAGCGGCCATCGCCTCCCGCACCGTCTGCGCCTTCTTCGACTGCGGCGACGAGCGGAAGCCGTGCAGGTAGAGGATCACGCCGCGTGCTCCTGCGGCGCTGCGCCGGCGAGCGCGGACAGCAATTTCTCATGCACACCGCCGAAGCCGCCGTTGCTCATCACCAGCACGTGATCGCCGGGGCGTGCAGCAGAGATCACCGACTGAACGAGCGCCTCGAGGTCGTCGAAGCCTCGCGCCCGCGCCCCCATCGGCGCCAGTGCCTGCGCCGGCTCCCAGCCGAGCGCGTTCTTGCCGCTGCGCGCGCCGTAGCAGAACACCAGGTCCGCCTCCTGCAGGCTGGCCGGCAGGAGCGCGCTCATCGTGCCCAGCTTCATCGTGTTCGAGCGCGGCTCCAGCACGGCAAGGATGCGCGCCTTGCCGACCCGGCGGCGCAGGCCGGATACCGTGGTCTCGATCGCCGTCGGGTGGTGCGCGAAATCGTCATAGACCGTGACCCCGCCGGCGACACCGCGCACCTCTAGCCGTCGCCGGACTCCGCCGAAGCGGTGCAGCGCCTCGATCGCCACTGCCGGGGCAACCCCCGCATGACGGGCGGCGGCGATTGCCGCCAGTGCATTGCTGCGATTGTGCGCGCCGGCAAGCGGCAGATGCAGGCGGCCGAAAACCTCGGCTCCCAGAGCGACGTCGAAAGCATGCTGCGCGCCCTCTTCGATGGCCTGCGCGTGCCAGCCGTCGTCGATGCCGAACTTCTCCAGTTCCGACCAGCATCCGCGCGCGAGCACCCGCGCCAGGGCGGCGTCCGCGCCGTTGACCACCAGGCGGCCGCGGCCCGGCACGCCACGCACCAGGTGATGAAACTGGGTCTCGATCGCCGCCAGGTCGGCAAAGATGTCCGCGTGGTCGTACTCGAGGTTGTTGAGAACGGCGGTACGCGGAAAGTAATGGACGAACTTGCTGCGTTTGTCGAAGAAGGCCGTGTCGTACTCGTCGGCCTCGATGACGAAGAACGTCGAGCCGCCCGGCCGTGCGGATGCGCCGAAGTCGGTCGGCACGCCGCCGATCAGGAAACCTGGCGCCAGTCCCGCGTGCTCGAGGATCGTCGCCAGCATCGCCGAGGCGGTCGTCTTGCCGTGGGTGCCGGCCACAGCCAGCACCCAGCGCCCGCGCAGCAGGTTTTCGCCGACCCACTGCGGGCCCGAGATGAACCGCGCCCCGGCCTCGAGGACCGCCTCCATCAGAGGGTTGCCGCGGCTGATCACGTTGCCAACCACGAACAGATCGGGCGAGACAGCGAGCTGATCTGCGCCGTAACCTTCGATCACCTCGATGCCCGCGGACCGCAGCAGGTCGCTCATCGGCGGATAGACGTTGGCATCACAGCCGGTGACGCGGTGTCCCGCGGCAGTCGCCAGCTGGGCGACACCGCCCATGAAGGTGCCACATATGCCCAGGATATGAAGATGCAAGACGCGTTCCGAACGGGGGAAAGATTGGTAGTTTACGGGGCCGCGTTGTTTAGACTGGCTGCATGATCCGCTCTGCACCCGCATCGGGAAGCCGCGAAGAACTGACACTCGAACTCGCGGCAACGGCGGCGCGCCTGATCGCCGAGGACGGCTGCGACTACGCCACCGCGAAACGCAAGGCGGTGCAGCTCGTGCTTGGCGAAGCAGCCGGCGCGAGAGGCCGTCTGCCGGAGAACGACCTGGTCGAGTCGGAACTGCGGCGCTACCTGCGCACCTTCGGCGGCGAACGCCATGCGGCGCTGCTCGCCGAGCGCCGCATGGCTGCGCTTGCGTTGATGCAGTACCTCGAGCCATTCAACCCGCACCTGGTCGGCGCAGTGCTGAACGGGACCGCAACCGAGCACTCGGCGCTGCATCTGCACCTGTTCACCGACAGCGCCAAGGACGTCGAGATATTCCTGCTGAACGAAGGCGTTCGTTTCACCGTTGAAGAAGCGAACGAACCGGCCGGTGTGTTCGAGTCCATTCACCTCCAGGTGCCCCATCGCCTGCTGGCCACCAGGACATCGCGTCTGGACGCGGTGCTCAGCGTGCTCCCCACTGATGCGGTACGGGTGAGTTCCCGCTTCCGCTCCTCGGACCCCTCTCTCTCGCGGATCGAGCAGGCCGGCCGCGCCAGTCTCTCGGCGCTGCGGGCACTGCTTTCGGCGCCGGGCAACGGCGGATGAACCGGCGCGCCTGGCTGACGATGCTGAGTACCGGCGCGCTGGCCGCGGGGCTGGGCGTCGCCGTGAACTGGTGGCGCACGGAGCCCGCATCCGCGGACGCGGAAACGACCGCAGTGTTCTTCGCGGCGACCTTCCCGGATGCCGAGGGCAGGCCGCAGCCGCTTTCGCAATGGCGCGGGCGGCCACTGGTGGTGAACTTCTGGGCGACCTGGTGCCCGCCGTGCGTGGAGGAAATGCCTGACCTGCAGCAGGTGCGCGACGCTTACCGTGACCGGGGCGTCGAAGTGATCGGGATCGGCATCGACAACGCAGCCAAGATCGCCGCCTTCCGCGACAAGCACCGGCT
>Ga0209254_10006802_pt1 | contig 10544 bp, 9 predicted proteins | sample FrelakmetDIP11DI_FD_187148 | JGI IMG/M metagenome (GOLD analysis project Ga0209254, IMG submission 187148) | Freshwater lake sediment microbial communities from the University of Notre Dame, USA, for methane emissions studies - DIP11 DI (SPAdes)... | ecosystem: Environmental > Aquatic >... | reverse complement strand
GTCAGCACGATGTTCTCGTCCCGACCGGCCGCGCGGATGTTCGTGAGCTTCTTGCCCTTGAGCGGGTTCACCACGAGGTCGTTGTCGCGGCTGTGGATGCCGACGATCTGCCCTTCGTAAACCTCGTCGCCGTGCGCGACCATCAACCGCCCGCGTTCCTGCAGGTTGAAGAGCGAGTAACCGAGCACCGTGCCCTGCCCGTTCGAGATCATCACGCCGTTCTGGCGGCTCGCGATCGCACGCTCGGACACCGGCGCGTAGTGATCGAACACGTGGAACAGCAGGCCCAGACCCGACGTGGTCGTGCGGAATTCCGTCTGGAACCCGATCAGCCCACGGGCCGGGATCACGTAGTCGAGTCGCACGCGGCCCTTGCCGTCCGGATGCATCGCCTGCAGCAGCCCGCCACGGCTGCCGAGCGCCGTCATCACCGCCCCCTGACTCGAGTCCTCGATGTCCACCGCGAGAATTTCGTACGGCTCGTTCGGCACGCCGTCGATTTCCTTGATCACGACCCGCGGCCGCGACACCGCGATCTCATAGCCCTCGCGCCGCATGTTCTCGAGCAGAACGCCGAGGTGCAGCTCGCCGCGACCATAGACCTGGAACTTGTCCGGGTCGTCCGATTCCTCCACCCGAAGCGCGACGTTGGTAAGCGCCTCGCGAAGGAGTCGTTCGCGGATCTGCCGGCTGGTGAGGTACTTGCCCTCCTTGCCGGCGAACGGCGAGGTGTTGACCTCGAAAGTCATGCCGATCGTCGGCTCGTCCACGACCAGCGGCGGCATGGCCTCGGGCTGCGCGGGGTCGCAGAGCGTGTCGGAGATTGCCGGACGCTCGATGCCAGCGAACGCGACGATGTCGCCCGCGCTCGCCTCCTCCACCTCGATGCGCTCGAGCCCGAGGAACCCCAGCACCTGCAGGATCTTCTCGTTGCGCGCCCGGCCCTGGCGATCGACGACCGTCACGTTCATGCCGCGACGAATCGTGCCGCGCTTGATCCGGCCGATGCCGATCGCGCCGACATAACTCGAGTAATCGAGCTGCGACACCTGCAGCTGCAACAGGCCGTTCAACTCCACGTCGGGCGGCGGGCAGTACTTGACGATGTCCTCGAACAGCGTGGTCATGTCGCCACCGCGGTGCCCTGGATCATGGGATGCGTAGCCCTGGATCGCCGAGGTGTACACGACCGGGAAGTCGAGCTGCGCCTCGGTGGCGCCCAGCCTGTCGAACAGGTCGAAGGTCTGGTCGAGCACCCAGTTCGGTCGGGCCTCGTGGCGGTCGATCTTGTTGATCACGACGATCGGCCGCAGTCCGTGCGCGAACGCCTTCTGCGTGACGAAGCGGGTCTGCGGCATCGGGCCATCGACCGCGTCCACCAGCAGCAGCACGGAGTCCACCATCGAAAGCACGCGCTCGACCTCGCCGCCGAAATCGGCGTGCCCGGGCGTGTCAACGATGTTGATGCGGAAATCGTTCCAGCGGATCGCGGTGTTCTTCGCCAGGATCGTGATGCCACGCTCGCGCTCGAGCGCGTTCGAGTCCATGACGCGGTCCGGCGTCACCTTGCGGGCGTCGAGCGTCCCGGACTGCTTGAGAAGCTGGTCGACCAGGGTCGTCTTGCCGTGGTCGACGTGCGCAATGATCGCGACGTTGCGAAGCTTGATTGTGGGATCGAGGGTCACGACGGAACGCCCGGGGCAAAAGGGCGCGGAGTATACCGGAACCGACCAGCGGCCACCTGCCGGAACCAGCGGACCATGGCCCGGGGCCGGTCCTGCTCCGGCCCGAGGAGCGGCCACTCCAGTGGAACGCCCTTACTTCGTCGTCTCGACAGCCTTCGTCGTCTCGACGTTCTCGCCGCCGCCCGCGCCCGACTTGACGGGCGCCGCTTTCTCCACCGCCGGCAGCACGCCGATGACCACCGGCACGGAAAACGTGCGGGCATCGGTCTGCGTCTCGGTCGTGAGCTTCGCCGTCACGCCGACGTAATACAGGCCCGGCTCGGGCACCTGCAGCAGAACCTTCGCCACGTATCGCTCGCCCACCACCACCTGTGCGAACGTCGCCGTAGCTCCACCGGCCACGATCAGTCCCGGCATCCCGGTTGCCTGCACATCCAGTGTGTCCGCAGGGATCCGCGGCAGAAATACCAGTTCCACCTCGAAAGGCTGACCGGCCGCCGGCCGAACGGGCAGGTTGTACTTGAGGTCGACCGCGGCGGCCGCCTTGCCGACGGCCACGGCGTTGGCCAGTCCGTCGTCGGCCGCGGTGCCGGGAGTCTCCACGACGTTCTTCGGCGCCTTGCCGGCCGCAGCGGCGGACTGCGCCTCCTTTGCCGCAGGTTTCTCGTCGCCGCCACCGCAGGCAACGGCCAGCGCTGCGAGCATGGCGAGGCCGACGACACGTACTGGAGCATTGATGCTGATCGTCATGGTTCGGTCTCTCAACCTGATATTCAAGAGGTCATGCAGGTATCGCAGCGCCGCACGGCGTTTTCATCGTGGTCGACGTGACTGTACTCGCAGATTTCGAGCACGTAATCCCCCGCGTACATGTTTTTCGCGGAATTGCTCCCTGAGCGGGGCCTCGGTCCCGGCAACCTCCATGGTAACAATGCCGTCGCACAGCCTCACGATCGAACAATAGAAACCGAACTGGCGGTCAGTTCCTCTGCAGCCCCGGCTCACGCAGCAGCCTGAATTCCCACTCGAGCTGGGACCGCACGATGGTCTCGAGGTCGTCGAGCCGCGGAACCCACCCGAGCACCTCCCGGATCCGCCCGGCGTGCGCCACGAGCGACGGCGGATCGCCCGCGCGTCGCGCGCTCTCGACGACTTCCAGCGGCTTGCCGTGCACACGTTCCACCATCTGCAGCACCTCGCGCACGCTGTAGCCGTGCCCATAGCCGCAGTTGAGTGTCGTGGAGTCGCCGCCGCCACGCAGGTAGTCGAGCGCACACAGGTGCGCTCCGGCAAGGTCCTCGACGTGGATGTAGTCACGCACGCCCGTGCCGTCCGGCGTAGGGTAGTCCGTGCCGAAGATCGAGATGTGCGGTCTCACGCCGGCAGCCTGCTGGCAGGCCACCTTCACCAGCAACGTCGCCGTCGGGGCGGTCTGGCCGATGCGCCCACCAGGGTCGCTACCCGCGACGTTGAAGTAGCGGAGCGCGACGTAACGCAGCTGCGAAGCGGCGGCGAGGTCGCGCAGCATCCACTCGCTCATGAGCTTCGACAGACCGTAGGGATTGATCGGTGCGGTGGGCGAGTCCTCTCGCGCGAGGCCCTCGGGCGGAATGCCATAGACCGCCGCGGTCGACGAGAAGACGAAGTGCTTAACGCCGGCGCGATCGCAGCACTCGAGCAGGTTCCGGGTCGCGCAGGTGTTGTTTCCGTAATACTTGAGGGGGTTCGAGACCGACTCCGGCACGATCGTGTGCGCGGCAAAGTGCATCACGGTCTCGATCGAGTGATCGTTCAGCACGCGCGTGACGACATCTCGGTCGCCCGTGTCGCCGACGATGAGCGGCGCACCGAGCACCGCGCTGCGGTAGCCGGTGGAAAGATTGTCCAGGACGACCGCGTGCTCGCCGCGCTCGACGAGCTGCCGGACGACGTGGCTGCCAATGTAGCCGGCACCGCCGGTGACGAGGATGGTAGACATGCGTGATTGAGGGGCAAATCGGGTTCCGGTAGCCGATTGTGGCTGAACTGGGCCTGAAAATCGCTGCATGGCGCCCAGTTTTCAGACCTGCAGCGGCGGCTCCTGCATCGCCGAGATCTGTTCGCGCAGATTGAGTACGTGCTGTTCCCAGTACTTCGGCTCCTCGAACCATGGAAACGCACGCGGAAAAGCCGGGTCGTCCCAGCGCCTGGCGAGCCAACCGGCGTAATGCATGATCCGCAGCGTGCGCAGGGGCTCCACGAGCGCAATCTCGTGATGGTCGAAATCCGCAAAATCCGCATATCCAGCGAGCAGGTCACCCAACTGCACCTGCATCTCCTCCGCGCGGCCCGAGAGCAGCATCCACAGGTCCTGGATCGCGGGACCCGTCATGCAGTCGTCGAGATCCACGAAATGCGGCCCGTCATCCGTCCAGAGCACGTTGCCGGGATGGCAGTCACCATGCAGCCGCAGACTCCGGTATGGCGTCGTCTCGGCGAAGCGCTCCTCAACCAGCATCAGCGCGTCTCTCGCGACCGACTCGTAAGCGGGCTCCAGGTGCGGAGGGATCCAACCTTCCTCGAGCAGGAACCCCATGGTCTCGCCGCCGAGCACGCGCCAGTCCAGCGACGGCCGATGCCGGAATTGCCGCGTCCGGCCGATCGCGTGGATTCGTGCCAGGAATCGTCCCATCCACTGGCGGTCGTCCTTCGTGCCGAGTTCCGGCCAGCGTCCACCCTGGCGCTGGTAGACCGCGTAGCGGAAGCCGCCCAACTCGAAGAGGGTCTGCCCGTCGAGCACGTCCGGCGCGACGACTGGCACCTCGGCGCGTGCCAGCTCGAGCCCGAACGCGTGCTCCTCCAGGATCGCGGGCGTACTCCAGCGAGCCGGCCGGTAGAACTTCACCACCACCGGCAGGTCGTCCTCCCGACCGACCTGGTAGACGCGATTCTCGTAGCTGTTCAGCGCCAGCACGCGCCCATCGCAGCGGTGCCCGAGCGCTTCGACGGCTTCAATGACGAGATCCGGGGTCAGCGTGGAGTATGGGTGCACGGGAAATCATGATCTCCCGAGCGACCGGCATTTACACGCCTGCTGGGATGTAATACATTTAATTACATGGCAACCATCACGCTTCGGGTGCCGGACGAACTCGACCTGGAACTCGAGCGGCAGAGCGCTGCGCAGGGCGTATCCAAGAGCGATCTCGCACGCGAGGCATTGCGCCGCCATCTTCTCGTCACGGACTTCCGCGCGCTGCGTGCGGAACTGATGGCCCGAGCGCAGGCTCTTGGCGTGCATACCGACGATGACGCGTTTCGGGTCCTCAAAGATCGGTGAGAGTGGTCCTCGATTCGTCGGTCCTGATTGCGGCGCACGTGACTCGTGCGGGTGCCTGCGCGGAACTTTACGAAGAGATCCTCCAGCGGCACGACCTGGTCCTGTCCAGGCAGATACTGGACGAGGTGGCCCGTGGTTTGAGGTCGAGATTCCTGATTGGAGACGATCTGATCGAGCAGGCACTCGCAGCGATGACGCGCGCTGCCCAACTCGTCGAGCCGTCGCCTGCGACGGCCGAGGCGCGTCGCATTGGCTACGATTCGGCGGATCGCCGCACGGCCGCAGCAGCACGTGCCGACGTACTGGTAACGGTGGCCGATATCCCGCCCGACCCCGCGTCACGCGAGGCTGCCGCAGTCATCCGGCCAGTTGAATTCTGGAAGCATGCCCAAGCATGAACCTCGTTCGCACCCTCCGCCTGTCATCGCTCCGCCCGCGCTCCCTGAGCGGCCTCATCCTGCTCGGCTTCGCGGCAGTAGCCCTGCCGATGCTGCTCGGCACGTTGAGTGCGGCAGTCGAGATGCGGAACCTGTCCGCTGCGAGCGAGCGCCTGGTGACCAACGGGGTGGCAGCCACTCAATACACGCAAGCGCTGGTGCGCCAGGTCGCGTCGCTCGAACGCACCGCCCGCCTGTACCAGATCCTGCGCCGGCCGAGCCTGCTCGAAGTCACGCGCAAGAACCGCGTGCTGCTCGGCACGACGCTGGACGGCCTCGAGGACTTGCCCGGCGACCCGGACCGTGCGGCAGTGATCAATCGAATGCGGACGAGCGCGACTGCCATCGTGCGGGGACTCGGCTCGACGTCGACCACGGCCGTCAACGATGCGCTGCGCCAGTTCAATCAGCTCTCCCGAGACGCGGGCCTTCTCTCGAAGCTCGCCAGCCGCCAGACTGACCGCGAACTGAACCTGCTTCGCGCCGAAACCGAAAGCACGCGCCGGCGCATCCTCTGGCAGTCCGCGCTGCTCGTGCCGGTGACGATCGGGCTGATGCTGATCTTCACCGTGTTTCTCGCGCGCCCGATCCGCCAGATCGACACTGCGATCAGCGACATCGGCCACGGCCGCCTCGACACACCGGTCGACGTGAAGGGTCCGACCGACCTGCAGGCCCTCGGCCGTCAACTCGAGTGGCTGCGCGTGAGGCTCGGCGAGATCTCCGAGGAGCGCAACCGGTTCCTCCGCCACATGTCGCACGAGCTCAAGACTCCACTCGCGAACATCCGCGAAGGCACGGAACTGCTGCTCGAGGGGGCGGTCGGGGGACTCAACAACGAGCAGCGCGAGGTCACTGGCATCCTGCGCGAGAACGGCCTGCGCCTGCAGCGCCTGATCGAGAACCTGCTTTCCTACAGCGAGTGGCAGACGCAGCGCAGCGGGCTCGACCTGAGCGAGACGAGGCTGCAACCGCTCGTGAACTCCGCAGTCGAGGCCTACGCGCTGCCGATCAGCGCGCACCACCTGACGCTCGAACTGCAGGTGGACGACGTGTCCCTGGACGCGGATCGCTCGAAACTCAGGCTGATCCTCGACAACCTGCTCTCGAACGCCGTCAAGTTCACGCCCGACTGCGGCACGATCACGGTGCGCGGACGCCTCGACGGCAACGACCTCGTGATCGACGTGGCCGACACTGGTCCTGGCGTGCCGGCTGCCGAGCGCGCGAGGATCTTCGATGCCTTCTACCAGGGCGCCGGGTCGCACAGCGGGCTGGTGCGCGGTACCGGGATCGGTCTGTCGGTCGTGCAGGAATTTGTCCTGGCACACAGCGGCACGATCGAGATCGTGGATGGGCAGTTCCCGGGGGCGCATTTCCGCGTACGGCTGCCACTGCATCCGGAGAAGGCGAGTACGGCTGCTCTGTCATGACGGTCGCGAAGCAGGTGGAGCATTTCCGTGCGAACCGTCCCAGACTGACTCCTTCGACAGAACCTCGGACCCGCCCTTTTCAAGATATGATTTCCTGCGCCCGCGCCGAGACATCCCGATGAACATCGACCGCATCCGCCATCCCCGGCACCGAATCAGCACTGATCGTGCCTGCGGCGTCGGTGCAGCGCTGGCCGCGGCACTGCTCCTCTTTGGCTGCGCTCCGCTGCAGCCCGCGCAGGCGCCGATGACTCATCCGGTGACGTCCCCAGCCACGGCGCCGGCGATCCTCGCGCCGTACCTGGACACACTCGCGAGAATGGCGCCGGGCGACGCCGCTCGTCAGCAGGCCGAGCTTGCCTCTGCACTCGCGGTCGCGCAGGAGTCGCCCAGTCCGGCCCACACGCTGCGCTACGCGCTCGCCCTCGGCTGCGCCGGACGGCCGGACAGCAACCCGGTCGAAGCGAAGCGCCTGCTCGCCGAATTGCTGGCAGGTCCGAACGATCTCCAGCCGGAAGAACTGCAGTTCGCCAATGCCTATCTTCGTGAGTTCGACGCGCGTGTCGCGCTTTACGCCGAGGTCGCGCGGCAGCGGGAAGAGTCGGAACAGAAGCTCCGGTCGAACGACTCGAACGCGGTGCGACGGGCGGACGCGCTCCAGGCGGAGAACGGTCGACTCAGGAGGCAGTTGACCGAGGCCGAACGCAAGCTCGAGGCCGTCGCCGAGATGGAGCGTTCGCTGCTCGAGCAGTCGCAGGAAACTCCGGCGGAGCCGCCGCCGCCCCGCCCATGACCCGCCCCGCCCGTCGTACGCCGAGGATCCTCGTGGTGGACGACGACCCGGGGCTGCTGCGGCTGCTGACGATACGGCTGCGCTCGGAGAACTACCAGGTGGAACCCGCCGACAGCGCGACGAAGGCGCTCGCGACGGTCACGCGCTTTCGCCCCGATCTGGTAATCACCGACCTGCGGATGGCGCAGATGGACGGTATCGCGCTGCTGCACGAGTTGCAGCGCCGGTGGCCGAGCCTGAACGTCATCATGCTCACCGCGCACGGCACGATCCCCGATGCGGTCAGGGCCACGCAGTCCGGAGCCTTCTCGTTCCTCACCAAGCCCGTGGAGAAGGAGCAGTTGCTCGAGGAGGTGCGCCGTGCGCTGCGGACCTCCGGGTTCAGCGACTCGACCGCGAACGACTGGCGCGCCGAGTTCGCCACCCGCAGCCCGCTGGTCGAGGATCGGCTCGCCAAGGCGCATCTCGTCGCCGCCACCGACTCGGCCGTACTCGTCACGGGCGAAAGCGGAACCGGCAAGGAGTTGCTGGTGAAGGCGATCCACAATGCCAGCGCGAGGCGCGAGGCCGCATTCGTTGCCGTGGAATGCAGTGGCCTCGACACTGCGAATGGCGAGGCCGGGCTCGCGGTCGCCCTCTCCGAAGCGCGCGGAGGCACACTTTTCCTGCGCAACGTTGACGAACTGCCGCCACCGCTGCAAACGCGCCTGGCGCGCCGGCTCGCGGACGCTGACGTGCGTATCGTCGCCACGAGCGACCGGCGCCTCGAGGACCTGGCCGGCGAGGACCTGTTCTCCGAGGAACTGCTCGACCAGCTGAGCGCGGTACACGTCGAACTGCCGCCGCTCAGCAAGAGACGGGAGGACATCCCGCTGCTCGTCGCGCAATGCCTCGAGGACATAGCGGTAGAGACCGCGCAACCGAAACGCACCTGCTCGCCCGAGGCCATGGAACTGCTGGCCACCGCCAGGTGGCCGGGCAATGTACGGCAGCTTCACCGGGTCATCCGCCAGGCTGCGGCAGCCGGCGCCGGACCGGTCATCACGGTCGACCAGGTGCAGGAGGCGCTGGGTCAGGCCACTCAGCTACCAGGCTTCGACGAGGCCAGGGATGAGTTCACGCGCAGCTACCTGGTGCAGCTGCTGCAGGTTACCGAGGGAAACGTGAGCCAGGCTGCGAGGCTGGCGAAGAGAAACCGGACGGATCTCTACAAGCTGCTTGCCAGGCACGGGATCGAGCCGGACCAGTTCAAGGCTTAGCTCGGCGCGACACGCACCAGCGCCTTGCCGAAATTCTCGCCGCGCATCAGGCGACAGAACGCCTCGGGCGCGCTGTCCAGGCCCTCTGCGATGTCCTCCCGGTACTTGAACCGGCCCTCCCGCATCCACTGGCCGATCACGCGCTGCATTTGCGGCAGCCGATGAAAATGATCATAGACGACCAGGCCGCGGATCGTCGCCCGGGCAGCGACGACGGGACCGAGGAAGGGGCCCGGTGGCGGAGCGTCCATGCTGTAGGCGCCGATCATCCCGCACAGCACGACGCGTGCGTGCATTGCGAGATTGCCGAGAGCGGCCGCGAGCACTTCACCGCCGACGTTGTCGAAATACACATCCACGCCGCAAGGGCACGCCTCCTTCAGCAGCGAGCGCAGGTCGCCGTCACGGTAGTTAACGCAGGCCTCGAACCCCAGTTGCTCGACGGCATAACGGCATTTCTCGCTGCTGCCGGCGATGCCGATGGCCCGCGCGCCGACGAGCCTCGCCACCTGCCCGACCGTGCTGCCAACGGGTCCCGTGGCGGCGGACACGAGCACCGTCTCCCCGGGTTTCGGTTCACCAAGGTAGACCAGACCTGCGTAGCCAGTGAGCCCCGGCATGCCGAGCACGCCGAGCGCCGTTGAAAGCGGCCCGAGTCGAGGGTCGATCTTTCGCGCACCCTGCCCGTCCGACAGCGCGTATTGCTGCCAGCCGTTCTTCACGACAACGAAATCACCCACACCGAACTGCGGGTTGAGCGACTCGATGACCTCCGCGACTGTCTCGCCGTGCATCGGATCGCCAGGCTTCAACGGCACGCCGTAGAGGACATGCCCTTTCATCACGTTGCGCAGATACGGATCGAGCGACAGCCAGAGCGTCCTTGAAAGGAACTGCCCGGCTGCCGGCCGCGCTGCCTCGACCGCGTCCCGCGAGAAATCCTCGGGAACGGGCAGGCCGTGCGGTACCCGCGCAAAGGTGATGCGGCGATTCTGCAACTAGAGCTGGCCCAGCACGTGCTCGGCGCTCGACACCTTGAATTCGCCCGGCCCTTCGACCAGCACTTGCTTGACCACGCCATTGTCCACGACGAGCGCGAAGCGCTTGCCGCGGATGCCCATGCCGAACCCCGAGGCGTCGAGCTCGAGGCCAAGCGCCTTCGAGTACTCGGCGTTGCCATCGGCCAGCATCAGCACCTTTTCCTCGACGGCCGAGGCCTTCGCCCACGCCTTCATGACGAACACGTCGTTGACCGCCATGCAGGCAACAGTATCGACACCCTTCGCCTTGAAGTCTGCGGCGTGCTGAATGAAGCCCGGCAGGTGGCGTGCGTCGCAGGTCGGCGTGAAGGCACCCGGCACCGAGAACAGCACGACTTTCTTGCCGGCAAACAGCTGGTCGGTCGTGAGCTTCTGCGGACCGTCCGGGCCCGGGATCGTGAAAGTACCCGAGGGCATCTTGTCGCCAGCCTTGATCGTCATGGTGATACTCCTGGTGTGGATGTACGTCGTGAGGTCGCGATAGTAGCAGTCGTTCGGTTGCGTGGCGCCCGTGGATTCGCCCGGACCGATCATGGCCGTCATGTGCCTGTCCGGGCGGCAAGGCACCGAGCGGCGGG
>Ga0209254_10006801_pt1 | contig 10545 bp, 6 predicted proteins | sample FrelakmetDIP11DI_FD_187148 | JGI IMG/M metagenome (GOLD analysis project Ga0209254, IMG submission 187148) | Freshwater lake sediment microbial communities from the University of Notre Dame, USA, for methane emissions studies - DIP11 DI (SPAdes)... | ecosystem: Environmental > Aquatic >... | reverse complement strand
ACACCGCACGCCGTGCATAAAGCTGCAACAGCCGCCAACCCCCGGACGAGCATCACGTCAACGCTCGCACTTCCGCCGTCACGCGGCGCAGCCGGTCCGTCAGCAGTCGACCGAGCGCGAACAGAACCCTCCGATAAAGCTTCGGCTCCGTCGCCTCTAAACGCTCCAGATTAGCGAAATCGAGGACGTAACAAACCGCAGGCGTCTCGGCCACAACGTTCGCCACACGCCGTCCACCATCGAACAGGGCAAACTCACCAAACGCGACGCCCGGACGGAAGGCGGCCAGCCGCACACGGCTCTTTGCATCATCTAAAACGATATCGACCGACGCAGAACCTGACGCCAGCAGGTAGAGCCGGTCGGCCGCATCGCCCTCGCGAATGATGAAGGCGCCGGCATCGTAGCTGCTGGTTTCAATGTACGGCGCAAGCTTGCCTATTTCATCGGCCGAGAACCCGCGAAGAATATCCATGTCCGCCAGCGGCAGCAGCGCGTCCGCGGCCATCGCGCCCGGATCAGCCGCAAGGATGACTTTGGTCTCGCAGTATTCCAGGGCTGCATCAACATCCCCGAAGCACAGCTCCAAACCCGCGCCGCTGTTCAGCTTCAGCCAGTCGGTCTGCACCTGCTCCGGCAGCGCCGCGAGAACGAGCACCTTGCCTTCGACGGCCAGCGACAACTTGAGATCGCGCAGAAGCATGAGCGCGCTCTGATCGGCGCGGCTGATCCGCCGGCCATCGAGCACGACGTATTTTGATTGCGGGCTGTCTTCAACGATCCGCCGAACGAGTTGCTCGGCCGTCGCGAAATAAAGCCCGCCTTGAAGTTCATAGGCGATGATCTGGTGGCCATGGGAATCGAGCGCCTTCCGCTCGCGTGCGCCGCGCAGGCGTTTGGACGTCACACCGCCGCCCCGATAGCTACGCCGGACGATGTTGTCGGCGACGAAGTGCATGTCATAGACGTGCAAATGGAACCGCTGCGACAGCTCCTTGCAGACTTCGATGCCGCGATGACTGTTGCCGTGATCGTCAAGCAGTGGCGAGAACGTTCCCACACCGAACTGCCCGGGCAGCACCGCGATGATGCCGCCGCCAACGCCGCTCTTGGCCGGCAGACCCACGCGATACACCCACTCGCCCGAGTAGTCGTACATCCCGCAGCTCGCCATCACGCTGAGCACCGTTTTCACGTGCTCCGGCGCGATCGCGCGCTCATTGGTGAGCGGATTGACACCGTTGTTGGCGAGCGTCGCCGCCATCATCGCAAGATCGCGCGCGCTTACGAGAATTGCGCACTGCCGGAAGTAGAGATCGAGATGTTCGGAGACGGGTTCTTCGATCATCCCGGAGTTCAGCTGCAAATAAGCGATGGCTCTGTTCCGGTGGCCCGTCGCGCGCTCGCTCTCGAAAACGGATTCGTCAACCGTCAGCTGCCGCCCTGCATAGCGGCTGAACATATCGAGGATGCGCTTGAAACGGTCTTCAAAGCCGTTGCCGCGGATCAGGGCCGTCGTCGCGATCGCCCCCGCATTCACCATCGGGTTGAACGGCCGGTTGTTCAGTTCATCCATCACGATCGAATTGAACGCTTCACCCGTCGGCTCCACGCCCACCCGCTTCAGCACGGCATCCGAACCGTGGTCCTCGAGCGCCAGTCCGTATACCAGCGGCTTGGAGATGGATTGGATGGTGAATAGAACTTCGCTGTCACCGGTCGCGTAGCTCTTGCCGTCGGCAGCGGCGAGCACGATGCCGAAGTGCTTGGCATCTGCCTTGGTCAGCTCCGGAATGTAGCTCGCCAAATGCCCGTGCATGTTGTCGCGATATTTCTCATGGAGATTTCGCAACCAAACGTCGATCGGCGAGGTCAACATGTTTGGGGTCGGGAGCTTCACGCCCTCGATAATTGGGGCATGGCCGGCGCCATTTTCGAGCGTTCTCACAATATAAGGAGCGCCGAAACCTGCCGGTGCTTTCGTCTCCTGGACTGTTTTAGTCTCCAATGTCGCCCCACCATTCGAATTTCGCCAAAACATCGATCCATACCTTCAACGCTGCATCGTAGGTACTCACCGGACGCAAAACGTAGAGTTATGACCGATATCTGTCCAATTCGATTCATGGCGATGAATTAGGCATCTGCTGCCTATTTCGGCATTCGACACGTCTCACAAAGTCGCCGAGGATCTCTCGCGCTGGACAGCAATCCGGCAGGGCCTCATGGCGGAGCACGCCTAGAGCATCACTCTATGGAGAGATCACTCCATCGCGAGAATGAAGTTCCGCACCACGGGATAGATCTCGTTCTCCCAACGCTTGCCGTTGAAAGCGCCATAATGACCAACATTGGCCTGTAGATGGTGCCGCTTCAGATGCGGCCTCAACGACGAGCACAAGTCATGCGCGGCCGCGGTCTGCCCGAGTGCGCAGATATCGTCCCGCCCGCCTTCCACCGTCAAAAGAGCCGTCCGTGTGATCTTCGCCGGATCCACCTTCCGACCTCGATAGGTAAAGTTGCCCGTCGCTAGGTCCGCTCTCTGGAAAATCCGGTCGATCGTCTCGAGGTAAAACTCTTCCGTCAGGTCGAGTACGGCGAAGTACTCGTCATAGAAATCTTTGATCTTCTTGGCTTCGGCCACGTCCCCGTTGGCTAAATGCTCATAGAGTTTCTGGTGCTGCGACCGATGCCGCTCCACGTTCATGGCAACAAATGCGGTCAATTGCAAAAAGCCAGGATAGACGCGCCGCCCTGCTCCTTTGTAACGCCGTGGAACACGCGAAATTACGGTCTGCTTGAACCAGGACAGCGGCTTGCCCATCGCCAGCTTGTTGACCTCGGTGGGGCTCTCGCGCGTGTCGATCGGACCCGCCATCAACGTCATCGTCCGAGGCGTCGCAGGATGCTTTTCTTCCGACATCACAGAGACTGCGGCGAGAGCTTGCACGCACGGCTGGCACACGGCGAGAATGTGTGCTCCGGGGCCGATCTCCTCCAAAAAGCTGATCACATATTCACAGTATTCGTCGACGCCAAACTTTCCCGCCGAGAGCGGCACGTCGCGCGCGTTGGACCAGTCGGTAATGTAGACGTCATGGTCCCGCAGCAAAGTCGTGCAGGTCTTCGCCAGCAGCGTCGCAAAATGACCCGACAGCGGCGCGATCACCAACACTTTCGGCTGTGGCGCATCCACATCTTTGGCGAAGTGCAAAAGATCGCCGAACGGGAAGCTCAGAACCACCTCTTCCCTGACGGGCACATCGCGGTTCCCCACGCGCACCGAAGTGATCCCGAAGTCCGGCCGCGTGTGGGTTAACGTGAACCGCGACACCATCTCCATGCCGGCATCGAAAGTGCGCTTGGCATCGGTAAACAGAGGCCATGGCGAATGACTGGTGGCCAACCGGGCGGCATTGCGAAAATGCCCGATCAAATCATCCTGGAACTGGTAGGCATCATAAAGCATGTTCGTTCCTTATAGGCGCGACGCCGCATTCCATTCGCTGCGAAAAGCTAGTGTATTATTCAGCGATCTGCGAGAGACTTCTCAGCGCAGAAAGTCATGGATGCACAGATGGCGAACGCGACACTGACGATTTCATCCAAGAATTACTCATCTTGGTCTTTGCGTGGTTGGTTATTGTGCAAAATGGCAGGCCTCGACTTTGAGGAACGCCAAGTTGCTGTTGATGATATCAACGCACGGCGCGAACTTTTGTTGCTGTCACCCTCGGTACTGGTCCCGCGCCTGACCCATGGTGATGTCATCGTTTGGGATACGCTGGCGATTGCCGAGTATCTTAATGAAATCTACCCGGACGCTGGAATCCTACCGAACGACCGCGCAGAACGCGCCCATTGTCGTGCCGTATCTGCAGAAATGCATTCGGGCTTCTACAATTTGCGTTCAGCCCTGCCTATGAACCTCAAGGCGCGCCACAACTCATTCAAGGTATTCTCCGGCGCGCGGCCCGATGTTGAGCGGATCAAGGAAATTTGGACGGAATGCCTGAACAAATACGGCGGCCCTTACCTGTTCGGAAAACTTTCGCTCGCCGACGCGATGTATGCTCCCGTCTGCACGCGCTTCCGCACGTACGCCGTACCGCTCGAACCCGCGCTCCAAGCCTATTGCGACCACATCTTCGATTGGCCGCTCATGCAGGAGTGGACTGACGGAGCCGTCGCTGAAGCCGATGAAATCGATGAACTCGAAGTCGAATTCTGAACCTGCAAAATCTCCAGAAAACAAAAAGGGCGCCGGTTCAACCGGCGCCCTTTCTCTATCTTCGATCGTCGAGTGATCAGGCAGCAGCTGCAGCGGACAGCGGCACTTCCGCAACCGTCTTCAAAACCTGCGATGCGATCTGGTAGGGGTCGCCCTGCGAGTTCGGACGGCGGTCTTCCAGGTAACCCTTGTAGCCGTTGTTCACGAACGAGTGCGGCACGCGGATCGAGGCACCGCGGTCGGCTACACCGTAGCTGAACTTGTTCCACGGCGCCGTCTCGTGCTTGCCCGTCAGACGCAAGTGATTGTCCGGACCATAGACGTCGATGTGCTCTTTCCAGTTCTTCTCGAAAGCCGCCATCAGCTTCTCGAAGTAATCCTTGCCGCCGACTTCGCGCAGGAACTTCGTCGAGAAGTTGCAGTGCATGCCCGAGCCGTTCCAGTCCGTATCGCCGAGCGGCTTGCAGTGATATTCGACATCGACGCCGTGCTTTTCGCACAGACGCTCGAGCAGATAACGCGCCATCCAGATTTCGTCGGCGGCCCGCTTGGAGCCCTTTCCGAACACCTGGAATTCCCACTGGCCTTTCGCGACTTCCGCGTTGATGCCTTCATGGTTGATGCCGGCGGCGAGGCAGATGTCGAGATGTTCTTCGACGATGGCGCGCGCAATGTCGCCGACGTTCTTGTACCCGACGCCCGTGTAGTAAGGACCCTGCGGGGCCGGATAGCCCTGTGCCGGGAAGCCGAGCGGACGGCCGTCCTTATAGAGGAAGTACTCCTGCTCGAAGCCAAACCAAGCGTCGGCATCATCCAGAATGGTGGCCCGCTTGTTCGAAGCGTGTGGCGTCTTTCCGTCTGGCATCATGACTTCGCACATCACGAGCACGCCGTTCGTACGCACCGGATCTGGGAAGTGGCGAACAGGCTTCAGCACGCAATCGGAGCTGTGGCCTTCGGCCTGCTTGGTCGAGCTGCCATCGAAGCCCCAGAGAGGAAGCTGCTCGAAATCGGGGAACGCGCTGAACTCCCGGATCATGGTCTTGCCGCGCAAGTTCGGCACCGGGGTATAACCGTCGAGCCAGATGTACTCGAGCTTATACTTCGTCATAGAGGCTCTCTCCTACGTTGGTGACATCGGCTCCGCGACTCGGCCTGAGCGGGCCGTTGATGCGGAAAAGCTGCAATGCGTATGACCGGCGCGCTGAAAAGAATCTGACCAAGGTCCGGATTTTTTGGCCGCTCCAGCCGCCCGATGAAGACCGGCTGCCGGAGCATGGTCAGTTCTATTCCACGCGCCACAAACGCTCGTTTCTTGACCACGCCTCCAGGCGACGCCACGCGTCCGCCACCGGAGACGAAGTTTTGAGCTTGAGTCCATCGTCGACAGAGTCCGCTGAGGGCGAATTTCGAGCACGATGGGCAGGCACCAGCAAAGTGATCTGCGCCCAGAATGCTACTCAGCTAAGCACGTCCACGCATGCTCATAGTTTAGGCAAACCCCGATATTTGTTGTGCAATTGGATGAAATGGCGGGCAGAACGTGCTATATACGATGCCCGGAACAATGCGCCGCACCGCCGCGTTTTTAAGTTCCAAAGCCGAAAGGAGCGAACTGATGACCGAAAGTCTCAATCGCCAGTCTGCAGAAATCATCCCCTTCCCGAACCGCCGTCGCGCGCCTGTTTACGGGATCGATACGCGTGCCCTTGAAGCCGAAGCGGCGAAGTACCGTTCGGCCATCGACACCACGGGCTGGTACCACGAAGAAGCGATCGAAGACGAACACGACCACACCTGCCACAAGCACTGGCAGTTTTAACGAAGGCTCCTGGCGCCGAATCTCGGCGCCAGCCTACTCTTTGCCAGCCTTCTCTTTGGCCTGAGCGGCACCGCTGGAATCACATGCTCACCGCTTGCCGCGGATCACCTGGTGCACGAACCTCAGCTTCTCACGCGCAGGATCGGGAATGACGAACGGATAATAGTCCGCGTGTCCCATGCTGCGATTCATGCTGTTGAGCGCCAGCGTTAAGGGCACCCAGCGCTCCAGCAGGCTATCGAGCGTCTCGTCACGGTAGACATCGTACTTCTTGAACGGCCAGATCGACCCGAAGATGAGCCCCGCTGCCCGCGGCTCCATCCCTTCCGCTTCGGCCGTGTCGACGCTATCCACCATGTGAAGGTAGTGCGCCCACGTCTCTGCCCAGTCCTCAGACGGATGCATGCTGGCGTAGCCAGAAACGTGATTGAGTTGCCAGTCGGGCTTGGGTCCATACGTATGGTGTTGCGTCAGCGCCGAATGGTAATCGGCCCGCTCATCACCAAACAGCGCTCGAAACTCCTCCAGCAGCCCCGCGGATTCGACGAGGACCTGCCAGTAATAGTGCCCGCTCTCGTGCCTCAGATGCCCGAGCAGAGACCGGTAGGGCTCATCGAACTGCTGCCGCTGACGCTCCCGTTCCACCGCATCCGCTTCCAGGATATTGATGGTGATGACACCGTCGAGATGACCCGTCATCGTGTTGCGCGTGAAGTCGAAGATCAGCCGCCCCGGCGGCGCCGGGCTGGTGTCGAGCGGCAATCCGAACCGCAATAGCGAGTAGACGAGCCGCTTCTTGGCCCGTTCCAGGTCCTGCCACGCCGTGAGATTACCCGGCTCCGACAAGTTCGGAATGGTACGATTGAGGTCGCACGCGACGCAGAAGAGGTTGGGATCATCGGCTCGCGTCAGCCAATTACACGCGCCGTGCACCACGTTGTTGCAATAGCGCAGGACCTGCTTCGTATCACCCGTGATCGGTCGGTAAAGTCCCGGTTCAGCGTCCGGCTTTAGCGCAATCACAGCTAGCGCATCCGGATCGAAACCCAGCGCATGGCCGCACTTCAAGCATTTTACATTCTTGAAGTAGACCTTTGTGCCACATTTCGTGCAGGAGAAGTTTCGCATGGGTCCTTTGTTCTTGCGTCCAAATCTCACGGGTCGAACAACATCGTCTGCGTTCTATGCATGTGTTTAATGTTCAAGCACGAAGGTCACGCCCTGTCGCGGTGCGAATGCTGGGAGCCCTAAATCTGCATTATTCCCCATCAGATGTCCGCCGCTTGTCTTAGCGTTTGCCTACCGCTTAATCATCTTCAGCGCTTCAGCGGCCGATGCGGCAGCACCGCCCTTGTTTGGCCCTACCGGAGCCGATAACCCAAGAGACGCACCGTGGCGCGCCGAGTTCCGGCGCAAAGGACACAACGAAGCCCATGACGTTGCACGTCGCTCTAACGCACGAGACGACCTATCGCTACGACCGCTTGATCGGGATGGGCCCGCAGATCGTCCGGTTGAGGCCAGCCCCCCACAGCCGCACCCCCATTCTCAGCTACTCGCTGACGCTGGAGCCGAAGGTTCACTTCCTGAACTGGCAGCAGGATCCCTTCGGCAATTTCCTCGCTCGCATCGTCCTGCCGGAACCAACTGGGATCTTCTCGGTCAAGGTCGATCTCGTCGCCGATATGGCCGTCATCAACCCGTTCGACTTCTTCATCGCGGAGGAAGCGGCCACTTGGCCGTTCCCCTATGAAGAATTGCTGCGCAAGGAACTGCTGCCCTACCTTGTGCCGGAGCCTGCAGGCCCGCATCTGAAAAAGTACCTCACGGGCATCAGCCGCAAATCGAAAGTCACGATCGATTTCCTATGTGACCTCAACCGGCAGCTCCAAAAGGACATCCAATACTACATCCGCATGGAACCCGGCGTGCAGACGCCGGAAGAAACCCTCGGCAAGGCCGGCGGCTCATGCCGCGACAGCGCCTGGCTGCTGGTGCAGATCCTGCGCAATCTCGGGCTCGCTGCACGCTTCGTTTCCGGCTACCTCATCCAGCTGACGCCGGACGTGAAGTCGCTCGACGGCCCGTCCGGCACCGAAGTCGACTTCACGGATCTGCACGCCTGGACCGAAGTGTATGTTCCCGGCGCAGGTTGGATTGGTCTCGACGCCACGTCCGGCTTGCTCACCGGCGAAGGCCACATCCCGCTTGCCGCCACACCTCATCCAACAAGTGCGGCACCCATCTCCGGCGCACACGAAAAAGCCGAGGTCACCTTCGCCTTCAACATGGGCGTCACGCGCATCCGCGAGACCGCGCGGGTCACCAAACCCTACAGCGACGAGACATGGAACGACATTCTCGAGAGCGGCCACAAGGTCGATGAGCGCCTCGTCAAAGGTGATGTCCGCCTCAGCATGGGCGGCGAGCCGACCTTCGTCGCCGTCGACGATATGGAAGGCGCGGAGTGGAACACCGCCGCCGTCGGACCCAACAAGCGCCGCTATGCCGAAAACCTCGTCCGCCGTCTCGAAAAGCGCTTCGCGCCCGGCGGCCTTCTTCATTACGGCCAAGGCAAGTGGTACCCGGGCGAGCAGCTCCCCCGCTGGGCCTTTGCCCTTTACTGGCGCGCCGATGGCCAGCCGCTGTGGGAAGACCAATCCCTCATCGCGCGCGAAACCGCCAACGACAACGCCACCATCACGGACGCCTCCCGCTTCACCAAGCAGCTCTGCGCGACCCTCGGTCTGCCCACCGACAGCGGCATCCCGGCATACGAAGACGCCGCCCACTTCATCCTCGTCGAGCAAAAGCTCCCGGTCGGCATCACGCCAGAAAAGAACAAACTCGATGACCCCGCCGAGCGCGCGCGCCTCGTCCGCGTCTTCGACCGCGGCGTAGCGGCACCTTCAAGCTACGTGCTGCCCATCCAGGTCTGGAACACGCATGACCGCGGCCGCCGCTGGGTGACGGAAAGGTGGGCGCTCCGCCGCGAAAAGCTCTTTCTGATGCCGGGCGATTCACCCGCCGGCTACCGTCTGCCGCTGGGCTCCCTGCCCGTTGTCACGCCCACGATCCAATATCCGCATGTTCTCCCGCGCGATCCTTTCGCGAACGCGCCGCCGCTGCCGCAACGCGAGGTTCTCCTCCAGCGCCGCCGGACCGTATCACTGGAATCCCCACCGCTGCCCCCGTCTGGCGTGAGCGAGATATGGGGCTCGGTCCGCACCGCCATGACGGTGGAACCGCGCGGCGGCCGCGTCTGCGTGTTCATGCCCCCGCTGGAAGACGCCGAAGACTACGCCGCCCTCGTGGCCGCCATCGAAGAAACGGCCCGCACAACCAAAACGCCGGTTCACCTCGAAGGCTATCCCCCGCCTCACGATCCGCGCATCAGCGTCGTCAAAGTCACGCCTGACCCGGGCGTCATCGAAGTCAACGTCCAACCGGCGACCCGCTGGGAAGAGGCCGTGGACATCACCACGAGCCTCTATGAAGAGGCCCATCTCTCGCGACTTTCGACCGAAAAATTCATGATCGACGGCCGTCACACCGGCACCGGCGGCGGCAACCACATCGTGCTCGGCGGCCTCACACCAGCCGACAGCCCGTTCCTGCGCCGCCCCGACCTGCTCGCCTCTATCATCGCCTACTGGCAGAACCACCCGTCGCTTTCGTTCCTGTTCTCCGGCCTTTTCATCGGCCCCACGAGCCAAGCGCCTCGTGTCGACGAAGCGCGCCACGAAAGCCTCTACGAACTTGAAATCGCGCTCGGCGAAATCCCCGATCCTGGGATGGGCTCCGTTCCGCCGTGGCTGGTCGATCGCATCTTCCGCAACTTGCTCATCGACGTAACAGGCAACACCCATCGCGCCGAAATCTGCATCGATAAGCTTTACTCCCCCGACAGTTCCACTGGACGCCTGGGTCTCGTCGAATTCCGCTCTTTCGAGATGCCTCCGCATGCGCGCATGAGTCTCGCACAGCAATTGCTGCTGCGCGCCCTCATCGTCCGCTTCTGGGAGCGGCCATATCGGCAGAAGCTCGTCCGCTGGGGCACGGCCCTACACGACCGCTTCATGCTGCCCCACTACATCTGGTCGGACTTCAGCTCCATTATCGACGACCTCAAGGGCCACGGGCTGCCCGTCGAACTCGAGTGGTTCCGCCCGCACCACGACTTCCGCTTTCCCAAGCTCGGCTCGATCTCGGCATTCGACGTCGAACTGGAACTGCGCCAAGCCCTCGAACCCTGGCACGTGCTGGGCGAGGAGGGCGCCCCCGGCGGCACCGCACGCTACGTCGACAGCTCGCTCGAGCGTGTCGAATTGAAAGTCCGCGGCCTCACAGGCGATCGCTTCATCGTCACCTGCAACGGCCGCACGCTGCCCTTGAACCCCACAGGAACCGCGGGCGAAGCCGTGTCCGGCGTCAGGTACCGCGCCTGGTGGCCGCCTTCGGCACTCCATCCGACTATTTCTCCGCACGTCCC
>Ga0209254_10006800_pt1 | contig 10545 bp, 9 predicted proteins | sample FrelakmetDIP11DI_FD_187148 | JGI IMG/M metagenome (GOLD analysis project Ga0209254, IMG submission 187148) | Freshwater lake sediment microbial communities from the University of Notre Dame, USA, for methane emissions studies - DIP11 DI (SPAdes)... | ecosystem: Environmental > Aquatic >... | reverse complement strand
TCGGGACAGGTCGCAGCGCTCGGGTTTGACCAGGATCAGGCGCCGGATTCCCATGTTGTTCATGGCCCTGGCCACGGCCCCGATGTTTTCAGGGATCTGAGGCTCTACAAGAACAATGGCAATATGGTCAAGGTTAAGAGTCGTCATCACAGCGAGTTCCAGCGAAAAGTGAGAATGGCTCCCCGCGCAGCGGAGGTCTTTGGCCATAAGCAAATATCCAAAGCTGATGAACTGAATGAATATCGAATGTCGAACAAGGAATTTCGAATGATGAAGTTTAACAGCTTCGATTTCTTCCTTCTGCCTTCGACATTCCTTGTTCGACATTCTGCGGTTCGCTTTAGAGTTCTTAAGAAAGTTCCAAAGAAGACCTAAGAGTGAAAGTCTAGTATATGTTCAGCACCACTTGGAAGGAGAAAACCCATTAAAATTCTTGACACAAGGTTTGTATTCTAATTATAACAATAGCACAAAATTGTATCGGATAAAGTTTAGGAGGGCAACGATTTGGTCAAAGCCATCTTGGGTTACGACATCTTGCCGGGGATGAGCGTCCTGGATTACGAGAAGTGGCTCAAGGAAGTGCACCTGCCTGATCTGTCAAAGGTGCCGGGTCTAAAGCGGGTTGTGATCAATACCGTCAAGGGGCTCGTGAAGGGAGAAACCACGTTCTACCGAATTGCAGAGCTCCACTACGAGAGCATGGAGGCTTTTGAAAAGGCCAGGGCATGGAGAGAGAAGAATCCGGTGTCCAGGGAGAGAAGCCCCGAAGGGAAGACGGATTTCAAGTTCTATGTGGTCTGCGAGTCTGAGGAGTTCGAATTCGGAGAAGGCAGATGAAAAGCATTTCGACGGAATATGCTGATTTCATTGTCCGCACGCAATTTGAAGACCTGGGCGCGGAGGTTCTTCAGCAGGCGAAGGAGCTGATCCTCGACCTGGTGGGCGTTTCTCTGGCCGGCTATGCCACCATGGAGTTCCCGAAGATTGTGGTTGGGTACTTCGCGGATCTTGGGGGAAAACCGGAGGCCACCATTATTCAGAGCAAGAAAAAGTTCCCGGCTGTCAACGCCGCCTTCGCAAATGCATCCTGCGCTCACGCCATGGATATGGATGACGGCCACCGTTTTGGCGCCCTCCATCCTGGTGCGGTCGTCATCCCGGCGGCTCTGGCTGCGGCAGAGCTTGTAGGGGCAGACCCTAAGACTCTCCTGGCCGGCATGGTTGCCGGATATGAGATCATGATCCGGATCGGCGCAGCCATCAATCCATCCAGTCTGAACCGGGGTTTTCACATCACGGGTATCACCGGTGTTTATGGTGCTGCCGCAGCCTGTGCGAAAATCATGAATCTCAATCAGGAAGAGACGGTAGGCGCCATGGGAATGGCCGGGCTTCAGGCATCCGGTTTGATCCAGGTGAACCATGAAGTTGAAGGGGCCAAAGTCAAGCCGCTGAATCCTGCAAGGGCTGCCTCAAACGGACTCCTGTCCTGCATCCTGGCGAAGAGGGGAGCGCGGGGCCCGGTGAACATTTTTGAAGGAGAAGACGGCTATCTCAAGGCAGTGACCGATGAGGTCAAGCAGGATCTTCTCACGAAAGGGCTGGGTAAAGAGTATGAGATCTTGAAGGTCTATGTGAAACTCTACGCGGCATGCCGCCACGCCCATGCGCCCATTGATGCGGTTTTTGAAGCTCTGAAAGGTCAATCCATAGAGCCCGAAGAAATATCCAAGGTTGTGGTGGAAACCTATTCCGCTGCGGTAAGACTGGCGGGAATCCGGGAAGCGACGACTCCATCAGCGGCTCGCTTTAGCATTTCTTTCTCTGTGGCGATTGCCATTACAAAGAAGGATGCCGGTCCTGACAATTATTGCGAAGCGGTGATCAGGGATCCCAAGGTCCAGGCGCTGGCTCGGAAAGTCGACATGTTGTTGAGTGAAAAGTGGGAAAGAGCATATCCTCAGAAGAGGGGAGCCACGGTGACCATCCACACACGCAGTGGAAAGAAGTGGTCCTCTGAAGTGGAGCTTGCCAAAGGAGAACCAGAGAACCCAGCAACCTGGGATGAGATGTACGGGAAATTTTTTTTCAATGCCACCCGGCTTCTGTCAGAAAAGGATGCGAAAGAATTAGGGCAACGCATCATGGCGCTTGAGGGATCTTCTCTTGAAGATGTTCTCAGACTTCTGTAGGATAGGTGCCCTCCATCAGGAAAGTTTGATCGTAAGAGTCAATCTGTCGATCGTGTTCCCCCCTTTTCTAAAGGGGGGCAGGGGGGATTTTTCAAAGGAGAATTTCCCACGGGGCGATAAGAGGTTTAAAGGATGAACACGGGTAGTACATATAAAGACGATCTCATCCTCTTTGTTGATAACCCGGAGGACGTCTCCTGGGATGTGGAGGCCGATGTCCTCATCATTGGCGGCGGCGGGTGCGGCCTCGTCGCAGCTCTTGCGGCGAGTGAAAAAGGAGCCCACGTCTTTTTGGTGGAAAAGGAGAAAGCCGCCGGAGGCAACACCTCCTTGAGCCAGGCCATGGTTCCTGCTGCAGGGACTTCCTTTCAAAAGGATGCAGGCATCGACGACTCCACAGAGCTGATGGCCGAAGACATCCTCAAGAAGAACAAGAAGGGGAGCGACTCGGAGTTGACTCGGCACGTTGCAGCGGAATCCTCCAGGCTGGTGGAATGGCTCGACACGAACATGGGGATCCGGCTGGAATTGGTAACGGACTTCATCTACCCCGGCCACTCCCGTCTCAGGATTCATGCTAACAAGACGAGAAAGGGAGCCCATCTGGTCAACGACCTTCTTCAAGCCACAGGAGGTTATGACCATATCGATGTCGCCTACAATGCGCCTGCAAAACGGATCGTGGCGGAGCGTAAGACCGGGGCCGTGCTCGGTGCGGAAGTGGAGATTGAGGGGGTAGGTCGAAATCTGGCGAGGGCCCGGAAAACCATCCTTGCGCTCAACGGTTTCGGTGCCAACAGGAAGATGCTCGCCAGGTACATTCCTGAAATGAAGGACGCCTACTACTTCGGGCACGAAGGCAATACAGGGGAAGGCATTCTCTGGGGTGAGGCGCTTGGCGCGGAACTGGAGAACATGGGGGCCTATCAGGCACACGGCTCTGTGGCCCATCCTCACGGAACGCTCCTGACCTTTGCGACGATCAGCTTTGGGGGGTATCACGTCAATCTTCAGGGAAAGCGTTTTGTGAATGAGTATCACGGTTACTCCGAGCATGCTCTCGATGTGCTTGCCCAGGAGCAGGGCGTGGCCATTTCGGTGTTTGATGAGCGCTGCTACCAGGCTGTCCTGGGCTTTGAAGACTTCCAGCAGTGCATCCGGATGGGGGCGATCAAGAAGTTCGATCACATCAGGGATCTTGCAAAGGCTTTTCGGGTGCCGGAAGAGGAGATGGAGAAGACCCACGAGGCCTTTCAAAAGGCGGCGCTTGGCGAATCGGCGGATCCTCTGGGCCGCAAGGATTTCAATGGACCTCTGAAGCCGCCGCTTTACGGGGTTAAGGTGACAGGGGCTCTTTTCCACACTCAGGGCGGCTTGAAGATCAACAAGGATGCTCAGGTCCTCAGAAAAGACGGATCTGTGATAGCGAATCTTTATGCCGGCGGAGGAACCGCAGTCGGCTTTTCAGGGAAGGCCGGCCCGGCCGGATATCTTTCCGCAAACGGGTTGCTGGCTGCGCTCGTCCTGGGCAAAGTCGCAGGAGAAAAAGCAGCGGAGTCTGCTTTGGCACAAGGGTAATTCATCTCATCATTTTAAGAGGAGGAGGAAGCGATGAAACGAGAGAAGAAGGGCATGACACGCAGGGAGTTCATGAAGAGCACCGCGGTGGCAGGCGTTGCAGCGGCCGCCGGCACCATCGGTTTTCCAAACGTGCTGAGAGGCGCGGATCCCAAGGAGATCCTGATCGGGCACATTCATCCTCTTTCAGGAGCCCTGGGTTTTGACGGCCAGGAGCTGAAGAAGGGGATGATGCTTGCAGTGAAAGAAATCAATGATGCGGGCGGAATCAAATCCCTGGGCGGAGCCAAGTTGAAACTTCTGGATGCGGACAGTGAAGGAAAGCCGGAACTCGCCGTATCTGCAGTTGAACGTTTCAACCGGGAGGGGGTCGTGGCGGTCATGGGAGCTTACCAATCAGCAGTAACTCTGGTGGCGACCCAGCAGGCTGAAAAGCTTCAGATCCCCTATGTGGTCACCGTGGCGGTTGCGGATGAGGTTACGTCCAGGGGCTTCAAGTACACGTTCCGTGTTCAGCCGAGTGCGGAGCAAATGGCCTCTCAGACGGTGAAATACGTCAGCGAGATTGCGAAGGCCACGGGCCAGACTGTGAAAACCATCGCTTATCTCCATGACGATACCGCCTTTGGCACATCCCTCGCGGGCCACGTGAAAAAGTATGCGCCGAACTATGGCATGGAAGTCATTGTCGATGTCGCCTATTCGCCCAGGGCGGCGGATGTTTCCACGGAGGTGGGAAAGATCAAAGCTGCAGGAGCCGATGTGGTGATGGATACAGGGTACTTCGGCGACGGCGTTCGTGTGCTCAAAACGATGAGAGACGTGAGAATCAAGTCAAAGGGGATCATTGGATGCGGGAACGGCGCTTTCAGCCACCCCAAGTTTGTAGAAGAGCTTGGCAAACTGACGGAAAACGTGATGGACGGGAACTACTGCGCCAACCCGAGAAGCCCTCTCACCAAAAAAGCTTTTGCAAATTACAAGGCTGCCTATGGCACTGAAATGGGGCCGTCCACGGTGTTCTCTTATCAACCCGTGTATGTCCTTGCAGATGCGCTGGAACGGGCGAAATCCACCGACCGGGAGGCTGTGCGCGAGGCGTTGTCAAAGACGAACCTGGCAGAGCATATCTTGCCCCAGGGACCCATTGTGTTCGGTCCGGATGGCCAGAACAAGAACGCCCAGGCAGCCATGATGCAAATCCTCGGCGGAAAGATCGTGACGGTATGGCCTGAGGCATACGCTGAAGGGAAGTGCATTTTTCCTCAGCCGGCGTAATATGAACCATTCCTGTGGCCTCCCTCCCTCCGTTTGAACCGCACTTCCCTCCCCCTTGACGGGGGAGGGGTAGGGTGGGGGTGCTACTGGCTACTGTCTACTGTATTCTGACTCCTGTATTCTGGGTTTTTGTTCATGAGTTTTTCCTTTGTTGCCGGTTCTCTGCTCAATGGGCTGCTTGTGGGTGGCGTTTACAGCCTGATGGCCATCGGGTTGACGCTCATCTTCGGCGTGATGAAGGTCGTCAACTTTGCCCACGGGTCCCTTATCATGCTGGGCATGTATACGTCCTATTGGGCGGTCATGCTTTTGCGGATTGATCCCTATCTTTCCATGCTTATCTCCCTGGCCGTTTTGTTCATCATCGGGGCATGCTTCCAGAGGTTCCTGATCAATCCCATCCTGAATGCGCCGGAACACAACCAGTTGCTTTTGACCCTTGGGGCGTCCCTTTTCATGGAGAATCTCGCGGTCTTTCTTTGGTCCCCGGACTACAGGGTCCTCAAGACACACTATGCCGATGTGAACTTTTACATGGGTGATGTATCGATCTCCCTGGTTCGTCTCCTGGCCTTCGCTTCCGCCATGATCCTTGCAGGAGTTCTTTACCTGGTCCTGACCCGGACGGACCTGGGAAAAGCCATTCGCGCGGCAAGCGAAGAGCCCAAGGGGGCTCTTCTCATGGGGATCAACATCCGGCGTCTTTACATGATCACCTTCGGTATCGGCGCGGCATGCGCCGGGGTTTCCGGTGCGGCGATCGCCCCCTTTATCCCTGTGTACCCCTATGTGGGCTGGCTCTTTGTCATTACGGCCTTTGTCGTGGTTGTGCTGGGCGGCATGGGCAACATCCTGGGGGCCTTTGTGGGCGGATTGATCATCGGAGTCGCAGACAGCGTGGGGGCCATGTTTCTGCCCGGCGCGATGAAGTCCATCATTTCTTTCACCATCTTTATCATCATCCTTCTTTTCAAGCCCGCAGGTCTTTTCGGGAGGAAAAATGGCTGAAACGAGGGAGTACCTTAAGAGAAAACTCGGCCGCAACACGTGGGTCGCCGTGGTTTTTGTCCTGGCGGCGCTCCATGTTCTGCCGTGGGTCTTCCCGAGTATTCTCCATATCATGATCATGATCTTTCTCTTCTCCCTCATGGGCCAGGGCTGGAATGTGCTCGGCGGCTACGCCGGCCAGTTCTCTTTCGGCCACTCCTTGTTTTTCGGCTTGGGAGCCTATGTCTCTTCCCTCCTGTTTGTTCGTCTCGGCCTGACCCCCTGGGTTGGAATCTTCTTTTCCTGTGGGGCAGGCATTCTCCTGGGTCTCTTTATCGGATTTCTGAGCTTCCGTTATGGGCTGAAGGGTCCGTTCTTTGCTCTCATCATGCTGGCCTTCGCTGAGATCTTCCACATGACCGCCACGGGATGGAGCGCGGTGGGAGGCGCCCTCGGGGTGCTGATACCCCTCAAGGGCAATGCGCCCGGCCTGATGCAGTTCATGCAAAAGGAGCCCTTCTATTTCATCACCCTTTGGCTGATGGTGGGTTCCATTTATCTCGTGTGGAGACTCGAGGGAACGCGACTGGGGCTCTACTTCCTGGCCGCGAGAGAGGATCATGATGCAGCCGAAGCCCTGGGCGTCAACACCTTCAGAGCCCAGATGACGGCCATGGCCATCAGTGCAGGCATGACCGCCATCGGCGGCACGATCTACGCCCAGTATCTGCTCTACATTGACCCGGATTCCACCTTCGGGGTCGTCAATTCCGTTGAGATCATGCTTAGGCCGATCATCGGAGGACCGGGCACCATTCTTGGCCCGCTTCTTGGCTCCGTCGTGCTCACGCCCCTGTCGGAGGTCACACGTCTCGCGTTTCAGTCTTACAGCGGCGTCTATCTCATGATCTACGGCATGATCCTTGTGGCCGTGATCATGTTCCTGCCCGATGGACTCATCGGCCTGGCCAGGAAGATCGTTGGGAAATTCCAGAAAGGGGTGTCCTAGAGGTGGAGAACAGGCCCTTTCTCGAAGTCCAGTCTGTGTCCAAGTCCTTTCGCGGCCTGAAAGCGATTTCCGATGTCACCTTCAAGGTGATGGGGAATGAGATCCTTGGACTCATCGGACCAAACGGTGCCGGGAAGACGACCCTGTTCCATCTCATCACAGGCTTTCTCCAGCCGGATGAGGGCACCATAAGACTCGAAGGCAAGGACATCGTGAGCCTTGCGCCCCACATGATTTGCAAACAGGGCATCACAAGAACCTTTCAGATTGTGAAACCTTTCAGTCATCTCTCCACTCTGGAGAACGTGGCCGTCGGGTGTTACAACCGCACTTCCCGTGTTGAGGACGTTGAAGAAAAGGCGTGGGAGATTCTCCAGTTTGTGGGGCTTGAGAAGAAGGCCCTGCAGCCTGCAAGCAGCCTGACCACCCCGGACAGAAAAAAACTGGAGCTTGCCCGTGCTCTGGGCACCAAGCCCAAGCTGTTGCTCCTCGATGAGGTCATGGCCGGCCTGAACCCGACAGAGCAGGGAGAGATTGTGGCGCTTATCCACAAGATCCACGAATCCGGAACCGCGATTCTTATTATTGAGCATCACATGCGCGTGATCATGGGAGTCAGTGATCGCATTGTTGTACTCAATCATGGGGTCTGCATTGCAGACGGCGAACCTCAGAGGGTTTGCGAGGACCCGGGGGTCATTGAGGCCTACCTGGGAAAAGGAGCGTATGCTTGCTTAGGGTCAACGACATAGACGTCTCCTACGGTCAGGTCCAAATCTTGCGCAAAGTGAGCTTTGACATTCAGGAGAAAGAGATCGTTTCTCTTCTGGGGAGCAACGGCGCCGGCAAGACGACCACGGTGAGCGCTATTTCAGGGATTCTCCCTGTCAGCAACGGGCAGGTGGTGTTCATGGAGGAGGATATCACCAGGGTGGAATCCTTTCATCGGGTGGAAATGGGGCTGGTCCAGGTCCCTGAAGGCCGCAAGATCTTCCCGACCCTGACCGTGATGGAGAACCTGGAGATGGGCTCTTACCTGAAGGGTCCCAAAGCCATGCGCCGGGAGACCATGGCTGCTGTGTTTTCCCTTTTCCCTGTCCTTGAAAAGCGGAAGAAACAGTGGGGCGGTACGCTCTCGGGTGGAGAACAACAGATGCTGGCCATCGGACGAGGGCTGATGGCCAAGCCTAAATTGCTGATCCTGGATGAACCGTCGCTCGGACTTGCGCCCATCGTGGTGGATGAGATTTTCAGCGTCATCGACAAGATCAACAGGGAAGGGGTCATGCTTCTCCTGGTGGAACAGAATGTGTCGCAGGCTCTTTCTCTTTCCACCCGGGGATTTGTGCTCGAACAGGGAAAAATCGCACTGTCCGGCAAGGGAAGGGATCTCCTTGCCGACCCCCATGTGAAAAAGGTGTACCTCGGTTTGTAAGAATGGAGTAGTGGAGCACTGGAGTGATGGAGTGCTGGAAAGCCGGAATGATGGAATGGTGAGACAAAAGGAAGAACGACCATGACCAACTACCTCGACCACATCGTCTCCTATGTCTGCCGAACTTCTTTCGATGACCTTCCGCAAAACGTCGTGTTGCGGGCGAAAGAAGTCCTTGTTGACTCCCTGTCTGTCATAGCGGCGGGCGCGCAAGAGGATGTAGTGAAAGCCCTCAAAGAGAGGATTGTCGATCCTAAAGCCAGGCAGGTTGCATCGCTTATTGGACTGGGAATGCGGACTGAGCCTTCCAAAGCGGCATTGATCAACGGCACGGCAGGCACCTTCCTTGAACTGGATGAAGGCAATCAATTTGGGCGTGGCCACCCTGGCATCCATGTCATCCCTGCGGCGCTTGCCATAGCTGAAGATGGGCATCGGTCGGGGCGCGACCTCGTGACCGCGCTTGTCCTTGGGTACGAAATAGGAACACGAATCGGGATCGCTTGCAAAATCAGGATGTCCATGCACCCTCATGGCACCTGGGGAACGGTGGGAGCGGCTGTCGCCGTCGCAAAGCTCATGGGCTACGGCGAAGCAGCAATGAAGGAGATGATCAATGTAAGCTCCTCTCTTGGTCTTGCCACGAGCAGGCGCACGATGCTCGAAGGAGGAACCGTCCGGAACGTGTACTCCGGAGTGAGCAACACCATGGGCATTCTCGCCCATGAACTGGTCCAGTCGGGTTTCACAGGCGAAGCAGATGGCCTGAAAACCGTTTACGGCTCCGTGGTTTCCGACACGTTCAGCCCAGAGGTGATGACCGAAGATCTGGGAAAACGTTTCGAGATCGCTCGCAACTATTTCAAGATGCACGCCTGCTGCCGCTACAACCATGGCACCCTGGATGCCCTTGAGCAGATTCTGGCGCAAAGACCCTTGAAGGCGGATGAAATTGAAGCGGTGGATGTGGAGACCTATTCTCTCGCCGCCCAACTGTGCGATCAGAATCCCCAGAATATGCTCGCAGCCAAGTTTTCCATTCCTTTTGCTGTGGCGACCTTGATCGTCCATGGCCGCACGGATGTGAGCTGTTTCAACGCTGAGATCGTTCGCAACGACGCCGTTCAAACCCTGGCGAAAAGAGTGAAGGTGAAAGAAGATCCAACGCTCACTGCCATGATGCCGGCACGAAGGCCCTCAAAGGTCAAAGTCACCTTGAAGAGCGGTGAGAAGCTGGAAGCTGAAGTGACCATGAACAAAGGTGACTTTGAAGATCCTTACGGCCCTGCAGACCTGGAGAAAAAATACTATTCCCTTGCCGACTCTGTTTGGGGCCATGCAAAAGCCGAGCAGATTCGCTCTCAGCTCATGGGTGTGGAAAAGGTGAAGGACATCAATCAGGTCACTGCCCTTATCGCGCCCCTTGCGTAGATCAATCCGATGCATATATGGGACGATATCCTAACCCAAACCGACCGAGACGTTATCCGACGTGGCGGATACGGAAAGGCGCGTGGCCTCGGTGATCACCCTGCCTTGGTGATTATCGATCCTCAGTACAATTATGCCGGTACAGACAAGCCCATTCTTGAACAGATCGCAGAGTGGCCCTCCGGCGTCGGTGAATCGGCGTGGCGTGCCATCGAGCGTCTCAAACCCTTGATTAACGCTTTCAGATCAAAGAACCGACCCATCCTTTACACCCGGCAGGTTCAACAGAATATTGCTTTTGACGGCTTTGCAGCAAAAGCAGTGCGCAATTCTTCCCAGTACCTCGAAGGCACCAAAGGAACTTCGATAGTCGATGACATTGCTCCGCAAGAAGGGGATCTTGTCGTCGACAAAAGCTACGCCAGCGCCTTCTACGGTACTTCTCTCCTCAGTATTCTCATCAAATTGAGAGGGGACACCCTCATCGTTGCAGGCGGCACCACGAGCGGCTGTGTCAGGGCCACATGCGTGGATGCGATCAGCCGCAACTTTGATGTGGCCGTCGTTGAAGACTGTGTCTACGACCGCATCAGCGTCTCTCACAAAGTTGCGCTCCTTGATCTCTGGATGAA
>Ga0209254_10006799_pt1 | contig 10545 bp, 9 predicted proteins | sample FrelakmetDIP11DI_FD_187148 | JGI IMG/M metagenome (GOLD analysis project Ga0209254, IMG submission 187148) | Freshwater lake sediment microbial communities from the University of Notre Dame, USA, for methane emissions studies - DIP11 DI (SPAdes)... | ecosystem: Environmental > Aquatic >... | reverse complement strand
CAACTCCGCGTTGGTTTCCAGATTCATCTTTTGCAGGAGGCGGGCCCGGTAGGTACTGACGGTCTTGACACTGAGGTAGAGCTCCGCAGCGATCTCTTTGACGGACTTGCCGGCCGCTATCAGGCGCAGCACCTGGAATTCCCGGTCGGACAAGGCCTCGTGGGGCAACCTGCTGGAATCGGTCCCTATCTCAAAGGCCAGTTTCTCGCCAAGGAATGCGCTGACGTATGTCCCGCCACTCACCACTTTGCGGATGGCCTTGACCAATTCGTCGGGCGCGCTGTCTTTGGTCAGATAGCCACGGGCGCCGGCTTTCAGGACGCGCACGGCAAATTGGTCCTCCGAATACATGCTCAACACCAACACCGGCAGTTTTGGCCGCTCGGACTGCAGTTCTTTGAGAATATCCAGCCCACTGCGGTCAGGCATCGAGATATCGAGCACGACCACATCCCACGCTTCGGCCCGGACCTTGTCCAGGACCTCTTGGCCGTTGGTCGCCTCGCCGGCCACCACCATCTCGGGCGCGTCTCCAAGAATCTGTTTCAACCCTTGTCGCACGACCGCATGGTCGTCGGCGATAAGAACTCTGATCATAGGACCTCCTGCCCCTTGGTGAGCGGCAGTTTGATCACCACAGTGGTTCCCCGGCCGGGCGTCCCCTGGATGTGGAAGTCACCGGAGCGTAGCAGGACCCGCTCCCGCATCCCCAGCAAGCCAAAGGACCTGGAGCCGTTCACTTCGCTTTCCGTGATGCCCCGCCCATTGTCTTGAACCCGGAGGCGCACGTACCCCTGTTCCTCATCCAGCGACACCTCCGCCCGGGTAGCCGATGCGTGGCGCGCCACGTTGGTCAGGGTCTCCTGCAAGATGCGAAAGAGGACGGTGGTTTCCTCGGCGTCCAACGCCACCTCCTCCAAACTCGAAGTGAATCTGCAGCGAATCCCGCTGCGCTTTTGGAACTCCTGCAACTGCCACTCCATCGCCGGCACCAGTCCCAGGTCATCCAACATGCCCGGACGCAGCTCGGTGGCGATGCGCCGCACATCCTGGATGGCAGTGTCCACCAGGTCCGACATGTCTCCGAATTTCTGCAACAGGTCCTTCTGTTTGGGGCCGGTGTGCTTCTGTAGCCAGGCCAGGTCCATCTTCAGGCCGGTCAGGGCCTGGCCCAACTCGTCGTGAACCTCGCGGGCCATGCGGGCACGGTCTTCTTCGCGTCTGGTTTGCTCGTGCTGGGTCAGGAGGAGCAACTGCGCCCGTGAGTTCTCGAGCTGGGTAACGGCCGTTTGTAGTTCGGCGGTTCGTTGCAGCACACGTTCTTCCAAGTCGGCGTTCAGTTGTTGCGCCTCGGCGTACAGCCGTGCATTGTCCACCGCCAGCGCGGCGCGGCGGGCCAGTTCTTCGGCCAGGGCCAGGTCGACCTCGGCGTACTGGCGCCCGGACTCGGCCGACACCACCAGGGTGATTGTGCCGAGGATGTGGCCCCGCGTCATGAGCGGCACGATCATCGCCGACTTGACTCCCAGCGCCCGCACAAGCTCGATCTGGTCGGCGTCCCGGGCGATGGCGGCGAGCAATTCTTCCGATGCTTCCGGATAGAATTCCGGCCGGCCGGTGCGCAGCACATGGGCCGGCCCTGGCGGCACGTCCGGGTCGGGGGGATCCCGCCGCAGCAGATCGTTGGCCTGTGCCAGTTTTTGTGGGTCAGCGTGCGCCACGGCCACGGGCTGGATCGGCTCGCCTTCTTTGGTAGTGTGTACCACGCACCAGTCGGCCAACAGTGGCACCGCCACCTTGGCGATGTTGGCCAACCAGCTGGTAGCGTCGAGCGAGGCCGCCAGCACCGGTTCTGCCTCGGCTAGCAGGCGCTGCGAACGTTCGACCTGCCTGCGCTCGGTGATGTCGGTGCTGATCTCCACAATGGCCAGGGGAGCGCCGCGATCTTGCTGCCACACGGCCCAGCGGCTGGTCGCCACCACGGGCGCGCCGTCTCGCCGGGTATGGACGAGTTCACCTTCCCAGTGGCCCGCACGCAGGGCCTCGGCTTCGATCGCCTCCAACGGTTGTGGAAACTGCGTGCGTAACAGCGCGTTGGCATGTTTGCCCAGGGTCTCGTCGCTTGTCCAGCCATACAGCTTTTCGGCGCCATGGTTCCAAAAGATGATCGCGCCCTGCATGTCGCGCAGGATGATGGCGTCGTGCACCAGGTCCAGGACGTGTGCCTGTTCGCCCAGTACCTCAAGATATTTCTCCGAGGTATTCACATCCAACCCTCCCAGCAAGGTGAAGCCGGAATCATTCTGAATGGCAGTATAGCACGCGGTCAGGCCAGTTGTCAAATGGCGCAAGGCTCAGCAAGGCTCGGGAGGAATGATCAGGCGCGCCCCTGTTTTCAGTTGACAAAACCACGTCGCTTACAATGGTGCACATCGGCGTATATGTGGCGGGATTTGTGTTGACCTTTTGCTATAGATTTGCAGAACATTCGTAGGTCCTGAATTCCATCCGCACAGGAATGACCTGACCCCTGGTACTGCGGGTCAGGTCACTTGGCAATCGCGGATTCATATAGGTCTTTGTTTGGCTCTTCTGCTTTCAAACCACCAGGCGATTGAAGAAGGAGCGGTAGCGCTGCAAGGCCATGCGGAGATCTTCAGTAGAGACATCATCGCCCTGATTCCACTGGCTCTCCAGCGAGCTACGCTCGTTGGCAAACATCTGGGTCATTTGCTCAACAACCTCAGTTACCAGCGCATCCGCCTGCTGGACAGCAGAACGCGGTTCATCCACAAACTTGCTCTGGATCTCATTCCAGCGCGTGCGAAAATGCTCTGATTCCTCGCGGTTAAGCAGAGCCGCCGATGATCCGGCATTCGTGCCGATAGGGGCTTCATGTGCAATCGTCTCAGCCACTGGGGCCATGGTGGGGATCGGCTTGCTCATCCAGGACTCGTCGGCAACCGGTTCGCCCACCGGGGCCCTGTATGGGATCGCCTCAGCCATTGGAGCCTCGTGGATAATCCTCTCGTCCATCGGGCCAACAGCAGCAACGGTCCCTTCCATCGGCGTCTCGCCGATAGGAGCCGCTTCCACCGGGACTCTGGCAAGAGGATCCGAATATGCTACCTGGTCGCTCGTGTCCTTTTCGGTTCTGTCAGCGACATCTGAGGTACTGAAACGTTCTCTCCAATCCTGTTCGTTCATATCTATTTCTCCTTTGCAGCGGCGGCCTCTGTCCCGAGGAGTTCCCCAAACAGAGACCGGTAATGAATCATCGCCTGCCTTAACTCTTCAGTATCTGCCTGGTGCTGGTCGTTCTTGACCGCGATCTCTCGCGCAGCGCGGTAATTGGTCACCAAAGCAGGATAATGGACCGAGAGATCGGCCGCCCGCTGCTCAAAATCGGATACTGGATAGTTACGCATCTGCATGACTTGCATGATCAGGCGGTCGGCATCTCCGATCGCCTGTCCCGGTTCGTCGACAAACCTGGATTGGACAGCAGCCCAATCAACCAGATAACGCTCGCGCTCGCCTGCAGAAAGTGGACGAATATCCAAAGTCTCAACGTGCTTCCGCCGTTCCTCCAGCTCTATTTGTGCTTTCTTCTCGCCACCCATGGCCTGCACAGTGCGATCATATTCAGGTCCGTACTGATCACGGAACCGCCCCGAACGTTTGCGGCGAGCAAAAACCAGACCTAATATGGCGCCTACTATCACCAATACCAGAACAACGATGATAATCGTATATGTAGTATTCACAAGACATCTCCTTTTCTAGCGGACCTTGGCCTCTTTCACTTGGACTCTTCTTTGGCCTCTTTAAGCCGACGATCGAATTCCTGTTCGGCTTGCTCACGGCTGTAGCCATACTTCTGCTGGAGCAGGGCGATGAGTTGATCAGCCTTGCCCCCGGCCTGTTCCAGCTCGTCGTCGGTGAGTTTGCCCCACCACTCTCTGACCTGGCCTCGTATTTGCTTCCATTTGCCTTCGAAAATATCCCTGTTCATCCTTTGACCCTCCCTTTTCCTTCGAATAAGCTACCCTTGAGCTTGTCCATCATGGTACATTGTACACGTTTAGCACGCGCAAGTCTATCGGTGCAAGTCTGATTCTTTTGTCGGTGGCAGGCTTGCTCGCCCGTCGGTGTTTGTCCTACATCACCCCTGCGGGAGGAGCAGAGGAATGGTGGAGCGAGGAGGGAGATTAGTCAATCAGGCGGTTTTGAATGGCATAGTGAATCAACTCCGTGTTGGTTTCCAGATTCATCTTTAGCAGGAGGCGCGCCCGGTAGGTGCTGACGGTCTTGACACTGAGGTAGAGCTCCGCGGCGATCTCTTTGACGGACTTGCCGGCCGCGATCGGGCGCAGCACCTGGAATTCCCGGTCGGACAAGGCCTCGTGGGGCAACTTGCTGGAATCGGTCCCTATCTCACAGGCCAGTTTCTCGGCCAGGAACGCGCTGACGTACGTCCCGCCACTCACGACTTTGCGGATGGCCTTGACCAATTCGTTGGGCGCGCTGTCCTTGGTCAGATAGCCACATGCCCCGGCTTTCAGGACGCGCACGGCAAATTGGTCCTCCGAATACATGCTCAACACCAACACCGGCAGTTTGGGTCGCTCGGACTGCAGTTCGTTGAGAATATCCAGGCACGGAACGCTTCCGAACAATCGGTGGTTAGGCGCGGTCGTTCTGCAAAGGAAGGAAGAAAAAACGAAGGGTAAAGATCTGTCGAAACAGACGTTCGTTTTGATGTTGGTCGTGTTACTGCTAGCTGGATGTGGTGGTGCACCGGCGCAACCTGCCGCCACACCCACGCCTATCCCGCCAACGGCTACCCCTACGCCGGTTCCACTCATCGCAAAACCCGGCAAGTGGAGCGGCCAAGGCGTTAGCTTTGAAGTTGCGCCTGATGGGAAAATCGCAGTCTTGAATTTTACAGCCCACTACATTTCTGGGGGCAGTCTGAACACTGAGTATTTGTATGCGTCTGACATTGCAGTTAGTCCAAGACGGTACACTTGGATTCAGGGGCGACAAAACCAACGTCATCGGAGAATTCAATAGCCCAACCGCCGCATCCTTCACCTACGAAATCTACAAGGGGTTGCAGGGTGAAACGGTCTCCGGCACAGAGACAGCGGCTGTTGAGTGGACAAGCCCGTAGGCTCGTCATGCACGGACAACTAAGGTCAATCAACTCAGAACGAGCATCGAAAATGCACGACGACATTGCCAGTGAAGTCAAACGTTGAACGGCAAGGCGCACTCTGCAAATCGGAGGCATGCCTAACAACGACATGAGGGGGGAACTTCCCCCCTCATGTTCCTCGTCCCGGCTTGGCGCCGCCCGGCCCTCTACGCCACGGGCGCCAGTGAACGCCGCCGGTCATATATCCACAGCCAGGCCGCCGCAAGCGCCGACAGCGCCAGCATCAGCCACAGCAACCCCTGCCACCGGCTGAAGGCCTGCGCCCAACCGGCCAGCAGGCTCGTGCGGACGGCCGGCTGTTCCGCGATTTGAGTGAGCGCCTGGCCGGCCGCCTGGCGGACCGTCAGCGACGAGTCACGCGTCTGCGCGCGCTCCAGCGCGGCGCGGGCCTGCGGAGCCGCCAGCTCGCCCAGGGCCCAGGCCGTCCGTGCCCGCACGGCCGAGTCCGAATCCCCCAGCGCCTGCACCAGCGCCGCCGTCGCCGATGGCGACCCGATCCAACCCAGCGCCTCGGCGGCGTTGCCGCGGGCCGTAGCATCCGAACTGGCCAGCATCTGCTGGAGCGGTGTGACGGCGGGCTCGCCCATCGCCTCGAGGGCGCCCAGGGCGGCGTGCCGCCGTGTGGTCATCTGCGCGTCGGCCAGCGCGGCCAGCAGCGCCTGCGTCGCGTCCTGGCTGCCGATCCGCCCCAGCGCGTCGGCGGCGACATTGGCCATCGCCGGGTCACCCCGCAGCAGCATCGCGCTCAAGAGCTCCACGGCCGCTTCGGCGCGCATTATGCCCAGCGCCGTGGCAGCACTGTGCTGCACCTGGGGAACGGAGCTCTGAAGCGCCAGCAGCAGGTCGCTCGTCGTCCGCGAGTCGGCGAGGCTGCCCAGCGCCTCGCCCGCAGCCTGGCTGACGGCCGGGCTCGGGTCGGCCACCGCCGCCAGGAGCGCGCCTGCTTCCTGCGTGCGGGCCAGCCCCAGGATGCGAGCCGCGCTGGCGCGTGACTGGGCATCACCCGTGCCCTGCTTTAGAGTAGCCAACGCTCCTGCCACGTCGGGCGTGTAGCTCTGCAGGCCATCGGCGGCCACCGACAAGACGTTGAGCGGCTGGCCTGGTGCTGGCAGCAGGGCTGAGGCCGATTTGGCCTGCGGGAACGAAGGGCCGGCCAGCGGCTGCCACGACTGGCCGCCGTCGAGCGTCACAAAGGTGCCCATCGCAGCCGAATGGAGTTCCGTGCCGCCCACCAGGGAGCTCACAGCGGCATACAGCACGCCGGCCTCCTGGGGATCGACCTGAAGAGCTGTGACAGACAGGTACAGGCCGGCCGCCTCGCCCAGCCCGGCCGAGGCCGGCTGCCAGGTCTGGCCTGCATCGACGCTGCGAAAGATGCCACTCCCCGGCGTGCCCACGAACAGCGTTCGGGCATCGGCCACGGCCAGGGCCGAGATAACATTCAGGGCCGAGATACCACCTGCCGGCACGGGCTGTGTTGGGACCCACGACTGGCCGCCATCGTCGGTGTAGAACAGGGAGACGGGCGTAGCGGCAAAGAGACGGCCGCCCACCAGCGCCAGGTGGCTCACCCGCTTTGAGGTCAGGTCCTGCCGCCCCGACACGATCGGCTCGAGCGCACCCCCGGCCGTATGCCGGTAGATGCCGCGGCCACTGGTGCCCAAGTACAGGTCACCCTGGCTGTCCCAGACCAGGCTCGGCATGGGCAACAGTTCCGCGGCCACCTGCTTCCAGCTCTCCCCCCGGTCCTCCGAGCTGAACACCGGCCCATCGGACAGGGAAACGGCCACCCGGTTCGCTCCATCCCCGGCCCAGGCCACCGGCGTGCCATGGTCGGGTAGCGCCAGCGGCTCCCAGCTTGTGCCTTGGTCGGTGCTGCGGAACAGCAGGGCCTGGGGCGCGCCGGTGGGTTGCCAGGCGGCGTACAGGACAGGCGTGACCTGCGCCGGCGCGAGAGCGCGCGGCTCGGTTACGCTGGCCCCACGGCCCCACGCCAACGCCGACGCCGACATCAGCCCGGAGGTGACGATCAGTACACTCAACACCCAGCGTAGGGTGCGGCTCAATCTGTGCTTGCCTTGCATGAGACACCTCGATCCTCTTCTAGAAATACTCATATTTGTTATTATATTGATAGTATACTCGATTGGCGCGTCGCGGTATAGCGGCTAAAGCCTGATTCCTGTGTAGGCGGCTGGCTTGCTCCTCTGTCGGTGCTTTGCCTACAGCACCCACCGCCGGGAGCCTTGCGTCATTCACCTTGGCGATGTCGGCCAACGAAGTGGTGGCGTCGCTCAGAAGGTTCCATGTTCCAGGGGACGCCTCCTGTCGTTTGACGGAGGAGCGCCTCTGTGATAGAATGGGCAAGCTGGGGTGGCCAAGGCAGACCTGTTAGGAGCCAACATGAACGATGAAACCAAGATCGAGGGCATGGGAGCGATCCCTCATGTGGGCGGAGTCGCGTTCCGCGTATGGGCGCCCCATGCGCAGCGTGTAGCCGTCATCGGATCGTTCAACGACTGGGACGGCGACAAGTGTCCCATGCAGGCCGAGGAGAACGGCTACTGGTACGCCGACGTGGCCGAGGCTCGTGCCGGCGATGAGTACCGCTTCCTGCTTACCACGGCCAAGGGCGAGCTCGCGCGCATCGACCCGTATGCCCGCGAGGTGACCCATTCGGTCGGCAATGCCATCGTTCACGACCCGAGCTTTGACTGGGAGGGGGATGACTTTCATCTCGCACCGTGGAACGAGCTCGTCATCTACGAGCTGCACGTCGGCACCTTCAACGAGGAAGAGGACGACGACCAGCCCGGCGAATTCGACTCGGTGTCGGCTCGTCTGGGGCATCTGAAAAAGCTCGGCGTCAATGCGATCCAGATTATGCCGGTAGCCCAGTTCGCGGGAGAACGGTCGTGGGGTTACAACCCCTCCCACATCTTTTCGGTCGAGATCGCCTACGGAGGCCCTCTGGCGTTCAAGCGGTTCGTCAAGCGCGCCCACAAGCATGGCATCGCGGTGATCCTCGACGTCGTCTATAACCACTTGGGCCCGAGCGACCTCGATCTGTGGCAGTTCGACGGCTGGTCCGAGAACAACCTCGGTGGGATTTACTTTTACAGCGACGCCCGGGCCAAGACACCGTGGGGGGACACCCGGCCCGATTACGGACGCGGCGAGGTCCGCCAATTCATCCTCGACAACGTCACGATGTGGCTCGAGGAATACCACGTGGACGGCCTCCGCTTCGACGGCACCGTTTACATTCGCACCCCCCATGGTCCGGGCAGCGAGGACCTGCCCGAGGGCTGGAGCCTGCTCCAGGCAATCAACAGTCAGGTTGCCCAGAAATACCCAGGCCGGATCACCATCGCCGAGGACTTGCAGAACAACGAGTGGCTCACCGCAGAGGTTGGGGCCGGCGGCGCCGGGTTCGGCTCACAATGGGATGCCAACTTTGTCCACCCCATCCGCCAGGCGGTGACCACCCCCCAGGATGAGCAACGCTCGCTCGCTGCCATCCGCGACGCGCTGAGCTATCGCTACAACGACGACGCCTTTGCGCGGGTCATCTACAGCGAATCGCATGACGAGGTGGCGAACGGCAAGGCGCGCGTGCCGCAGGAGGTCGACCCGAAGGATCCCAAGGGCTGGTACGCGCGGAAACGTTCGACGCTGGCCGCCGCCATGGTCTTTACGGCCCCTGGCATCCCCATGCTCTTCCAGGGCCAGGAATTCCTCGAAGGAGAGTGGTTCCGCGACACTGTCCCTCTCGACTGGGACCAACTCGACGAGTTCCACGGCATCGTTCGGCTGTACCGCGATCTCATTCGGCTGCGGCTCAACCGCGACGGCTTGACACGGGGCCTGTGCGGGCAGTTCCTCCAGGTCTATCATTTGCACGACGAGCGCAAGCTCCTCGCCTACCACCGTTGGGAAAAGGGCGGACCGGCGGACGATGTCGTGGTCGTCGCCAACTTTCTCCACGAACCGCAGGAGGGCTACGTCATCGGCTTCCCGGCCGCAGGGACCTGGAAGCTCCGTTTCAACAGCGATTGGCAGGGCTACAGCGACGACTTTCAAGATCATCCGAGCGGCGACCTGGTCGCCGAACCGGGCCAATTCGACGGCTTTCCCTTCCACGCCGCGCTGTCCGTTGGCCCCTACAGCGTGCTGATCTTTTCGCAATGATCGAAGGGGGTTGTTCTCGGGCAATTGGCCCGACTCGCACTGCCGTACCTGCCGTTCATATCGGTGTGCGGCTGATGCGGAGTGCTGAATGGAGATAATAGACAGGAGAAATCGATGAAAACAACAGTGGGTCTGTGGATTGACCATAGGAAGGCTGTGGTCGTGGCTATTACGGATGAAGGCGAAGAAATGGCACTGACGATATCGAAGGTTGAAAAACAGCTCCGCCGTTCTGGCGATTCACCGCTCAAGGGCCCCTATGAGGCCCTCCAGGTCCCGCCAGACGATAGCCGCGAGAACAAGTGGATGGGACAGCTCAACATCTACTACGATGCGGTCATTGCCAGCATTCGTGTCGCAGATTCCATTCTACTGTTTGGCCCTGGCGAGGCCAAGGGCGAGCTGCAAGAACGGATCGAGAAAAGCAGGCTCCGTGGACGCATCGTAGCCGTCGAAACAGTTGACAAGATGACTGATCGTCAGATCGCGGCGAAAGCTCGACAGTACTTTCGAGAAAACCGCGGCCGGCAATAGGATCGAGACATGACCACCTGACCAAGGGAGTGCAGGCGACGTCGGTACTTAAAGCCCAATAATCGCAGCCACCTGCTCCATTCCCGGCAGTCCTCGCCGCCCGCCCAGCGTCCGGCAATTGAGCGCCGCCACCGCATTGGCAAACGCAGCCGCCCGCGGCGCCTCCCAGCCCTGCAACATGCCGTAGATGAACCCGCCGTGAAACGCGTCCCCGGCCCCGGTTGTATCCACCACCTGCACCGGGCAGGCGGGCACCTGCCAATGGTTGTCCGCCGTCCAGGCCCGGCAACCCCGCTCCCCCTGCGTCACGACCACAACCGCCGGCCCCAGCGCCAGCAGCGACCGGGCGGCATCCTCCAGATCAGGCCGGCCGGTATATGCCGTCGGGAACCGCTCGGCTGCCACCAGCCAATCCACCAACGGCAGCAGCTCCTCTAGACCCGGCCGAGGATGGTTGCCGTCGAAGCAGACCTTCACCCCGGCCTCCTTGGCCCAGCGCGCCGCCTGCACCGCCGCCGGCAGGAACTGGCCGTCCAGGTGCAGCACCCGCGCCGCCTGGATATATGCCCGGTCGCCGTCATCGAGCGTCAGATCGGCGG